>Ga0316193_10003586_pt1 | contig 11253 bp, 6 predicted proteins | sample MerIslsedime2_MG_FD_207735 | JGI IMG/M metagenome (GOLD analysis project Ga0316193, IMG submission 207735) | Coastal sediment microbial communities from Maine, United States - Merrow Island sediment 2 | ecosystem: Environmental > Aquatic > Marine > Coastal > Sediment | place: USA: Maine... | reverse complement strand
CATTCTCGATTTCGCTGGCGAGTTGGAGCGCGAGCTCATTGTCACCCTGAAGCGCCGCAAGTAGGGGCCGGAAATACAGGAAGGCATCTGAGAGATCGTCGTCGTTCTGCAGTAATTCGATGGCCGTCGCATTGTCATTGCGTAAGAGCGACATCGTTAATTCAGCCTCGCGGAAACGAATGACGTCACCCACCTTCCGCCGCGCCTCGCCGAGAACTTCTGCGGCCGCATCGTAGTCGCCTCGCCGGATCCAGTTATCGACAAGATCCATCCACGACGAAGAATTCAGGGGATCCGTCCGGATTCTGTTATTGGCAAATACTGCTGCCAACTCAACCTCGCCAGCCACCAACAAGATCTCTTCGAGCCAGACCGTTTCCAACGGTAACGTATTTTCACTCTTCACCAGCTCTTTGAGCTGAGAAATCAGGCCCGGCATGCGATGCCACTGCGGAGCAAAAAACTCTCGATTAAGCTCGGCAATGACCCGGGAAACCGGGTCAGGTGCATGAGTCACCGCAACTTCAAGATCCCGGTTTAATAATCGGTAAGCAGTCTCCGGGTCGAGCGCGTCGGAATCGCCGACAAGTTTGCTACTCCCGTCAATCAACCGGTGAGCATATCGATCCGCATGCAGGATTGCCGGCTTCGCGAAGCCGGGATCCAATTCCATCGCGCGATCGAGAAATTCATTTGCATCTGCAAGCGAAACAGGGGTACCTGCCTCCCTGAGATGCGCTTTTCTAAACAAAGCGCGTCCTTTCGAAAATGCTTCAAATGCTGCTACGTTTCGGGTACCAGCCGCGAACATGCGGTTGCGTTTGTCATCGTCGAGAATGACATCCAGAGTCGCCGCAATATTCTCTGCAACATCCTGCTGTACAACGAATAGATCCGCACTGCTGCTGTCGTAGGTGTCCGACCACAAGTGAAAGCCATCGGCAGCTCGAATCAGCTGCGCAGTCACTCGCAGGTTTTCGCCAATACGGCGAACCGATCCCTCCACGACATGGGCGACGCCTAAGCTGTCAGCAATTACACTGATGTCGGTGTTCGTGTTTTTGAATTCGAAGCTCGAGGTGCGAGCGGTAACCTGGAGCTCCGGCAGGCGTGCGAGTGCATTGAGGATTTCTTCCGTCAGGCCGTCTGCAAACCACTCCTGATCCTGAAGTTCAGACAAATCGGCAAACGGCAAAACAGCAACCGATCTTTCCGTTACTGCAGTCTGCGTCTGTTCCGCATCGGGCCAAAGCTTGTCCCACGCGACGAAAGCCAGAACGAGTATCAGGGCGACTGTAGTAATGCGATTAAGTGTGCGGCCCGTTCGCGGCGTAATCGACTGCGATTCCGGCACATCGGCCGTTTTCACGACGCCTTCCGGTGTCAACTCAAATGCCCACGAAAGAATCAACGCTACCGGCAGACCCGCCAGCAAAACAATGAGGGCAACTTTCATCACCCAGTCGGGTGCACCAAAACTATCAACAGCAAGATCAAGCGCCTGCGCGATGACCCATGCAACTACGGTGTAAGCCACCCCTACGCGGAAAACGTTGCGGCGCTTAAGTTCTGTCAGGAAATTCGGCATCGCGCCATTGTGCCCAATGCGGGCATCTATTGTCGAACTACTCGATACCTGTTATTCGCCGTAACCTTCCGGCAGCTGCATATCGAGGTTCTCGACCAGGAACGCCCACCGGTCGGCGTATCCCTGAATTACCTTCTCCGTAGCGACACCGGCTCCGTGACCGGCCTTCGATTCGATACGAATCAGGACCGGCTTGTCGCCAGCCTGCGCCGCCTGAATCGCGGCCGCATACTTGAAGCTGTGGCCTGGCACGACACGATCGTCAGTATCGGCCGTGGTCGCCATGACAGCCGGGTAATGCGTTCCCTTTTTTGTGTTGTGATATGGCGAGTAGGCGTACAACGCTTTGAACTCTTCAGGATCGTCCGAAGAACCGTAGTCATCAACCCAGTAACGACCCGCGGTAAATTTGTGATAACGCAGCATGTCCATAACACCAACGGCCGGAATAGCGGCTGCATACAGTTCCGGTCGCTGGTTCGTTACAGCGCCGACCAACAGTCCGCCGTTGCTGCCGCCAAAAATCGCGAGCTTGTCGGAGTTGGTGTAATTCTCGGCAATCAGGTATTCAGCGGCGGCGATAAAATCGTCGAATACGTTTTGCTTGTTCAGCTTCGTGCCACCCTGGTGCCATTCTTCTCCATATTCTCCGCCACCGCGCAGGTTGGCACTCGCGTATATGCCGCCCAACTCCATCCATCCCAGTATTGCAGTCGAAAATTTGGGTGTCATCGAGATATTGAACCCGCCATAGCCATACAACATCGTCGGGCGATTGCCGTCCGGCACCACATCTTTGCGGTGCGCAATAAACATCGGTACGCGGGTGCCGTCCTTGGACTCATAGAACACCTGGCTGACCATGTAGTCATTGCTATCGAAATCCACCATCGCGCGTTTGAACACGCTGCCTGCGCCCGTCTCTGTATCCAGCCGATAAATTGTGTCCGGAGTATCGTAGCTCTGATAGCGATAGAACGTTTCGGGGTCATCCATCGTGCCATCAAAACCGGACGCACTGCCGATGCCCGGCAGATTCACTGCCCCCATAAATTCGCCATTAGTGTGAAATACCCGAATCAGTGACCACGCATCCTGCATGTATTGGCCAATAACGCGACCACCAACAAGGCTCACCTTTGAAAGAACATCTTTCTCCTGCGGAATAATTTCACGCCAGTTTTTGGGCTCAGGATTTTCAACATCGATTGCTATTAACCGTCCGCGGGGGGCCCCGTTGTTCGTTCTGAAAAAGAGCTCGCTCTCAATATTGCCGGCCAGCGTGTAGTCGTAGTCAAAGCCCTCGATCAACGTGACTGGTTCGGCACCCTCTGCCTGCAAGTCCAGGTAAGTCATCTGGTACCGATCGTCCGTGCCAATCGCTGCCGTGATAACCAGGTAGTGCCCGTCGTCAGTTACCTGACCATAGAATCGCTGTTCGGGATGATCCGGCTCTTCGAATACCAAGACATCATCCTCCTGAGCATCGCCCAGGCGATGGAAATACACCGCGTTGTTTATATTCAGTGCCTGAAACTTCTCTTCCGATTCAATAACCGGAAAGCGACTGTAGAAAAAGCCCGAGCCATCCGCTTTCCAGGCCAACATGGTGAATTTGAGCCACTCGAGTTTGTCGCTCAGGACTTCGCCACTTTCGATATCCATGACACCGACTGATCGCCAGTCGGAACCGCTTTCCTGGATGAGATACGCGAAGTGCTTGCCATTCGGCCCCGGGTAATAACTGGAAAGCGCGATCGTGCCGTCATCGGACCATGTATTCGGATCGACCAGCAATTGCGGTTCATCTTCAAGTGTCTTCTGCGTGTAAATCACGGACTGGTTCTGTAGGCCGTCATTAAAACTGTAGAAATAGCGGCCGCCTTTTTTCTCCGGCAATCCATAACGATCGAAATCCCACAAGGTCTCAAGTCGTGCACGTATTGCTTCCCGCTCTTCAATCGATTCCAGGTAGGCGAATGTCACCTCGTTTTGACTGTCGACCCAATTCTTCACGTCTTCGCTTTCGCGGACGTCGTCCTCGAGCCAGCGGTAGGGATCGGCCACGACGGTGTCGTGGTAGGTGTCGGTGTGGTCAGTTCGCACGGTGTCGGGGTACTCAACGTTGGCTGATTTTGAGACTGCTTCCGGCCCGGACTTGTCGCTGCCGCAGGAGGCCAGCACAAGCATGGTCGGGATCAGTACGAATAATTGTCGATTCATGGCTTTCTGCCTGTATTGAGACGATGGGCGGTAGGACACTCCGGGGGCCGTATTGTTCGCCAATGGTGGGTAAATGGTCAAGTTACGGCACATATATAGGGCGGCAAAGGCCCACAGCCCGTCATTAAAGGCCGTCTGGTGGTATACTGTGCGAAATCCGCCCGACATACCCTCCCCCAATACCACAGACGCAACAGTCGCAGGCATCGCGCAGATTCGTACGCGCAGGCCTGATTACCCAAATGTGACCCAGCATGAATGAAGCAACCGCCGGCAAAGGACAACCCTACGAAATCGTATCCATCAAGCGCTCAGACACGCCGGATGGTATGGAGGGCACCGACTGGTACGCCTATGTAATCGCGCAAGGCCCGCACATTATTAATGGCTATCGCAAAGGCAAGCTCAATGCCGTAACGCTGGCAGTCGAGGAAGTCGTCGCACAGTTGAACGAACGCCGTTTCGGTAAGCGCGGTCGCGTTAACCTGGTACCCACTCCAAAAAAGACGCCGCAAAAATAACGGCTGTACGCGTCCGGGGCGAATTGGCTGAATAAATGCTATTGTCTCGCCGTGCAAATACTCCGTTGGGGGGAGTATGGGAAAATTCTTTAACGAGCTAAAACGTCGCAATGTGGTCCGGGTCGGGATCGCGTACGTCGTTGTCGGGTGGCTCGTCTTTCAGATCAGTGAAGTCCTGTTTCCTGTTTTTGGCACGCCGGACTGGGTGTTCAAGACACTCGTCCTGCTTATCGCATTGGGATTGCCCTTCGCCCTTATTTTCGCGTGGGCTTTCGAGCTGACGCCGGATGGCGTCAAGAAAACCCGCGACGTCAGTGTCACTACTTCTGTAACGGCAACTACCGGCCGCAAACTGAACTTCGTAATCATCGCTGCCCTCGTGATAGCGCTGAGCTATTTCATCTGGGAACGCCAGACTGTTCGCAGTCTGGCTACGGACGATGCCGCAACAGTGGCCGAGGAAGTCACAAACGCTCCCGAGGAAACCGTAGATCTGAAGAAACGATCAATCGCGGTTATTCCGTTCGTCAACATGTCCTCGGATAAAGAGCAGGAATGGTTCGCCGACGGCCTTACCGAGGAAATTTTGAACTCCCTCGCTCGCACACCGGACTTGCTGGTTTCGGCAAGAACCTCATCATTCGCATACAAAGGCAGCGGCGACGATGTACAGGCTATTGCGAAAGCATTGGGTGTGGAACATGTTCTGGAAGGCTCGGTACGACGCAGCGGTGAACGACTGCGGGTCACTGCGCAGCTCATTCGTGCGAATGACGGGTTTCACCTGTGGTCGGAGACGTATGACCGCACTATCGATGATCTAATCGATATCCAGGAAAATGTCGCCATAGAGATCGCCAATGCGTTGGAAACGGCAATGGATCCTGAGGCACTTGCCGGCATGGTGTCATCGGGTACGAGTTCCGTTCCAGCGTATGAAGCCTATCTTCAGGGACTCTCGTTCGGATCGAACCGAGCATCCACCGGTGACGAATACCTGCGATTGCGCGCGGGGGATGCATTTGAGCTTGCCACCCAGCTTGACCCTGAATATGCCAGCGCCTACTGGCGACTCGCATTATTTTGGTACGTTCAGAACAGCGCGACCGTAATGGGCTCTGGGCTCACAGAATTTTCACGTGCCGAATTAATATCTTTCTACGAAAGCGCGCTCGACAACGCGATCAAGTTTGAACGCGACCCTGTCAACAAGGCGAAGTATCAGACGCAAAAAGCATTCTCCGATTTGAATTTTCGTAAGGCATTGCGCTTGAATACGAGCTACCTGGAGAGCCGGCCGAATGACCAACAATCGCAGGGCTTCCAGCTCACGCTCTTTTCCATGGTGGGTCAACAGAAAAGCATCGTCGAAAGCATCGCCGGAGTCCAGGACATTAACGGCTACGATCCGGATTTCATGACGTTAGCGCTATCAGAATTACGTTACGATCACGAAGCGCTTCGCGAATTGGCCAATGATGCGGTAGCGCGGCTCGAAGGAAATGCGGACATTTCCTACCAGGCACACCGGGCTTTTCTGTGGGTTGGTGATATTGATAGTGCTGCACGACTGATACCCACTATCGAATCCAGCGACCTGGCCGATGAAAACAAATATCTTGTGTCTTTGCGACAAGCTTGCGCTGAAAACCGAATTGAAGACGCCATAAAATTACAAGCTCGAGGAAACGAACCGAATGAGGACGATTTAGTCGTAATCTGGCTTGGCCATCTCATTATGGGAAACGAGCAGGAAATGAATGACTTGCTGATGCCTTTTGATGAAGACAATGACATGCAGCGTATGACAGACTTTCTGACATACGCGTCATTCGATCCTGCCCCATTCCCGAACCTGACTGCTCTTCTTGCAAGCCAGGGGGTAGGGCAACGAGAAGTAATCTTGCCGCCCTATCAGTGCCGCCGATAATTCCCGACCGCTGAATTCCGGTTTAGCGGGCCCTTGCTGCCCTGCGCCTTCCGCCGGATGATTTCTGTCCTTGTCCGCCGCGGTTTTTCGGTGGTCCGCCACCCCTCTTATTACGTCCACCGCCGGGAGCACCTTTCCGCTGCCCGCCCGATCGTTGTGGACGTCCCTTCTGTACTGGCTCCGCCTTAATTCGCGGATCCGGTTCGTAGCCGGGAATGATTTCTTTTTCGATTTCTGTTTTTAGCAGGTTCTCGATGTCGCGCAGTAGTTTGAGCTCATCAACACATACCAACGATACGGCATGACCTTCCTGTCCTGCTCTTGCAGTACGACCGATGCGATGCACATAGTCTTCAGGCACATGCGGCAACTCGTAATTGACAACATGCGGTAGTCGATCGATGTCGAGGCCGCGCGCGGCAATATCAGTTGCTACCAGCACCCGAACACTGTTCTCTTTGAATTCCTTCAACGCACGTGTTCGTGCTGTTTGCGACTTATTGCCGTGAATCGCCGCAGACTTGATACCGTCGTCCGACAATTGCTGTGCAAGGCGATTCGCGCCGTGCTTGGTGCGTGTGAATACCAGCACCTGCTGCCAGTTCTCTGCGCCTATGCGGTGTGAAAGTAATTCGCGTTTTCGGCTCTTATCAACCGGATGCACGATTTGCATCACCCGATCCGCCGTTGTGTTTCGCGTTGCAACCTGAATTTCGGTCGGCGAGTTCAACAAGTCCGCAGCAAGGCGTCTGATTTCTGCCGAAAATGTCGCCGAGAACAACAGGTTTTGCCGCTCTTTCGGGATCGCTTTGATCACTTTGCGAATGTCGCGGATAAAGCCCATGTCGAGCATGCGGTCCGCTTCGTCCAACACGAAGATGTCCACTTTGGACAGGTCGATTGTTTTCTGTTGCATGTGGTCGAGTAATCGACCCGGCGTTGCAACAACGACGTCGACGCCCTTCCGTAATTTGTCAATCTGGGTGTTGATACTCACGCCGCCGAAAATGACGGCAGTCTTGAATGGCAAGTGACTGCCATAGTCGCGAACGCTTTCGCCAACCTGGGCTGCGAGCTCTCGCGTCGGTGTAAGAATAAGGGCGCGTATGCTTCGACGATTGTTCGGCGACTGCTGCAGGTGCTGCAACAGCGGCAACGTAAAGCCCGCTGTCTTACCGGTACCCGTCTGGGCGCCCGCAAGGATATCCCGTCCTTCAAGGACGAGAGGGATTGCTTGCTGCTGGATCGGGGTAGCTTCGCTGTAGCCCTTTTCTTCAACCGCACGCAGCAATTCGGCCGATAGGCCGAGTTCTTTAAATAACATTGATTTTGTACTCCAAGATCGCCTGACCAATGCGCTAATGCGAGTCTCGCCGCGCAGGGTTCGGTCCAGGCTGGATGTTCTGTAGTGCTCCAGACACCGCAGTATTGCTGGGCTGGAGTATGTGGCGCAGACCGAAGTGCGCCAAGACGGGGCGGACTATAACAGCTGATTTCGTAATTGGAAGGACTTTATTCGGGAAAAGCGGAAAACGGGTTCTGATAATTCCGGGGACAGTTTACTTATCTCCTGTAGGAGATAAGTAAACTGTCCCCGGAATTACTACAGGAGATAAGTAAACTGTCCCCCGAATTATCTGACCCCGATTTATCGGTACATGTCTAGCGTAGTGCGCCGTCCGTTATCCACTGGCTGATATTCGCGATTACGGCTGCATCCAGTGCTGCACCACCCAGCGGCATCCTTGGGTTTGTCGAGCCATCGATTTTGTCGATCAGGTAGCTGTTTGCCGGATCGCCTGGCACCACACGAATTATGGTCGGCTGCTCCACGCTGGTGATATTGACGAGATTATTGAAGCTCGCGTCCGCACTTGAAAGATCGAGCCCTGAGGCAGGAGCCACTGCGTCATGGCATGTCGAACTCGCACATGTGGGTGTAAAGACGGTCGCCTGAATACTGTCGAGCGTCGGAATCAGGACAACGGGTGTTGTAATCGTGAAAAACGACTGGAAATCACCGCCAGCGACTCCGTCGCCTGAAGGCAGGCCGCCACCCGGTTCGCCATCGAGCGCGTTGCCGTCCTGATCAAGAATTACGGATGCGCCGGAACCAAGCAACAAAATGCGATACGTGTCGTCCGCCAGCACTACACCGGTCAAGTCAAATACTGCACTTCTCGGGCTTGCACCAGGCACCGAAATACTCGCAGCTGTGATGCCCACGCCACTGCTGTTTTGCAGAACAAACGTCAGGTCATTGACCGTAGATGCGTCAAGATCGCGATCGAAGCTGGCAATTATCTGTGCGGGCTGAGCATCAAGCGTCGCGTTCACTCCCGGCGATATTGAAGTCACCTTGACTGGATCCGACGCTTGCACTCGATCATCAGTCGCGCCGTCGGTAATCCATTGACGAATCACGTCAATATCCGCCTGGTTCAGTGCAGTACCATTCAAAGGCATCTGGCCACCGGTCGCGGCTGTTCCTTCAAGCTTTTGTATCAGGTAACTGATATCCGGACTTCCCGGGTTTACCCTCTGAAGCCCCGCGTCCTGGCTGCTGGCCATGCCAACCAGTGCGGCATAACTGCTCGCCGTGTCCAGTGGCAACCCGGCTGATGCACCTCCGCCCAGGTGGCAGCCTGAGGTGGCGCAATCCGGGGTAAATACGTTGGACTGTATCTCGGAAAAAACCGGTCCAAATGAAGCCCCTGGTGGCGGTGGCGGCGGTGGCGGTGGCGGTGGCGGAGGACTGTTGCCACCAAAACTGCTGGCAGCTTCATCATAGGTTTCGACGTCGCACGCGCTAAGGCCGCCCGCGATAATGAAAAGGGCCAGTGCTGCTCGTGCACAGGAAACAAGAGAGATTTTCATAATGTGCATCGCCAATCGATTGCCGGATGAATGGGGTGGATCAATCTGCAAACTATGGTATCTGCTCAGGCAACGCAAAACTTGACGGAGGTCACACTACGACCCTCTTCGCTTGTCGCAAACCACCGACATCATTGGACTTTTCAGTAAACGGATTGGTGACTGTCCTGTCGTAATCTGCCAAGAATGTAACGGCAATAGACAACAACCGAGCGGGTTGGAGCTGTGTATAATTCGCTGCTGCTCGCCGGTACATCGGCCCCGAATTTAGTAACCCTGAGAAAATAACTATGACCAACCGTATTAGCTCGCGCAGCACATTGCTCGCCGCCTTGTTTTCGATCGCCTCAATCGCGCCCATCACTGCCGGCGCAACAATCGTTGAAATTCAAACAGATATGGGCAGTTTCAAAGTCAATCTCTATGATAATGACACCCCGGCAACGGTGGCGAATTTCCTCGCCTATGTAAATAGCGGCGCCTATACGAATTCGGTAATCCATCGATCCGCCTCCAACTTCGTTATCCAGAGTGGCGGCTACACATTTGACACCGATCTGCCGCTTGATGAGATTCCCACCACTTCGCCGGTCACCAATGAACCTGTATTTTCCAATGTTCGTGGCACCATCGCCATGGCGAAGAACGCCAGCGACCCCAACAGTGCGACAAGCCAGTGGTTTATTAATCTCACAAACAACAGTGCCAACCTGGACTCACAAAACAGCGGATTTACGGCGTTCGGCGAAGTGATTTTTGATGACAGTGTTGATGGCATGGACGTTGTCGATGCGATCGCTGCGTTACGAGTTTTCGCTTTTAGTGCACCCTTCGACAACCTGCCGTTGCAGAACTACAGCATTGCTGATTACGACAATAATGTACCGGTCGTGGAAGATAACCTGGTCATCGTGGAGATGATCGTCGTGGCAGACAGCACGGTCGACAGCGCGGCCGGTCTGAACCCACCGAGAAATAATGCCAACAGTGGCAGCAGTGGTTCCGGCGGCGGTGGTGGCGGTGGCGCTCTGAATACCTGGGCCACCCTTATGTTGCTGACGCTGCTTCTGGGCAGACCTGTCGCCAGACGACTCGCCTGGAAAAGCAGCTAAGCACTCATTTCTTCGTGACGGGTGATATCATCCGCCACCTACTTTCCCCGAGAGAAAGCCATGAATCTGCTAATGAAGTCCGCTGCCGCGTTGGCAGTGATAACCACCGTATTTGCCTGTTCACCGAAATCTGAGGAAGTCGGCGAGCCGGCCGCTGCGACCATGACGGTAGACGAAGCATTCGCAACCATTACGCAAGAAGCGCTCGAGAGCCACCTGAACTATCTTGCAGACGACGCACGCATGGGCCGCATGACCGGCGAACAGGGTCATGAAGATGCCGCTAAATACGTTGCGAATCATTTTGCCTCCCTCGGCCTGGAACCGGCAGGTGACGACGGCTGGTATCAGCAGGTCCCTTTCATTGCAAATATGATCAACGTTGAACACTCGGGTGTGACCATGCACCTGGATAGTGGCGATGCGGGTCTTAAATGGAAAGAAGACTTCCTCATGAACGGTGACCAGGTCCGGCCTGAAACCACCGTCCGAGCCGAGGTTGTTTATGTCGGGTTCGGAATCCATGCACCGGAGGCAGGCTATTCCGATTACGACGGTATCGATGTGGAAGGAAAAATCGTTGCTGTCTTTTCCGGCGCTCCATCGACGTTCTCGCACAACGAGCGAGCGTTCTACTCATCCTCTCGAACCAAGCGCAAGGAAATGGCAAAACGTGGAGCTGTCGGCTATGTAACCATGCTGACCAAGGTCGATCAAAAGCGCATACCGTGGGGCAAAATCGCTCTAAATGCCGGACTCCGGCCTGGCATGGCCTGGCTCAGTGAATCAGGCGATGCGGCTGGTTACATGCCCGAACTTGAGGGTAGCGCTTTGATCAATGTGTCTTCCGCCGACGAACTGTTTGACGGTACGCTCATCAGTTACGAAGACGCGCTTAACGCAGCGGACGAAGGCAGGACAATGTCAACGCCCCTGGGCGTCGAAGTCACCATCACGCAAAAATCCGATCATGATCAGATCACGAGCCCCAATGTTGTCGCA
>Ga0316193_10003584_pt1 | contig 11256 bp, 10 predicted proteins | sample MerIslsedime2_MG_FD_207735 | JGI IMG/M metagenome (GOLD analysis project Ga0316193, IMG submission 207735) | Coastal sediment microbial communities from Maine, United States - Merrow Island sediment 2 | ecosystem: Environmental > Aquatic > Marine > Coastal > Sediment | place: USA: Maine... | reverse complement strand
GAAGAGCTCCCATGCTGGCAGCCTGTCCCATGCAGAGGGTAACAATATCGCAGCGGACATAGCGCATTGTGTCATAAATTGCCAATCCGGCTGTGACTACACCGCCGGGAGAATTTACATAAAAGGTAATATCCTTATCCGGGTCTTCTGCTTCAAGAAAAAGCATCTGGGCAATAACAAGGCTTGCAATCTCGTCTGTGACCGGTGTTCCCAAAAAGATGATGCGCTCCTTTAAAAGTCTCGAATATATGTCATAAGCCCTTTCTCCGCGAGGACTCTGTTCCACTACCATGGGAATAAGGTTCATACCTATTCTCCTGCTGTTTCTTTGTTGTCATTGCCTTCCTCAGCCGTTTCAGATCCGACTTTAAAAGATTTCTTGGCCTCATTTTTCTCTTCTGCATCAACCGGGATATACTTTGCTTCGTTACGGAGAAACTTCAATATCTTCTCGTTTAAAAGCTCGTTCATAAAGGGCAGCATATCATCACGGTTCTTGAAATATCCCTTAACCTCCGAAACAGTCATATTGTATTGTTTTGCAATCCTGGCAAAACCGTTATTTAAATCTTCATCCAGAACTTTTATCTCTTCCTGCTCAGCAATCTTTTTCAGGATGAAATCGCCGCGCACCCTTTTGACTGCGGTTTCACGATAGCGCTCTTCAGTTTCGGCCCGATTGATGCCTGCGGCTTCAAGAGATAAACCTCCACGCTGAAGGGTCTCTTCTGTTTGTTTAATGTATTCATTAATTTCATATTGCACAAGGCGTGAAGGAACTTCAAATTGATTCGCCGCAAGCAGCTTCTGCATTATCCGGTCGGAAATATCTCCCTCCAGGGCTTGTTCCTTTTCGGCGAGGATCTTTTCCTTAATATGCTGACGCAAAGCTGAAAGCGAATCAAAGTCTTCTCCGACATCCCTGGCAAACTCATCATCAAGCTCCGGCAATACGCGTTCCTTAATGTCATTTATCCTGACTTTGAATTCTATTTTCTTGCCTGCCAAAAGCGGGTTGGGTGAATCAGCGTCAAAATCAACCTCAACTGATGCTTCCTCCCCTTTTTGCATACCAATAAGTTTATTCTCAAATTCCTGTCCATGCCGCCCTGTGCCAACATCCACATTGACATTTTCCCCATGCACCTGCTTTAACTGCTCCCCTTCATGAAAGCCGTCAAAATCAGCTATAACAATATCTCTTTCCTGGACAGCACGGTCTTCAACACTGCGTAACGGCGCAACTTCCCTGCGCAGTCCATCAATTGCTGAGTCAATCTCTGCATCAGTGACAGTGATTTTCTCTTTTTCGATATCCATTCCTTTATAATCCTGTAATTTAAACTGAGGACGGGTATCAACTTCAGCTTCATAGGAGAAGCTGCCATCCTCTTCAAAGACAGGTGTTTTTATCTCTGGATGGGCGACCACATCAAGTTTTTCTTTTTCAACGGCATCAAAATATGTCGCCTGGACAAGTTTTTCAGCCACTTCTGCGCGCACCTGATGCCCATAGGTTTGTTCAAGAATATGACGTGGGACCTTGCCCCGCCTGAATCCCTTTACTCTGGCCTCATTTTTGATCTTGCGGAATCCAGCATCAAGTTCTTTAGTTACTTCTTCTTCCGGAAGCACAATTTTCAATTTTTTGGTCAGAACTCCAACCTCGTTCACAGTCACCTGCATCAAACACCTTCCTTTTTCCTGATAATGTTAATTTTTAACTTATGTATATTTCCTTTTCTCGATGAAAAAAAGTTATTTCTGAAAGCAAACACGGGGATCCTATCCCAAAAGGTCCTACAGTCATAAACCGGATCTTATAAAAATCAATTGATTCCTTGTGTAATAATTAGCGGCAAGAAGCTTTTATGAGGCCAACATCCTTACCTGACCTGGTGCGAGAGGGGGGAGTTGAACCCCCATGCACGCTAGTGCGCTGGATCCTAAATCCGAAAACGAATAAGGCGGAAGCTCCCTCTAGCAGAGGGTTTCCGCTTTTTTTCTTTAATAACAAGGGATAACCAGCACCTTAATATCTGTCGGATATTTGTTGGTTGTTACTCGGAGCCTCTTAACAGTTACAAAACAGTTACAATTTTCCCGAACAAAAACAATAAATCCCGAAGCCCTTTTAGACAACCATAAATTTTAACAATCATTATCAAGAAATGCTAGTAGAAATAACTAAATTAAACCGATTACAGGGCAATAAAAAACCCCACCAAAATGGCAGGGTTAATATATCCACTGTACATCTTCACACTTTAGGAATCATTCACGAGTGTAGATTGATAGTAATTGATATTTCCCCATGTTTACATAAATTTCAATTTTCACATATGTTCTGTTTTTCTAACAGCTATATCTTTAGATAATATAAACCTTGCTTGTACTCTGCAGTTTTAATATGTTGGCTGCAAAACTGTGCCTCCGATATTTCATAAGACAGCAATAATTCAACATTGAATTATATGCCATCTGAAATTGTCAACTACAAAACAAACCGCTAACCGGGAACTGAAGTAAAACAAAATATCATGCAAGAAGCGGGGACTAAATCAACTCGCAATCAATCATCTCAAGGTGACAATCCGGTTATAGTTAAATTTATGGCCAAAGGGTTGCCACGAGAATGTAATGACAAGTCACGCTTTTCGCGTCAACTGCCTGGGCAACATTCTCAATGGGGCAAATGCCGTTTTATCTTTGATCCCTATGCCCAGAATTACGACTGGCTTGTCGTATATCATGATCTACCACGAGAATTGACATCTCAAAGTGTTGAGAAGTTGCAATGTCCACGCGAAAAAACCATCCTCATTACTGGAGAACCATCTTCTATCACGGTATACGGCACATATTTTCTCCGCCAGTTTGGTTTTGTTATTACAAGCCAGGAACCCTGGGTTATCAAGCATCCAAGTGCAATTTTCACCCAGCCCGGTCTAATCTGGTATTATGGGGCTCCAAGGGTCAGAGACAAAAGACATAGGCTCACATATGACGAGATAAAACAAATCCAACCTATGACCAAAACTAAAACTATTTCGACTGTGTGTTCCAGCAGACAGGGTCGGCTCACCATGCATTACAAACGGTTTCAATTTACCAATAAATTGAAGGCCCGTATCTCCGAACTGGACATTTTCGGTCACGGGCTTAAAACAATAAATGACAAGGCAGAGGCTCTGGATTCCTACCAGTATCATGTCACCGTAGAAAATCATGTATTCCCTCATCATTTAACAGAAAAACTCCCAGATGCTTTCCTTGGATACACCCTGCCGTTTTATCACGGATGTCCAAATGCAACAGATTATTTCCCAAAGGAAAGTTTCATTCCCATCGATATAAATGATCTTGACAGAACTGTCGAAATCATTCGCAACACTATTGCCAACAATGAGTATAAAGATAGGTTGCCCTATATCATAGAAGCCCGAAGGCGAGTACTTGAAGAATACAACCTTTTTGCTGTTCTCGAACGGGAAATCACAAAGCGGGACAAGAGTATTAAAACCAGTACTCCAGAAGGGGAAATTATGTGCAGACAAACCCTAAAGTACAAAAAACCTCTTTATGGATTACAACGGGAATTTGAAAAAATATTTACGAAAGTAAAGCATATACGCTGGTAGAAAAAAATAATCATATATAATAATCGATATTTTCTGGTTATTCAGATAGTTATTTAAATTTTCTTTAAACTTGAAGTGTTTTCTCTTAGTTGGTCAACATTTGCTCAATATTTTCTTTTAACATTTGAAGATCTACTGTCAAATTTGACAATTGATTGTCATTATCTTGATTATCAGAATCACATAATTGATAAAAATATTTTAAATTTAAAGCTGATGCCATATTAAAATAGCAATTATTGATAAAGTTTTTTCTTGCACGAAGCTCAAACACACTACTACCAGGTTTCATAAAAAGCATATTTGTGAGGCCAGCCCCATGATTTGAAATCAAGTATTTAGAGCCATAAGCAATTTTTATTTGTTCTTCAAAAGTATGATCCTCGAAAAAAACGGTTTTGAAATCGTATTCTTCTAGGACCTCTCTGCACTCATCTTCGTTTAAAATCTTTCTTCTTTCAGCTTTATTTCGACTGATATAAACTTTGCTACCAGCATAATCATTTTTAGCATTTTGGTAGTGATGAACATACAAACTTCGTAATTCTCTAATTATACTTTCATTAAAATATCCAGTTAGTGCTGTGTGGGTTGGCATTTTAAGATTTCTACACAAAACTGTTCCGTTTATGAATTTCAAGTCTTTAATCAAAAAATATTTTAAAGAAGATGTTATAAAATCTATTTTTTTATAAGCAAATGGTAACAGTAAAGTAGCATTCTTTATTTTTTCTTTAATAGTTAACAATCTGGGTAGAGCATCGGCAAACCAGTGAAAATAACCGTTACTCCAAATATCTGTTATCCAGAAGCATTCTTGTTCGATTACTTTGTAATTACTAAAAAAATAATTTCTTATTAAAAACTTTACATAATCTTTAGAATTTACCCATTTATCTTTTTCTCTAGGTGTTGGAAAAGACTCTGTCATTACTTTATTGTCATCAAAAAGAATTCCTCTTTTAATTATGGTAATATTTTTCAAGTGAAGCAATTTTGTGGCAAGCACGGAATATTTTATTGAATTTTGAAATAAATCTAGATCTGAAGAATCCAGATTAACAGGTAACTTCCTTATTGAATTTCTTTTTTCAAGCAGTGTCTCAATATTCATCATTATTGATTTATTAATTAGACTTTTATAAAAATTTCTTGCCGCAACAGAAACTATTTTTAGGCTGAAGGCGAGTGACGATGTGTATGGGCAGAATTAACCATAGTGCCAGATTATTCAGTTTAGGTTGATAGCTGTTATTGAAAATGCCCATATTTCAACTTTCAAATTTATTTATATTTTGGTGATTAACTAGCATGCAATCCATTTCAACTAAAGACATATCTTCGCATATGCCAATAGGGTACATACCAGATACAATAAACCCATATTTTTCATATTCTCTAAGCACATCTAGATAGTGTGGCATTTCTGAATAACAAGGGATTATTGCAAGTTCTGATAACATGCAAATTATGTGTTTTATATTTTTAAGTGCCCCTTTAAATACATTGAGATCATAACCCTGTGTATCCATTTTCAAAAAAATTCTTTTTTGATTAATGTTTTTAATATGACTATTTAGAAAATTATCAATTGTGTCCACTTCAACTATTTCTTCTTTTGTCATTCGCCCATTGAAAGCGTCTTTCCCAAAATCATTTAAATTAAGAAATGACGACAAATTGGAAGCACTGGAAATTGAAATTTTCTTTTGCTCACGGACATCACCAATAGCATTTTTATAAACAAACCAGTTGGGATCACTATGGGAGGCTTCACTTAGTTTATTAAAACTTTGGCTTACAGGCTCAAAGGAATGAATCTCCCCTTTATGGCCTTCTCTGTGCAACAATTTCCCAAATTCTCCTTGATGTGCACCAACATCTAATATCAAATTTATTTTATAGTGGTTTATAATATTTTTAATATGAGATTTTAATGTAGGATGCTTACTACGTCTTACAATTTCATATCCGATTTTTTTTGCAACCGTATAATTAAAAAAACCCAATATTTCTAACCTCTAAACTTATATTTGTTGTTTGTGTATGTTAGCGACTTTACATTTCTTGCCACAATCTTAACTATTATCTGACAAAATCTGAGTCAACATATCCTCTGTACATCTTGACAGTTTGAGAATAGTTCTTGAGTGTAGATTGATAGCAGATAGTTACAGTATGGGATGTTCTAAATATTAAATGAAAAACACCCTATAAAACAGGGGGCAATGGATAGGTCTTTTCTGCTTGAAACTGTCATACATATCAGCAGTTATGTTCAGTCTGCTTATCTGAGTTTAATTCTCATTCCACGACTATCATCACCAAATTCGTCCCCAGGTTGAATTAAATCCGGAGTATAAACTTCAATTTTGTTATCTTCTAAAAATTTGACTACGGTAAAATTCTGGATTGAATACCAGAAGCCCACCTTCTTTCCTTCGTGGTCGAGAATATAATAAGCAAAATAACTATGTCCTATTCCCCTGTCTTCTGGATCGATGGTGCTTATCCACTTTTTAATCTGTGCAGAGTCGACATTTGGTATATTTTTCCAGAGATCGCTAATCAACCGATAATCCTTATGTATTCCTAAAATGGCATTCGGTTTATCAAATCCTCCACTGGTATAATATTTGTAATCCGGCAGAACTTGATAGGATAAAAACATCTGGTCGAGTTCCCGGTCTCGCTGTAAAGTTCCATAGTTCCCAGTACCGGCACATCCTGAAAAAATGAATGAAATTATTGCTATCACCAGAAACAACTTTTGTAGAGTCTCTCTCACTGTAGTCCCCTTCCTTTAAAGATAAGATATTAGGATATAATTAAAATTCTACATTTTATCTTAACTTTTAAAAGTTACTATTACTTGCCATAATGTTGACTAATTGAAGAAAAATTAGCAGTTAAGGTGTACGTTGGCAATAGTAACTTGTTAGGTGAGTGGTGCTAGTGATGGTTCATGGCACCTAAGTTGAATTTGAAATATGCTATGATTTTCAAATTCCATAAAAATTATTTGATCATTTCCAATACTATTTTGAAACATGAAAATCAGAAAACTCAAACGAGGCAACATAAAAAGTAAGTCCTCCAAGCCTTCACCAAGGATTCAGTCTTTACTAAACCAAGCTTTCACCTGTGTTAATAACGGCAACCTCAGTCAGGCTGAAGGTATTTGCAAAGAAATCATAAAACTTTCGCCAAATACTTCAGAATGTTTCAATATACTTGGAATAATTTACCAGGAACGTGGGTTATTAGATGAGGCCATTGCCATTCTGTATAAAGCTATTAAGTTAGAAAGTTCAAATACTAATGCTTTATTTAATTTAGGTACTGTTCTGGGTCAGAAGGGGGAGCATGAAAAGGCGGTTACCGTTTTGCGCAAAGGTCTAGCCTTGGCTCCAAGATCACCAAAAGCTTGGAATAACCTTGGTCTCGCACTGATCGTTCTGGGCAAACTGAATGAAGCAATAAGCTCCTTTGAAAAAGCTACAAAATTGGATTCGCATTATGGGAGCGCATGGCTCTGTCTTGGAGATATTTATCATAGTCAAGGGCAACTCAAAAAAGCCGTTGATACTTATAAGAAATGTATTCAAAGCAATCCTGATTTTGTTGATGCTCATTATAATTTGAGCACAGCATTAAACGACCTTAAACTTTTGCCGGAAGCTATAAAATCATTACAACAAACCATCGAACTGGCTCCAGCCCATGCGGCAGCGCGTCATATGCTTGCGGCGCTAAGTGGCGAAACACCTGATAGTGCTCCACCACAGTTTGTCACTACCCTTTTTGATCAGTATTCTAGTAACTTTGAAACAGACCTAATTGATAGACTTGAATATAAAATTCCTACTTTGATGCGTGAGTTATTTTCCCAATATATACCGAACGGTACCTGTTTACCCAAAGTAATTGATCTTGGTTGCGGCACAGGTCTTTCTGGTCAGGCCTTCAAAGATATATCCGATTATTTAGCAGGGATAGACATTTCAAGAAATATGCTCAAACAGGCAAAGGAAAAAAAGATTTATGATGATCTATTTCTGGGTGACCTGTGTGAAGAGTTGCTTAAACTTACAGACTCGTTTGATCTGTTTATTGCAGCTGATGTCATGATTTATATAGGAAACCTGGAAACGATATTTAAAACAGTTAACAACAAATCTAGCCCAAGGAGTTACTTCATTTTTTCTGTGGAATCAAATCAGCAAAATGATTTCACCTTGCAACCTTCAGGTCGTTATGGTCACTCCTCGGCTTATATTTCCAAACTTGCCTCAATGAATGATTTCATTGTTATTGAGGAAGAACAGACTAAAATCCGCAAGGAAGACGATACTTGGATTTCTGGATATATATATTTATTACAGAAAAACTCTGATTAATATATTTTGAGGAATCTTATTTTACAAAAAATACAGATCAAAACTTTTACAGCGCCTCAAGAATGTAACTTTCTTGCCAACATCTACAGTTTTGTAATACAAAATCTGACTCAATATATCCACTGGCAATCTTGATAGATTAGGAATGTTTCACGACTGTAAATTGATAGCAGTTCTTTAAAGTTCAGACATAAAAAGGCAGGGCCATTTCTGACCCCGCCTATCATGGAAAGAAGAAATTTTAGTTTATAGTGATTGAAAAATTTAATACTATACCATCAGTAATCAAATCCTGGTAATATGTTATGTGTACTGGTTCTCCCATCTCATTAATTTTTGATGTAATTTTTCCAGTAGAAATTAGATTGTTTTGAGAATCATATAATCTTGCATTTTGAACAAGATTAGCAAAACCTGGGCTTGAAGACTCTAGAGACCATGTTCCAGTTTCTGTCCAACCATTATTATACGACCAAGAAGTTAGTTCTCCAAAATCCCCGACCTGAGCAACATCAGGAGGGAGATGTATTTCAATTGGGACACCTGTAAGACCATTATTATCTTCTGCGAAAACTGGTTCATTGTTGCCACTATCAGCATTTAAATAGGTTGTAGTCAAAATTGACAAATTACTAGGAACTAGTTGAGGAGTATTTATATTCAATAGGAGATCCACAGGCATTGCATTTACCCCAAAAGCATTCAAAAAACAGGCAGAGGCAAATGGTTACAAAAATGGTTACAATCACCCAAATTCCACAAAAAAAGAACCCAACATATCAGGCTGAATCCTTTGGTGCGAGAGGGGGGAGTTGAACCCCCATGCACTCTAGTGCGCTGGATCCTAAATCCAGTGCGTCTACCAGTTCCGCCACTCTCGCTTTAACATTAAATTATTAACCAATTTAGTATTCTCAGTCAAGGTTGACACAGTTTTAAAATGAAGCCCCATACTGTAGCATACTGCAGACCAAATCGTCCTCGCCAGGTATAAATTGGGCCTGCCGCTTAACCCGCTTTTGTGTTTTAAAAAGAAGTGAACTATTCATTATTCAAAGTTATCGATTGCCTGGTACGCTTCAGTTTGCTTCGCATCTGTTTGGCTTCTATTCTTTTTTTTATTGACCCGATACTTGGTTTTGTTCTGTGGCGTGTTTTTATTCTCTGGGCTGATTTTGCAACAAGTTCAGCAAGACGACTTAGAGCATCTTTGCGGTTCTGATCCTGTGACCTGAAACGGTTAGCATTGATTATGAGGATGCCCCGAGCATTAATGCGGTTTTTTGCTATTTGCCGCAACCGGAGCCGGACGTTTTCGGGCAAGGAAGCAGAATGTTGCACATCAAATCGCAGCTGCACTGCCGTGGCAGCCTTATTGACATGTTGTCCGCCAGGGCCTGGAGAACGAATAAACTTGAAATGAATTTCACTTTCATCAAGCTCAATAGCATCTGTTATGCGTACCATCACATTTCACAAACCAGCTGTTACTAATGGTTTGAACTAGGTTAGTCCGTATTTTTCCTTTAATTTTTGCTGTACATGCTCCGGGACGAGACCGCTCACATCCCCACCGTGCTGGGCGGCATCCTTGATAATGCTGGAACTTATAAATATCCAGCGAAAGCCTGTCATGAGGAATACGGTTTCAACATGCCGCTCCAGCCTTCTGTTCATTAGGGCGAGCTGAAACTCGTACTCAAAGTCGGAAACAGCCCGTAAGCCTCTGACAATGGATTTTGCTCCTTTATTAAAAGCATATTCCACCAGAAGACCAGACACTGCCTCAATTTCTATCTTCTTGTTGGTCCCCATGAAGCAGTCCTGAATCATCTGCAACCGCTCCTCCAGGGTAAAAAGCGGAGTTTTGCTCGGGTGTCTTGCCACGGCAACAATAACTCGATCAAACAATTCAAGGGCCCTATTGATAATATCCAGATGACCCATGGTTATTGGATCAAAAGTTCCCGGATAAACAACTATTCTTTCATTGTTCCCGCTCATGGAGCTTCTCTCCTTCTAGATGGATTTCTGCAATAATTTACTTTGTCGATAGAACCAGAAACCGGTTTCACCGTAGCGCCTTTGGTCGGCAAGGGTAAGTCCTGCAACCTGTACCGGCAGTTCCATGAAAGCATCCTCTTCAACAACAACTAATGCTCCCGGAAAAAGAAGCTCAGACTCTGCCAGCTTTAGCAGCATATCAACAGACAACCCTTTCCGGTAAGGTGGATCAACAAATACAATGGAAAAAGTTGTCCCGGGTATTTTTTTTACTAAATAAGAAAGGCCTTTCGATAGATCCCATTTATAAACGAGAGTTCTATCAGAAAAGCCGCATAATTCAATATTCTTGTTTATTAACTGGACAGCCTGCTGACTTTTGTCAACAAAAACAGCCTGCTCGGCAGAGCGGCTCAACGCTTCCAGGCCAAGTGCACCGGTCCCGGCATAGAGGTCAAGAACAGTAGCATTTTCAACCTCCCTGCCAATGATATTGAAAAGGGCCTCTCGGGCCCTGTCTGCAGTGGGACGAATGAGTTGGCCGGAATATTTTGCAGTACTTTTTGAAAGTGCCTGCAAGCGCCGCCCTCTTGCCCTGCCACCAATTATCCGCAATTACAAATAATCCCTTGCAACTATTTCAGCTATCTGCACTGTATTTAATGCAGCTCCCTTCAAAATGTTGTCGGCGACAACCCAGAGATTTATTCCGTTTTCTATGGATTCATCCTCGCGTATCCTGCCTACAAGCGTTTCAAACTTACCGGCACAATCCAAAGCCAGAGGATAGATGTTGAGACCAGGATCATCAACAAGCTTTACTCCAGGAGCAATTGCAAGAAGTTCTTTAACTGCGGCAGCAGATATCTTTTTGTCCGTCTCAATATTTATGGACTCTGAATGGCCATAAAATACAGGAACCCTTACCGTAGTTGCAGTAACCCCTATGGATGGGTCCTCAAATATCTTGCGGGTCTCATTCACCATTTTCATCTCTTCCTTGGTATAGCCGTTCGCCAGGAAAGAATCAATATGGGGCAGACAATTAAAGGCAATCTGATGAGGATAGACATTGTTCTGTACCGGCTCACCGGCCGTATACGCCCTCACCTGCGCCTCAAGTTCTGCAATTGCCTTTGCACCGGTACCGGAAACCGCCTGGTAAGTCGAGACAACTATACGTTTAATCTTGGCCTTGTCTTGAATCGGTT
>Ga0316193_10003583_pt1 | contig 11258 bp, 5 predicted proteins | sample MerIslsedime2_MG_FD_207735 | JGI IMG/M metagenome (GOLD analysis project Ga0316193, IMG submission 207735) | Coastal sediment microbial communities from Maine, United States - Merrow Island sediment 2 | ecosystem: Environmental > Aquatic > Marine > Coastal > Sediment | place: USA: Maine... | reverse complement strand
CTACCATCGAAATCATCCACGTCAAACCCGTTCAGCCAGGGCGAAGCCCCGGGCCTGCCAGCCTGTAAATTGCTAAGCCATTTCTGATCAGCGGTCAGATACGAGGTGGCGATATCCGGGGCTATATCCTGAACTGCCCGCAGCGCACGCCAGTCGAAGGATTGCACCGTGGTCCTGCTTTCCATGTGGTAAGCGCGAATAACGTCGACAACCGTCTGCGCGAATTTCCCGGGTGAGTGAGTCAGGTCGGGACGCTCCGGATTGGTCTTGATTTCCATATTGAGACGCACCTGCTGGTTACCCGATTTAGTGACGAGTTCGAATACCTCGCCCAGCGTTGGCACGGAGCTGCCGTCGACCGCCTGCTGATAAGGATAACGTTGCGCATATTTAGTGGTCGGGTTCAAGCGCCCGACATCATAGGCTTTGGCCATGTCCAGCGTCATCGAGTGGATGGTGGGACTGCTTTTGCTTAGCCAGGCTCCGTTAGCGTCACGCGCGATTTCAGGCTCGAAACGCGGGTTATGTATGACCACGACCGCAAAATCCCGGGTTACCGCGAGGTCGAGTTCAAGCGTGCTGACACCAATGGAAAGCGCTTTGGCAAATCCGGGCAGGGTATTCTCCGGCATCAGGCCACGTGCCCCCCTGTGCCCCTGTAGATCGAATCCCTGGGCAATGCCGCTTAAACCGATGAAACTCAAAGTGACAATACTCCTGGCTACTCGTTTGAATGCTTGACTGGTTTCAAATTTCATTATTAAGCGAGACGTTATTCAGTCGATGCAGCGAATAGATCAAACTTGTCCGGCTGGATATGCATTGATAATGCCTCAGCTATCTGGAAATTCTGTATTTCGGGGAGACGGATCGTCATATCGATCTGATTATCTCCACAAAGGCCATGTTCTGCATTTCAAAATTTACGTCAATATCTGGCAATAGCATCGTTATACAAGGCGATTGGTACTGTATAGTGATACCTTTCACATTTAGTTGCAATTTGAAACTTATTTCTTATAGTTATTGACAGCTTTTTCAGAGAGTAAGAATAGAACCACAACTATATCTCAGCTTTATCCTGTTTGTGCATATATCAATATTAACGCTGTAGTGGTGGTTGATGCGCTAGATGTTTAAAACGCATCCTTAATGAGGAGGAGTTTAAATATGTTGCCAGGAATAGAGCTCATAAAGAGCGAACTAGAAGAAAATCCCCAGGTTCAAAGCCTACCTGAAACGACTCATCGAAAAATCCCCGGACGAGGTTTACATACGGAAGCCGCGCGACGAGAACGTCTGCAATACGTACGCAAGGAAACAGACACCGAATTGGTCGGGATGGATAATTTCTCGCTGCAAGCCGAACAACTGACTGGCAATATCGAAAACCTCATCGGTTCCGTCGAGTTACCGGTCGGGATCGCTGGACCTCTCGTCATCCACGGCGCCAGGGCAAAGGGGACTTTTTATTTACCCATGGCCACCACCGAAGGTGCCCTGGTAGCCTCCACCGCACGCGGAGCGAACCTGATTTCGTGCTCCGGTGGTGTCACTGCCCGGGTGCTGCGCCAGCAAATGATCCGCGTTCCACTCTTCATCCTCTCCAACATGCAGGATGCGATGATTTTTGCGGAAACCGTTCGTGAAACCGTCGATGATCTCCAGGCGCAAGTCAACCAGGTGTCCAGTCACGCGAGGTTGACACAAGTTGATCCGTTTCTAATCGGTAACCAGGTTCACGTTCGTTTCGTCTATGAAACCGGTGATGCTGCAGGACAGAACATGACGACTTCCAGCACCTGGCATGCTTGCCAGTGGTTAATGGGATACATGCAGAAGCAACGTAGTATGCACTTTGAGAACTTCTGGATCGAAGGCAATATGAGCGGTGACAAAAAGGTCAGTTTTCAATCTTTCATCGCTGGCCGCGGTACCCGGGTTTCTGCCGAGGTCTTCATTCCCAGCGAGAATCTCATGCGCATCCTCAAGGTCACACCTGAGCAAATGGTCAAATGTCATAATCTCGGCATGGTAGGTGCGTGTCAGACGGGCATGATCGGTTACAACATCAACACCGCTAACGTGATCGCAGCCTCCTTCGCGGCCACCGGTCAGGATATTGCCTGCGTGCATGAATCCAGTGTGGCGCAGCTGCATGTACAGTCCATGGAAGAAGGGCTATATGCCTCCATGCTTTTACCCTCGTTGGTGATCGGTACTGTTGGCGGTGGCACTGCCCTGCCCCAGCAGCGACAAATGCTGGAACTGATGGGCTGTGCAGGACCTGGCAAGGTGTCAAGACTCGCAGAAATTATCACCAGCTTTTGCCTGGCTCTGGACTTATCAACGATGAGCGCAATCATCAGCGGTCAATTTGCCAGTGCTCACGAACGATTGGGGCGAAACAGACCGGTCCAGTGGTTTCTGGAAAAGGATCTTGACGCCGAGTTTATGTCAGTCGGATTACGCGATTATTTCGCCGATGAAAGCCTGGTTGTCAAGTCTGTGGAACCACTCGAGCCGCTTAAAACGGGTAGCAGTATCATTACCGAACTCACCGCTCGAAAGATGGATAAATTCGTCGGCTTCCTGCCTTTGTCGCTGAATTATCACAGTGGAAAAGGGCAGGCAGAAGAGGCTTCACTGGACGTAGTTGTCAAGGTAAAACCACTCGATAAAGAGGTCATCCTGATGGCCAATAGTATGGCCAGTATGTGCACCTCGCGATTACGCGAAGCACACGATCGCTGGAAATGCAGTACCGGGGCCGCAGACTGTCACATCAGGGAGTTAGCGATCTACAATCAAACCGATCCCCGACTGCATCGACATATCCCGACTATTTATCAGACTTACCAAAATCCTGATCGGGAAACCTACCTTATCGTCATGGAACATTTACAGGACATGACGCTCATGGACACGGCCGACGACGTCAGCGGTTGGGAGTCCACCCATATTGACGCGGCATTAGAGGGCATCGCGAAAATTCACGGCATCTGGTACGGGCGCACCGAGGAACTCGAAAGCGAACCATGGATTGGCAGTGTGCCTACTACCGCATCGATGGTAGAGATGTCCGACCTCTGGGAGCAACTGGGAATTCATGCGGCGGAAGAATTTCCAGAATGGATCGTTGGCCACGATCTGGAGTTGCATCGTCGCCTGGTTAACCGTATCGACAAGTGGTGGAGTGAAATCGATCTGATGCCCAAGACCCTGATTCATAACGACTTCAATCCACGCAATATATGTTTGCGCAAATCGACTGATGCCGAAGACAGTTTCGGATATCGACTGTGCGCCTACGACTGGGAGTTGGCGACTGTTCATATACCACAACACGACCTGGCCGAATTGCTCAGTTTCGTATTACCCCCGGATGTGCCAAAAGAAGTAGTTGATCATCATGTCGAAGTTCATCGACGCGCGCTGGAAAAAGCCACTGGTCAATCAATCGATCCCGTACAGTGGCAGCATGGCTTCAATTTGTCACTCTGTGACCTGGCGGTAAATCGTTTCATGCTCTATGTAATGGCCCATACCTTCCGCCACTACCCTTTTATGGAACGTGTCACCAAAACCTTGCGGCACTTGATTCGAATGGAGTCGTGTAATAGCGGCCAGGCCTAGCAGCAATGACCAGCGCAACTAATCTCTGGGCCTGGGCCGAGGAACGTTTCCCTCCAGCTCAAGGCATCTTTGTGGCGGTGCTGTTCACGACTGGCGTGCTCTATGGGCAGTTCCTGAGCAGCTCGGATACCCTCGTTATGGGTCTCGTCGACGTCCTGGGTTTTATCTCGTGCTGGGCCGTCTTCCTGATGCTGCGTATTTTTGACGAACACAAAGACTATGTTCAGGACTTACACAACTATCCCGATAGAGTTCTCCAGAGCGGCCGTATTACCCTGGGCCATCTCAAGATCCTGGGGCTGATGGCCATCCTCCTCCAGGCCGGATATTCGATGACCTGTGACAACGGCGCGGGTATGGTGACTTTCTACTGGCTAATGGTTTTCGGCTGGAGCCTGCTGATGTCAGCGGAATTTTTTGTGCCCCGTTGGCTCAATTCCCATCTGGCTGTTTATGCAACCTCCCACATGCTGGTTATGCCCCTTATCATGGCCTGGTTGATGCGAATTGGTGCTTCCGGTTCCACCTTGACCGCTGCAGCCTGGTGGCTGGTCCTGTTGGCATTTTTTGCCGGTTGCACTTACGAACTGACCCGTAAAGCCTGGGGTGCCGAAGAGGAACGCGATAGCGTAGCGTCCTACGCCCGGTTACTGGGAACCAATGGCGTTGCGATAGCGATAATGACCACTCTGGGGGTAACCGTTCTCGCTAGCACTGGCATGGTACTGGCAATTATACCGTCGACACCGGGTTGGGGCTGGTATGCAGCACCAGTATCGGGTTGGCTGGCGGTGGTAGTTGCCGTTATCAGGTACGCGAAGTTGCCAACGGTCAAGACGCGTAAAAATAATGAAATCATGGTGGGGCTGGGTATGTTGATTACCTACGCCACACCTCTGACAGCGATGATTGCTTATCGAGGCATCTCGTGGACACTGTAAAAGATATCGCTCACGGCTCGTCCCTGGCACGCCAGCATGACGCCTGGATACTGTCTACCGCCCAGCAGGTCATAGCTGCGGGCGATTATCAGGCAGGCGGCAAAGCAATAGGGTTGGCGAGACTCGAAGCAGCGGGCGCCAGGGTACCACCATGGTTTTCAATTACCGCAGATGGATTCCTGGGTCACCTGGCACAGGCCGGAATTCTTGACCGGGTGCGAGCGACTATCTGTGAACTATGCGAAACCCCGGCATTCGAAGAGTCCAGCCTAATTGATATGCAGGGCTGGATAAAGTCCCTGACCCTCGAGCCCGACTTTGTGCATGCTGTGGGCAATGCAATACAAGCCATTGGACCCGGTCCATATGCCGTGCGCAGCTCCATGGCTGGTGAGGACTCGGCCAGCTTCTCATTTGCGGGCCAGCTGGAAACTTTTCTCTACCAGCGATCACTGGACGACGTGGTTACTGCATTGTGCGCGTGCTGGGCATCCTGCCTGTCTGCCCGGGTGATGACTTATCGACAACGAGTAGGCCTTGGCAACGCCCTGCCCCGCATGGGCGTGGTGATCCAGCGCATGATCGGTGGGCAGGTGTCGGGCGTGGCATTTTCATCGCACCCGGTTACGGGCGTTCGGGATCATGCGTTGATTACCGGCGCCTGGGGATTGGGTGAAGGCGTGGTTAGCGGCCTTTGCAATGCCGATGATTACACTTGCAGCCACAGCGGTGAGGAGATAGATGTCACTCTCGCTGACAAGGACCGGGCCCTGGTCGAGTCATGCGATGGTTCCACAGGTACCGTGGAAGTAAGGGTGTCTGAAGATCGACGAAAAGTCCGCTGCCTCAGTCAGGATCAGGTACTGGAACTAACCACGGAAGTTTGCCGCCTGGCCACGACAATGGGGCGTCCCCAGGATATTGAGTGGACCATTGATAGCGAAACACTCTACCTGCTGCAGTCCCGCCCGATTACCAACCTGGTGGCTCCACCAAACACCGACGGACCGCGACAGGTATTCGATAACAGTAACATCCAGGAAAGTTATTGCGGTGTCACCACGCCGCTGACATTTTCGTTTGCGGCACGGGCTTACCAAAGTGTCTATAACCAGACCATGCGGACTTTGGGCATGTCCGCTGCAATGGTGCAGCTGCATGATGAACGGCATCGACACATGCTGGGGTTAATTCAGGGGCGCATTTACTACAATATCAATAACTGGTACCAGGGCCTGCTGTTATTGCCTGGATTTGGTCGCAACAAGGTCGACATGGAAAAAATGATGGGGTTGACTGACCCGATTGATTTTGTCGAGGACTATACGCTGACCTGGAGCAATAAACTGCGTCAGTTGCCACGCCTGTTGGCTACCGCGGCGCGGATGCTCCACGCCTTTACCCGCCTCAAGCGGGAAGTTCCTGAATGGCTGGACAATTTTGAACGGGTTTACGCCAGATTAGATCGAAGCCGTTTTGCCAGCGCCTCCTTCTCTGAACTCATGCAATGGCTGCAACAGTTGGAAGACGAAGTTCTATCTAATTGGCACACGCCCATCATCAACGATTTTGCCGTGATGATATGCAATGGCCGACTGCGCCGCCTGGTAGCGGCCAGTGGAGTCCCCAATCCCGACATTGTCACCCAGCAACTGCTGGGGGGTGAAGACGGCATTGAGTCTACTGAACCCACTCACTTACTCATGCGCATGGCAGTGTTGATTCGGCAACAGCCGAATCTGATCGAAGTCGTTCAGCACCAGGAACCCCTGGCGGTTATAGCCCAACTGAGAAACTATCCCGAGCTGCACGAAATGTTCTGCCATTACATCGAACGGTACGGGGATCGAACTATAGGTGAGTTGAAACTCGAAACCGTGTCGCTTCGAGAGGACCCCGGCTTTGTGATCGAAATCCTGAGAAATTATCTCGGTCGCGAGGATCTGGATCCCGATCAGCTGGCGTCGCGGGAAAAAGGAAATCGTACCAACGCGGAGCGATTACTTAGACAGCATCTCGGCGTGTGGGGAGGTATGCGCGCCGACAAGATTTTACGCACGGCCCGTGCGTCGATAAAGCATCGGGAAAATATGCGTCTGACACGAACTCGTACGTTTGGACTGGCCCGTGACCTGTATCGCGCTTTGGGACAGCGGCTTGTGGAGTCGGGACAACTCACCGAACCACAGGACGTATTTTACCTTACCGTGGAGGAGATAAGGGATTACTTCAAAGGTCGGGCCGTGACCACCAACCTGAAGGGATTAACTGCGCTACGTAAAGCTGACTATGCGCAATACGAGAACCAGCACCTGCCGCATCAATTTGAAACTCTGGGGCCGGTATATTTCGGAAATAGCTACATCGCTCCACAGACAGTCACAATCGACAGGAACGAAGGCATCCTCAAGGGCATTGGCTGTTACCCCGGCGTGGTCGAGGAATGCTTGAAGATTATTCACGACCCGCAAAGTAGTCTATGCATTGATGGACAGATTCTGGTAGCCGAGCGCACCGACCCTGGCTGGGCACCTTTGTTTCCCACCTGTGGCGGCATCCTGGTCGAGCGAGGTAGTACCCTGTCGCACTCGGCGGTGATTGCGCGAGAACTGGGAATCCCCGCAGTAGTAGGCGTAGCCAATCTGTTTGCTATCGTCAAGGACGGCGAATCGGTACGGCTCGATGGCGGCCAGGGAACGGTGGAGCGACTCGACATGGACGCCAAAGAAGAAACAGGAGGTAACCATGAGTGACGGCTCCGACGAGATGTTGCGCAGTGAAATTGCCCAGACCATGGCACTGGATATGATCCGCTACAGCCAGGTTTGGGAAGATCATCGTGTGCTCTGCGAGGGGTTGGCCATTGGACCCGAGGACGATGTTTTGTCCATTGCCAGTTCGGGCTGCAATGTACTGGCTCTGCTTCTGGCTGGTGCGCGGTCAGTGACCGCCATCGATATGAGCCCGGCCCAGATTGCCCTGGTAGAGCTCAAGCTTGCGGGTATTCGCCTGCTCTCTCACGATATTTTCGTTGCCTTCATGGGCGCCACCCAGTCAACCACAGCGCGGTTGGATATCTATGAACAGATACGCCACCAGCTCAGTTTTCAAGCACAACAATTCTGGGATGCCCACGCCGACGATATTGATAACGGCGTCATTCACTGCGGGCGATTTGATAAATACCTGCGTTTATTTCTGGAACAATATCTACCAGATGCCTGGCCACAGGGTACCCAGCAACGATTGCTCGACGCGGACTCCATCGCAGAGCAGCGCCGGGTATATGAAACAGAATGCGATACGCAGGAGTTTCGGCAATTGCTGCGCTGGTTTGCTGGGAGGGAAATGATCGCTTCGAGTGGTCGTGACCTCGCCCAGCTCAAGTATGTAGGGTTGGAAGATGTGGGCGAGCATTTCCTGCAACGCTTTCGTCACGGCCTGGTGAACATAGCCATCGCTGGAAATTACTACATGGAGTACAACCTGCTTGGAAGATACCGTGATGTAGAAAGAGGCCCCTTATACATGCGCTCGGCTAATTTCGAACGGCTCAAAGGGTTAGTAGACAATATACATTTGGTAACCGAAGAGCTGGAACGGTATGTGGCCAACCGACCCGTGGGCAGTTTCAGTAAAGCCAATCTCTCCGATGTATTTGAATACATGAGTGATACAGCCAGCCAGCACATGTTTGCTGTGCTGGCCGAACGTTTGCGTGACGGCGGGCGCCTGGCCTACTGGAACCTGTTGGTCCCACGCACACCGCCATCGTCGATGCATCATCGGCTCAAGCCCCTGCGCGAAACAAGTGAGCGGCTTCATGCGTTAGATCGCACCTGGTTTTACAGATCCTTCCACCTCGACGAAGTGCAACGCTTGTGAACAGCCTGATTCGATTCCGGTGGTTAGCGTTGCTGCTACTGCTGCTCGCCATGCTGAGCGTTCTACGAGGGGTAGAACCTGCCATGGTCGCCGACAATGCCATGAGCGTCTGGTTTCTCGATACTGATTCCGCTCTGGCGCAATACCGCGAATTCCAGCAGCACTTCGGGAACGATGAAGTAGCACTCCTCCATGTTCGCTTTCCGCAAGGAGTCTACACGACCGGGGCATTGCGCACCCTCCGTACCCTGGGGTCTCGCATCGAAGCCCTGGCTGGGGTCGAGCGAGTATATTCGGTGGCCGATATATCAACGCTGACAATCACTCCCGACGGACCCGCTCTGACAAGTGTACTGCCGGTGGATATCGACGTCGCCGGGGAAATGACAGATGTAGTGGAGCCCTTGCTGCAAAACCCTCTGCTTGTCGGTCACTTCGTCAACGAGTCAGCCGACCAGGCTATGCTGTGGGTGGAAATGGAAGCAAGCAGCAACTTCGATGCCCGTCGAGATAGCATTATCGCATCATTACGCGAGACCGTAGACCATACTTTACAGGACAGGGAACACCACCTGGCAGGCATAGGTGTGCTCTATTCCGGGCTCAATGAAGTGACGGAAAAAGATTTCAGTACTTTTCTGGGTATCGGTTTTCTCCTGCTCTTTACGGTTATGGCATGGGTACTGCGAAGTGTGTTATTCACCCTCACCGCGATGCTCGTGGTAACCATAGCGATGCTAGTAATGTTTGGCATCTTCGGTTTGTTCGGCAACCAGATCAATATGGTGACTTCGGTATTGCCTGTTGTGGTCATGGTGCTGGGTATTGCCGATGTAGTCCATTTCCCTGCCGCATTTGTTCGCCAGCGAAAAGCAAACCCCGACAAACCCGGGCGATTTATTGCCATCGAGTCACTGCGGGAAGTCTTCTGGCCCTGTCTACTTACCACGGTGACCACCGTGGCCGGATTCCTCGCACTCGTGAGTGCGCCCATGTCGGTAGTCCGCGAGTTAGGCTTGTTCGCCGCTATCGGTGTTGCAACAGCCCTGCTCGCAAGCCTGATCTTGATGGCCATTGCGTTCATCCTGATTCCCGACAAAGTGATACTTCCCTCTCATCAGCGCATCGATACGTTTACCGATACCTGCCGCCACCTGGTCCAGCGGCCTGGCCCGATGGCATGGGTTTTGATTGTGGTCATCGCCCTGGTAATCACCGTGGGCGTCCATCGGGTGGAGGTAGATACCTTCACCCTGGGGTATCTGCCTGATATGCATCAGGTGGTAACTGATCACAACGCCATTGAGGATATGTGGGGCTCGTACAATGTACTGGAGTTTATCGTGCGGCCTGCGAACAATCGCAGCATTGAAGATCCGGCTATCCTGGCTGCGATGAACAGCTTTGTGGAGCGAGCAAAAGCGGACCCCAGGATACGTGACGGCGTAAGCCTCGATACGCTTTACCGACAATTTACACAGAGTAAGGCCAGCACCATGCCCCTGACGCAGGAGCAGTTAAACTCGTTGCGCTGGGATGAACTGGAACCTCCGCTTGAGTGGGACCGGACCAAACCGGGGTTTAGAGACAACAGCCTGGCGGCGTTTCGCACCGAAGATGGCAATCTCGGCCGAATCAGACTTATCGGCAGTATGCTCAGTGCCAACCAGTTAAGCGACCTGCTGGAGCGAATGCAAGGTATAGCCGATGAGACCATGGGTAACATGGGGACCATAGAAGCCAGCGGGTATCTACCGCTTTATACTCAGATTATCGATTATGTGATGACCTCTCAGATCCGTAGTTTTGCACTGGCTCTAGGTATCATCTTTCTGGTTTTACTGGTTGGATTGCGTTCTGTTCGCCTGGCCATAATCGGCATCCTGGCCAATTTGTTTCCCGTGTCGGTAATGTTTGCGCTAATGGGTTTTGCCAATATTGATCTGGATATTGCCACCGTTAGCATCGCCGCAATCGTGATTGGAGTGTCAGTAGACGACACCGTGCATTTCCTGTGGGCCTGGCGCGAAGCCGAACGCCGGGGAATGGGATGGGAGGAAGCGCTGACCTACACTTACGATCGCGCGGGACGGCCCGCCGTTATTACCTCGATCTTGCTGGTAGCCGGATATGCCGTATTGATGGCAGGCGCAGGCGCCACAGTATTTTACTTTGGTCTGTTAACAACAGTAGCGGCAGTGGCCGCCTTGATGGGCGACCTGGTGTTACTTCCGCTTCTACTTAAACCCTTTACTCGCCCAGCAATCCTGTGAAAACCGTCGATGCCAGAAGTTTTATGGATGCACGCGTATCACTGGATCCCGCCGGTATGGCGGGTATTCCCGAAGCCTACGAAGCTTGGTGGATGGCCGATGATTCTCCCTACAACGGGCAGGTTAATCGCCTGGTTTTTGCAGATGAACGCGGCATAGCTGCCCGTATTGTAGTGTTGCAACCGGCTGACGGTAGCGAGGCATTGTTTTGTTTTTATGGACGCCGCAAAGACCTCGACGCCAGGACACGTGACGCGTTCTTCAAGTCGTTGGGACAATGGCTCGACAAACAGGGTATTACATCGCTACAGGGCCCGATCGAATTTTCTACCTGGCATTCTTATCGCTTTGTTTGTGAGCAAGGCGCGAGCCCATGGTTTCCCGGTGAACAACCAATGCCCGATTACGGCTTTGCCGACTTCATCAGCGGTGGGTTTGAGGAATGCGCACGCTTTGTCAGCACTTTGGTGGAGGATTTATCGAAATCCGTCGATATTAGCCTGGCTATGGGTCTGGACCAGCG
>Ga0316193_10003581_pt1 | contig 11259 bp, 9 predicted proteins | sample MerIslsedime2_MG_FD_207735 | JGI IMG/M metagenome (GOLD analysis project Ga0316193, IMG submission 207735) | Coastal sediment microbial communities from Maine, United States - Merrow Island sediment 2 | ecosystem: Environmental > Aquatic > Marine > Coastal > Sediment | place: USA: Maine... | reverse complement strand
TCGCGCGTGCACGGCTGGAAATTAACCAGTCCGGCGAATTCGAAACCTATACTTTCGAAACCAGGTTCAAAGACCTTTATCTCGGATGGAAGACGGGGCGCCAGCGATTCCTGCTTGGCCTCGCTCCGACACCTACTTTCGATCTTATCGAGTCTGCCTGGGGTTTCCGATATCTCGCCCGCACACCGATGGACCTGCAAGGTGTCCCCAGTCGAGACACCGGCATTTCCGCCTCTGGTCCGATTAACCCATCGGGGTCCCTTTCTTACAGAGCCATGTTGGGCACCGGGCTGGATTTCGGAGCTGACAGCGACGAAAACCCGAAAATCATGACTGCGATAACCTGGCGGCCTGCGGATAATTGGACTTTGGATCTCTACACTGATTATGAAAAAATCCCGGGCCCCGTTGACCGCAAGACGTTACAGGTCTTTCTCGCCTACCAGGCGGCTTCATTCGGGTGGGGGATGCAGTACTCGAACCAGGACCGCGAGCAAGACCCGCCGCTGAAACTCGCCTCGGCGTTTTTCACTAAAGCGCTGGGCGGAAAAACCACTTTGGTAGGTCGGGTGGATCGCCTGTTTGAACCCAGCCCGAAAGGTAATGACATTTCATATCTGCCGTTCGATCCATCAGCCCGGGCGACCATGTTTATCGCTGGTATCGAGTTTAAGACCGGTCGCCACTTATCGATTACACCCAACACGGTAGTCACCCGGTACGACCGGAATGACCAGGGCACCAGGCCGAAGACGGATTTCTATCTGCGGCTAACCCTGTTTATCAACTTCGAGTAGGGAGTTGGTGTTTCCGGTCAACCCGCGTAAACCACGCCTGGCAGCCAGGTCACCAGTTGCGGCCAGAGCGCCAGCAGGCCGAGCACAAGTAACTGGATAGCGATAAAAGGAATGACGCCGCGATAAATCGCGGAGGTGGGCACCGAGTCCGGGCAGACGCCGCGAAGATAAAACAGCGAGAAGCCAAACGGGGGGGTCAGAAAAGAAGTCTGCAGGTTGATTGCGATCATCACACCCAGCCAGACCGGGTTTATTCCCATCGCCATCAGGACCGGTCCGACAATGGGAACGACCACGAAAGTAATCTCGATGAAATCCAGTACAAATCCGAGCAGGAACATGACCAGCATGACCAGCACCATTGCGGTGATCACGCCGCCCGGAAGCGCCGTCAGGAAATCGCCGATCATCTCATCGCCGCCGAACCCCCTGAAGACCAGGCTGAAAAGGGATGCGCCCACCAGGATCATGAATACCATCGCGGTGATCCGGGTGGTCCGGTAAACAACGTTGCTGAGCGTTTCTGCTGTAAGGTGTCCGCCGATCAATGCCAGCAGCATGGCCCCGACCGCACCGACAGCGGCAGCTTCGGTAGGCGTGGCAATGCCCTTCAGAATGGAACCGAGCACCGCAACAATCAGCAACATCGGCCCGGATGCCAGCAGCAACAGACGCCCGAAACTGACCTGCTCCGCGGCTTCGGTCCTGTCCGGCGGCATCAACCCTGGCCTGACCCGTGCGAGAATCGCGATGTATAAAAGATAGGCCGCCACCAGCAACAGGCCAGGCACCAGGGCACCCGCAAAAAGCTCTCCCACCGAGATCGTCTCAGGGCTGAAGTTCCCCATACGAAGCTGCGCCTGCTGGTATGCATTGGACAACACATCCGCCAGCATGACCAGCACAATGGATGGCGGGATGATCTGCCCCAGCGTACCGGCCGCACATATGGTGCCGGCAGAAACCGCGGGGCTGTAACCCTTGTTCAGCATGGTAGGCAGGGATATCAGCCCCATGGTGACGACCGTTGCGCCGACAATGCCCGTACTCGCGGCCATCATTGCGCCGACAACCACAACGGCAATACCTAAGCCGCCCGGCGTGCCTCGCATCAGGTGCGCCAAAGACTGCAGCAACTGATCGGCCAGCCTGGAGCGCTCGAGCATAACGCCCATGAAGACAAAAATCGGCACGGCTATCAGTGTCTCGTTTGTCATGATGCCGAAAATACGGTTTGGAAAAGCTTCCAGGAAGGAAGGGTCGAAGGTACCTGTGATCACGCCAAGGCTCGCAAAAATCAGCGCCACACCGGCCAGGGTGAACGCCACCGGAAAGCCCGCCATCAGCGCCAGCCCGATGGCGGCGAACAAACCCAGCGCCATCATGCCGGCCACTTATTTCTGCTCCGCCCGGTACAAGTCCTTCAGGCGCACGTAATAAAGGGCGTCGATAGCAGATGCTTTCAGATCGATCATGAAACGGTATGGGTTCTTGTTTTCCAGCGGACTCATGCAGCTCGGATGGTACCACCGTTGTAAATTCTTATGCACAGAATGATCCTAAAATAAAAAATCATGAACTTAAGAAGACTCGATGAATTAATTTCACCTAAATGTATTTTATCTAACTGTTTTTTCGACTTATTTAAAAAATAACGGGTTTCCATATAAATCAGCACTCTACCGTCCCCTGACGGCGAATCATCCGCCACGAATTCTTACACACACAGTTATCCACAGGCAGATCAACCCTTCTGCTACTAGTCTCAAGGGTTTACAATAAGCCCACTTCAAAGTCCGGCTCGGGCCCACACACGGAAGAGATTCACTCAGTGAAAGAACATTTAGAAGAGTTACTGGCCCAGTCTTTACTGCACTTGCAACGTGAGGGTGTCCTGCCATCTGAACCCGAGATCGCGATTCAGCTGGAACGTACGCGATCGCCGGAGCATGGTGAGTTCGCCTCCAACCTCGCGATGGTGCTGGCCAAACCCGCGGGAATTCCCCCAAAGGAACTGGCGCAGCTGATTATCGACAAAACGCCCAATTCCCGCCAGGTTGAGCGCATGGAAATTGCCGGACCCGGGTTTATCAACTTTTACCTGCAGTCCTGCGCCTTGACCGGTGTCATCAAGGACGCCATGCGCCAGAAAGAAGAATACGGCCAGATACTGCGGGCAGGCCGAAATCGCGTAACGCTGGAATACGTATCTGCCAATCCGACAGGGCCATTGCACGTAGGTCACGGACGTGGCGCCGCATACGGAGCCAGCCTGGCCAACATTCTGGCTGCCGCGGGTTATGAGGTTCAGCGTGAGTACTACGTCAACGACAATGGCCGCCAGATGGATATCCTGGCCGTTTGTGTCTGGCTCCGATACCTGGAGCTTTGCGGCGAAAACATCGGTTTTCCGGATAACGGCTACCGCGGCGACTACATCTACGATATCGCCCGCATTGTCCGTGCGGACCATGGGGATAAGTGGCGGTTTACCCGCCTGGCGGTGGATGACGGCATGCCGCCGTCGCCTGATCAGGGCGGAGAAGGCGAAGCCTACCTGGACGCCCTGATTGCAAGAGCCAGGGATCTGCTCGGGGAAGACGGCTACCAGGTGTTCTTCAATACAGCGCTCAACAATATCCTGGACGACATCAAGGTTGATCTGGCCGGGTTTGGAGTTCATTTTGACAAGTGGTTTTCGGAGCGGGAACTGGAAGAAAGCGGCTCCCTGCAGCACGCCATCGACCGTCTTCGGGAAAACGGATGGCTCTACACCAAGGATGGAGCCACCTGGTTCAAGGCATCCGAATTAGGTGATGAAAAAGACCGCGTGGTCATCCGGGAAAATGGCCGCACCACCTATTTTACGTCGGATATCGCCTATTTCCTGAACAAGCTGGAGCGCGGATTCAGCCGCGCAATCTATGTTTTCGGCGCCGATCACCACGGTTACGTGGCAAGACTGCGGGCTGCAGCCCAGGGCCTCGGGGAAGACCCCGATCGCCTCGAAATCCTGCTGGTCCAGTTTGCTGTATTGTTCCGGTTCGGTGAAAAAGTGCAAATGTCGACCCGTTCCGGCCAATTCATCACACTGCGCGAATTGAGAGAGGAAGTCAGCACCGACGCCGCCCGGTTCTTCTACGTGATGCGCTCCCATGAACAACATCTGGATTTCGACCTGGACCTGGCAAAGTCCCGGTCGAACGAGAACCCTGTTTTTTATATTCAGTATGCTCATGCCAGGATTTGCAGCGTATTCCGTAACCTGGAGCAGTCGGATGAACGGCATAATGAAGCCATAGGAGATGCCGCTCTCGACCTGCTGAACGAAGACCATGAACGGCAACTGATGAGAACCATCAGCCGCTTCCCGGAAACGATCGAAGCGGCAGCGCGCCTCAGGGCGCCGCACCTGATGGCCCACTACCTGCATTCGCTGGCGACCGACCTGCATTCCTATTACAACGCGCACCAGTTCCTGGTGGAGGAAGAAAACCTCAGAAACGCCAGGCTCAACCTGGTGTATGCCACCCGGCTGGTGTTGGAGAAGGGACTCGGCATGCTGGGTGTTTCTGCCCCGGAGGAAATGTAATTGGCCCCGGCGCGGAGAAAGAAACCGAACCGCAACAGCGCCGGCACACCGGCATGGCTGTGGTTACTTTCCGGTGTGTTGATCGGGCTCGGACTCGCCTGGTACCTTTGGTCCAGGGGTTTTATTCCGCAGCCTGAACCTGATTCAGCCTCAGCCGAAGAATCTGCCGTTCAGGTCAGCCCTGCCGATGGCGAGGAAGTTGCGCCGGCGACAGAGGCCCCGGGCAAATCGCGCTATGACTTTTTTACTGTGCTCCCGGAAATGGAAGTCGTCGTTCCCGAACAGGAACTCAACAAGAAGAGCCGGCCGGAGGAAACCCCTGCTGCCCAGGCCGATGCCGGTGATTACCTGCTGCAAGTGGGTTCATTCCGGGACAACTCGGATGCAGAGCAGTTGAAAGCTCGCCTGGCGCTGCTTGGAATTACGGCCCGTATCCAGACCGTCACAGTGAATGATGCGACCTGGCACCGGGTTCGTGTCGGGCCCGTCAGCGGCGCCCGCAAAGCTGACGAGATGCGCCGCCAGCTCGCCAGCAATGGTATCGAAAGCCTGGTGATGAAAAACCAGTAGCCGGACTAACCAGCCCGGTTTTCTTTTGCGTACAGGTCGGTCAGGGGCGGCGCCGTGTTTCGGCCGTTCAGTTTCTGCTGATGCCGCCAGCTCTCGAAGTGCTTCCAGAAACTCGCGCCATTCCAGGCTTGCGGCGAGCCGGACCCGTCCTTCGGCCGAAAACCGTCCGCGTCAAGCGCATAAATCTCCTGCCTGATCAAGGGGTCATCCGTTTCAGCTGCAAACTCGAGCAGACTGCCGTTACCCGAAACAGCGTGCAACCAGTGTTGCAACGCACTCCGTGCCTGGCGCCTGTCGCCAGCCTTGCAGGCCTTTTCCAGTCTGGACAGCGTTTCAGCCTGATCGCCGGGAGCTCGGGTTGCGTGCAGGTTCCGGGTACTGTCATTCAATTTCCCGCCCTTGATTTTCCAGGCTGCCCACAGCGTCAGCAGCCACAGCACCGCAAACAGCAATGCCAGCCAGCGCCAATAGGCAGGTTCGCCCGGGATGTCATGGCGGGGTGCGGCGCCAGCTTCACCGGTAATGGATACCACCGGCGCGGACGGTGGCACCAGTGAAGAGGGCTGTACGAATATCGTGTGCGGCGGGAGTACGGCCGTCCGGACACGGCTGTTCTGGGTATCCCACCATTCGACCTTCAATTCGGGCAGCACCAGTTCGCCCTCCTGTTCAGGTACCACGGCATAGCGAAACTCCTTGTGACCCAGCACCCATTGTCCATCATCGCGGGTAATGCCCTGCGGCTGATCCGGATAGATCCTGGCGCCGGGTAATTCCGGCCAGGCAGGTTCGACGATCATGTTTTCTTCGAGGCCCACTGCATCGATGATCACCGTTCTTGTCACCGGCTCTCCCACGCGCAACGCATCGCCTGAGGAAATCTGCTGGGTCAGCCGATAATCCCGGGCCGGCTGCCATTCGGCCCCTGAAAAACCGGCCGGTTTGGGTTCAATCGCCAATTGCAGCGCTTCGCTTTCGACGCGGACCCGGCGTCCCCGCACGGCCGGCTGCCAGACATTGCTGGAGCGACGTTCCACGAGGCGGCCGGTGAGTTCCATCGGAGGGATGCTCAATTCACCTGACCGTTCCGGAAATACCGCGTAAATCCGCTCCAGCACACGGTAGCGCTCACCGCCGCGCTCTGCCTGGTAAGGCGTCTCCTGCATCAGCCGGACGGCCGCCGGCGATGGCTCGGGCTGGCTGATCGCCGCCTCGGTCAGGTTTTGCTGATAAAAAACCCGGACCACCAGGCCAATCTGGGCATGGACGTAATAAGGCCCTTCAGCGGGCACGACGTCCATTTCAATGAATACCGGCGGCTGGGTGCCCGGCGCCAGTTCCGGCGCCGGGTCCACCTGCACCCGGATCTCCTCGGTGGAAGTCCCGCCAAAGGTCAGTTTCGGCACCACGAACTCACCTGCTGATTTTGGTTCGAGAGTCAACAGCAGGCGGACAACCGCAGTCTGGCGCCCGTTGACGATGGACAACTGGGTCTCCGAACGGCGGTCCAGAATTTCGAAGTCCCGTTCCAGCACGCTAAAATCAGCATCAAGGTTCTGCCGGGCATCGTCGGTAAACAGGGTCAACGTCACGGTTTCTCCCTCGGTTATCCGGGTGCGGTCGAGTTCCGCCCGGATAGCGGCTGAAAGTGACGACGATGCCATCAGCATGATGATCAATGCTGCGAGAATGTTCGTATTAAAGCGATTTAACATGTACTTACCACGATTCTGATTCATCCTCCGGCGCCCCCCGGCGCTGGTGCTGATTTCTGAATTTACGCCGCAACAGCCCGCCCGGATCATCCGGTATACGGCGTAACCACTGTTCCATCGCCTGCGCGTCTTCTTCTGACCAGGTTTCGGCCATTTCCATCTGCTGTCCGGATTCCTGGTCGGCCGGATCTCCATCGGAAGGCTCACCTTCCTGATCACCCTCCTGTGCATCAGCCGGCTCCCCTTCCTCACCTTGCTGATTTTCCGACTGTTCGGACTGATCACCCTCCTGTTGTTCAGGCGATGACTCGCCTTCCTGCGATTCGCCCTGGTCGCCACCCTGCTGCTGTTGCTGCTGTTCCTGTTCTTTCATCTTCTCGACCAGTGCACGATTATGCAACGCGTCTTCCATGCCGGGCTCCAAAGCCAGCGCCTGGTCGTAGGCTGCAATCGAAGCATCGTATTCGCCGAGCTGGGCGAGCGCATTGCCGCGGTTGTAGTGATCATCCGCCGAAGTCCCCAGGGTCCACGCATCGAGCGCATTTGAATACTCACCGCTGCGATACCAGGCCTCACCAGACAGTTGAGGATCCCGTGCCAGGGCCGCCGCTTTTTCCGCATCCTGTTCGGCCAGAGCCTTGTATGCCTGCTGGTCTTTAGTTTGCCAGGCGTCGGCCCACCAGTCGGCATTTGCCTCGGCAGGCATGATCAGGCCATTGACAATCAGCAGGGGTGCGACAAAAAACAGGCCGCGGCGGAATCCGGCCAGGCCCAGCGGCAGTAACAACAATACGAGCCAGGGACCGGCATCTTTCCAACGCTCGCCCAGGGCGTCATCCCTGCGCGCAAATTCGCTGCCGTCCTGCTCCAGCCAGAGCTTCGTACCGGCTGCTTCAGCACCGAGTTCTATATATTTTCCGCCCCCGGCCTCGGCCAATGACTGCAGTTCACCCCGGTCCATCCGGGCTATGACGACGTTACCTGCGCGGTCGCTGACAAAACCGCCGCCGCTCGGAATGGGCGCTCCTTCGAGCGTACCCGCCGCCAGCACCGAAGTGAGAATTCCCTGATCCCTCAGCTCACGCGCCCTGGCTGCATCACGCGAACTCGCTGAATCGGTTACCAGCAGCACTTCTCCGCGGCTGAGACCTGACCGTTCAAGCAGTGATGCCGCCATATCAAGGGCAATATCGGCCCGGCTTCCTGCGACCGGTATGATGTCTGGACGCAACGCCGGTAGCAGGTTGGCAATGGTGTTCATGTCACTGGTCAGCGGCGATACGACATACGCATCACCCGCATAGGAAACCAGCCCGACCTGCCCTTCCTCGGTCGAGGCGAGCAAGTCAGCCAGCCGGAAACGGGCCCGCGTCAAACGGTCCGGGCGGAGATCCTGGGCCAGCATGGAACGCGAGAGATCCACAACGATCACCCGTGCATCACGGGCGGAAAAAGATGCATCAGGCAGTTTCTGCCAACTTGGACCGGCCAGTGCCAGGATCACGATCAACAACGCCAGGGCCGTGAGCCATGGACCACGGGGTTTGCCCTGCTCCGTCACCTGTTTGACACTCAACCAGCGCAGCAGATGCGGATCGCAGACCCTGGCCCAGTCGCCCGCCGGTCGGCGTGTGCGCTTCCAGGCCCACGGCAGCAGCACCACCAGCGGCAGAAGAATCAACCAGAGCGGCCGGATGAAATGCAAGGCGTCGAATTCATTCATGCCGGAGCCACCGCCTTTCGGATACCTGGCAGCATTGCAATTCCAACTGCGGCCAGGACCAGCAAAAATGCCCCGGCAAGCGGCCAGTAAAAGAGTTCGTCAACCGGCCGTATCGCTTCCTGATCGCTTTCAACGGGTTCCAGTTCGTCCAGTTGCTCGTAAATCCTGGCTAAAGCCTCGGCATCCCTGGCTCGAAAATAAGCGCCTCCGGTGCGCTCTGCTATAGCCTTGAGCGTGTCTTCGTCGAGGTCTGCGGAAGGGTTGACCAGCCTGGACCCGAAAAAGTCCTGCACCATCATTTCGTCGGCGCCCACACCCACGGTATAAATGGTCATGCTCTCCCGGGCCGCAAACTCCGCGGCCTGCATCGGCTGTACTTCACCGGAAGTATTGGCGCCATCGGTCAGGAGCACCAGTACGCGTTCGCTGGCCGCATCATCGCGTAAACGCTTCACCGCCAGACCGATCGCATCGCCAATCGCGGTTTCCCGGCCCGCCAGGCCGATCTCGGACTCATCCAGGAGAATGGCAGTTGTCTCGGTATCGAAAGTAAGCGGCGTCTGCAGATAGGCGCGGCTGCCAAACAACACCAGGCCCACGCGATCGCCTTTGCGGCGCTGAATAAACTCACCCGCCACTTTTTTAACCACTGCGAGCCGGTTTACCGCCTGCCGGTTCAGGATCATATCCTGGGTGTCCATGCTTCCGGATATGTCTACCGCAAGCAACAGGTCGCGGCCCGTGACTGGCAGGGTTTCAATCTCCCCCACCCATTGCGGCCGTGTAGCGGCGCCCACCAGGAGCGCCCAGGCCAGGCTGGCCAGCAACATCAAAACCGGCTTCTTCATCCATCCCGCCTGTTCAGATACCATCATCGCGAACCAGGGCACTTTGAGTGCCTGCAAACCAGCCCGCGGCGCCGCGGGCAACCAGCGGCGAACCAGCCAGGGCAGCGGCAGCAACAACAGCAGCCACGCCCAGGCGAATGTCAGGCCTTCCAGCGGCATGGTCTCAGCCATAGAGCTTCACCCATTCCCGGGCACTTTCGTTCAGCGCTGCAGCCTCGAACCGTGGCACGGGTTCGTACGGGCCGGTCGCCAGGGCGTCCAGGTGGCTGCCGCCACTCTGCTCCGGCATCAGCGAAACAATGAAGGCCACCCATTGCTCCCCCTGCAAGCGGGCACAGGCGGTGCCTGGAAATGCCTTTAGTGCAACAGCCCGGAACAGGCAGTTAAGGCTTGCCAGGTATTCCTGCGGTTGTTGAGAAGCATCATGCTCACGATTCAATTTTTCCAACTCGTGTAACCAGGCTTTGCGTCGCCGGCGTAGTGAATTCCAAAGCAACAGCTTCTGTAACAGGAATACGAGAATCAGCAAAACGACGAACGCCAGCAACCACCAACCCGGCGCAGGTGGCCACCAGCCCGGCTGCCCGGTGCTGTGGATATCCTGTAACTGTGCCAGTAATGATGAGGGCTCTGAGTTCATAACCGGTTCTAAACGGGACGGCCGACGAGCATTCTCAGTTCACGGCCGAGTACATCTACCGGATCGTCGTCGGTATGCAGTACCAGCCACCCGCACTGGTGCTTCTGGAACATTCTGCGGGGTTCATCGAGGTGCTTCAGAACCATGGCATCGTACCGGTTCTTCGATTCACTGTGGCTCATGTCCAGCACAGCAGCCTTTTCGCCATCGCTGATCGGGTAGCGGCCGTCCGGCAGCCGGTACTCGGCGGCATCAAGCACCTGGCAGCCGATCACGTCATTATGCTGGCGTAAGCGCGAAAGGTGACGGTTGCAAACCTCGTCCATCCCGAAGAAGTCGCTGATCACTATCACCAGGCTGCCCGGGCGAACCGCATGCCGCACCCGCTCCAGTGCAGCCGACAGCGGTTCTGTTTCCATACTGCTGTCCTGTTGAGGCTCCAGCCAGTCCACCAGGCCCTGGATTACCCGCATCGCACCCCGCCGGCCGCCAGCCGGGCGTAATTCGCGATGCCGGCCGGGCGCAAACAGGAACCCGCCGATGCGGTCGCCGCGCCGGATCGCCGCCCAGGCGATCGCAGCCGCCATCTGGCCGGCAACCACGGACTTGAGCCGCTGTCGGGTGCCGAAATAAAGGCTGGGACTCGCATCCAGTACGACCAGCACGGGCCGTTCGCGTTCTTCCTGGAACACCTTGGTGTGCGCCTTTCCCGTGCGGGCCGTGACCCGCCAGTCCATGTTCCGGATATCGTCTCCAGGCTGGTAATTGCGGGACTCCAGGAAATCGACACCACGGCCGCGGAAACGGGAACGATAAGCACCCGCCAGCGCTGAAGCCGCGGCCTGCCGCATGGGCAGCCGTAACGACTGGCAGCGGGGACGAAGCGCGATCAACTCGGCTGCCGTCAGGTGAATTCCGTCTCCCTCCCGGGCACGATTCTGTCCGATTGTCATGGCAGTCCGCTCAAGGCACCGGCACCAGGTCCAGCAGCCGATCCACCAGTTGATCAACCGTTACGCCATCGGCTTCAGCTTCGTAGGAAAGCAGAACCCGGTGCCTCAGGACATCGTGAACAACGGCATGAATATCGTCCGGTGATACATAATCCCGCTGATCCAGCCAGGCCCTGGCCCGGGCGCAGCGATCAAGCGCAATGGTCGCCCGGGGACTGCCCCCGTAACTTACCAGCCGGGAAAGCTCGTCATCCCAGCTGCCGGGATCACGCGACGCCAGAACCAACTGCACAATGTATTCTTCAAGCGCCGGCGCCATGTACATGTCCAGCACTCCTCTTTGCGCGAGGAACACCTGCTCCTGGGTCACCAGCACCGGGGCGGCCGATACTTCACCCAGTTCATCACGCGCCTGGTTACG
>Ga0316193_10003580_pt1 | contig 11265 bp, 12 predicted proteins | sample MerIslsedime2_MG_FD_207735 | JGI IMG/M metagenome (GOLD analysis project Ga0316193, IMG submission 207735) | Coastal sediment microbial communities from Maine, United States - Merrow Island sediment 2 | ecosystem: Environmental > Aquatic > Marine > Coastal > Sediment | place: USA: Maine... | reverse complement strand
ACTTCACCAACAAAACCCGGGCTCTCGGCGAACTGAAACGGATTCTGAAACCCGGCGGCGTACTGCTGGTACTGGAATTTTCCAAACCGGAAAATCCCGTCGTTGATGCTGGCTACCGGGTTTTCCAGGCGTTCTGGCCCGGCATGGGCAAACTGCTGACCAGAGACTCCGAAAGTTATCGATATCTGGTGGAATCCATCCGGGTTCACCCGGATCAGAAAGCACTCAAAATCATGATGGAAGATGCTGGCTATGAGCAGGTCAGATATCACAATCTGATCAGCGGCGTTGCCGCAATCCATCGAGGCGTCAAACCGTGACCACGCCGCCGGCGCTCGGTGCCGAAATACTGGCAACGCTGAGTAACGCAGCGTTGAAGCTGGACCCCTTGACCGAGCCTCGACTGCAGGCACTCGAGGGCCGCACTGTCAGACTCGACATCCAGATGCCGGGCAGCAGCACGCCTGTCCGCTGGCTGCTGAGCATTGACAAGGCCAGCCTGCAGATCGACACCTGTGACGAGTGTCAGGCCCATGCGATAGTTCGCGGCGGTCTGGGACCACTGATCAACTGGCTCAGCCGCGGAGACGGTCGTGGCCTGGAGTTCAGCGGCGACGAACTGCTGCTGGAACAACTCGCAGGTCTGCTGACCGGCTACCAGCCGGATCTTGCCCAGCCCCTGGGCAGGATCATCGGCGAAGAAACCGCAACCAGACTGTTCAGCTTCGCAGAAGCTGCCGGCGCTGCGGCGCGATCAGCACTGCAGGCAGCCCAGGGCGCCGCGGAAGCGACTGCTAAACAACATTACACAGGTGAGCGTCAGCTCGGCGAAGCCATCGAAACCCTCGAGAGCATGAGCCTGAAAGTGGATCGTCTGCAGGCCAGGACCAAATTGCTGGAAGCTGCTGCAGACTCCCCTGCCGACGGTCAATCATGAGTTCGGTCCGTCGTTCGGTACGCCGCTTCCTGCGCATCTCCCGCACCGCCTGCCGATACCGCCTGGATACTCTGGTAGCACCCTATCTGCCGGTTCGTTACCGCTGGCTGCTCAGATTTTCGCCACTGGCTTTGTGGGGCAAACCCACGCAGCCGCGCGGCCAGCGGCTGAGAATGGCACTGCAGGAACTGGGTCCGGTGTTCGTCAAGTTCGGTCAATTGTTATCCACTCGCCGAGACCTGATTCCGCTGGACATTGCTGACGAGCTCGCCGGTCTGCAGGACGACGTAGCCCCCTTCGCGGCTGACATTGCCGAACACACCGTGAGCGAAGCGCTCGGCCAACCGCTCAATGCGGTTTTCGCAGAATTTTCGAGTATTCCAATGGCTTCAGCGTCCGTCGCCCAGGTGCACGCAGCTGAACTGGCTTCAGGTGCACAGGTGGTGGTCAAAATTGTTCGGCCGGACATCGCCGAAGTAATCCGTGAAGACATCGATGTGCTCAACGCCCTTGCCGGGTGGCTGACTCGAAATATTGAAGATGCGGCCCGACTGCATCTGCCGGAGGTTGTCGGCGACTATGAAACCACCATCTTTGACGAACTGGATATGCGCAAGGAAGCGGCCAACACCGAACAGTTGCGGCAGAATTTCGCCGAATCGCCGATGCTCTATGTGCCCCGGGTTTACCACGAGTTGTGCACGCAGCGGGTGCTGGTGCTGGAGCGCATCTTCGGCGTGCCGATATCCGATATCGATGAACTCAAACGCCGCGGCACCAATCTGAAACTGCTCGCCGAGCGCGGTGTGGAAACCTTCTTTACTCAGGTATTCGTCGATAATTTTTTCCACGCAGACATGCACCCGGGGAATATATTTGTCGACGTCACGGATCCGGAGAATCCATCCTGGATCGCCATCGACTGCGCGATTATCGGTTCTCTGGAAAAAGACGATCAGGACTACCTGGCGCGGAATCTGCTGGCCTTCTTCAATCAGGACTACGGCCAGGTCGCCCGCCTGCATCTGGAATCGGGCTGGGTGCCTGAAGACACCGACACCGCCGCGTTCGAGCGGGTGATTAAAGAAGTCTGTGAGCCGATTTTTGCCAAACCCCTAAACGAAATTTCTTTTGGACAGTTCCTGGTAACGCTGTTTCAGACCGCCCGCGACTTCAATCTGGAAATTCAGCCTCAGCTGGTGCTGCTGCAGAAAACTCTGCTCTATATCGAAGGTCTGGGTCGGGAGCTTTACCCACAGCTGGACCTGTGGGAAACCGCCAAACCCTTCATGGAACAATGGATGCTCCAGCAGGTGGGCCCGGCAGCAACGCTGCGGGAATTTGCCGAACATGCGCCGGAACTTATGGAAGTGCTGCCCCGCTTGCCTTCAGCGCTGCTAGATGTGAGCGTGAAGATGAAAATTCTGCAGCGCAGCGTCAGCAGACAACAGCGCGAACTGGTTCGTCTGCAGGCACAGCTGCACAATCAGAGTCGCTCAAGACGGCGGCGGCTGGCAGTTCTGGCGACGGTTGTGTTGGCCACTCTAGTGATCTGGAACTGGCCCTCGGAAACTGTTGAGGACACCCGCGCAACAGCAATCGTCAAACAATAGCTACGTCAGGAAAGCCCATAAATGGATATCATCGACAAACTGACCGAAACCTTGAAGCAGCGCCAGCAGGCAGAGCCGGACGGTTCTTATGTCGCATCCCTGTATGCCGCCGGGCTGAATAAAATTCTCGAAAAGGTCGGCGAGGAAGCCACGGAAGTCATTCTGGCTGCCAAAGATGCAGATCCGGCGGCCGACAATCCGGAACTGATTGGTGAGGTCGCTGACCTTTGGTTTCACACAATGGTCATGCTGATCCATTTGAATAGCACCCCTACTGAAGTGCTCAACTTGCTGGACAAGCGATTCGGGGTGTCCGGATTGGATGAGAAGCGTTCGAGGACCTCATAACGGGTGCACTGGTAGCACGCAGACGAGCGCACACTTTACCCTGCCGCAAAAACCTATAATGTGGCAGTTAACAGCAGCGGTCCGGATATCCTGGCCGCTCATACCGCCACGCCTGGCGTGACGAAGGAGACAACCATGTTTGGAGGATTTGGTCTGACAGAGCTGCTGGTCATTCTGGCCATCGTGCTGCTGATATTCGGACCTAAAAGACTCAAGAGCCTGGGTTCCGACCTGGGATCAGCCATCAAAGGCTTCCGCACTGCAGTCACCGACGAAGAAAAGCCGGCTGCCGAGCCTACGGTCGATGCCAAAGTGATCGAAGGTGAAGTCAACAGCGAGGTTGCCAACGACAGCCACGCCAAACAGAACAGCAATGTTTGATATCGGTTTTCCGGAACTGGTACTGGTGGCCATTGTTGGCCTGCTGGTGATCGGTCCGGAACGCCTGCCCGAAGCCCTGAGGACCCTGGGGCTGTGGCTTGGCAGAATGCGGCGCAGTTTCACCTCAGTGAAAAACGAGATCGAAAAAGAAATCGGTATGGACGAAGTCCGTCGACAACTGCACAACGAAGCGATCATGGACGAGATGAAGCGGATCGAAGCCGAAGTGCGCAACACTGCAAGTGATGTTCAAAGCGCAATGAATGACACTGCCGGGTTAGTTGATCCGGCCTCCAGCCGCGCTGCTGCGGCTGGAGCTGAAGCAATAAGCAGCACGCCCGATGCTGAACCGGGTACTGAAGCGGCGGCCGATGCAGCCGCCGACCATAGCGATGCTGCCGGAGCGGTCAGCGAGGCCCGGGAGCAGAACATCAGCAACCCCAAAGCGGACGACACGCCGGAGCAGACACGCGCCCACAATGGCTGAAGAGCTTATTAAAGACGAACATGATGCCCAGGTAGACGGCAACGAGCAGCCGTTCCTCGATCACATCATTGAGCTCAGACAACGCATTCTGCACGGCCTGCTGGCCGTCATCGCGCTGTTCTTCCCTGTGTACTTTTTCGCCAACGATCTCTACGGATTTGTTGCGGCGCCGTTAATGGCGCACCTGCCCAGCAACGGCACAATGATTGCGACAGAAGTTGCGTCACCGTTCCTGACGCCATTCAAACTGGCCATCTTTACCGCGGTCTTTCTCGGCATGCCGTTTCTGCTGCACCAGATGTGGGCGTTCATTTCCCCGGGTCTGTACAAACACGAAAAACGCTTTGCTGTACCTCTGCTGGTCTCGAGCATTCTGCTTTTCTATGCCGGTGTGGCCTTCGCCTACTACCTGGTGTTTCCGCTGGTGTTTCAGTTTCTGGCAGGCGTCACCCCGGAAGGCGTGACGATGATGACGGACATCAATCGCTACCTCGACTTCATCCTGACGATGTTTTTCGCCTTTGGAATCGCGTTCGAGATTCCGATCGCGACGATGCTGCTGGCCCTTACCGGCATTGCCTCAGCTGCCAGCATGGCCAACAAAAGACCTTACGTGATAGTCGGTTGTTTCGTCGTGGCGATGCTGATCACACCGCCAGATGTGATATCTCAGCTGCTGCTGGCCATTCCCACCTGGTTACTGTTTGAAGTTGGAATCTTCTTTGCTCGACTCGCTGAAAAACGCCAGGCCGACGTAATGTAGACAGCCGCTGCTCACTGACTGGTACGAATCGGTCAGCCGTCGCCGGCGCTTCCCCCTGCTGACATAGCGATACCTGGCGTAAGATCCGGCTGAGCATTGCTTAACAACCATTCGTAGGCCGCGATGCCAACCAGGTATGCAGCGAGAAAGATCAGCGCGCGGACATCAATGCTGGCAGCTCCGACAATTGCTGGCCCCGGGCAATAGCCGCTGAGCCCCCAGCCAACACCAAAGGTAGCTGCACCCAGCAGCAGCCGAGCGTCCAGCGAACTTGCCGTGGGTTCATGAAATTCCGGATCCGCAAATGGCGCTTCACGACGACGGGCAAACGCAAATCCCAGACTGGCAACGACCACCGCACTGCCCATGACCACAATCAGTGCCGGGTTCCAGCTCGCATCCAGGGTTAGAAAAGCCAGCACCACCTCGGGATCAGTCATGCCTGATATGACCAAGCCGGCACCAACACACGCCATACCGACACTGAGAAAGGTCAAGGTCGCAACCAGAGAACGCGGTGAGCGTCGTGCCAGGCCGCAGACACCATGTCCGCTGGTACAGCCTGAACCAAGCCGTGTGCCGATACCAACCAGCAGCCCACCCAGCAGCAGTATCGGCACGTTGACAGCCGAGAGATCGCGCAGGGGTTGTTTATCAAGCAGCCAACTCGCAAGAATGCCCGAAACCATCAGTCCGATCAGAAACGCCAGCGCCCAGCGCTGATCAGTCGAGCGCTTGAAGACTGTCGCCGAAATGCCGCTGATTCCTGCAATACGACCGATACCTACAAACAGCAGCACCGCCGCCAGACCGATCAGACTGCCCCCGATTAGTGCATTCACCATTTACCCTGCTTTCCCTGAAATCTCTGTTTTCCTGAAATCACTGATTGTCGTGAAACACCTGCCGAGCCTGTGTGTCAGATCAACGTTAGTAGATTACACAACAAACGCCGAATGCTTATCAGAACAAACCCCTAATTCAGCGCGTTAAACCCACCACAGCTTCGCTGATGCAACACTGGTCCGGCTCCCCGACTCGACACACAAAAAGCGCAACGCTTGCGCTGCAGGGACCAGGGTGAATAACCGACGCAGGCGTGGCGTTACCACGCCAACAGATCGGGCACTCTGCAGATAGCAAAGACGTTATGGCGCAGGCCAAGTTTTATACCCGGATGATCCCGTTCACAGACCACGGCTTTTTTTTGGATCAGGTTTTTTAGTGAACTGGGCATTGGCCGACTGGCACGAGCCCACCAGGCGTTCACCGATCACTCAGATTACCGCCCTGGCAGTCGGAAGAACTGGTGCGGCTGCATGATCAGATCATCAGCCGACCTGACTGAAGCGCAATTAATCAGCTCACCGTTCCAGCAGAATTGTGACGGGACCATCGTTGGTTAACCGCACCTGCATATCCGCACCAAATTCGCCAGTCACAACCTGTGGCCAGCGCTCGCGCAGCGCTGCAACAAATTGTTCGTAGAGAGGCTGGGCCACTGCCGGTGGCGCAGCTGCACTGAAACCGGGCCTTCGGCCGCGACTGGTGTCTGCCGCAAGGGTGAACTGGGACACGACCAGCACCTGCCCCTCAATATCTTTTACTGACAGATTCATGGCTTTGTCGCCATCGGCAAAAATTCTCAGACCCAGCACTTTGTCGACCAGGTAGTCGATTTCAGCGGTCCCATCACTCGGAAAAATACCAAGGAGTACCAACAAGCCAGCATCAATCCTCGCGACGGTCTCACCGGCTATCGTCACGCTGGCTTCGCTCACGCGTTGCAACAGCGCTCGCATGAATCAGCGCTCGCGGCCAGATGCAGCGCGTTTGCGCTCATGTTCTTTGAGGAGAATCTTGCGCACGCGGATGTTCTTCGGTGTCACCTCCACCAGTTCATCATCATTGATGAATTCCAGTGCCTGCTCCAGTCCCAGCTTGAGCGATGGTGTCAGCATGATGTTCTCATCCGTTCCGGAAGCGCGGACATTGGTGAGCTTCTTTTCTTTCAGCGGGTTCACCGGCAGATCCGCATCACGACTGTTAATACCAACCACCATGCCTTCATAGACTTCGTCATTCGGGGTGACCATCATTCGGCCCCGGTTCTGCAGATTGAACAACGCAAAACCAACCACTTTGCCTTGAGCCATCGAGACCATCACGCCATTGCCGCGCCGACCCACTTCCGCATCAGTGCGCGGCCCATATCCCGCAGCAGCGTAAGTGAGAATGCCGGTGCCCGATGTGGTGGACAGAAATACCGGCCGATAACCCATCAAGCCCCGGGTCGGAATTCTGAATCGCAGTCTGACCCGACCGTGCCCATCAGGGATCATGTCTTCCAGTTCACCCCGGCGTTCTCCCAGGCTTTCCATGACCTTGCCCTGGTGAGCTTCTTCGATATCTGCGGTAACCATTTCATACGGTTCAAGTACGGTGCCGTCTTCATCAATTTTGGTGATGACTTTCGGCCGCGAGACGGCCAGTTCATAACCTTCCCGACGCATGGTTTCGATTAAGACCGACAGGTGCAGTTCGCCACGGCCGGAAACTTCAAACCGATCCGGATCTTCGGTGTCTTTGATCATCAGCGCAACATTGTGCAGCGCTTCCTTCCGCAGCCGCTCACGCAGCTGCCGGCTGGTCAGATAGTCACCTTCTTTACCCGCAAACGGCGAGGTATTCACCAGAAAGTTCATGGTCAGGGTTGGCTCGTCCACTTCCAACGGTGGCATCGCCTCAACTTTCTCCGGCGCACAGATAGTGTCGGAAATACTGACGCCATCCACCCCGGTGACGCAGACGATATCGCCTGCCCCCGCGGTTTCCAGCTCGATACGCTCCAGACCTCGATAGCCGAGAATGGTCTGCACTCGGGTCTTACGCTGTTTGCCTTCCCGATCCACGACAATTACCGGCATGTTACGAACAACCTCGCCCCGGGTGATTCGACCGACACCAATTACGCCAACATAGTTCGAATAATCGAGCGCACTGATCTGCATCATCAGCGGACCGTCTCTATCTACCTGGGGCGACGGTACCTTGTCGATGATCACATCGAGCAGCACCTTCATGTCGTCATTCAGAGCATCCGGTTCATACCCCGCCTGACCGAGCAGCGCTGAAGCATAAACAATGGGGAAGTCCAGCTGCTCTTCAGTCGCACCAAGGTTATCGAACAGATCAAAAACCTCGTCAATCACCCGGAATGGTTCCGCACCTGGCCGATCAACCTTATTCACCACAACAATCGGATGGAGCCCGCGAGCAAATGCTTTCTGGGTGACAAAACGCGTCTGCGGCATCGGCCCTTCCACGGCATCGACCAGCAACAGCACCGAATCCACCATCGACAGAATCCGTTCTACTTCTCCACCAAAATCAGCGTGTCCGGGCGTATCAACCACATTGATCAGATAGCCGTCGTATTCAATTGCGGTGTTTTTCGAGAGGATCGTGATACCGCGCTCGCGCTCGATATCGTTGCTGTCCATGACACGGTCCTGGCCTCCAGCGCTAATCATGCCCGTCTGCTGCAGGAGACGATCAACTAAAGTGGTTTTGCCGTGATCAACATGTGCGATGATCGCGACGTTGCGTAGGTTTTTTTGGGACACTAGACTGCGCGGCCGGGTAAAAATGGTGGCGCAGTATGCCGAAACAGCGCAAAGCTGTCGCGTTGATTTCAGGAGGGCTCGATTCAATGCTGGCGGCGAAGGTCATCGCCGATCAGGGAATCGCCGTGGAAGGAGTGAATTTTTTCACCGGCTTCTGTGTCGAAGGCCATACCCACGCCATTCGAGAAAATCGCAGCAAACGGCCAAAACGCAACAATGCGCTCTGGGTCGCCGAGCAGCTCGGCATAAAATTGCACATCATCGATGTGATCGAAGAGTACAAAGACATTGTGCTCAATCCGCGCCACGGCTACGGCGCTCATCTCAACCCCTGCCTCGACTGTAAAGTGTTCATGGTAAAGAAGGCCATGGAACTCTGGTTGAGCGACGGTTTCATGTCTGAACACGGCTTTGATTTCATCATCACCGGCGAAGTAATCGGCCAGCGCCCGAAAAGCCAGCGCAAAGCCACAATGCCACTGATTGCGAGGGAATCGGGCGCAGACGACCGGCTGCTACGGCCACTGTGCGCGAAATTCCTGCCGGAAACGCTGCCGGAACGGGAAGGCTGGGTGGACCGGGAAGCGCTGTTCGGCTTCCATGGTCGCAACCGGACCCCGCAGATTGAGCTGGCACGCAGACTCGGTATCGAAGACTGGGCCCAGCCGGCGGGCGGCTGCTGCTTCCTGACTGATGACAGTTATTCCGACAAACTCCAGGACCTCTGGCAAGCTCAAGGCGTCAGAAGCTATGAACTCGATGACATCATGCTGCTGAAGGTGGGCCGGCATATCCGTCCGGCGGCCAATTTCAAACTGATCATCGGTCGGGAACTGGGCGAAAACCGCTATCTGGAAGGCTATAGAAAACAGTTTCCAGCACTCAAGCTGGAGAGCCATAAAGGCCCGCTGTGCCTTATCGATGGCACACCGAGCGCAGCCGGTCTGCTGCTGGCGGCTCGAATCACCGGCCGCTACAGCCAGGGCCGGGAAGCCGAACAGATTGTTGTGTCTGTAAATTGGCCTGATGGTCGCCGTGAAGAATTGACGACCACGCCCCTGCCGAAAGCCGAACTTGCACCGGAGTGGCTCATTGGCGCTTGAAACCTTAGACACCCGGGGGTTACTGTGCCCGCTGCCGGTTATCAGGACCCAGGATAGGATACGCAGTCTGGCGCCCGGCAGCATGCTTGTGGTCACGGCCAGTGATGCGGGAACTCTGCAGGATATCCCGGCCTGGTGCAGGGTACACGGGCATCAACTGGTGACGACAGAACAAACAGAGGAGGATATCGAGAAGGGGAGGACCTATCGCTTTACGATTTGTGTGATGGAGCAGTAATCCAGCAGACAACGCGTCTTCGAACTTACTGACGAGAAAAACCGGCATCCAGTAAGCCGGGAGTCAGACGTCGAGCGCGGCGCACATGTGTCATGAGTGCACCAATATGGTGCTATCGCATCAAATCAATGCGAAATGCAGCACCATAATAGTGCGTCAGTTAGTCCTCACTAACCGCTACGGTACCACCTTTTCTCGCTGGCACATATGTTGCTCTTCTTCTCTCTGCTAACGATCTGCGTTTCGGTGATCAACATCTATCATATTCAGGAGCACGACATAAGATGTCCGAGAACACTCTCAAACTAATCCAAGACAATGACGTCAGGTGGGTTGACCTGCGTTTCACCGACCCGAAAGGGAAGGAACAGCATACGACTATCCCAGCCTCTGGCCTGGATGCTGATAAACTTTCTGACGGTTTCATGTTCGATGGCTCATCGATTGCCGGTTGGAAGTCGATCAACGAATCCGACATGATCCTGATGCCCGACGATGAAACTCCGGTCCTCGACCCCTTTCGCGACGACACCACGCTGAATCTTCGCTGCGACATCATCGAGCCATCAACGATGCAGCCCTACGATCGGGATCCCCGGTCGATTGCAAAGCGTGCCGAAGCCTACCTTGGCTCTACTGGCGTAGGTGATACCGCCTACTTCGGGCCTGAAAACGAATTCTTCGTATTTGACGACGTGCGCTGGAAGGTCGAAATGAGCGGCGCTTCCTACCACATCGGTGCTGAAGAAGCGGCCTGGGAATCCCATTCCGAATTTGAAGGCGGCAACCTGGGCCACCGCCCGGGCATCAAAGGCGGCTACTTTCCGGTTCCACCGGTCGATTCCGCCGCTGATCTGCGTTCAGCCATGTGCAACGCCATGATGGCGATGGGTCTGGAAATCGAAGTCCACCACCACGAAGTCGCCACCGCCTGCCAGAACGAAATCGGCGCCCGCTTCAACACGCTGGTGCGCAAAGCAGACGAAGTACAGATCTACAAGTATTGCGTGCACAACGTTGCGGACGCCTACGGCAAAACGGCTACCTTCATGCCTAAGCCGCTCGTAGGCGATAACGGCAACGGCATGCACATACACCAGAGCATTGCCAAAGGGGATAGCAACGTATTCCACGGTGACGCTTATGCCGGTCTGTCCGAAACTGCGCTGTTCTACATTGGCGGAATCATCAAGCACGCCCGTGCCTTGAATGCATTTGCCAACGCCAGCACCAACTCCTACAAGCGTCTTGTTCCAGGCTTTGAAGCGCCCGTGCTGCTGGCTTATTCAGCCCGCAACCGTTCAGCGTCAATCCGCGTGCCATATATCCAAGGCGGAAACCCACGTGCCTACCGCGTTGAAGTTCGCTTCCCCGACAGCACCGCCAACCCCTATCTGACCTTCGCCGCAATGCTGATGGCTGGCCTGGACGGCATCAAAAACGAAATCCATCCTGGCGATTCTTTCGACAAGGATCTGTACGACCTACCGGCTGAAGAACTGAAGGGCGTGCCCACCGTTGCCAGCTCTCTGGAACAGGCGCTGGAGGCACTCGACGCCGACCGTGACTTCCTGAAAGCCGGAGACGTCTTCAGTGACGGAGCCATCGACGGATATCTCGCGCTTAAGCAGGAAGAGGTCGACTACCTGAATGCCACCACCCACCCGGCTGAATTTGAGATGTACTACAGCCTGTAGAACAACCCAGCCATACTTAAAGCCCCAATATGTTTACCTATTGGGGCTTTTTTTTACCTGTCTGAAGTCCAA
>Ga0316193_10003579_pt1 | contig 11265 bp, 6 predicted proteins | sample MerIslsedime2_MG_FD_207735 | JGI IMG/M metagenome (GOLD analysis project Ga0316193, IMG submission 207735) | Coastal sediment microbial communities from Maine, United States - Merrow Island sediment 2 | ecosystem: Environmental > Aquatic > Marine > Coastal > Sediment | place: USA: Maine... | reverse complement strand
TAGAAAACTCGGCAACAGCGGACTCGACGTCAGCCTTATCTGTCTCGGCACCATGACCTGGGGCGAACAGAACACCCAAGCCGAAGCTTTCGAACAAATGCATTACGCCATGGCACAAGGCGTGAACTTTTTTGACACCGCGGAGCTGTATTCGATTCCGCCCAAAGCGGAAAGCTACGGGCGCAGCGAAGAGATAATCGGCAACTGGCTGAGCCGCACAGGCAACCGGGAAAAAATCATTCTGGCCAGCAAGATTGCCGGTCCCGGTGAAGGCTGGGTCGACCACATCCGCAAGGGCAGAACACGCTTTACAGGCAAACACCTGGAAGAGGCGTTAAACGGAAGTCTCAAACGCCTGCAAACCGACTATATCGACCTGTACCAGCTGCACTGGCCGGAACGCGACAGCAATTTTTTCGGCCGGCTCGGCTACACACCGATAGACCGGGACGACTTTACGCCGCTGGCCGATACGCTGGAAGCGTTGGGCGCTTTCATCCAGGCTGGCAAAATACGCCACATCGGTTTATCCAATGAAACCCCTTGGGGCATTATGCGTTTTCTGCACATCGCGGAACAACTGAACCTGCCCCGTATGGTCTCGGTACAAAATCCCTATAACCTGTTGAACAGAAGCTACGAAGTCGGCGCAGCCGAAGTGTCCTGGCGGGAGCATTGTGGCCTGCTCGCTTATTCACCGCTGGGGTTCGGCATCCTGTCCGGCAAGTATATTGACGGTGCACGACCCGCCGGTGCGCGCCTGACGCTGTACCCGGACTATACGCGCTACAGCAACCGCATCGCCGAAAAGGCCACCGTAGAGTATGCAGCCCTGGCTGAAAAACATGGCCTCGATTTTGCCCAGATGGCGCTGGCTTTTGTCAACAGCAGAAAGTTTCTCACCAGCACAATCATTGGGGCAACCACCATGGATCAGCTGAAAACCAATATTGCAAGCGTCAATATAAGATTATCCGAAGACGTATTGCAGGGAATCCAGGCGATCCACGAAACTCACCCCAACCCAAGCCCATGATTTTCCACCGCTAAAAAAAGGTCGCCGGCAAATAATAATGAGTCTCATTTTTCACCGGCTGCCTGGCTATAGTCTGCCCCCTGTTATTCACCTATTATTCGGTCATGCACAAATCCAGTTTCATTATTGCCATTGCAATAACTGCGCTCACTATCATGGCCTGGGCACTGTACAACAGTCCAGAGAGCGAACCGGCCTGGCCCGAGCGTATTCAGGGATTCGCCTATTCCCCCTACCAGGCTGACCAGGCACCTATCTGGAACAAGCACCCCAGCAGTGAAGACATCGAATCCGATCTGGCACTGCTGGCAGGCAAAACCAACGCCATCCGCACCTATACAGTGGAAAAATCCCTGGCCGAGATTCCGCACCTGGCCAATAAGTACGGTATCAATGTCGCGCTGGGCGCCTGGGTGGATGACAATGAGGAGAAATCCCGAAACGAAATCCTGAACATGCTCAACATTTCGGTCCGCTCGCGCAATGTGGTCCGCATCATTGTCGGTAACGAGGTCTTGTTGCGTCGTGACATCCCGGTCAAGAGGCTGATGAAATATCTGGACATGGCGCGTGCCCAGACCGATATCCCGGTCAGCACTGCAGAACCACCCTACATCTGGAAAAAATACCCGAAACTTGTGGATCATGTCGACTACATCGCCGTTCACCTGCTGCCCTACTGGGAAGGCATAGCGCTCGAAGAAGCCGTGGACTTTGTGGTCAATAATATCAATGAGCTGAAACAGCTCTACCCGGACAAGCCCATCGTCATCGGCGAAGTCGGTTGGCCGAGCAACGGCCGCAGCGTCAAGGCAGCAGTAGCCTCGGAGGCCAACGAAGCCACCTTCCTGCGCCGTTTTCTGGCCCGCGCCGCTGAGGAAAATTACATCTATTACCTGATGGAAGCCTTTGACCAGAAGTGGAAACGCGACATCGAAGGTGCGGTCGGCGCCTATTGGGGTGTCTATGACGTGGAACGTAAAGCCAAGTTCCAGTTCACCAAACCCATTGTGCAAATACCGGCTTGGCCGATTCTCGCTGCTATCTCTGTCATCATCGCCCTCATCACCTTTGCCCTGATGCTCATCGACAGCAAGCACCTGGGCGCTCGCGGCCGCGGCTTTCTGGCCCTGACAGCCTATGCGGCCGCAACCGCAGCCGTGTGGATCATCTACGACTACACACACCAGTACCTCACCCTCACCAGTGTGACGGTCGGTATACTGCTGACCCTTGGCATGATTGGTGTCATCGTGGTGCTGCTGGCCGAATCGCATGAATGGGCCGAAGCGCTGTGGACAAATCAACAGCGGCGCCCGTTCAAACCTATCGCGGTCAGCGACGAGGCACTACCGATCGTGTCGGTGCACGTTCCGGCCTACAACGAGCCGGCAGCCATGATGATCGAGACCCTCGACGCGCTGGCAAAGCTCGACTACCCGCGCTACGAAGTCATCGTCATCGACAACAACACCAGGGACCCGGCGGTATGGCAACCGGTGCGCGACCATTGCGCAAAACTCGGCACACGCTTCCGTTTTTTTCACCAGGATCCGCTGGCGGGTTTCAAGTCCGGCGCACTCAACTTCGCACTGCGGCATACCGACCCGAGCGCTGAAATCGTCGCGGTCATCGACAGCGATTACCTGGTGGATCCAGGCTGGTTACGCGATCTCGCCCCCCAGTTTACGCAACAGAAGGTTGCCATCGTGCAGGCTCCCCAGGACTATCGCGATGCGCATGAAAACGCTTTCAAGGCGATGTGCTACGCGGAGTACCGCGGCTTTTTCTATATCGGCATGATCACGCGCAATGAACGCAATGCCATCATCCAGCACGGCACCATGACTATGGTGCGCAAATCAGCCTTGCAGGATGCAGACGGCTGGGCGGAATGGTGTATCACCGAAGACGCCGAACTCGGCTTACGAATCTTTGAACAAGGCCTCGAAGCCAGCTATATCGCCAGGAGCTATGGCCGCGGGCTGATGCCCGATACTTTCATCGATTTCAAGAAACAGCGTTTCCGCTGGGCTTTCGGTGCCGTGCAGATCATGCGGCACCACGCCGGCAAGCTGTTGCGCGGCAAAGGCAACCTGACCGCAGGACAACGCTACCACTTTCTCGCCGGCTGGCTGCCCTGGGTCGCCGACAGTGTCAACCTGCTGTTCAACTTTGCAGCAATATTCTGGTCGCTGGCGATGATACTGGCGCCCGAATACGTGGACCCCCCGCTGCTGATATTCTCTATCCTGCCGCTGGCCCTGTTTGTTTTCAAAGTGGGCAAGCTGGTCTATTTGTACCGTACCCGTGTAAAAGCCAATACGATTCAGACCATCGCCGCCGCCCTGGCGGGTCTGGGGCTCACACACACCATCGGGATAGCGATACTGACCGGCTTTTTCGTGCGCAGTAAACCGTTTTTCCGCACGCCGAAACAGGCACATAAACACGCCATACTCAAGGCCCTCAACTCCGCGCGGGAAGAAGCCCTGCTGTTTTTCACGCTGTGCCTGGCCGCGTTTGCGATCATAAGTACGTTTGGCACCGAGACACTGGATCTTTTGGTGTGGTCTATCATGCTGCTGTTACAGTCAGTACCCTATGCTGCCGCGGTCATCGTCTCCATCGTCAGTGCCGCACCCGCCCTGCCCGCCAGCTGGATCGGCGAGACCGGCAGCATGCAGCAGGCCGCAAACAGCGTGTTGGACCCGAACGCGACCAACAACGAACAATAGCGCGGACAACACGATCCGAATGTTCACAGACGCACGCACATTACCCGACCAGACCGGCCTGGAGGCTGACCTTGCCATTATCGGCGGCGGGGTCGCCGGCATCACACTGGCGCGCACCCTGGCGGGCAGCGGAATCAGTGTTTGCGTGGTGGAGGCCGGTGGAATGGAGCCGGACGCGGAGGTTCAGTCGCTCTACACGGGGGAAAACACCGGTATCGACTATTCACCATCAGCCTCACGCCTGCGCTTTTTCGGCGGTAGCTCCAACCACTGGGGCGGATACTGCCGTCCCCTGGATGCCATTGACTTCGAACAGCGCGACTGGGTGCCTTACAGTGGCTGGCCGTTCGCTATCGACGAACTGATACCCTATTACAAACCGGCGAGCCAAATCGTCGAAGTCGCGCCCGGCCGCTATGATGACAGCGATTACTGGCAGCGAGTGAGCGGCGAGAAACTGCCTGAATTGGCGACCGGCCGCCTGCGATTGCAGTTCGTCCAGTTCAGCCCCCCGACCCGTTTCGGCAGCCGTTATGGAGATGAATTGAAGGCGGCCGCCAATATCCGCATTCTGCTCAACGCCAACGTCACCGGGATTTCCGCCAGCGAGGATGCCCACGCTGTCAAACAACTCGCCATCCGCACCCTGAACGGCCTCAGGCACAGCGTTAAAGCTGACCACTACGTACTGGCGGCCGGTGGACTTGAAAACGCGCGCATTCTGTTGCTATCCAACAACGTCGTACCGGCCGGTCTGGGCAATCAGAACGACCTGGTCGGCCGCTTCTTCATGGAACACCCGCACATGGGCGGCTTCGCTGAAATGGTCGTTGCGGACCTGAGGCGATTACCAAAGATACTGCGAGAACGGGTGGTAGCGGAAGGTCATTCCGCGAAGGCGGCCTTCAATCCCACACAAACGTTTCTGCGCGAACGCCGCTTACTCAATGCCACATTCATGATGGGCGTTGCCGGTAAATACCCTGCAGACCAGCTGCCGGACGCGGCCAATGCGAATGATACGGCACGACGCGACATGCTGATGGCAGCCCGGCAATTTCTCATGGATACGGACCCTGACGTAAAACCGGGGCCTGCGGCCGATACTGGCGTCTGGCTGGGGGTGGGTGGTGCCTGCGAGCAGGCGCCGAATCCGGACAGCCGCGTCAGCCTCTCGACACAGCACGACGCATTGGATCTGGCGAAGATCAAACTGAATTGGCGCCTGACGGAGCAGGACCGCCTCAGCTTCTATACACACCTCCACTCGCTGGCACTTGAGTTCGGTGCCCTGGGTATCGGGCGCTTGCGTGAAATGGTCGCCGACCGGCGCGACTGGCCTAAACCAGTCAGCGGTGGCAACCACCACATGGGCACCACGCGCATGAGCGATGATCCCTTGCGTGGTGTAGTCGATCGCAACGGCAAAGTCCATGCCGTCGATAACCTGTACGTGGCCGGCAGCTCGGTGTTCCCCACCTCGGGCGTGTCCAACCCGACACTGACCCTGGTGGCACTGACCCTGCGGCTTGCCGATCACCTCAAGGGGCGAATTCGATGACTGCCGGACACAGATTCCTGTTAACACTGTTTGACACCGGCCGCTGCACACGCCGGACGTTTCTGCTATCGGCCCTGCTCAGCCTGACAGCCGGCGGCTTTGGCAGCAGCCGTTATTCGCTGGCCGATAGCGGGCCCGAACCCTGCGCAGAACCACCATGGCTGCGGAAAACCATTGTCGACCGGCAATACGCAGCACGACTCGGCCGGGCCTACCTGGACAGCCACCCGGAATATCGCCACTGCCGTACGCTGATCAGGGACATTGAACGGACACTGAAAAGGCAGGAAATATCAGTCTCCCTGGCGGCCGATGCAGAACAAGCTGCCAATGCCTTGAAGGATCTGCTGCGTAAGGAATACGCACGCGACGAAGTGGAATCAGTGGCCGGCTGGGTATTGAGCAAGACTGAAGCACGCTTGTATGCGCTATGTACTGTCTCATTCAGCGAGCCAGGAAGCGCTTAGCCACAACAAAATCAGGCGCAATGATCGCGCAACCGTTTCTGTGACACAGTTTGCAGTCCGACCGGATTGCACCACTCTTGTGCCTCAAGTTTCTTCATCGCAACACCGACAATCCTGCTTAGGGTCCGCGTAGAAATCAGTTTACATTCTGGCGCGTCGAGATGCCCGTCCAGCAAGGCGAGAGGCGCGCGAACAGCAAACCTGTTTAAGCGACGAACAACGCAGCTGGACGCGACGGACCGGCGCTCCATACTATGAATTAATTTTGCAACGAGCCCTTAGATGAGCAGCTGGATGCTGAGCCGCCGAATTCGTGCCACCGGCAGTTTCAGCCTTCACCCCGGTCATAGAGAACACATCTAGAGATTGCTTGAAATAATACTGGAAACGTTATGATTCATCAGTGTATTATCTTTCCTGACAGCTCACGATGACAACGCAGGAGGCGGAAGACTGAAATATGGGAGCAAACCCTGTTTTTGTGACGATCTGCTTATTGGCCCTCGGCTCGGGCACACTGCTTTTTTCTGCCGGGGCCGGCGCCATACCGGACAGGCCGGGCGCGCCGCTGTCCACCAGCAACCAGCCAACCGCTGACCCACCCGCCATTCGCCAGCCGGCTGACGCTAACGAAAAAGCTGCCACCAATCAAACCAACAGCACTGACGATGCATCGGTGCTGAGCCCGGGGCTGGAAATCAGCCCACCTGGAGCGACAGAACTGCGGGATACCGGACCACAACTCAGCATCCCCTGCCTGCACGGCTTCCTCAACGAACTGCCTCTTGAAGACGACAGTGGGGGGAGCCCGTGTGTCGCACCCACTGACGGTCAGCAACGCCTCTCGATTCAGTTTGGCAGTCGCATTGGCGCCCGCAGCAGCATGCTTGGTGAATTCGACGGTATTCGGGTCGACTACCGCTTGACCGGCGGTCTGACCCTCAATGGTGTCGCCGGCTATCCGGTTCTTTCCTCAAGGGACAAGTTCAACGCCACCAGGCAGATGTTTGGAATCAACGCTGTCACGGGTAAAATTGCACGGGCGTGGGACCTCAACAGCTATCTCATCGAACAGCAGGATAACGGACAGCTTAGCAGTCGATCCGTCGGCGGTGCAGTACGCTACCTGCAGCCAAGGCGGTCAATGCTGGTGTTTCTCGATTATGACGTCTTCGGCAAATCATTGGGCTCGTTCATGACCTCGGGTGCCTGGAAACTGCCCTACAGGACCACATTAAGCGCCACACTCGACTTCCGCAACAGCCCGATACGCAAACAGCAACGGAAATATCTGCAGCAAACCATGGCCGGCAGCGATGGCTGGTACTGGATTCTTCCTGATAGCAGGATAAAGCACTTTACCAAGGACCGCTCCAATGAGGTCGCCACGCTGGCCCTCGGCCTGGCCCATACTTTTTCGCAACGCATCAAGTTCAGCGGCGATGTCGCCATGATGGATGTTTCCAATGCCGCCACGGCTGCCTCGACAACGGCAGCGACACGCTTGAGCGAGTACTTTTATCATCTGAAGCTCAGCGGCACTGACATGATGATTGCAGGTGATAAAAATGTACTCGACCTTCGTCACCGGGTAAGCGATTCTTCAAAGCTTTCCTCTGCCTCCATAGACACTAAGTACGCCATAAACCGATTTTGGAATATCAGTCCCAGATTACGCGCTGACTACCGCAACAACATACCTGAAAATTCGGTGCAGTGGGTGACCTCACCCAGCCTGAAAATGGAATACCGTTGGGGAAAGCAATACGGCCTGGATATCCAGGCCGGTGGCGAATGGTCGGCCAGGGAAGAGCCCGGGGGCTACGACACCCGTTCCTCCTATTTCATGAGCCTGGGATACAAGGCGAAATTCTAGCGTAGCAAGGGTTCAAATCTGCGCCGCCCGGCGAACCTTAGCGATATGCGAGGGACTGGTGCTGATGGTAGAGATACCGGCCTGCAGAATACGGCTGGTTAAATCGGGATTACCCGCCAGCTCGCCACAGATGGCCATCGGCTTACCCGCCTGCCTGGCGATCTGCGATAACTGTCGTATAAGCTCCCAGAGCAGGGCATCTGTTTCGAAACAGGTATGACCAGCCGCCCCCCCGCCACCTCGATCTTCGGCAAACAGGTACTGAACGAGATCGTTGGTGCCAATACAGCCGAAGTCCGCCACTTGCATGATCTGCCGTGCAGCCAGGCAGGCCGCGGGAACTTCGAACAGCACGCCATGCTGTAATCCGCATGGCTGCAGATCGGCTACCGCCTGATCGAACAAGGCCCGCAATTCAAGAAACTGCCCGACGTCGACAATCATCGGGTAGAGCACGTGAATGGGCCCTTGTTCACTGGCGCGAGCGAGCGCCCGGGCCTGTTCGCGCAGAAGTTCCGGGCAGGCCAACAGCAAACGGGCACCGCGCTGTCCGGCCACTGCATCACCCTGCTGCGTTGTTGCCAGCCATTCCGCAGTCTTGTCGGCACCCAGATCCAGGAGCCGGATGCAGACTGGTTTACCCGCCATGCTACGGACCACTTCACGGTAACGCGTTGCCTGCTCCTCCTCGCTGAGCAGCCTGCCTGCTACCAGCAGCTCCATCTCCGTCCGGTACAGGCCGACGCCCTCTGCACCGGCAGCAATGGCATCGTGCACGTCCGCGGATTGTTCAATATTGGCCATAACCTTCAGACCGGCTACCGGCTCGCTCAACTGCAGACTTCGCGCGCCCGCTGTGAACGCGGCTTGATAACGGCACAGGGTTTCTTCAGTCGGGTCGAGGATGACTTCGCCGCTATCCCCGTTGACGAGGATCTGCGCGTCCGGTGGAATGCAGCCGGGCAGTTCCCTGATACCGCCAATAACCGGGTAGCCCAGCGCACGCGCCAGGATAACAGCGTGGCAATTCGGCCCACCCTTTTCAACGATGAAGCCGATTGTGTGCTCGTCTGTTTCGATAGGCAGGCTTGCGCTTATTTCCGAGCCCACGAGGATATGGTCATTGCCCTGTCGGCAGTGCCCGACACTGCACTCGACGACATCTCTGCAGTGCCGGCAGGCAACGCTGTGCTTAAGGTGACCCAGCAGGGCCTGCTGGATTTCCCTGATATCAGCAGCGCGTTGCTGCAGATACTCCGAGTCGGCAGCCTCGAACTGTCCCATGTAGCGATTCAGCTCTGTCTCGACCGCTTCTTCAGCACTACAGCCTTTTTCTTCGATGACCCGCAGAAGCTGCGATTGAAAGGACTCATCGGCCAGCATCAAACGATGAGCTTCGAAAATTTCTGCGTACTCCGGCCCCAGCTTTGCTTCTGCACTACGGGCCAGCACCGAGCGCTGACGCGCAAGCCACCTTAAGGAATTACCGAGACGTTGGGTTTGGCGCTGTGGACCTGCCGGCGACACTGAATCGGGTTCAGTGTGATGTAACTCATAGAAGCAGGCCCGCCCGACGGCGATGCCCGGAGCGAGGGGGACGCCTTTCAGCCGCGTGTCAGCAGACAAAAGACGCTTGGCCTGAGCCATGGCGCACCACCGGACGATCCTGAAAACAAAGATTCGTGACAGGTGTTGAATATTCGCACACCGTGCCGTCCCTCCATGCAATAAGTGTGGGATTATACCCTTTTTTATTGGCCGACAACAGCAGGTATCGAGGACAGGCTGCCGAAAAGCCGGTCTCACAAACTGTAACGGCCTCATTCTCCGCCCTTTAGCCGCCTTTTTCCGGCCCTGGCAAGGGGTCGACAAGAGCGCCGCTTGGCTTGCATCGGAACGACGCGGATAATAGCGTCATACCTTTGCCCACCCGTCCGGGAGACTCTACGCTGGCACAGCGTCATCACCATGCCACCCATCACCATCATTGGCTGCGGCTATGTCGGCACCCGGCTGGCCCTGCAGATTCACCAGGAAGCACCCAGCCTGCTCGGCGTGGTGCAGAGTGAATCGAGTGCCCGGCACCTTCAGGATCTCGGCATCAGCGCCCTCCCGCTGGACATGGATACCAGCCCCTCGCCAGCGGTGGACGGACACAGGGTGTTCTATTTCGCGCCACCTGCGCCGACGGGCCACAGCGACCCGCGCATCGGACACTGGCTCCACAGCCTGGCAAGACAAAAGCCGGCGAAAATCGTGCTCATCAGCACCACCGGGGTTTACGGCGACTGTGGCGGGCGCTGGATCACCGAAGCCGCGCCGGTAAATCCCCAGACCGACCGCGCCTGTCGGCGGGTCGATGCCGAACGGCAACTCCGGCACTGGTGCGACACCCGTCAGATACCCTATGCCATTCTCCGCGTACCCGGCATATACGGTCCCTACCGCCTGCCCCGTGCGCGGCTGGAGCGCCGTCTGCCGGTACTGGTCGAAGCGGAATCGCCCTTCAGCAACCGCATCCACGTGGACGACCTGGTACGCGCCTGCCTGGCCGCTGCCAGCCGCGACTTCACCGGCGTGGTCCACGTCAGCGACGGTCACCCCAGCACCATGACCGACTATTTCAACCGCGTCGCCGATGCCCTCGGCCTGCCCCGGCCGGAACAAATCTCAGCCAAGCAAGCGCAGCAAATCCTGAGCAGGGAAATGCTGAGTTATCTGGCGGAGTCCAAGCGAATGGATATCACGCGCATGCGGACTGTACTGGGAGTGGAGCCTGACTATGCGGACCTGGAGCGGGGTTTGAGCGACTGTGTGAGGTCTGAAAAGAGGTCGGAACGCAATGGCACTGACCTGAGCCCCAAGCCGCCCCTCCCCTGATCGAACAGTGTTAAAATCAGCCACGGAATACACGGAAATAAACGATAGAAATTTACCGGGCTTTGCGTGTATTCCGCGGCTATCTGCATGACATTAAGTTCCAATCCGGTCAGAACGGAATATCGCTGGCATCGTGGCAGAGGGTAAGGTTAATAATAAAAAACACAAGAATGCCAACCGTGACAAGATAGCGCGGATTGACGTGCCGGAAAAACGTTAGCAGAATCTCCTGCAAGTCCGGCAGTGGGCGCTGACGCTGTTGGCGGGGCACCTGGTAGGCGAGGTGAATGGTATGATCGCCGCCGTTGCTGCTTATAATCAGTGTGGTTTGTTGTCTGCTGTTTTCGGGCATACCCAGCGAACTGGCACTGAGGCGAATCACGGTTTCGTTGCCTTCTACGACGCTGTTATCGATCGTGAAACCACGATCATAATCCTGGAGACGCAGGTCACCGCTCAGGTGACCGCGTCCGGCGTTGCGAATAACGATGGTTTTCGAACGCGGCTGTTCGGGAGCCAGCCGGCCAAAGTTGATGCGTAAAAACTTGACCGACAGTTGCGGCCTGGGTAATTCGGGGTCCATGAGTTGCAGAACCGATTCCAGCTTGCTCTGCTCGCTGCTTTGCGTATCCCACAACACCTGATCCAGGGCATCCGGATTTGCCAGGCGCCCGGTCGCCACCAGCCAGGCCCGGATCCAGCCGCCG
>Ga0316193_10003576_pt1 | contig 11268 bp, 8 predicted proteins | sample MerIslsedime2_MG_FD_207735 | JGI IMG/M metagenome (GOLD analysis project Ga0316193, IMG submission 207735) | Coastal sediment microbial communities from Maine, United States - Merrow Island sediment 2 | ecosystem: Environmental > Aquatic > Marine > Coastal > Sediment | place: USA: Maine... | reverse complement strand
TCATTCCAGCATTGGCAGGTGCCAATCTGATTTATGGTCCGGGAATGCTTGAAAGTGGTATCACCTTCGATTATGCCCAGCTGGTTCTGGACAGCGAATTTATCCGGATGATTAAACATGTCATCAGGGGTTTTGCTGTTGATGGTGAATCTCTGGCAGTGGATGTGATTAAATCGGTGGGAATGTCCGGTGACTTTCTCTCCCAGAAGCACACCCTTGAGCATATGCAGGACCACTCCCAGCCGGAGTTTATGGATCGCAGCCGGATGGAAAAGTGGAAAGCCGCAGGTGCCCGGGACAGCTACCAGCGGGCATTGGAAAAGACCCGGGACATATTACAAAACCATCAACCGGAACCATTGCCGGAGAAGGTGCTGGCCGATATTCGCTCAATAATAACTGAAACCCAAGGGGAATTACAAAGATAGAAATTGTATTTGTGCCTTCTATGGGAGAAATTCCAAAACACAAGCACCAAATTTCAATAAATTTGTGATTTGTTTTTTTCCGGTTTATCCGGGATAGATACCGATAACATCCAACCAGAGGAACAAGATTGATGAAAACAAAAATATTTACCCGCATGGGTGACGGCGAACTGGTTTCCATTTCTGCGGAGGAGATCAAAGAAGATATCTTGGCCGCTACCCAGGAGGCTGCCCAACGCGCTGAAATCCCGGAACTGACCGCGGATGAAATCGAACAGCTCTTTGATATCATGGCCGAACCGTCCCGGGCCGTCAGCGTGGCTTCCGGTCAGGAGGTAATTGTCACCGATGACGGATGTTCGATGAGCTTTTATTCCGGCCAGGACGGCGGGGGCGTCGGCATCCCCATGAGCCGCCTGCAGGCCGTTCTAACCTATGAACGGGCCTGCGCGGCCGACACCACTTCCATGGGTCACAGTGACTACAGCTTCAAGCCGGTGAAGCCGATCATCAATTTTGAAATGAATGAATATTACACCGCCTCCATGATGACCACCGCCCCGTTTTTGTATGGTGCGCAACCCAATATGGGATTATATTTTCAGCCGGATGGCCCCCACCCGAATCCTGCTGACCTCCTGCCCCGGGGCAAGATCAAAGAAGCACAGGAAGTGCAGGAAGCCGCCGCTGAACAGCTGCGCCAAGACCTGGTCTTTGTCGGTAAAAAATTAAACGGCATCGGCTGCGAGGGACTCAACTTCGATACCGCGGGTTCGGCCGGTGATGCCGATTACTGGGCCGCCCTGCAGGCTGTCAGCGATTTAAGAAAGGCGGCGCCCAACCTGCCCATCATCATGGGGGGATCGGGAGAATTTGTGTTGGGCATGCATGGAGAAGTGACGTTTAGCGACAAACAACTGGCCGGAATGTACCCCCACGAACAGGCCAAAATTGCCGAAGCCGCCGGTGCCAGCATCTATGGTGTGGCGGTCGGTACCAACACAAACGAATCCCTGGCATGGAACATTGCACGCGCCCTGACCTTTGTAAAAGAAGCTGTCGCAGCGGTCGACATACCGGTACATGCCAACGTCGGAATGGGAGTGGGCGGTGTCCCCATGATGGAAGCACCCCCCCTGGACAGCGTCACGCGAGCCTCCAAATCGCTGGTCCAGATCGGCAAGGCCGACGGTTTGTAGATAGGCGTTGGCGACCCATTCGGGATGCACATCGCTCATATTTTCGCTTCCGGCATGGGCGGCATCCGTACCTCCGGAGATCTGGTGGCCTGGATGCAGCTGATCAAAAAGATGAAATTAGCCGAAGCCAAAAAATATGTAGCCCAAAAGCTGGGAATTGAACTTTTGGACCTGACCAACGAAGAAGTGATGCGACCACTCAGGGAGGACCTGGGCATCGGCACGACAACTTCCGTGGCTGGCAGTCCCAAAGGCATCCGGGCCAAACTCAAGGTGGCCGAGTTGCTGGATGTTTCGATTAATTCGGTTGAGTTGTTTAAATCCCAAACTGGTTTTTAATGCCTGAACGGATTTTAATATGTCGAAAAATATTTTTGAAGAAGCTATTAAAGCGATCGTAGACGGTGATTCATATAAAGCAACTGAAATAGCCAGGCACGGATTGGGACAAGGACTTGATCCGCTGGAACTTATGACCAACGGCTTCATCCCCGGAATCAACGAGGTCGGCGACCTGTTCGGTTCCGGAAAGCTTTTTATTCCGGGACTGGTTAAATCAGCCGATGCCATGCAAAAGGCCACGGCTATTATTAATGCCGCCATCCCCCAGGAGCAGGAAACCGTCAACGGAAAAATTGTCATCGGAACCGTTGAAGGCGATATGCATGACATCGGCAAAACCATTGTCGTCTCGCTTTTACGTGCCAATGGATTTGAGGTCCTGGACCTTGGGCGCGATGTCGCGCCGCATCGATTCATCGAAGAAGCTGAAAAGTTCAAGGCCGACATTATCGGCAGCAGCACCCTTCTGACCACGACGATGGTGGTGCAAAAAGAGCTTGAAGAAGAACTGAGAAAAGCCGGGCTGAAAGAGAAGTATAAAACCATCGTCGGCGGTGCTCCGGTAACCCAGCGCTGGGCAAACCGCATCGGTGCGGATGCTTTCGCGCAGGACGCCGGTGACGGTGTTAAAAAGGTAAGGCAATTGCTGGCAAAATAACCATAGAAGTGGTTTCAAAACCTCGCCTGAGGTTTATCCGCCGGAGGCGGGCGGATGAGCAGTACATTTCGAAGAAACTCGTGATCCACCTTAATGCCATAAATTCGATGCTGAATACGGCTTTGAAATCGCACCAAATTCCGTTTTGATTCATTGGATATCACAACCTTGCCCGAGCCTTTGTTTTTCTCAATGAATCGTAAGTTGGCTGATATTTGGTTTTCTGTCATGATATCTAAAGTTTTGGTTCGGTAAAATTTCATCCGATTTCAGCCCAATCTACAAAATCCCAAAATTTCATATTACGTCAGCACATCCAACAAATTTTTGATCTCTCCAAATTTTATCTTCAGGCACGGAAACCAAAATTCTGGCCCTTACCAAAATAGTGAAGATTTGCTTATGCAATATACAGCAGAATGTTTCGCAAACTATGACGAGTAGTCCGCGTTTCTCATTCAAGTCCTGATTTTAGTAGCAACATTTGCATTGCATTAATTAATTCAACTCTTACTTTATATCCTCGGAACAGTAAATGAGTTTTGGGTAAAGAGGCAAAATCAAAAATGCTAATTATCGAACTGGACTAAAAAGAGTGACTGAAGAAAAAAGAGAACCGGCAAAAAGGCCGACTAAGAAATCCCGGTGGAGTTTATCCGGACAAATTATGCTCGGTCTCGTTCTTGGTGTTGCCTGCGGTGTTTTTTTCGGTGAAATGGTTGGCTGGCTAAATGTTGTAGGAGATATTTTCATTAAGCTCCTGCAGATTACGGTGATCCCTTATATCTCCTTGTCATTGATCACGGGAATCGGAGGACTGCGCTACAATGAAGTCAAGGCACACGCCATCAAAGGTGGGAGCGTTCTCCTTTTAATTTGGATCATCACCCTTGTTATCCTCATGCTGATGCCGCTTTCCTTTCCGGAATGGCCCACCGCTTCGTTTTTCAGCATCCAACAGGTGGAAGAACCACCAACAGTCGATTTTTTGAGTTTGTTCATCCCGTCTAACCCTGTTTATTCCTATGCGAATGCCCTTGTTCCGGCGATAGTCGTGTTCAGCATCCTGGTTGGTATCGCCCTCATCGGAATCCCTAACAATGAGGCCCTGCTTGAACCGCTCAAGGTGTTCCACACGGCAATGATGAAAATCACAAGTATCGTTGGAAAACTGTCGCCCATCGGGGTGTTCGCGCTCATCGCCAGCGCCATTGGAACTTTCTCTATCGAAGACCTGACACGTCTGCAGGTGTATATTGTCGTTTATGCCTTGATCGTGCTGGTACTCAGTCTGATCATACTGCCAAGCATCATCACGGTCTTTACACCGTTTCATTATAAGAACATCATCAAAGCGCTGCGCACCCCACTGATCACTGCCTTTGCCACGGGCAGTTCGCTTATTGTTCTGCCAATGCTGATCGAACAGTGCAAGCAGCTCATCGCCGATTATTCGCTCCGGGCCGTCATCGACCAGGATGAAGCCGACTCGTCGGTCGAAGTCCTGATTCCGACCTTCTACACCTTTCCGAGCCCCATGGGGATGCTCTCACTGTCATTCGTCCTTTATGCCGGATGGTATATCGGATCGAATGTCGCTGTAACGGCCTATCCGCTCCTGGTCCTGGTTGGAGTGCCCATTCTTTTTGGCGGCCCCCTGTTGACAGTTCCGTTTCTTTTGGACTTATTGAGGCTCCCAAGTGATTTATTCCAGGTGTTTGTATCGATTGACGTAATTATTTCACGCTTCGGGACCTTCCTTTCAGCCATGCACTACGCAACAATTGGACTGATCGGAACCATGGCCGTGGTCGGCCATATTCGGATGAGCTGGTTTCGTCTGATTCGGGTCGCCCTCATCGGTACGGCCCTGATCGTGCTGATTCTCCTGGGTGTTCGAGCGTTCTACACGTACGTGGTTGTTGCCCCATACACAAAAGCTGAAATGCTGAAGAGCCAGCATCTCCTCGACGACCCACAGCCGGCCAAGGTGTACACTGAAGTGCCAGGAAGCCTTGAAAAGGAAGGCGGGAAGCCGGCCAGCCTTGCACAGATCGAGAAACGCGGTGTTTTGAGAGTTTGCTATCAACCCGACGAGTACCCTTCGGCATTCTTCAACACCGCTGCCCCTCCGCAGCTTGTCGGTTTTGATATTGAGATGGCGCACAGGTTTGCCCAGCGGTTAGAACTGTCCATAGAGTTTTTGTCTGCTAATACGGAAGGCGTAGCGGAAGACCTCCTTAATCGCGGTATCTGTGATTTATACATGCGCACCCTGCCTATCGACGTGCACAAATCCAAGCGTTATGGATTGTCATCACCCATATACGAGTCGTCGCTGGGGCTGATCGTCAGGGATTATCGACGATACGAATTCCAAAGCTGGAAAAATATCAGGGAATTTGGAGAATCGCTTCGGCTTGCAGTTGAAGATACTCCGGAAAACATTTTGGGGCTCCGTAGCTATCTCGCGAAAGCCACAATCGTGCCGATTGAAAGTATGGAACAACAGTTAAAGTTTCTCAAATCAGGTGGTGAGGGCATAGATGCGATTGCCGACATGGCCGAAGAAGGTGGGGCTTTGACCATCCTCTACCCCAGCTTCAGTCTTGTTGTCCCAAAACCGACCGTCTTTTTTCCCGTAGCATACGCGGTGGCCCGTGGCAATAATGACTTGTTGACTGCATTCAACGCTTGGCTTCTTGCTGAAAAGTCCGAGGGTAATGTCGATGCGCTATACAGGCACTGGATGTTGGGAGAGGCCGCGAAAGTGAAAAAAGCACCCCGCTGGTCAGTGGTCCGGGATGTTCTGGGCTGGGTGGAATAAATAGCCGCCGATTGGTGATCGGTTGTAACATTCTCAAGTACCAAAACCAATATTACCTACGGTATTATTCATTTGATCTTTTTTCTTGCCTACATTGTCATGGTGTTTGTTTGATCCTGTTTTGTTTCAAAGTGAAGAAAAGAAAGCTTCAAGCTATATTGCAAATACACTGCGCCAAATTGCTGACAAGATCGATGATGGAAACGTGATCCTGAACAGGGCCCCGAAGAGATTACATTACCTTTTCCTAATAATATGGTGTCGATTAGAGATTACGGCTATGAAGGGACAACCGCGAACTATTGCAGATATCATCTGGCAATCTTAAATATTTTCCAATCCCTAAATTGTTGATTTCTCCAACGTACGACAGATTTTCGAAGCCTGAAAATTTTTGTGATATCCATTTTTTCAATGGCTACGTCCCAGATATATACTACATCTGTGATTCAGCCGATATTCAGTAAGAATCCGCTTTGGATATTATTTTGTAATCACAGCGCATAGGACGAATCCGACCACCTGAATTTGCCCTTTTTATTTGCAAAGGCCTTATTTTGCGGGGCTCCGATTTGACAGCAACCGCAAAAATGAGATAGGCTACATATATCAGTTTGATATCTGCAATAATCTAATTAATTTCAATAGGTTGTATACTCTCAATATATATCAAGTATGCTTAAAATGTCTGAAGCCTCAGGACAGGAGATAAAGAAACCATGAGCGATCAGGCGAAAAGTAAAAAGGGCATTTCTCTTTCCACCCAGATCCTCATTGGTTTAATTATAGGGTTACTCACCGGTTTATTTTTCGGAGATAAGGCATCGGCGCTTGCTATTGTTGGCAAAGCATACATTGGCCTGATTCAGATGTCTATCCTGCCGTATATGGTGGTATCATTGATGCTCGGCATCGGGTCTTTGAGCTATGAGAAGGCTGCAAAGCTGGCGATTACGGGAGGCATCGTTCTGGTCGCATCCTGGTTGCTAGCTTTTTCTATCGTTTTTCTAATGCCTTTAGCCTTTCCTTCTATCAAAGCCGGCTCTTTTTTCAGTACCAGCCTAGTTGAAGTGGCCGAGGTGGACTTCATCGATCTTTACATTCCAGTAAACCCAATCAGTTCAATGGCTCGCACAGTGGTACCTGCTGCAGCCGTGTTTAGCGTTGCCTTTGGTATTGCGCTCATCGGCGTTGAAAACAAACGGGGCCTGCTGGATATTTTGGCTGCCACTTCAAAAACACTCACTCGAATTGCTATGATGGTGGTAAAACTTACCCCCATTGGAGTTTTCGCCATTGCGGCGAATGCTGCCGGTACCATGACCATCGATGAGTTCGGCCGGTTGCAGAGCTATATCGTCCCTTTTATTGTCGCGACTCTATTATTGACTTTTTGGATTCTTCCAGCGTTGGCAGCCGCACTCACACCGTTTAGTTACCGTGAAATCCTCAAATCTGGCCGTGATGCGCTAACCACCGGCTTCGTCACCGGCAACCTGTTTATTACGCTGCCCATGCTGGTGGAAAGTGCCAGAAAGCTTTTTGAGGATCATCACATAAGAAATGATGATACCGATAACTATGTTGAGGTGCTGGTTCCAACATCTTTCAATTTTCCCAACATCGGCAAACTGCTGACGCTACTCTTTGTCCTTTTTGCCGGTTGGTTTGTGGGAAAAAGTATTGCACTGACAGACTATCCAGGCTTCGCTGTATTGGGACTATTTACCCTGTTTGGTGGCGTGGATTTAGCCCTGCCTTTCCTGTTTGACCAGATGCAGATACCTGCAGACATGTACCAGCTCTATGTTGTTACGGGGGTCCTCAACAGTTGGTTTGCGACACTTCTTGCAGTCATGAACCTGTTTACATTCACTTTGGTAGCTGCATGCGCAGCAACCGGTGCAGTAAGAATCAATTTGTCACGTATTTTCAAATTTGCGATAATTTCGCTCGTAATTTTTGCCGCTGCCCTCCTGGGAACACGTTTCGTGCTGTCTGAGATAGTCAGTAAAGAAGACTTTACACGACGCACCCTGATGCAAGCGGAGATTAAAGAACCCAAAAATGCCAATCTCAAAGAGATCGGCATAAAGGAGGCGATAAGCCCCAAAAATCCGCTTAAATCCATAATCAAACGCGGCAAGCTGCGAGTAGGCTATCATCCTGAGAACTTGCCATTTTCTTTTATTAACGATAACGGCGATCTGGTCGGTTTTGATGTAGAGCTAATGCATATGCTGGCACGAGAGCTGAAGGTTGAGATAGAGTTTATCGAGTGGAAATACGAAACGGTATTTAAAGATCTCAATCAAGGCAAATTTGATATAGCGATCGGTGGATTGATTGTTAATCCAGAGCGGCTGGCCAAGGCTAATTTCTCGAATCCCTACATGAATATGACCACAGCTGTGGTGGTTGAAGACCATAGGCGCAACGATTTCAAAAGCTGGCGTTGGATAGACGAGAAACTTGTTGTTCGACTAGGTGTGGTTGGGGAAAGACGGGCAAAAAATGCCAGGCAATACTTACCGAATACCGAAATAGTTCTACTGGAAACTTATAGAGAGTTCTTTACGGACAACCCAAAAGGGGTTGATGGACTCGTTATCAGTGCGGAGGCAGGATCAGCCTGGACGATCCTTTATCCATCCTATGCCGTTGCTGTGCCGGAGCCTTATTTAAAAGCAAATGCTGCCTTTTCCATGCCGCTGTCTACTTTAGATTTTGAAGATTTTTTTAATGACTGGTTGCAAATTGAGCAGACCAGAGGAATTATCGAAGAACTTTACAACAAATGGATTTTGGGTACAAAGCCGGAGCAAAAAAAAGGACGCTGGTCAATTGGTCGAGACCTATTTGGTTGGTGGGAATAAGCTCTCCGTTTTTGAATTCGGAAGGCGGGCAAGGCTTGAACCTTGAACCCATTCTTACTGCACCATGCCGACACCCATATCATAGGCTTTGAGGTTTAATTCCTGTTTGTCGGCGGACAGGTTTTCGGAGATGGCAGCCGCAAAATCTTTTCGATCCAGCGGCAGAGCGCCGATGCCGGCGGCGGCACCGATCATCATGATGTTTCCCAATATCGGGTTGCCAAGTTCCACGGCCTTGGCGGTGGCATCCATAAACCAGGAGGCTTCCGACAGTTCGGCAACCCATGATTTAATATCAGCCAGGTCGGGATACTGCTGCTCTCCGGAAATCACACCGATGGCGTGGACGGATCTGGTGTTGCAAAGAACCTTGATATTCGGATTTCCGTAATTCACCAATACGCGCAGGGCTTCGGTGGGTTCTAATGATATTACCAGGTGGCCCTGACCCTTCGGTATTTGCGGGGACCAGCTTGAAACCGCTGAAATCCGCAAATGGCTCATCACCGATCCCCCGCGCTGGGAGGCCCCAAAAGTTTCGCCGATCGTCACACTCAGCCCTTTGCGGGAAAGCATATTTCCCAAAATCCGGGAAGCCATTACATTGCCCTGCCCGCCGACACCGGTGATAATAACATTATAGGGATCATACGGAAGGTTCACCTGCTGCATGGTCTTAGGCTACCTCCTTTTTGCGGATGGCACCTGAAGGACAAATCGAAGCGCACATACCGCAACCGGCACAAATAACCTCATCGATTCTGGAAACACGTTTCTCTTTATCCCAGTTGAGACCGGGGCATTTGAATATGCGGGTGCACAACTGATTGCAGCCGCACTCCTGGCCGAGGCAGACCGTCTCATCCACAGACACCTCAAACATCTTTTTGGCTTTTTTTTCCGGGCTCAAAGCGCACATCTGTTTTAAAACCAGCACCTTCAGCCCCTTGATCTCGAAAAGGTCCAAGAGGGTCTGCTGGGTTTTTGCGGGATCAAAGGGATCGCTGGTCCTGACGGTGGCCCCCATGGCTTCGCAGACTTTAACCACATCGATGGCCGGTGCCTCGTTTCCGCCGGCATCCACCGGAAGGCCCGGATGGGATTGAAAACCGGTCATGGCCGTACCGCTGTTATCCAGCACGACCAGGGTGATGTCGGCGCGGTGGTGGACGGCATTAACCAAAGCCGGCAGGGCGGCATGGAAAAAGGTGGAGTCGCCGACGACGGCCACTACAGGCTGCTCCATACCGAACCGTCCCAGCTTTCCGAATCCGCTGGCAAGGCCCAATCCTGAGCCCATGGCATGCAGGGTTTTGAGGGTGTTAAACCCCGTGGGCAGTATGGCCATGGAATAACAGCCGATGTCCCCGCACACAAATCCCTGCCGGCCGTCCAGTTGGAGGGTATTATGAATCGTCCAGAAGGAGGCACGATGGGGGCAGCCGGCACAAAATGTGAGATCACGTCCCGGGGCGCCGGTATTGGACAGTTCCCCGGCCCTGGTGGAATATGCCTCCGGTACGGCCTCATATGCTACCGATAGAATCTTTGACAGCGCCGCCGCCACCAGGTCCGAATTCATTTCCCCTATTTGGGGCAGGGTGCCTTCCCGCTTGGCGAAAAAAGTTTTAGGACCAATTTTCGACCCAAGTTCAGCGGCCATAATTTTAACATTTTCTTCCAGAAACGCAATGACCTCTTCGACCACCAGAATCTGGCCGGTGGTGCCGAGGTATTTTTCCATCAACTTCGGCGGAAGCGGCCAGGTGGTTCCCAGTTTCAGCAAACCGACCCGATCTTCGACTCCCAACAGACTGATGGCTTCCTTGCTGTAAAGATAGCAGGCGCTGCCGGTAATCAACAGCAATTCAGGGGCCCGGGGTCCGCTGTAGGCATTGAAGGTAGAAACCTCAAATTCGGCGACGACCTGTTTGAGTTTTGCCTGCTGCCGGCCATGCTTGAAGACAACCGGCAAACTGGACATGGGGCCCTGGATGGGATCCAGTAGATTGCCTTCATGCTTGAAAAACGCTTTTTTCTCAACATCCGGCAGCTCACCAAAGACGACATTTCCGCTGGCATGGGACAGGCGGGTGACACTGCGGACCATGACCACGTTTTGTATTTCTTCGGAAAGTTCAAAGGCCCATTTGATCATGTCTTTGGCTTCCTGGAAATCAGCCGGTTCCAGCAACGGTATTTCGAGCATCCGGGCGAAGTGACGCGATTCGCCCTCGTTGGCGCTGGAAAGTGCCCCCGGATCATCACAGGGCACCAGCACCATCCCCCCGCGGGTTCCGGTGATCGCCAGGTGCAGCAGAAAGTCGGACCCCACATTGACACCATTTTGTTTCATGACACACATGGAACGCAGCCCGGCAAATGATCCCGCCGCCGCAACTTCCATGGCCACTTTCTCATTGACCGACCACTCGACGTACACATTCTGCTGCCCTGATACCCGGGCCAGGGTTTCAATAATCTCGGATGACGGTGTTCCCGGGTATCCGGCAACCACAGCAACCCCGGCCTCCAGTGCCCCCCGGGCAATGGCTTCGTTGCCCATGAGCAGGTGGCGGGTTCCCGCCTTGCCATTCAATATAGATGACATAGTTCCTCCGGAAATCCTTTAGAACCTAAAGGGCTTTATAATGAACATCGAACATCGAACCTTGAACGTCCAACATCGAATACTGTATTCTGTCAATTTAAAAAAAAGATTAAACAATACGCGGCGCACGCGCCTGCGCTGCGTGAGCGAATCTACCCCTTGAATTTCTTCGGATCAGCATTCTGCAGTCTTTAGATTAGATCTTCAGCGTGATTCGCTTGTTTAAAAAAGATAAAGCGTAGCGCCATCAATATTGGATGTTCGATGTTCGACGTTCGATGTTCGATGTTCAATCTTTTCACTGTTCCATACCCTTGAAGTTTCATA
>Ga0316193_10003575_pt1 | contig 11269 bp, 14 predicted proteins | sample MerIslsedime2_MG_FD_207735 | JGI IMG/M metagenome (GOLD analysis project Ga0316193, IMG submission 207735) | Coastal sediment microbial communities from Maine, United States - Merrow Island sediment 2 | ecosystem: Environmental > Aquatic > Marine > Coastal > Sediment | place: USA: Maine... | reverse complement strand
TCGGGATGTCGAACCCGATGTCCACGACATCAGCGTGGTATCCATCGGTGCAAGGGTTAAGTTCTGATGGCTATATTTAGAAAACTCGGACAAAAAGCGCTGGTAATCGGTCTAGTGCTGGTGGTATTGCTGACCGCCGGGTGCGCCGGGATCAAACCTTACGAGCCCCGTGACAACCGGGAGGAGGGGATGGAGAAGGGCCTCTTCACCGGATCAGAGGGTGAGTTCGTCATCTATAGAAAGGCAGACGAGCCGGAGACTGACAGCGAGGTCGGCAAAAGCTCGGATGAGACTACGGATGGCGAACAGCAAAAAACGGTCAGCGAGAAAAAGAAGAAAGAAAACAAAAGTGGCGAGCAGCAACCGTAGGGTGCGGAAGCGATTAACTGGAAGCAGTTGCAGGAAGAAAGGTTCTAAATCATTGAAAGTTTAAGCCGTGATATGGCCGCTGCCCTTAAAAAAGCACTGGCGAATCGCCTTAGGCAGTGATGTAGAGATATTCCGCATGTTGTATGATACTGAAGGGTTCGGGTGTCAGATGTAAGAGGGCGCGGGAGACAGAGGACCCGTCGTCGCCCTGAAGGGCTATGACGCGGCACGCAGAGGTCAGAAGACAGAGGTCGGAGGACAGAGGACAGAATTCGGAGGACAGAGGACAGAATTCAGAGGGCAGAGGTCAGAAGTCAGAGGGTTGAAGACAGAAATTGGAAATTAGAAATTGTGAAGTTGAGAGGGTGAGAAGGAAAAAATAGAAGTTCAGAATTTAAGAAGATGAGAAGTTAGGAGGGTGCGAGGGTGAGAATGCCTCCAGGCTTCATCGCCTCCCGGCCTTTTGCCTTTTGCCAATTTTCACTACGAACCCAATAAACTTAATTAACTTAATCAACTCAGTCAACATAATCAACAGGGAACCCTGGACCCTGCTTGCCCTGCGTAGCCCGGAGGGTGAAGAAGGGAACCTTTAAACCCAGAACGCAGAAGACAGAAAGGAGAACATCATTATGAGAACAAAGACGGTTATTTTGCTGATTGCAGTAGTCGTTTTATCGTCCGGATTTGCCGGTGCGGTAAGCGAGAAGGATTTTGAAGCCCAAACCACCGAAAACATGCTTAATCTTTGTACAGCAGCGCCGGACGATCCATTGTATCACCAGGCGGTTAATTTTTGCCACGGCTATCTGGTGGGCGCATACCACTACCATGAAGCCCAATCAACCGGTCCCAAGGGGATTAAATTCGTTTGTATGCCCGATCCAATGCCGTCTCGCAATGATGCGATCGCCATGTTCATCGAATGGGTCAAGGCGCATCCACAACATTGGGGAGAAACGCCTGTTGAAACGGAGTTTCGGTTTTTGATGGAGAAATGGCCGTGCAAACCGTAAAAATTGAAGATTGAAGATTTTCGTTATTCTATCTATTTAATTTTGATATGGCCGCAAAAGGCATTTAACCAAACAACCAATAAACGAATCAACCAATTATCGATATTTTAAATATTCAATCATTTGGAAAAGGAGTAAGCCATGAAAAAGTTATCACTAATCGTAATTCTGATCATCAGTCTGGCGCTCGGTGGATGTGCGGGCATGTCGGATACCCAACAACGCACCCTAAGCGGTGCCGCCATCGGAACGGCTGCCGGTGGGGTTGTTGGAGCGATCGCCGGCAACAGCGGCCTCGGACTGGCCGTGGGTGCGGCCGCCGGGGCAGCCGGTGGTTTCATATACGATAAGCACGAGAAATCTAAAGAGAAGGCCTACGAAGAGGGGTACGAGGCCGGCAAAAAGAGCCAGTAGATTAAAAGGGGGTAAGTAATGAGTCCAGCATTTCAAGCAACTTTCTGGGGGTTTGTCTCTGGAGGCGCCCTTGTCATCGGTGCCGCGGTGGGATACTTTGCCAGGGTGCCGGGGGGTGTCGTTGCCGGTGTAATGGCATTCGGCAGCGGCGTTTTAATATCAGCGCTGTCATTTGAGCTAATGGAAGAAGCCTTCAAGGAGGCCGGTTTGGCCGCGGCCGCCACAGGTTTCTTGCTTGGCGCAGCAATCTACGCCGTGGCCAATCGTCTTCTGGCAATATGGGGAGCCAGAAATCGCAAACGATCCGGAACCCAGCAACCCAGCGAAGAAGATCAGGGGGGTAGCGGCGTGGCCATCGCCATCGGCGCGTTGATCGATGGCATCCCTGAATCGATCGCCATTGGGTTAAGCATCCTTCACGGCGGTGCGGTGAGCGTGGCGACGGTTGCGGCAATCTTTCTGTCAAACCTTCCCGAGGGACTCTCTAGCTCGGCAGGAATGCGCAAAGCAGGACGATCTGCGGCCTATGTCTTTGGCGTTTGGACGGCAATCGCAATTGCCTGTGGTCTGGCATCACTTGCCGGCTACACTGTCTTCGCTGCGCTATCGCCGTTCATTGTTGCAGCAACGACGGCTATTGCGGCGGGTGGCATGCTGGCAATGATCGTCGACACCATGATCCCCGAGGCTTTCGCAGAGACCCACGACTGGTCGCGCCGGTTTGTCGTCCTGGGTTTTCTGATTTCGTTCACACTATCTAAAGTTGCTAGTTGATTAAATTTAAATAAAGATGACGATACTATCCACCCGCACCAAAGAAGCTGTTAAAACCGGTCTTGCCATGGCAATTTCATACGGCATCGCCATGCAACTGGGCTGGGAGAATCCAAAATGGGCCGGGATGGCGGTGGCCATGATCAGCCTGTCGACGGCCGGTCAGTCACTGAACAAAGGCGCCATGCGGTTGCTGGGCACGCTGGTGGCACTTGTGGCGGCTTTCGCGTTTTTGGGCCTGTTTTCCCAGGATCGCTGGCTGTTTATGGTGTTTGTTTCTCTATACGTGGGTTTGTGCACCTATATGGTGGCGGGGAAAAAGCGTGTTTACTTCTGGTTCGTCAGCGCTTTTGTCTGCCTCCTCATCTCCGTTTCCGGCGGTGCAGACTCTCAAAATGCCTTTTATACCGGCCTGACGCGGGCCCAGGAAACCGGGTTGGGCATTCTGGTTTACGCGCTGGTGAGCGTTTTCCTGTGGCCCCAAAGCAGTGCAGCCAAGCTTGACGGTGTCTCGCGCAAGCTTTTCACCGTTCAGCTGCAGCTTTACCGGGTCTACTGCGGCTTAATTACCGGTGAGCGCACGGGTGAAGAATATAAAAAACTAAAATTGCAGGAGATTCAACTGTTGGGCCAATTCGGTCAAATCCTTATGGCCGCTCAGACGGATACTTACACGGTATGGGAAGTACGCCATCAATGGCAGCGCTTAAACAGTCAGGCAACAGCGCTGATGGAAGCCCTCGAGCGCTGGCGCGAGACCTTTATAGCCATTCGAAAACTTGACCTGGCTGAGTTGCTGCCCAACCTGAAGCCTGTTTTTGATCAGATCGACCATCGTTTGGAGCAAATTGAACGCATGCTCAGCGGAAAAGAACCGATCCCGGCACCGAGCCGAACGTTCCTAAAGACCAATAGTGAGAAATTTCGAAGCCTGACTCATTTTCAGCAGGCGGCGGTTGCGGTGACCAGGGCCCAGATTAACGATCTCGATCATATCAGCCAGTCACTGTTTGACGATGTGCAGGATATCAAAGGCATCAAGCCCACAAACAGGGAATCCCGTCGCACGACTCGGCCTATTTTTGACCCGGTGCTCGACCCGGACCGATTGAAAGCCGCTTTTCAGGTTATGCTGACACTGTGGATTTCCTTTCTGGTCTGGGTGTACATCAATCCCCCCGGACACAACATGTTCGTGTTTTTCGCAACCCTGATGGCGTTGATCGCAGCCATGGCACATCAGAGTGTCTCGATCATGTTCTGGCCGTTTGTGTGCGGCTCGGCTGTCACAGGTATCCTGTATATTTTTGTCATGCCGCATTTGTCGGGCTACATCCAACTCGGTCTAATGATATTCGGCGTGACCTTTGGCTATTACTATATATTTTGGCAGCCACAGCAGGCATTGATCAAAATTGCCGGCATCGCCATGTTCATCGCGCTCACTTCCATCCAGAATCAACAGACTTACAGCTTCGCCGCCTTGGCAAATTCCGCCGCCATGATAATAATGGGCTGCATCCTGGCCATCGCGATCCAATTTATTTTGGGATCTCCAAGACCGGAAAAAGCCTTTCTGCGCCTGGTGGCCCGTTTCTGCTGTCACAGTGAGTTTCTGCTGTCACGGGTGGCTCTGGATCGTGACGAAGATCGGGGACTGGTGAAACGCTGGCAAATGGTGATTTACCGCAACGACCTGCTGGAGATACCCGCCAAGATAGCCGTTATGGGTCAGCGCTTTGACTACAAATTGCTGTCCGGCCAAACACCCGAACAGGTACAGACGCTGATTAACGGCCTGCAGGCCATCGCTTACTGGATCAAGGAATTGGTGGAAGTTCGTGAATTGCCTCAAGCTGATCTGCTGGTGGCGGCGGCGCTCGAAGACCTGCGGGCCTGGCGGTTGACGGCTCAGGAGCAGTTGCGGCTTTGGGCCGAGGATCCGGCCCTTGCCGCCTCGCAGGGTGATGCGATTCGGGATCGGCTGGCCGCCAGTATGTCTAATTTGGAAGAAAAAATAGGTAAGACGTTTCGGGGTCTGAAAGAAGGAGAACTGAACCAGGGAGAAATAGAGAATTTTTACCAAATTTTAGGGGCCTTCAGAGGACTATCGGAGAGTGGAATCGATTATACGCGGGCCGCGGAAGCGATTGACTGGAAGCAGCTGCAGGAAGAAAGGTTCTGATAGAAGGTTTCAGGTCTCGAAAAGAAGGTTTCAGGTATCAGTGTTCAGGTGTCAGGACAGATAAAGGCGTAAGGTGTCAGGTGTCGGGTGTCAGAACGGATTGAGGTTTCGGGTGTCAGGAAAGGACGAGGTTTCAGGTGTCAGGAGGAACGCAGTGGCAACTAAGAATTATCTGGACGTGGAAGATCTTGAAGTCTATAAAAAATTGTGCCGGCTACACATTAAGGTCTGTGATTTGACACACACCTGGCCTCGGGAAGAGAAGTACGAGTTGGGAAGCCAGGTAAGGCGATGGTCGAACAGTTCACCTGCACAACTGGCAGAGAAAAATGATGATCGGCATATCCGAAATAAGATTGAAAATTCGGTAATCAGTGGTACTCACTTTCCCTTAGCTTCAAATGTAATATTGAACTGCTATCAGCTTTTACGTTTCCGTATCCTGACACCCGAAACCTGACACCTGACACCTGAATCCTTTTGACGAATTACATGGTTTCTAAGATGAGATAATTGTTGCATAAAATAAGGAGCTTAACATGAATTTTATCCCCCACGAATTCACCGTCGGCAGTGTCTATTTCCCGCCACTATTGATTGCGGGGTTTCTGGGTGTCGTGTTGGCAGCGCTGACGGCTATCGCGCTCAATCGCTACCGACTGTCACGCCTTTTCTTTTACCCGCCATTGGTGTTTGTGGCGCTGGCGGTGATTTACACAGGGTTGATTGGAACTTTTCTTATACCAATTTAACTGATGGAGTGGTGGAATGATAGGGAAGTCAAGAGAAACGAAATTCAAATTAACTACCGCTAAATTTCCGGGTTTCAGGTGTCAGGTGTCAGGAAAGGTGTAGGTTTCAGGTTTCAGTGTTCAGGTGTCAGGACAGATAAAGGTGTCAGGTGTCGGTGTTCAGGTGTTAGGACAAAGAGAGGTTTCGGGTGTCGGAGTTCAGCCCGCCCTGGCGCGATATGATGGATTCTTACTGTTCATCATTGGAGAACTCAATATTGTCTGAACTTCCAGATTCGTGCCAAGTTAGGTCTGGGCCAGGGGTGTCAGGAAAGGACGAGGTTTCAGGTGTCAGGAGGAACGCAGTGGCAACTAAGATTTATCTGGACGTGGAGGACCTTGAGGTTTATAAAAAACTGTGCCAAATACACATTGAGGTATGTGATTTAACACACAATTGGCTTCAAGAAGAAAAGTACGAGTTGGGAAGCCAAGTAAGGCGCTCGTCCAACAGTTCGCCTGCACAACTGGCAGAGAAAAATGATGATCGCCATATCCGTAACAAGATTGAAGGCGTGAATCGCAGCAGGGGTGAGGCAGCCGAGACGATCCACCACTTATATATGGCCAAACTAAAAGGATACATTACAGACGAAGTGTATTTTGGATTCAGGGACCGGTACAAAGAATGCATTCGCATGTTGAACGGATTGGAGAAAACGCTTGAGCGGAAAATCCCGGAGCGAGAGCGGAGATGGCAGGTAAAAGATGGATTGGCTGCGTACGGCGCAAGTGATGACTCCCATCTTCAGGGCTGGCCAACCGATTAACGAAAAGGTCTCAGATTTCAGAACGGATCGAGTGTTAGGTAAACAGTCTTACCCACTTTTGCTTTGTTCCAAACGAGAATTTCAAATAGGATTTAGGATCCACGTTTCTTTCTCCTGACACCCGAAACCTGACACCTGACACCTCAGAGTCTGACACCCGAAACCTGAAACCTGTTTTTTCCTGAAACCCGACACCCGACACCTGAAACCTTCAAATAGAAATGAGGTAAAGGAGCAAAGAGAATGCATGGTAAGCTCAAGTATCTATCAACTGGCATTATCGTTCTGATCGCAGCCGCCGTATTCGCATTAAAATACTGGGACTACATCACCAATCCCTGGACCCGCAACGGTCAGGTGTTTGCCCAGGTTATCCAGATCACACCGCGGGTGTCTGGCCCACTTGTCAAGCTGCCGGTGGTGGACAACCAGTTTGTTAAGGCCGGTGACCTTTTGTTTGAGATCGACCGGCGTACGTTTGAGGCGGATTTGGATCAAGCGCGTGCCAAGCTTGATAATACGCGTGATCAGATCGAAGCGCTGGGAAGCCAAGTCGAGGCTGCTCAGGCGGATGTTGAGGCGGCCGAGGCCACCATCAAACAGTCGGAAGCCGCCATAAAGGGATTTACTGGACGGGTTGTGGAAACCAAAAAGGAATACGATCGCCAAAGGACACTGGACAAGCAGGGGGCGACATCCAAGCGTGCTGTCGAAACGGCCCGCGCCAACTGGGTGGCTGCTGTGAACCAGAAAGCCAATGCCGAGGCCCAGCTGCTGCAGATGCAGGCGTCTCTGAGTGAAGCTAAAGCGAATCTGGCCAAGGCCCAGGCTGATTTGGGGGCGCCGGGAGAACAGAATGCTCAGGTGCGCCTGGCCAAAGCCGAAGTTCAGTCGGCGGAGCTCAATCTCGAATTCACCCAGCAAAAGGCGCCCGTCGACGGTTACGTCACCAACCTGAATCTGAGACTGGGCAGCCAGGCCGTGGCAAACCAGCCCATCATGGCCCTGGTGGATGTCAACAGCTACTGGGTTACCGGGTTTTTCAGGGAAAACTACATTGAGGATATTCGCCAGGGTGACCGGGCCATCATTACCCTTATGACCTATCCCGATAAACCTTTGGAAGGCCGCGTCGACAGTCTGGGCTGGGGCATTGCCCAACAAGACGGCAGCACCGGATTTGATCTGCTGCCGAATATCAGCCCGACCTTTGAGTGGATCCGGCTGGCCCAGCGCGTACCGGTGCGCATTCTGCTCGATGAGGCGCCCGAGGAAATCAAGCTGCGGGTGGGCACCACCGCGTCGGTCCTGGTCATGACGGGAACCAGCGATGGGAAAAGTGGGGGTAAGGCTGTAGCGGCCCCCAAGGCACTTCAGTGAGGCTTCGCGGTGTGCTCAATGGTGTTAGTCAGATGGTATGGACGGGGGAATTCATGATCTGATAATAGGGCGGTCAAATCCCAAATAAGTCACAGCTGCTAAAGGTGTCGGGTGTCAGGTGTCAGGACGAATTGAGTGCTCAGTGTTTAGGATTTTAGAACGGGCCAAGGTGACAGGAGTCGGGTTTCAGGACCAAAATAGGTTGCAGGTGCCAGGCTGGATCGAGATGTCAGATTCCGGGAGGGAAGACATTGACAACGAAAGATTATAATGTATTCGCATGTTGAACGGATTGGAGAAAACACTGGAGCGGAAAATCCCGGAGTGAGAGCGGAGATTGCAGGTAAAAAATGGATCGGCTGTGTATGGCGCAGGTGATGACTTCCATCTTCAGGGCTGGCCAACCGATTAACGAAAAGGTTTCGGATTTTTCGCTTTTACTCCCTGACGCCTGACACCCGACACCTCGAATTGGTAGGGGGAGATCACAATCTATGCCGGTTATAAAATTAGCGACAGGTTTGGGCATGATGGTGCTGACCATCATTATCCATGCCCTCTTTATGGTGGGTGGGGCGAAAGCGGCAAAATGGCGGCAATCCCGCTTCGGTGATGTCGGAAATGAAACGATTAAGGCAGTCTTGCTTTCGGCGTTGACCGTCTGGATGTTTCTGGCTATCGTCCTGGAGGCTTGGCTTTGGGCCCTGCTCTACCTTTTTGACCCGCTGGTTACAGCGCTGCCGGATATGGAAACCGCGTTTTATTTCTCCATGGTGACATTTACGACACTTGGGTACGGTGATGTGGTGCTCTCGGGGCCATGGCGGACCTTGGCATCCATCCAAGCTGCCAACGGTGTGATCATTTTTGGCTGGACGACCGCACTGATTTTTTATTTTATCCAACAAATCTATAAGGAAGAATCTTCTTAAATTGTTTGATTACTATATCGATATTAGTACTAACCCAATACGCCATACATGGCAGGTGGGCGTTCGATGTTCATCAGTTTCTTTTTCTATTTGACCGGCCGTTTTTTGGCCGGTGGTCGGGTTGAGCCCTGCCTGCCCTGCGTAGCTCGACCTGTTGAGTCACAGCTGAAAGCGAAGCCTAAAGGGCGAAGAAGGGAACTCTGAACCTATGACCATAAACATGGAGATCTGACATGTATCTCGATCTATTCATTTTCGCGGTGTTCATTTTTATTTACAGCAGCGTTGCCGGCGGCGTTGAGCGAACATGGATCAGTGGCGCGATCATATTCACCGCATTTGGTCTTCTGATCGGGCCGGTCGGTTTGGATTTGATTTCTTTCAAGGTAGACCGGGAAGCCATCAAAGTTCTGGCGGAGTTGACCCTGGCGATGGTTCTGTTCATAGATGCCGCCAATGCCGATATCAGTGTACTGAAAAAAACGAAGGCATTGCCCATTCGTTTGCTGCTGATCGGCCTGCCACTGACCATACTGCTCGGATTCGGGGTGGGTGCAATCCTCGTTGAAACATTGACGCTTTTGGAAGTGGCTATTGTCGCGACCCTACTGGCCCCCACCGATGCTGCGCTCGGCAAAGCGGTGGTTACCAATGAAGCGGTGCCCGATGCGGTCCGCCAGGGGTTAAGTGTGGAAAGCGGATTGAACGACGGTATCTGTGTGCCGATTCTGTTTGTGTTTTTGGCCCTCGCCACGGGAAAGGCCGGTGAGGGAGGTCCCTGGCAACTTGCCCTGCTTTTGGTCGTCGAGGAGATCGGCATCGGCCTGGCCGTGGGCCTGGCACTGACTGCATTAGCGGCCATACTGTTGAGGTTTGCCAAGGGGCAGCAGTGGCTCACCCACACCTGGATTCAGATTCCGGTCGTTGCTATAGCGCTGGCCTGTTTCGCAGCGGCACAGCTGTTAGGGGGCAGCGGTTTCATTGCCGCATTTTCAGGTGGTTTTCTTTTCGGCATTCTGGCAAAACAAGCCCGGGAAGAATTGCTGCGCGCTGCCGAAGGCACCGGCGATACTCTGGCTATGATCACCTGGGTAATATTTGGTGCGGCCGTGGTGGGTAAGGCGGTGGGTCACTTTAACTGGCCAATCCTGGTCTATGCCATTTTGAGTTTGACAATTGTCCGCATGATACCGGTTTTTGTCTCGCTCGCCGGAATGGGGGTGAGCACCGAGGGCAAGCTTTTTATGGGCTGGTTCGGTCCCCGCGGTTTGGCCAGTATCGTGTTCGCCGTTATCGTAGTAAACGCCAACGTACCCCATGGCGGCATTATCGCCGCGACAGCGGTATGCACCATCATGCTGAGCATCATTAGCCACGGAATTACCGCCAATCCGTGGGCTAAGGAATTTGGTGAGCGCTTTCAAAGGACAAGGGATGGTGCCAATCAATAAGAATGCCGACTATTATTGTACTTGTCAGTCTGTGGATTCGCTTCGTACGATCGTTTCCGCGACCGACGATGGGAATATACGGGACGTTGGTGACAAAAAAAATAGGCTCAATTATGATACTAGTCTTCTTGGTTTTTCTTATAACTGTCTAAAATTAGGTAAAATTTTAAAAAATCGTCATTTTTCCAGATGAGATAGAATTATAGAGAACAAACTTTGGAATAATTTTATACAAATTTGAATATATCAGCATAACCAATTTGGATAAAGTCCGAAATCCAAATCTCGAAATTCGAAACAAATTCAAAGCCCAAAGTTTTCAATGACAGAACCGGAGGAAACTAAAAGGACGATGTGGCTATCCCTCAGAATCCGGGCTAAATTAGCTCAATCAAGGCTTCATGACCGGGAGCCGAAGCCAAATTTGCGTCACGAGTGAGAAGCGGAGCAGGTAGCGTCTCGGCCAGAGCAACATAAACAGCGTCGTAGGCGGTCATATTGTGCCGGAGCTCCCACACCCGATTCAAGAAAATATTGTGTTGATATCGGTTGACAGGAAAGTCCTTGAGATCTTCGATGGCCTCTTTTCCGCGCTCTGAATCGATCTCACCGAATACGCAATAGCGTCTAATGACTTGAGCCACTTCCAGATCAAGAAGGTGGGGTGCGAAGAGACTCTCTCGAGGAGAAAAAATGCGCTTTTCGATCGCTAATCCGACTCGGCTTCGGAGCAGGACTTCAAGCACAGCTGATGCGTCTAATACAATCAATGCAGCTCCCGCTCCTGGCGCACTGCCTTGGCAGGTGGAATTGCTGTAGAAATCGGTCTGCGCTTGGCCAGCCTCTCCCGAAGCTCTCTCAGTGACGGCCGCTCTGCAATATGCCGCATTTCGGCCAATAGAAAATCAGAGACCGCCTCTTGCGGATTAGGTGTTACCTTTTCCTTGCTTTTTTCGATATTTCGACATTTTGCCGAAATATCGGGACCCCTGATTCGGAGGGCGTAGAGAGTCAATACTGTTTCCGACCCCTATCATACCCCCAGCTCTGGTTGAGGTAGCTAAATTTTTGGTTTAGAGATTAATAGATTTCAAAGGCAGGAATAGTCTTGGGCTATCATCGCTTAGGCGGGTAAAACCAAATTGTTCGTAGAATCCTTTTCATTTGCTGACAACACGCTGATCATG
>Ga0316193_10003571_pt1 | contig 11274 bp, 9 predicted proteins | sample MerIslsedime2_MG_FD_207735 | JGI IMG/M metagenome (GOLD analysis project Ga0316193, IMG submission 207735) | Coastal sediment microbial communities from Maine, United States - Merrow Island sediment 2 | ecosystem: Environmental > Aquatic > Marine > Coastal > Sediment | place: USA: Maine... | reverse complement strand
ATTTAGTCGACCCACCTTATTTGTGATCAACCAAATAGATCATCCTCAGGCTAATTATGATCACAGTTATCAAAGCATTGTGAATCTTGTTGGCAATAATGCGGTGAAAATTCAATACCCAATTATTATAGACGGAGCTCAGTGTATTGTAGATGTCCTAAAAATGAAGGTTTATAAATTCAAGCCCGAAGGAGGTAAACCTGAAAAATTGGAAATTCCGGAAGATCAGAAGGAAATGGCCGATTATCTTCACAATGAATTGATAGAAAAAGCTGCAGAAAACGATGAAGAATTGATGGAGTTATTTTTCGATAAAGGTTCTTTGAATGAAGATGAAATGAGGAAAGGAATTCAAAAAGGAATGCTGAACCATGAATTGTTCCCTGTATTCTGCGTGTCGGCACTCCACGATATGGGATCCGGAAGACTGATGGGTTTCATTGATAATGTGGCTCCGGCAGCTTCAAATCTCAAACCTGAACAAAGTCTTGAGGGTAACGAGATTTATTCTAAATCAACAGAACCCACCTCTTTGTTCATATTTAAGACATTTCATGAACCAAATTTAGGTCAGATTACTTTCTTTAAGGTAAAATCAGGTGAAGTTAATCAAAATGACAGACTAAAAAATTCAAGAAATGGTGAAATCGAAAGTCTTAATCAGCTTTTTATCATGGACGGAAAAAAAAGACATGCCGTTGAAAAATTAAGCGCGGGAGACATTGGAGCGACCTTGAAATTAAAAAATTCTGAGACCAATGATACCTTAAGAGATCCAAATACTGAAATTACAATCAAGCCTATCATTTTCCCCGAACCAAGAATCAGGAAAGCAGTAGAAGCCGAGAATAAAAAAGATGAAGAGAAATTGCATGAAATTCTGAGAAAAATTCACGCTCAGGACCCGACAATTACTTTGAAATATTCGTCAGAAATAAAGCAGCAAATTCTTTCTTGTCAGGGTGAATTGCATTTGGCTACCTTGAAATGGACACTTGAAAATATTTATGGTGTCAAAGCAGTATTTGAACAACCGCGAATAGCTTACAGAGAAACTATTCAAAGAGCAGCTTCTCAAAGCTATAAGCACAAAAAACAATCCGGTGGAGCCGGTCAGTTTGGCGAAGTTCATCTTAAAATAGAACCATGGCATCCAGGTATGGAAGAACCCAGCGGCTTCAACCTCAGAGGTAAAGAAGAAGTTGAATTAAAATGGGGCGGAAAACTTATATTTTATAATTGTATCACAGGAGGTGTAATAGATACAAGGTATCTCCCTGCTATCTTGAAAGGCGTCCTTGAAGTTATGGAAGAAGGTCCTTTAACCGGATCTTACGCCAGAGACATTCGGGTAATGATTTATGACGGTAAAATGCACTCAGTAGATTCAAATGACATTTCTTTTAAAATTGCCGGAGCCCATGCTTTTAAAGCTGCGTTTCTTGATGCCAAACCTAAACTTTTGGAACCCATACAAGACCTTGAAGTAAAGGTACCTGAAGAGTTAATGGGTAACGTAATGACCGATCTTCAGTCAAGACGGGCTATTATCATGGGCATGGAAAGTGATGGAAAGCATCAGATCATAAAGGCAAAAGTTCCAGAAGCTGAGATGTATAAATATTCTACTAGTTTGAGGTCTATAACTCAGGGAAGAGCCAGTTTTAAAACTAAATTTGCTTCCTTTGAGCCTGTTCCTCAAAATCTTCAGAGCGAGCTGATCAAAGAATGATAAATAAAAAATGTTATTTTTACCCATCAAAAATCTAATTTTGATGGGTTTTTTATTGATTTTTACAAGTTATGAAAATATTCAGATCAGAAAGTTTTGTTGATTATAAAACATACACTTTTAATTACGCAACATACTGCATCAAAGAAAATCAATCCGAAATACCGCAAATCTATACCAAAGGATTTTTACCCTATTCTAATGATGTAAACCTGTATCACGAAACCTATTATTTGGCAAGAAGCTTGAGAGTAGAACTTTCTCAATTTAAAGAATCATCTGAAAATAGAAGAGTGTCAAGAAAAATCGAAGCACTTTCTCCTTCTTTTAAGGTGATTCCAATAAATGAATTCTCGATTGACGAACCTGAATTTAAAGACTATTGTCTCAACTTTGCTTCAGCAAGATTCAGTGATAAGATAAGCCTGGAACGATTAAATTACATCTTACATACCAAGAGTATCAGTCATGTTTTTGAATTTTGTGTTGGAGACAAAAAAGCAGGCTATGTCATCAGTATTATTGAAGGTGGCACACTGCACTATTGGTTTGCCTTTTTTGATCTTAATTTACAAGCCTATTCTTTGGGCAAATGGATGATGTTTAGTGTGATTAAATGGGCCCATGAACAAAACTTTTCCTATGTATATTTAGGGACTTGTTACGGCGAAAAATCGTTGTATAAGGTCAGGGATTTTAAAGGTCTATCCTATTTTGACGGCAATCAATGGGAAAGCGATATGAAATCTCTTAAAACAAAATGCAAACAGGATCATGAATTCCTTCAGGATGAATTCAAACAAGACACGGATCTGTTTTTAGAAAAACTGTCTCTGGATTAGTATCTTACTTAATTCATTAGTACAAAAATTATGAATTGTTTTTCATTCCAGCTTTAATTGGTTAATTTTGCAATCTAATATTTTATATATGAAACTTCTCTTATTAAGTATCATTTTGTTGGGTTTGGGATTTGCCGGTATTGCCATTAAAATATGGGCAAAAAAAGATGGAGAGTTTGACGGAACCTGTGCCGGTAGTAATGTGAGATTAAAGGCGGAAGGAATCGTTTGTGGTTGTGGAAATGAAGGAGGCTGTGAAACTAATCTTGACAATAAAGAAGCCAGTCCACCTGTAAAAAAGACTTCCTAACAAAAGATGTTTTTTTTGATCACATTTTGTGTCGTTTTTTTAATTCAACTATACTTCTACGTTTATCTTTTCGGATCATATGTCAATTCAAAACAAACAGGTCTAAACAAGATTTTGTCCGCGGTTAGCATTATCGTTTGTGCAAAAAATGAGGAAAAGAATCTAAAAAGCTTACTTCCTTCACTTGCTGATCAAAATTATTCTGAACTTGAAATTGTATTGGTTGACGATGGCTCATCAGATGCTTCACTTGAAATAATGAGGTCTTTTGAAAAACAACAGCATTTGTCAAATATCTCAATCAGGATTATACCCATTTCCAAAGAACGGTCCAAAGGAAAAAAATATGCACTTACCCAAGGTGTATTGGCTTCAAAAAACGAAGTACTCTTATTCACTGACGCCGATTGCAAACCCGCTTCTAAGGATTGGGTACAACAGATGAGCCAAGGCTTTTCAAATGATATCTCTCTTATTTTGGGTTATGGTGCTTATCAAAAAATTGCAGGTTCATTTTTAAATAAACTGATTCGATATGAAACTTTGTTGACGGCAGTTCAATATTTTTCTTATGCCTTGAAGGGAAAAGCCTATATGGGAGTCGGTAGAAATATTGCTTATAAAAAAGAAGTTTTTCTTAAGGCGGATGGGTTTGATAGGCATCAACACATCAGGTCAGGAGATGATGATTTATTTGTTAGTCAAATTGCAACAGGCTCTAACACGGCTATCTGTGATGATCCAAAATCTTTTACCTATTCTCAACCGGAGAAATCCTTTGATCATTGGCTTTGGCAAAAAAGAAGGCATATAACGACATCAAATCATTACAGCAATTACCATAAATTTTTGCTGGGACTTTTCTATTTGTCTCAGCTAGCCTTTTACGTTTTAACCCTTACAGCTATTCTATTTCAAATACATCTCGCTATTGTATTAACCCTCTTCCTATTGCGAATTATTTTTTGGCATTACATTCTGCATAAAGCATCCAGCAGGCTAAATGAAAAAGATTTAATTGGATTAGGACCGTTATATGAAATTTCACTTATATTTATACAGTTGTATATTTTTTTAATAAATAAAGTTTCTCCCCCAAAACATTGGTAATCTGCTCATGAGCAAGAAACAAGACATAGGTTTATTAACTGATCAGGCTAAAAAAGGGGATCAAAAGGCTTTTAATGATCTATTAAACATTTACTGGAAGGATGTTTATCATTTTCAATTGAATAAAGGAAACAATGAAGATGAGGCAGAAGATATAACCATAAAGGCCTTTGCCAAAGCATTTGATAAAATTCATACTTTTGACGATAGTTTTCAATTTAAAACATGGCTTTTCACCATTTCCAGTAATTTACATATTGATCATTTAAGAAAAAAGAAGACTGAAACAGTCTCCATTAATAAAAACAAATTGGAGGTCCACAGAATTGTAGATGAGGACCCTACGCCTTCTGATAAACTTATTCAGGAGCAAAATCTGGCACAATTGAAGGCATATATTTTACAATTAAAACCACATTATCAGGAAGTGATTAATTTGCGCTATTTTCAGGAATTAAGCTACAAGGAAATGGCGACCCATATTGATGAACCTATAAACAATATTAAGGTAAAATTATTAAGGGCTAAAAAATTACTTGCCGAAATCATCAATAACAAATAATTATTAAGCATTATTTTTATTTCTTATGTCCTGGAAAGCATCCATTTCTATAAAAAATTTAGGGCCTGGGTTACTTTTTGCCGGAGCGGCTATTGGTGTTTCCCACCTCGTTCAGTCAACAAGGGCTGGAGCTGATTTTGGTTTTGGCCTGCTATGGGCCTTGCTTCTGGTCAATTTATTTAAATATCCTTTTTTTCAATACGGCCCTAGATATGCCACGGCTACCGGTGAAAGTTTGATCGATGGATATAAAAGATTAGGGAATTGGGTACTTGTCGTTTATTTTATACTTACTTTTTTAACAATGTTCACCATACAGGCTGCCGTTACCATCGTTACGGCTGGGCTTGCAAACCATCTATTTGGAGTCACTGCTAACCTAACTGTCTGGAGTTTTATCATTACTTCAATAAGTCTCGGGATACTGTTAATGGGCAAATACAAGCTATTGGATAGTTTTATGAAGGTCATCATTTCTATATTGGCACTTAGTTCAATAATCGCCTTGATCGCTGCCTTTCTTAAAAACGATTACACGTATTCCCTTGTACAGCAAATACCGGAAGGAGCAACAGAAATAGCCTTTCTTATTGCTTTTCTCGGATGGATGCCAGCACCCCTTGACATTGCCACCTGGCACTCCCTTTGGACACTTGAAAAAATTAAAACCTCTGCAAAAGGATTTATGACCAAAAAAGCCTTGTTTGACTTCAATGTAGGCTATATAACCACAATAATTCTAGGAATCTGTTTTATGAGTCTGGGTGCTTTTGTCATGTATTATTCTGATGAAGAAATGAGTAGTAGTGCCAGTGTTTTTGCTGGACAGCTCATCAATATTTACGCTTCCAATCTAGGAAAAGGTGCTGCAATTTTTATCGCAATTGCTGCCTTTACAACCATGTTCAGTACCACTATAACCACGCTCGACGCTTCGCCAAGAGCAATGGCCAAGAGTACTGAGTTACTTTTAAATAAAAAATCCGGGAATTACTACCTTATCTGGATCTTACTGTTAGCCTTTGGAACCATTATCATTTTAGGCTATTTTAAAACCAGTATGATCACGTTTGTTAAAATAGCTACAATTTTATCATTTCTCACGGCCCCTTTCTATGCAATCGTAAACTTTATACTTGTCAATGGAAAACATATGCCCAAGGAATTTCGACCATCAATTTATTTACAGATCCTGAGTTATGCTGGTATTCTTTTTCTGATTTTTTTCAGTATTTGGTATTTATTGAGTTTATAGAAATATATAAAATCAAAAACATTTTTTTAAAATTTAAAAATTATATTATATTTGTTTTATAATTATAATTGTATTAGCATGTCACAAGGAATAGTAAAATTCTTCAATGAATCCAAGGGTTTTGGATTTATTACAGAGTCTGGTTCAAACACAGAACATTTTGTTCACGTTTCTGGCTTAATTGACCAAATTAGAGAAGGCGATAGTGTTGAATTCGAATTAACGGAAGGTAAAAAAGGATTAAACGCAGTAAATGTGAAAATCATTTAAGTGTTGATTTTATTTTTTTATGGATTCAAAACCTATCGTTTACGATAGGTTTTTTTTGTTTGAAACAGGTTCAAACCATAACAATTATCAGAACATGACAAATGTCAACTAATTCAGCCTAGTATTTTTTTACTTTTGCAAGTTGGTATAAACTTGTTTTTGATTATGGCTCCAGGGCTCTATGACTAGTTCCAAGATATACTTCTAACTAATTAAAAAAAATAAAAATGTCTCAAAAGCACACGTTTCACATACCCGTCATGGGAACCGGATTTACGCTGGACACTCCCATCAAGGTTTCGCGATATGGCATAGACTCAGTAATATCCATCGTAGACGACGTTCTTATGGAAAATCTGAGAAAAATGTACTGTGAAAAATTTGAAATCCCATACCAGGCAATTACCGAAAAAATAGAAGACTTCAGAGCTAAAAGAATTACTTCTTACCTTAATTTAGTAAATGAGCTTGCATCGAAAAAATTTAAATCATTAAAAGATTCGACACTGGAGACGAGTAACGAAATTAAAGCTTACTTTTCATTGCTTCCGGATTCTTCAAGTTTGAAAAAGCAATTTTTAGAATACTCTTCAAAAAATATACCACTAAAAGAGCTTAAAAACTGGATTAATGAAAATCTTACGATGGGAAGTATTGATGTGAATATCATGACCAAACTGGATAAGGTCAATTACCGTAAAGGTGAAGCTTTGCCGAGTCAATACAATGACGCACATGCTGCTTTGAGGGGTTTTGCTGAAAGTGACCTTGAATCTTCTATGATATTATCAGCAGGAATGAATCCTCGTCTCTACAGTTATATGGAAGGATTTGATGATTTCTACCCAGACCTAAATGGCTATATTAAAAAGAAAATCGTAATCAAAGTAAGCGATTACAGATCGGCCTTGATTCAGGGAAAATTTCTTGCAAAAAAAGGTCTTTGGGTGTCAGAATACAGAATAGAATCTGGTTTGAACTGCGGGGGCCATGCTTTTGCAACTGAGGGATTCTTAATGGGTCCAATTCTTGAAGAGTTTAAGAAGAATAGAAATGAACTCATTCAAACCGTAAATGATATATTAATTTCGGCGCTGACAAATGCAAATAAAGCGCTTCCAAAGAAACTATTGGATTTAAAAATTACTGCGCAGGGCGGCGTTGGAACGGATGAAGAGCATCAATTTTTACTCGATCATTATCAAGTCGATTCTGTGGGTTGGGGAACTCCTTTTCTTTTGGTTCCTGAGGCAACAACAGTTGATCAGCCTACCATGGACAAACTAATGTCTGCAACTGAAAAAGATCTCTATCTAAGTAAAATTTCCCCATTAGGTATTCCATTTAATAATCTAAGAGGAAATTCAAAAGACTTAGAAAAAATGGAAAAAATTGACAGCGGAAGACCAGGCAGTCCGTGTCCCAAGGAATTTCTGGCGCTAAATGGTGAGTTTACAGACAAGACCATTTGCACAGCCTCCCGTCAATATCAGCGTTATAAAATTAAAGAATTAGATAAGGAGGAACTTTCAACATCTGAATACAAGAGCAAGTTTGAACAGATCGTTGATAAATCATGTATCTGCGTTGGACTGGGTTCATCAATTATGCAGGTTAACGGATTAAACAAAGAGAATGATAAGAAAGGTGTTTCTATCTGCCCCGGACCAAACATGGCTTATTTTTCTGATATTATGAGCTTAAAAGAAATGATTGATCATATTTATGGCAGAATAAATGTAATTTCCACTTTGAATCGCCCAAATATGTTTATTAAGGAGGTCAAATTATATATTGATTATCTAAAAACAACCATTGAAGAAACTCAAGGTTCCCTCAACAAAAAACAGGAAAAGTACTTTTTGTCATTTTCTACTAATTTGAAGGAAGGTATTGAATACTATCAAAACATGTTCCTTGAAATGAAAGATAAGTTTGAGGAAACAAAAACAAACATTTTGAGTGATCTTGAACAAAATACCCATGAAATGAAGCTGATAGAAGTCAAGATCAACAAACTCTTATCTAATGCTAAACAGGTGGTCTAAATAAAACCGAATTATTTTAAAACAAGCCATTAATTTTGGCATATTGCAATAACATGATCGTTTTGGCGTCCTTTATCTGACCCGAGACGATCATGTCTAGGGCTTCATTGAAGTCTACTTCCATCACAAGAATATCCTCCTGTTCAGAAACCAGGCCTCCTCCCTCTCCTATTTTGTCATGATCATTGTATTCTGCCACATAAAAATGTATGATCTCAGTTACTGCTCCGGGTGACATATAAGCTTCAAAAACCTTTTTAACATGGTTCACTCTAAAACCCGACTCTTCTTCAGCCTCTTTAATTACACAGGTTTCAGGGTCATCACCATCTAGCAGACCCGCACAGGTTTCAATCATCATTCCAGTTTCATTTCCATTGAGATACGTTGGCATTCTGAATTGGCTTACAAGGATGACGGTTTGTTTGCTTTTATTGTAAAGCAAAACCGTTGCGCCATTTCCTCGATCATAAGCCTCACGTGCTTGCTCAACCCATTCCCCATTCTCCATTCGGTAATCGAAAATGACTTTGTTGAGTGTATACCAATTATTCGAGAGTAATATTTTTTTAACGTTTTTTACTTTCTCATTCATAGTAAATTACCTAATCAATTTTCTGTATTTAATCCTTTTAGGCATCATGTCGCCACCAAGGCGTTTCTTTTTATTCTCCTCATATTCCGAAAAACTCCCTTCAAAGAAATAAACCTCTGAATCACCTTCAAAAGCCAGGATATGAGTACAAACTCTATCTAGAAACCATCGATCATGAGAAATGATAACTGCGCATCCGGCAAAGTTTTCGAGCCCCTCTTCCAAGGCTCTTAAAGTATTAACATCCAAGTCATTTGTTGGTTCATCCAGCAAAAGCACATTGCCTTCCTCTCTGAGGGTCATGGCCAGGTGTAAACGGTTTCTTTCACCTCCTGAAAGGGCTGACACCTTTTTATTTTGTTCAGATCCTCCAAAGTTAAACCTACCCAAGTAAGCCCTCGAATTCACCATTTTTCCTCCCATCATAATCATTTCCTGCTCATCAGCAAAATTCTGCCAAATGGATTTTTCAGGATCAATATTGGAATGGCTTTGGTCAACATAGGCCACTTTAGCAGTATCTCCAACCTTGAATTCTCCTTTGTCGGCTTTTTCCTCATCCATGATCATTTTAAAGATGGTTGTCTTTCCTGCGCCGTTGGGGCCAATGATTCCTACAATTCCGTTGGGTGGCAATTTAAAGTTCAGGTCATCATATAGTAATTTGTCCCCAAAGGCCTTTGATACACCAACAGCGTCGATTACGTTATTTCCTAATCTCGGTCCGTTGGGAATATAAATTTCCAATTTTTCTTCTTTTTGTTGTTGGTCCTGATTCATCAACTTGTCATAACTTGACAAACGAGCTTTTGATTTGGCATGCCTTCCTTTTGGCGCCATTCTCACCCATTCCAATTCCCTTTGAAGTGTTTTTTGACGTTTTGAAGCCGTTTTTTCTTCCTTTGCCAATCTATCAGATTTTTGTTCTAGCCAGGAAGAATAATTCCCTTTCCACGGTATGCCCTCTCCCCTGTCAAGTTCAAGTATCCAACCCGCAACATTGTCGAGAAAATATCGATCATGCGTCACAGCGATCACCGTTCCTTTATATTGTGCCAGATGGTGTTCAAGCCAGTGTACGGATTCTGCATCCAAATGGTTGGTAGGTTCATCCAATAGCAAAACATCCGGTTCCTGTAATAAAAGTCGACACAAGGCAACCCTTCTTCGCTCTCCTCCTGAAAGATTCTTTATTGGGGTATCTCCTTCAGGTGTTCTAAGTGCGTCCATGGCAATTTCCAGCTTGGTATCGAGCTCCCAGGCATTTTGAGCGTCAATTTTATCTTGCAGGACTGCTTGTTGAGCCATTAGTTTATCCATTTTATCGGCATCAGAATACACTTCCTCCAAGCCAAACATATCATTGATCTTATTGTATTCATCCAGGATGGCAACGGTTTCACTGACGCCTTCTTTTACAATATCCATCACGGTTTTTGTATCATCCAATAAAGGCTCCTGTGCGAGAAAGCCCACGGTATAATTTGGCGCAAAAACCACATCACCTTGATAATTTTTTTCAAGGCCTGCAATAATTTTTAACAAAGTAGATTTACCAGATCCATTTAAACCTAGAATCCCAATTTTTGCACCATAAAAAAAGCTTAAATATATATTTTTAAGCACTTGCTTATTGGTACTTTGATAGGTTTTACTCACTCCGCTCATGGAAAATATTACCTTTTTATCGTCTGACATATTTATGTTTTTTAGTGAAATTTATTTACTAGAATTATTGCTCTCAATCGGAATTTGGAATACAAATATAACAATCGCGAGACATATTTTACCCGATGGTCAAAAGGAAATTATTTCTTTACTAGATATAAGGCTCGCATATCACAAACCGCAAAAAAAATCCCGCTCTTTGCGGGATTCTTTTATTAGTAATCTAATTTTTTCATAAAGAAAATCTTCCTTTTCCAAATTTCTAACTCCTTTTTGTGATTCTCAATATTTTTATACACGTTTTTTACTAAAGGATTATCCTCACTCGCATTGGAAATAAAACTGATATTGTTCTCCAATTGTTTTATCTCTCTTGTAATTTCGTCAATTTTCCTTCTTATAAAAAGTTGTTCACCATCCAGTTTCCGGGCATTTTTTTGATCCATCAAATTATTTATGCTACTTTTAAATCTTAAGAAATCAGCATCAATTTTACTAATATCTAATTTTTTATATGCAGCATCCATTACCTTGTTAAATTTAGCATCAAGATGCTTGACCTTTTGTGGTAAAACACCCATAGTTCTCCAATTATTCATGGCTTCCTCAACATAATCTAAAGAAAGGTCTTTTCCTTTCTCTATTTCGGCCTTAAGACTTTCCATGAACTCCTTTTTCTTATCAATGAGCTCGGATTGATCTTTTCCTAAAACATTATCCTTATCATGTAACCTGTCAAAATAATGATTACAAGCATCTTTAAAACGCTTCCATATCTTATCAGAGTCCCGTCTTGGCACATGACCAATTTTTTTCCAATCGGCTTGCACCTTTTTAAAGATCTCGGTGGCGTTTGTCCAATCATCACTATCCTTCATTTCC
>Ga0316193_10003570_pt1 | contig 11275 bp, 7 predicted proteins | sample MerIslsedime2_MG_FD_207735 | JGI IMG/M metagenome (GOLD analysis project Ga0316193, IMG submission 207735) | Coastal sediment microbial communities from Maine, United States - Merrow Island sediment 2 | ecosystem: Environmental > Aquatic > Marine > Coastal > Sediment | place: USA: Maine... | reverse complement strand
GATCGTCACGGTCGCCGGGGAGGTGTTGCACAACACCAGCTATGCCAACACCCTGAGGGACGGCGATCTGCTTCTGGTCGACAGCGGCGCTGAGTCGCCCCACTTCTACGCCTCGGACATCACCCGCACCATGCCAGTCTCGGGTCGCTTCACCGAACAGCAGCGAGAGGTATACGAGGTTGTGCTGGCGGCAAACGAAGCAGCGATTGCTGCGGCCTCGCCGGAACGGACCAACCGTGAGCTCCACCTGCTGGCGGCGCGAACGGTGGCTGCCGGACTCAAAGACATCGGTCTCATGCAGGGCAATGTCGATGATGCAGTCGCGGCCGGCGCCCACGCGCTCTTCTTCGTACATGGTTTGGGACACATGATGGGCCTCGATGTGCACGACATGGAGGACCTTGGCGATGTGGTGGGGTATGAGAAGGGGGAGGAGCGGTCCTCCCAGTTCGGTCTTGCGTATCTGAGGCTGGCGCGAAAGCTCGAACCGGGATTTGTCATCACCATCGAACCGGGAATATATTTCATTCCGGCACTCATCGACCGTTGGAAGGCCGATGGGATGCACCGGGACTTCATTCGATACGACCGGCTCGAGGCATACCGCGAGTTTGGTGGCATCCGGATCGAGGACGATGTCCTGATCACCGAGACCGGCAGCCGGGTCCTGGGACCGGCGATCCCCAAGAGAGTAAACGATGTCGAGAAGGCGATGGCGTAGGGGTCGGCAGTCGATCCCCCCGACCACCCACCCGAATTCGGAATTAGGAATTCGGAATTAGGAATTTCCACCCACTCTCACGTTTATTGGTTCGTCGTGCCACCCAGGGTTCGTGGAATCGCGTGCGGCGGAGGAGCGTCGCATGCTCTCCACCCGTGGTGCTGCCGCTGTACCGCGTCGCTGCCTCCAGGCGCTGTTTGCTGCCGCTGATCCTGTCACTGCCGCTGAATCTGACGCTGCCTCTGATCCTGTCGCTGATTCCTGGCGCTGTCGCCGGTCGCTGATCCTGCTCCTGAACCTGCTTTACTTGAAGCTGACTCTACCCCCGGTTGGGCGGTGGGCTTTGCGCTTTTGCGTCTTTGCGTTAAATCGGGCGGGGGGTGGGGCGGGGGGGGGGGGGGGGGCGCCGGGCCCCGCGCCGCCCCCCCCCCCCCCCCCCCCCCCCCCCCCCCCCCCCCGGCCCGCGGGTCGCTACCAATCCGGAAGCGGTTTTTTGATCCACGTCTCGACGATGTGGTTCCGTCGTTCTTCGAGCATTGGGTCGTCGGTGGGGATGGTCTGAGCCCGCTTTTCGACCCCCTTCAATGCGACGCCCATGACAATTACGGTTCCCATAGGCAGCAGGATGTACACGAGATCCCCCGGCACCAGGACCTTCCGGATCAGACCGACGACGAACAACAGACCCGGGATCGCAAGCAGCAGGATCTGCATCAGCGCGGCGTACATCTGACGGGCCACCATGCGCTCGAACTCGACGATGTCCTGGTATGTCTGGAAGGCCGGAGTGCTGTGCACGAATTGGCGAAGCAGTTTCCCGTGGATGTAGGCGTTGACCAGCGCCGCTACCGGAAGCAGCACCATGGTGCCGATGAGGACGGTTCGAGGGTCACCGAAGTTCATGACTCCATCATAATTCAGGTTGTAGAGACCCGGCCAAAAACCCCGTCACGGCTGCAAATCGCGAATATTGAAAATTCAGTCGTTTTCGTTGAAAAAATCATGGACTGCCTGTTCGGGATCCTCGAAGACCAGGGATGATGGATCGCCAAAAGTCCACTCTTCGGGGAGGAGGCGGGCGTAGCGTGGGTCGAGAAACCGTTTCCCCATGACGACGATCACCCCGCGGTCGTCATCCGAACGGAGGAGGCGACCCGCGGCCTGCACCACGCGGGTCAAACCCGGAACCAGGTAGGCGTACGCAAAACCGTGCTCGTAGAACTCCTGGTAGTAGCCCTTGAGAAGCTCGCGTTCGAGGTTGTACTGGGGGAGCCCGGGCGAGACCACAATGACCTGAGACAACATCTTGCCCGGGTAGTCCACCCCCTCGGCGAAGATCCCACCGAGCACCGCCAGCAGGAGATGGGGTTGGCCGCTGCCGAGTGCTTCGAGGACCTCACGCTGTTCGGCGTCGGAGGCCCCCGGACGCTGGGCGACCACGGTGTGGTGGACGGGTGGCAGGCGGTCCTGGACCGCCTCGAGGAAGACGTAGCTCGGGAACAGGGTCAGGACGTTGGCCTGGGGGTGGGCGAGGCGCGCGATCCACGAGGCGATCCGGTCATAGTGAGCGGCGCGTCGGCGATACGTGGTGTCGACGTCCGAGATCGCCATTACGAGACGGTTCTCGGGTGGGAATGGTGACGCCACATAGAGCTCGTCCGTCCGGTGGGGATCGAAACCGAGCAGATCGCGGTAGAAGTCAAAAGGTTCGAGGGTGGCCGACATGGCGATTGCCGACGCGCTGCCGTCGAGGATCTCACCGACAAAACGTGAGGCGTCGCGGCAGAAAATCTTGAGCTTCCGGCCGTTTTCTCCGATGCGCGCCGCGATGTGGACAAACTCATCTCCGCCGAGCGCGAGCACCCGGTGAAAGCGGGTCAAAGAGAAGAACACGTCGAGCACCGGGTCGTCGGCCATCCACATCTCGTGCTCGCGTTTGTAGAGAAAGTAGCTCAGGATCGCGCCGTCGAAGGCGATCCGAAGATTGGAGATCGCGTCCTCGCGGAGATTGGCCGGACCTTCGTTGGGGTCTTCGTCGCCAAGACTCTCGTCGACCCGCTCCCGAACCTCACGGATCAGCTCGTCGACCAGCTCCGCGAGTTCTTCGAAGACCGTGTTGGATTTGGTCTCGAGGAAGCTACGGGCGCGGTCGAGGGCATCAGTGGTGATCTCGGGTGAGTAGTACTCGCGGCTGCGGTCCACCAGATTGTGGGCCTCGTCGATGATCAGCACCGCGTTGCGAAGGGCGTCTTCATGAAGGAGGGCGTGGAGACCGATGGTGGGATCGAAGACATAGTTGTAGTCGCAGACAACGAGATCCACGTCGGGCAGGAGGTCGAGGCTCACCTCGAAAGGACAGACGGTGTGTTCCTTGGCGGCGGAGAATATGCTGTCGGGGTCCTGGTGCTCGTCGGTGGCGAGCAGGTTGGACAGCAGCTTGGTCTGCACCAGCTTGAGACCGTAGTCTCGGGCATAGGGGCAGAACTCCTCGTGGCAGACGATCTCGGTGTTGGCGCACATCTTGGATTTGGCGCGCAGCTGGAGGCTCCGGAAGAGCTCCTTTTGCATGGCGTTGGCCGTTTCCACCGCGATGCGCTGCTGGAGGGTTTTGGCGGTCAGAAAAAAGACACGCTGACCCTTGCCCAGGGCCTCCCGCACGGCCGGGTGGAGGACCGCAGCGGTTTTTCCGCAGCCGGTCGGTGCGCGCACGAGAAGGTGGCGGCTGTCGACGAGGGCCTCCGAAACCGCGCCGCCGATTTCCTCCTGGACCGGACGCGGTTCATCGTGAGGGAATGGGATGGACTCGGCGGCCAGGCGAAGCTCATCGAGGCGCGCAAGCCGGCGCTGCTCCCGAGAGACGAGGCGGTGGATCTGTTGGCGGAGCCACGCCCGGACCTCCTCCGGCGCCCAGGGGACGTCTTCATCCCGTTCTTCGTGGGAGACGATGTCGACGAGAATCAGCCGCACCGCCGTCGGATGATCGGCATCCGAGAGCATCAGCGCATAGAGACTTGCCTGGCGGCGGTAACGATCGAGGCGTTCCTCGGCATAGAGGTTGTGGAGGTCGACGGCGAAATGGAGCGTCTTGATCTCGTCGACCCTTACGACGCGGTCATTTTCGAAGACGACACCGTCCGCACGCCCGGAGATCTCCACCGTCCAACCGTCGATCTCCATCTCGAAATGGGCCGGTACCTCGCTCTGAAAACCCGGTTCGGTTGATTCCAAATCGTTCTGAATCCGGCGGTGGAGCTCGGAGCCGATCCACAGGCGAGAAAGCCCGCTGCCGGTGAGACCGATCGAACGTTGGGCCGGTTCGCCGAGGAGATCCCCGACACCGGCCCGGATCGACCGCCCTTCGACGTCGATGGCGACCGTCACGACCTGAGACGCCTACGGCGACGAAGTTCGAGGGCGATCAGGATGATGAATGCCAGGGCGGCCGCTGCATATGCGACAGTGCTCGGCCGAGGAGGCCAACGGTCTCCGAACCGGGGACGGTAGCGCAGCTCATCGTCGAAATGGATGCTGTCGACGACCCGTTCGAAAATCGGCGCAACGACCGTCGCCTGCGTGGTGTGGGTGTAGCAGTGCAGCGTGAACAGACCGCGTTCGGTGAGGAAGGACGCAGAAAGAATGGAGATCATATTCTGGCGCTCGGTGCCGACGGTGTTGGTGAGGCGGAGCAGATAGCGGTCGCGGTCGAAGAACGCCTCGTCGAGCTCGAGATCGTCGATCAGAGGCCCGCGTGTCCCCAGAATCTCTTCGGCCGGCGGCAGGTGGAGAAAGGGTCGATAGCTCAGACGCCCGCTCTCTCGGATCTGGACCAGAATCTGTGGCAGAGCGAAATCGAGCTCCGGTTCTCCCGGGCGGTAACCGTGCTGGTACAGCTCGGCGATGCGTCCGCCGGTGATCTCGGTTGTGTTCAGGCTGTGGAGCTCCAGAAGGTCCTCCGGGATCGCGTGCCATCTATCAGGAATCTCGAGGGTTACGAGACCCTGATATGCCGTCTCCGTTCGGGTGGCATCGGCCGCCGGCGAGGACGTGGCAACGACCGAGATCAAAACGAGCGCGAGGGTGAGCTTGGAATTCTCCATCAACGGTGAAACGATATCATCGCAGAAAATCTCGCACCACGGCCCGGCGTGAAGTTGTTGAGTGATATTCCAGGCCAGCGCCATTTCTGTCCACTCAACCCCCGGACGGCAAAATCAGCAGAATTCGGGCCGGATTTTTGCTATCGTGGGGCTGCCGGGAACAAACCAGGCGAAAGGCGTGCGATGACCTCCGATTTCGACCAACAAGAGCCAGGCCAAAGTTCAGAGTCCCAGGGAGAACGCGAGATCGTCGATCTCGAGTTTCGCACCCTCCGTGATTTTCGCCAGGAAATGGCGCCCCGTCTCGCCTTGGACGGGATGTTTGTCAGCACCATAGAGCCGCTGGCGCGCGGCACGAAGGTGCGATTCCGCTTTGTCCTTCCCGAAGAGTTCATTCTCGCCCAGGGCGATGCGATTGTCGCCTGGCGCAGGACGCAATCGACCCATCCGGATCACGAACCGGGAATGTGCCTGTGGTTCGACGACCTCGAGAAGCAGTGCATGGACATCGTCCAGGAGTTGGTCGACATTCAGAAGACCAGCGGCGATGGGTTCTTTGACAGCCGGCGTGGCGCGGGTGAGGTGGGTAATTTCGTGGCGAACGAGTTTGCCGGTTCGTTTGCGCCGACGACCGATCTCATCCGAAGGGGAATTGTGAAGGAACCGGACGCTCCTGAGTCTGAAAACCTGGAGCGGGATGCTGCTCCTGATACGGACGCTCCTCTCCCCGAGTGGTTGTCCGAGGCAGAGAAACAGCACAACGTCGAAAGCGAAACCCGGCGAGAGGTTCCTTCTGAAGAGACGCGGGATTTTGCAGAAGCCGATCCGCCGCCCGGAGGTGAGGAGGGGTTCGAGGTCAGCCTGATGGAGGATGACTCCGAGCCGGACGTGACGCCGCTCGGCGATGCGATGGGCACCGTGGCCGACCTGGAGGTCCTGCTGGGCGACGACACCGAGGAACAGGAACAGAGCAGCCCCCGCCGGCTGTGGCCCCTTGCGGGTCTGGTCGTCGTGCTGCTGGCGGTGGCGGCCGGGGTCGTTTGGTGGACGGTGTTCCGTCCCCAGGGACCGCCGGTCGAAGAGGTCCAACAGACCGTGGAAGCCGAGCCAACCGTCGCGGCGATCGTCTTGCTGGACGATTCCGATACGGAACCGGTCGCCACACCCATCGCGGTGGCAGAAGAGGAGCCGCCGCCGTCGGTGGCAGAGGTCGAAAAGGCCCCCGCGACCCGTGTCATTGATGTGGCTGTTGCACGGTTGGGTGACGCAACGGTTGTGGGCATCCGCGGCAACGGTGATTTCGAGGATTCACGTCTGCAGGTCTCCGTGCTGCCGGACCCATCACGCGTGCTGGTGCGAATAGCGGAGATCGAGACCTTCTATCGACCCAACGAGATCGAAGTTGGTTCGCCCGAGGTCGTGCGGGTGCGAGTTGGACATCACCCGGAACAGACCCCGGCAAAGCTGTATGTGGTGCTCGATCTCGCCGAAGATGCGGTGGTGGTTCGGGATACCTCGGTCGTGGGCGATACGATACGAATCGTCGTCGGCCGCGAGTAAAGTGAGATCCTCCATCGGCGAGATGTCGGGCTGAAGCAACGGAGATGACGACTCGCTGTTTCTTCGCGTCCGACCTTCACGGCAGCACTGATCGCTATCGCGCCCTCTTCGCGGCGGTCCAGCTGGAGTGTCCGCGAGCCGTGTTCCTCGGTGGCGACCTTTTGCCGCACCACTGGGCGTTCCTGCGTGGATCGGGGGACTTCATTCCCGATGTCCTCGAAAAGGGTGTGCGAACGGTGCAGGAGCAGTGCGGTGACGATGCACCGGCATTCTTCCTGATTCTCGGCAACGATGACGATCGGGCGAGCGAAGAAGCCTTCATCGAGGGTGATCGCCAGGGTCTTTGGACCTACGCTCACGAGCACTGGGCGGCCCTGGACTCCGAACATGTCCTTGGGTATGCCTACGTTCCGCCGACCCCGTTTCTGCTCAAGGACTGGGAGCGTTTCGACGTCTCGCGATCCATCGACCCGGGCTGTGTCTCGCCTGAGGAGGGACAGCGAACGGTGCCTGTGGATCCCGATGCCATCCGCTACGGCACCATCGCCGCGGATCTCGAACGGCTCGCCGAGGATCGCGAGGTGGATCGTGCAATCTTCCTCTTCCACTCGCCGCCGTACCACACGGCGCTCGATCGGGCCGGGCTCGATGGCAAGTCGGTGGATCACGTGCCGCTCGATGTGCATGTGGGGAGCATCGCCATCCAACGGTTTATCGAGGCCCGCCAGCCGCTGCTCACCCTGCACGGTCACATCCACGAGGCGCCGCGCCTGACGGGGGAATGGCGCGTGCAGATCGGTCGCACCCACTGTTTCACCGCCGCCCACGACGGACCGGAGCTGGCCCTGGTGCGCTTCGATCTCGACGACCTCGAAAACGCCACGAGGGAACTTCTGTAGAATCGAGCCACCCGCCCGTCCATAGGAGAAACCGCAGATCACGCAGATAGACGCAGATAGGATCCCACTGTGTCGATGGTCTGCCAGGCGACTTGGTGGGATGGGCGTTCTTTACGCCGAGGCGCGGAGACGCAGAGCCGCAGAGGCGCCATCTCAAACACGAAGACACAAAGGCACTTTGTGTCTTCGTGTCTTGGTGTTTGCGACGAGAGCGGGTGGCACCAATTTGTCGGTGGAGAAGGTCGTCGCAATCCGCATCCAAAAATATCTGCGTGTATCTGCGTGATCTGCGGTTTCTCCTTCGGGTGGGTGGGCGGGCTTTGCGCCTTTGCGTCTTCGCGCCTTTGCGTTAAATGGGTGGGTGGGTTTTCTCGGATTGCTGAGCAGCGAGGTCTTTTGCTATCTCCACCGCAAGACTGGCGATCTCGGCGAGGGTGTCCGGATCGAGGTGGCTGGCGTGGTCGTTGGCCGAGTGGACGGACATTGTCGCCCGGCCGAGGGATCCGCTCGACAGTGTGAGACAGGGCACACCGCGATGGGCGAAGGGGATGGCATCGATGCCCATCCCCGGCACCATGACGATTCCACGTGGGTTGAGGCCGAGGCGACATGCAGCACGGCGGGCGGCCGCCGACATTTCGGCCGAAAACAGGCGTCCGAAACCAAATCGTTCGATCAACACCGCACGGCCGGGCGCCCCGGCGCCGTCGAAATTGAGGCAGAAGACGGGACGCCTGATGGATCGGACGTGGTCGTCGAGCCAACGCATGGCCCCCACCATGTGGTCCTCTTCGGCGCCGGTCGACAGCACCACCACCTCGACATCATCGGCGAGCTCTACGATCAGCCGGCGCGCAACGGTGAGGACGATCGCCACCGAACCGGCGTTGTCGACGCCACCTGGAGATCGATTGCCGCTTTTCATCGTCGCTAGAGCAAGCGCGGCGGCTGCGGAAGTGCCGCCTACCACGGTTGCCAACCATGAGGGACCCGGTGAACCGCCCTTGAACATCCCAACGATCGCCAGCGAGGCAAGAGCGAAAACACCCGTGATAGCTGCCACGGTGAAACCCATCCGGAACGGAAAGCTGAGACTCTGCGACTTGCTGTCGTGGTGAGCCATGAGGATCAGGGTCGTGCTCGGCTCGGTCACGCTGCGATTGCCGATGACGTTGGCGGTACGGGTCCTTCCTTCACGGCGATAGAGCTTTTCGAGCCACGGTGACCAGGCAAGAAAGAACACGCCAGGAACCACCGCTGCCGCAAGGAGCCCGAGCCCGGCACGTGGTGAGACAGATGTCAGAAAACCGGCCGCAGCCACCAGCAGGGCGCTCGCCACCAGCACCGCCTGGAGAGCCCGCTGCGCCGGTCCGAGGTCGTAAGAAAACCATTGCAGCGAGGTCTCGAGGCCGATCGCCCGGACCCGTTCCTCGAGCCAGGTGATCGCCTTCGCGTCACCCTCGCTGCCCGGATAGCGGGGAAAGGCGAGCTCCGCGGCTTCATCGAAGATCTGCTTCCCGTCAGTCATCGGATCCACCCAACATGAACGACTCGCCGACGTCAAGGACCTGCAACCTGTAGGGATCTCCGGGGCCAGACTGCCGCCACCACGACCGCATGCGGTCGATCGGTTCACAAAGCGGTTCGTCGGTCAGCTGAAAGGTGCCCCAATGCATCGGCACCAATCGGTTCGCTCCGAGATCGACAAAGGAATGCCCCGCCTGCTCCGGGTTGAGGTGATAGTGCTCCATGAACCAGGCCGGCTGGTAGCCTCCGATCGGGAGCATTGCCACGTCGAGGCCGGGAAACCGGCGACCGATCTCGGTAAAGCCGTCGAAACGGGCGGTGTCGCCCGAATGGTAGACGGATGAACCGCCGCCCTCGACCACAAATCCACCCCACAACACACGGTTGGTGTCAAAAACACCGCGCCGTGACCAGTGACGGGCGGGAACCTGCGTGACGCGCAAACCGTCCACTTCCTCGCTCTGCCACCAGTCCAACTCGATGACCCGTTTGCGTCCACGTCGCTGCATCCAGCGGCCCATTCCAGCCGGGACGATTACCGGTGTACTCGGCGGCAGCGAACGGACGAGACCGGCGTCGAGGTGGTCGTAGTGATTGTGGGTGATCAGCACGGCCTTGAGGGCCGGTAGCTGGTCGATGGACAGTGGGGGAGGGAGGAACCGGCGGTAGAGCCATCCAGCGTGGGGCGACACGACGGGATCGATCAGAAACCGGTGACCACCCAGCGAACCGAGGAACGAGGCGTGCCCGAGCCAGGTCAGATAGGAGCCGGTTGTGTCGTGCTGGATGAGATCGAGATCCGGCTGGACGATGGGGGCCGGTGGGCCGGGAGGTTGCGGCCGGCGGCGACCGAGCAAGCGGTCGGTGATTCCCCACCGGAGGATCGCCCCCGGTCCGTGCGGCCGGTGTTTCGGATCCTCGTTGCAGTACCTGTGGGCCAAGCCCTTCCTCCTCCGGTAGCATCATACCCATCTCACGCCCACTCGCCCGAAGGAGAGACCGCAGATAACGCAGATAGACGCAGATAGTTGCCCGCCCACCCGCCCAAAGAAACGCAAAGGCGCGTATCCGCAAGCCACCCCACGGATTCCTCGACTTCGCCATTGGCTCCGCTCGGAATGACACCTTCTTCGCGGTACCCCAATCTGTCATCCCGACCGAGAGGCGGAGCGACTTTTCAAATTGTCATCCCGACCGAGAGGCGGAGCGACTTTTCAAGTTGTCATCCCGACCGAGAGGCGGAGCGACTTTTCAAGTTGTCATCCCGACCGAGAGAGCGTAGCGAACGAGTGGAGGGATCTGGGGGGCGGCTCTTGGCACGGACTCCTGATCAGCAATGTGATTCCCGCCCCCCGGCTCCCCAACTCCCATGCACCCCCGCCCTCGTCGCTGACAGCTGCCACAGCCGCCTTCTCTGACGCCAATTGCTGGCGCTGATCCTGCCCCTGTCGCCGTATGGAGGATGTGACCCTGCTCGAGCCACCGATGCAGGCCCTCGCAGATGACTGCATCTGGGTGCGGATCGACATCGATCGCAACCTCAGCCTGGCTCGCGAGTGGTGTCTCGAGGCAACTCCGACCATTTTCCTCCTCGATCCAGGGGGCCACTCCCGGCGCAAAATCGTGGGTGGCGCCTCAGCCGAGGAATTGTCGGCGATGTTGCGTCAGTTCCATACCGAGCTCGGCTCCGAGGCGATGACCGGCGATGCCGAAGAGGCCGACGTCTTTCAACATACTCAGCTGACGGTCAAACCGGACGGATTTCGCGGCAAGTCGATCTGTTTTTCACACGTCGGATACGGCCCGCTGAATGTTCGCAGTCAGTCACCCTTCCAGTCGCTGCGGCTCGGGATTGTGCCGCGGACGCCCTCCACTCTAGCGCACGGTCAGCATCAGCTGCGGCTCGGTGGCACGTGGTCGAATATCTGGTCAAGCGATAGAGGCTCTTTTGACCCCGCGAACGGCGATTATGGCGCTTACCTCCTCGACTACGCATCCCTCGACGCGACCCTCGCATACTCCTACGGTCTCAGTGACACTTTTCAGATCGAGGCGGAATTCGAACAACGTTGGCGCTTTGGTGGGGCGATGGATGCCCTGATCGAGCAGTTCCACGATCTCTTCGGTCTTGGCCAGGCAGGACGCACCGAGTGGCCGCGCAACCAGACCCTCATTTTTGTCGACCCCCAGAACGGTACCCCGCCGGTATCGCTATCTGGGAGCGAGGCGAGCGGCGCATTTGCCCGGGACCTCCTCGTGACGCTGCAACACAATGTCACCTGCGGCACCGCGAAGTGGCCGGCTCTTTCCTGGGCGGTGACCGGGCGATATTCCCTGGGCAACCCGGGAGATCTCGAAGGCAGCGCTTTCGACATCGCGCTGTCGGCGGCCGCGTCCCGGCGGTTCGGCAAGTTATACGTCTATCTCACTCTCGGTTACGTCTTGTACGGCAGCGATGCTGTCTACGGTCT
>Ga0316193_10003569_pt1 | contig 11275 bp, 10 predicted proteins | sample MerIslsedime2_MG_FD_207735 | JGI IMG/M metagenome (GOLD analysis project Ga0316193, IMG submission 207735) | Coastal sediment microbial communities from Maine, United States - Merrow Island sediment 2 | ecosystem: Environmental > Aquatic > Marine > Coastal > Sediment | place: USA: Maine... | reverse complement strand
CCAGTCACCAGTCACCAGTCACCAGTCACCAGTCACCAGTCACCAGTCACCAGTCACCAGTCACCAGTCACCAGTCACCAGTCACCAGTATCTAATGTATTGTCATAAAACAGTCATTTTACCCATGACCGGCATACATAATTTCAAAATAAAAATGTAAACGATTTGTCATATAACATTTCTATTATGACAAGGTGTATCGCCGATGTGTGTAACTAATTGTCATGAAAATTACTGTTTATGGGACAGGCTATGTTGGCCTCGTGACCGGAGCCTGTTTTGCCGATGTCGGCAATGATGTGCTATGTGTCGATATCAATGAGCAACGTATTGCCGAACTGAAAAATAATAATATCCCGATCTATGAGCCGGGCCTGGAGACGATTGTACAACGCAATAGTGAGGCAGGGCGACTGCGCTTCAGCGATGACTATGAGGAGGGGGTACAACATGGATTGTTCCAGTTTATTGCCGTACCGACACCATCACAAGAAGATGGCAGTACCGATATGCAATACGTCATGAGTGCGGTGGAACGTATTGCCGAACTGATGCATGAGTACAAAATCATTGTGAACAAATCGACGGTGCCGGTGGGGACGGCGGAAAGGGTGAAACACAAGGTCGGTCAGCTTATTGCTGCACGAGGCGGTAAAATTGACTTCGATGTGGTGTCAAACCCGGAGTTTCTGAAAGAGGGTGCTGCGATACAGGATTTTACCAAGCCGGACCGGATTATCGTCGGCACGGACAATGTCCGCACCGCCGAGTTGTTAAAAGTGCTTTATTCACCTTATAACCGCAACCATGATCGTTTTATCTGTATGGACCTGCCATCGGCCGAACTGACCAAGTATGCCGCCAACGCCATGCTGGCGACCAAGATCAGTTTTATCAATGAACTTGCCAATATTGCCGAGCAGACCGGGGCGGACATCGAAAACGTCAGGATCGGCATCGGTTCGGATGCAAGAATTGGTTATCACTTTATCTATCCTGGTGCCGGTTATGGCGGCTCCTGTTTCCCAAAAGATGTCAAGGGGCTGATCGCCACATCCAAGGCCCATGGTTATCAACCTGAGCTATTACAGAGTGTAGAGAACGTCAACCAACGGCAGAAGAATGTCATACTGGAAAAACTCAATCATTATTATGACAATGAACTGGCGGGGAAGACCTTTGCACTCTGGGGCCTGTCGTTTAAACCGAACACCGATGATATGCGTGAGGCACCAAGCCGGGTTGTCATTGACGAGCTCATTGCTCGGGGGGCAAGGGTCAAGGCATATGACCCCAAGGCGATGGCTGAGGCACAAAGGATCTACAGCGATATAAGCGCACTGCAACTTTGTGAAACGCCGGAAGAGACCCTGGATGGGGCCGATGCCTTGATTGTGATGACCGAGTGGCGTGTGTTCCAGAGTCCGGATTTTGCGCTGATCAAGGCTAAACTCAAGGAAGCGGTGATTTTCGATGGCCGAAATATCTACGAACCGGAATTATTAAACAGCCTTGGTTTTAGCTATTTTGGTGTCGGCCGTGGTGACAAGCCGATGCATGGAATTGAACAAACGACGAAGCGCGTCATGGGCGTGGCCGTCTGAGTGCAACTGGCTCACAAGCCAGTCACCAGTCACCAGTCACCAGTCACCAGTCACCAGTCACCAGTCACCAGTCACCAGTCATCAATTACTGGTGTGTTATTTTAGACAGAAACAATTTTGGTTCTACCTTGGTGTTATTCAGCGACACCACCCAATGCAGGTGTGGACCACTGACGCGACCCGTCATTCCCACTTCACCAATGCGCTTACCCTGTTGCAAAACTTCACCGGTCTTCACCTCGATCTTGCTCAGGTGGCAGTACATGGTGATCAGTCCCTGACCGTGATCCAGAAAGACCGTGCCACCGGTAAAGAAGTAGTTGCCGCTACGAATGACTTTCCCCCTGGCCGGGGCCACGATCGGGGTTCCAACCGGCGCGGCGATATCAAGCCCGGTATGACGACGGATACGATCCTGTTTGTTGTAGATACGACGCAGCCCGAACTGGCTGCTTAAACGGCCTTGTACCGGCAGGATAAATGAGGTGGGGACATCATATTGTTCGGTCCAGGTTTTCAGTGCCGCCACGATCAAGGGCTTCTCTTTAAAATGGCGTTCGATATCGGCCTTGGTGGGGGAGACCATGCGTTTGTTTGTGATGGTGATATGACGTGTGGCGTAATCTTTCGCTTTTGTTTTAAAGCCGACCGATGTGCCCTTGGGCAACTGCAGTTTGAGTTTATGTTTTCCCGCCTTAATACTCAGGGGCAGGCCCACCACGGCCATCCAGGTTTTCCCGTTTTTCAGCACCATCACCCGGCGCTTCTGGAAATAGACTTGCGGTGCCTTGTCGCTGTTGATGTTCAAATCAACAATGGCGATACCGCCGGGGACAGGGTCGTGCCGTGGCAGATCAACGGCATAGACGCTACTGCCAATAGCGATGAGTAACAGGGTCAGTAATTGTTGTATGGCCTTAGTCATGCTCTTCCCTTTGTTCAATCACCTTACAGTTTAGCTGACCCTCGGCGAGTTTGGCCTTGACCGTGTCACCGACATTGACCTGGCTGGCCCTGTGAATCACCCGGTTGTGGCTATCCTGCACAATGGCATAGCCCCGGCTCAGGGTGGCGAGTGGACTCACCGCATTCAGGGCGTGGGCCTGTTGTTGCAGTTGTTTCTGCCACAGGGTGAGACGGTGTTGTATGGCGAGCTTGAGCCGTTCAGATAAATGACGGTTTTTGGCCTGAAGTTCGGTCAGGCCTTGTACCGGATTCTGGCGTAATAACTGTTGCTGCAGGTGTTTAAACCGAGCCTCTGCATGGCGTAGCAAATTGTGTTGTGCACGCTGCAGGCGCATGGTCAGTTCATCCAGACGTTGGCTATGCTCGCGTAGGCGGCGGCCCGGGTGTTGTAGCCGTTTTTCCAGGTGTTGCAGCCGTTGCCGGAGCTGATGTAGTTGCGTACGGGCCAGGTGTGAGAGCCGTTGTCGTAAAAGACGGACACGATGCAGGCATTCTGTTTGCTCCGGGCTGATCAGTTCGGCCGCTGCGGTGGGGGTGGCGGCACGCTGATCGGCAACAAAATCGGCGATGGTAAAATCGATCTCATGGCCGACCGCGGAGACGATGGGAATCTGACATGCATAGATGGCTCGTGCCACCACCTCTTCATTGAAGGCCCACAGATCTTCCAGTGAACCGCCGCCGCGCCCGAGAATGAATACATCGCACTCCTGTCGTTTTTCCGCCAGCCTGATCATGGCGGCGATCTGTTCAGCCGCGCCCGTTCCCTGTACCGCAACGGGGTAGACAATAACGGGCAGGCTTGGGAAACGCCGTTGCAGGGTGGTGATGACATCGCGCACTGCGGCACTACTGGGGGAAGTGATGACACCGACACAGCGGGGGAATTTCGGTAAGGCCTGTTTGTGTTGACTCTGGAACAGGCCCTCTTTATCCAGGCCTTGTTTCAGCGCCTCAAAGGCCCGGCGCAAGGCACCGTCACCGGCTTCTTCCATGTGTTCGACAATGATCTGAAAATCACCCCGGGCCTCATATAGACTGATACGCGCCCGCACCAACACCTGTTTACCATTTTGCGGGGTAAAGCCGATGTGCAGTCTGCGGTTGCGGAACATGGCGCAGCGCACCTGGGCTGCTTCATCCTTGAGGGAAAAATACAGATGGCCTGAGGCCGGGCGGGCCAGATTGGAGATCTCGCCCTCGATCCAGAGCAGGGGAAAACTGCCTTCCAGCAGGCCGCGTGCCTCGCGGTTCAGGCGCGAGATGGTATAGACATCCCGGAAGGGGGCCTGTTGTGCCACATTGTCTGAATCAAGCATGGTCTAATAATAGTCTGATTGGAGTTTGGACTGTAGCCCGGTAATAAAAAAGCCGGGCAAGCCCGGCTTTTTTACAGTGCGATACAAATCCTAGAATTTGATACGTTTTTTCTTGTTGTCTTGATATTGCTTATAAGCAAGGTCGCCTTGGCTTTTGGCCTTATTGGCAAGTTTCACGGCTTTGTCGAAATCACCATCTTTGGCAGCCGCCTTTGCCCCTTTCATGAGCTTGCCAGCATCACGCCATTCATAGCCTACTTCATTGGCCTTTTTGTTGGCAGCTGCAGCGGCACTGATGGCTTGCGCAGCCTCAGCTTCTGTGTGTTTCTGTGGGGCGCCGCAAGCTGCAACGAAGAAAGCTGTCGTAATGGCTAGTAAAGCGAGTTTTTTCATATCTCCTCCAGGAATTTCTATTTTAGTTTGTCGTAATGTGCCTATTGCGGCGGGATACCCTCTTGATGTTCGTCAGGTCCCCGTTTTCACTCAAATTATGGACTGTTCTGGCGCCCTTGTCATTAGCGACACATTATGCGGACTTGCCGTCCGCTTGGCAATGCTTGATAAAAGTGGCGAAAATCCATAGACTTGCCACAGCCCAAACCATTTACCTGTCTGTTTAAAGACTCTATAATTCCGTGTTCAATTTCAACCGGAAGTTTCACCCCGATGCTACGAATCGCCGAACAAGCCCTGACATTTGATGATGTTTTGCTCATGCCAGCCCATTCCAACGTCCTGCCCAAGGAGGTGGACCTGGCAACCCAATTGACCCGGGAGATCACCCTGAATATCCCACTGCTTTCGGCCGCGATGGACACCGTTACCGAGGCCCGCCTGGCCATTGCCATGGCACAAGAGGGAGGCTTAGGGATTATCCACAAGAATATGGATGCCCAGGCCCAGGCCGACAATGTGCGCCAGGTGAAGAAATTTGAGAGTGGCGTGATCAAGGACCCGCTGACGGTCAATCCCACGGCCAGCATTCGTGAGGTGATGGCCTTGACCGGAGCACACAAGATCTCCGGTGTGCCTGTGGTGGATGGGGCCGAGTTGGTGGGGATCGTCACCAATCGTGACCTGCGCTTTGTCACCGAAATCGACAAACTGGTCTCCAGCATCATGACCCCGAAAGAGCGCCTGGTCACAGTGAAAGAGGGCGCCAGCCGTGAGGAAGTGCTGGCCACCCTGCACAAATACCGTATCGAAAAGGTGCTGGTGGTGAATGACCAGTTTGAACTATGCGGACTCATTACCGTAAAAGATATCCAGAAGGCGACGGAATTTCCCAATGCCTGCAAAGACGATCAGGGCCGTCTGCGGGTCGGTGCCGCGGTTGGTGTTGGTGCCGAGACCGATGAACGGGTTGCTGCACTGGCCGAAGCCGGGGTGGATGTGATCGTGGTGGATACGGCCCATGGCCATTCCCAGGGCGTGCTGGATCGGGTCGCCTGGGTGAAAAAGAACTTCCCACAGGTGCAGGTGATCGGCGGCAATATCGCCACCGCCGATGCCGCCCTTGCCCTGGCCGAGGCCGGGGTCGATGCCGTGAAGGTTGGCATCGGGCCGGGTTCCATCTGTACCACCCGTATTGTTGCCGGGGTCGGTGTGCCACAAATTTCTGCCGTGGCCAATGTGGCTGAGGCCCTGAAAGACACCGGTATCCCATTGATCGCCGATGGCGGTATACGCTATTCCGGTGATGTCTCCAAGGCCCTGGTGGCCGGTGCCCACGTCATCATGATTGGTTCCATGTTCGCCGGTACGGAAGAATCCCCCGGTGATGTGGAGCTGTATCAAGGCCGTTCCTACAAATCCTACCGTGGTATGGGCTCCCTCGGTGCCATGAGTTCGCGTCATGGCTCATCGGACCGTTATTTCCAGGAAGGCGGCGAAGCGGATAAGCTCGTCCCTGAAGGCATTGAAGGCCGCGTGCCGTATAAAGGGCCAGTGGGTCCGGTCGTGCACCAGCTCCTCGGTGGTATCCGTGCCAGTATGGGCTACACGGGTTGTAAAACCATCGACGAGATGCGTACCAAACCGCAGTTCGTGCGCATCACCGCTGCCGGTATGCGTGAGTCGCATGTGCACGATGTGACGATTACCAAGGAAGCGCCGAATTATCGGGCCTAGCAAGAATGGACATTGAACACCTTAAACAAAACCCGGCCTGTCCGGGTTTTGTTTCGTTGGGAGACAAGCAAAAATTCAAGCGCCGGTAAAACAAATTGGTCTGGCTAGGCGTTTAAGCATTGATAAGGGGACATTGAACATGTATGCGGTGATATTCCGGGCGAAGATCAAGCAACGGGATCAGGACTACGCGGATACGGCAGCACGTATGCGTGCCCTAGCCATGGGAGAGTACGGCTGTGTGGACTTCGTCTCGGTGACCGAGGGTGATGATGAGATGGCCATCTCCTACTGGCCAAGCCTGGAGCATATCCAGAGCTGGAGACAGGATCAGGAGCACCTCGAAGCACAGGAACTTGGCCGCAACAAATGGTATATGTCCTACCAGGTGCAGGTGGTTGAGCTTGTACGTGAATACCGCAAGGACGGCTAGCGCCGAAACTCAATATTGCCTGAGCAGTGCCATCATCGCCTTTGCCGCATTTGAAAGGGTGCGAACGGAATGCCAGACCAGACCCAGGTCTCGATGCAAATGGATCCCTGCAAGTGTGATCGCCACCATCTCCTTGTTTAACATCGCCTTGGGTAACACGCTCCAGCCCAGGCCGACCTGCACCATCATCTTTATGGTCTCGAGATAGTTTGTGGACATGGTGACCTTGAGGACCAGCCCCAGCGGGGTAAAGGCATGTTCAATGACCTCACGGGTGTAGGTCCCGTGGGCGGGTAATACGGCCGCGTGTTTGGCCAGGTCTGCTATGGTGATCGCCTCCAATTGTAATAAGGGATGTTCGCGATTGACCACAATGGTCAATGGATCGGGCCAGACGATCTTGGTGGCGAGCTTCGGGATCGGCAGCAGGGGTAAGGTCACGATGCCCATTTCAAGATCACCGTGTTCGACGGCCTGACACACCTCTTCCGAATCCAGAAACTGGATGTCGAGCTCAACCGCTGGATAGTCCCTGGAGAACTGTCGCAACACCGGTGGCAGGCGATGCAGGCCGATATGATGACTGGTGCCAATGCTCAACTTTCCACCCACATGGCCGGACAGATTGGAGATGGCGCGGCGGCTGTCTTCCACCTCCAATAGAATGGAGCGGGCCCGGGGCAGCAGGGCCTGACCCGCCTCGGTCAGGTGCACCTTGCGGCCGATGCGATCAAACAGGGCGGTACCCAGCTCAGCTTCCAAGGCAGCAATGCGTTTGCTGATGGCGGGTTGGGTCAAAAAGAGCTGTTCCGAGGCCAGGGAGAAGGAACCGCTCTCCGCGATAGTGACAAAGGTTTGCAGGTTGTTAATTTCCATTTGATTCTTAAGCGCAATACCCATAGGGCACACGAGTGCGCGAAGGTGCGCAATGTAAAAACACACAAGCTAGCGTTACTTTGCGACCTTAGCCGTTTTTCTATATATAACTAATAGTAATAGAATATATGAAAATAATGAATTTGTGTAATGATTTGTAAGGACCTATGATATCAACAGTAAAAAAGAGGATGATGGCATGGCAGGCAAGACCTTATACGATAAATTGTGGGACGCCCATGTGGTGCGCGACAACGGCGATGGCACCGCACTCCTATATATTGATCGGCACCTGGTGCATGAAGTGACTTCACCGCAGGCCTTTGAAGGCCTGCGCCTGGCCGGGCGCAAGCCCTGGCGCGTGGACGCCAATCTGGCGGTACCGGACCACAATGTGCCGACCACCGATCGCAGCAAGGGCATCAAAGACCCCGTGTCACGCATCCAGGTGGAGACGCTGGACAGCAATTGTACCGAGTTTGGTATTACCGAATTCAGGATGACGGACATCCGTCAGGGGATCGTGCATGTCATCGGCCCGGAGCAGGGGGCAACCCTGCCCGGCATGACCGTGGTCTGTGGTGACTCCCATACCTCCACCCACGGTGCCTTTGGGGCCCTGGCCCATGGCATCGGGACCTCTGAAGTGGAACACGTGCTGGCCTCCGAGTGTCTGGTACAAAAAAAATCCAGGACTATGTTGGTGAGCGTAGATGGCAAGGTCGGTACCGGTGTGACGGCAAAGGATATCGTACTGGCCATCATCGGCAGGATTGGCACCGCCGGCGGTACCGGTTATGCCATTGAATTCGGCGGTGAGGCGATCCGTAATCTCTCTATGGAGGGACGTATGACCGTATGTAATATGGCGATCGAGGCCGGTGCCCGTGCCGGCATGGTGGCGGTGGATGACAAGACCATCGAGTATGTCAAAGGGCGACCCTATTCCCCCAAGGCCGGGCAATGGGAGGCGGCCGTGGCCGCCTGGCGTGATCTGCATAGTGATGGGGATGCCGAGTTCGATACCGTGGTGCGTTTGGACGCGAGCACGATTCAACCGCAAGTGACCTGGGGAACCTCGCCCGAGATGGTGGTCGCGGTGGGGGACAAGGTACCCAATCCGGCGGAGGAAGGCGATGCCGTGAAGAGTGATGGCATGCAAAGAGCACTGGCCTATATGGGACTCGAGGCGAATACCCCGATCACTGAGATCAGCATCGATAAGGTGTTTATCGGTTCCTGTACGAACTCGCGTATCGAGGATATTCGCGCCGCTGCTGTTATAGCAAGAGGTCGTAAGGTGGCCGACAATATCAAGCTTGCCATGGTGGTGCCCGGTTCCGGCCTTATCAAACAACAGGCCGAACAGGAAGGACTGGACAAGATCTTCATCGAGGCCGGTTTTGAATGGCGTGAACCGGGTTGTTCCATGTGTCTGGCCATGAATGCGGATCGCCTCGAACCGGGTGAGCGTTGTGCCTCCACGTCGAACCGCAATTTCGAAGGCCGTCAGGGGCAGGGTGGACGCACCCATCTGGTCAGCCCGGCCATGGCCGCCGCCGCCGCGGTAAGCGGTCACTTTGTGGATGTGCGGGATTTCTAATGATTCAACGCAAAGGCGCGAAGGCGCAAAGAATAATGATTGATCCTGGCGTCTTTGCGACTTTGCGTTAAAGAGGTTTTTATGGAAAAGTTTACCCAGTTAAAGGCAATCGTGGCACCGATGGATCGACCCAATGTCGATACCGATGCCATTATTCCCAAGCAGTTTTTAAAATCGATCAAGCGCAGCGGTTTTGGTCCGAACCTGTTCGATGAGTGGCGCTATCTGGATCACGGCGAGCCGGGCATGGATAACAGCCAACGTCAGATTAATCCGGACTTTATCCTGAATCAGCCGCGTTACCAGGGTGCACAAATACTGATCGCGCGTGAAAACTTCGGTTGCGGTTCTTCACGCGAGCATGCGCCGTGGGCATTACTGGATTACGGCTTTCGCGTGATCATCGCCCCCAGCTTTGCCGATATCTTTTACAATAACAGCTTCAAAAACGGCATCCTCCTGATCAAGCTGGATGCAGAGCTTGTAGAGCAGTTATTTAAAGATGTGGAGGCGAACACAGGCTATCAACTGGATGTGAACCTGGCGACAGGAACCATCACCAAACCCGATGGCAGTGTGATTAGGTTTGAGATTGATGAATTCCGTAAACATCGTTTATTAAACGGCCTGGACGATATCGGCCTGACTTTGCAGCACGCTGATGAGATCAAGGCCTACGAGGAAAAGCGCAAACAACAAGCACCGTGGTTGTTTTGAAAAAGAGATTCAACGCAGAGACGCAAAGGCGCACAGAATAATTATTGATCTTGGCATCTTTGCGACTTTGTGTTTAAAGGTTTTTTAGGAGTTTATATGACAAAGAAGATTGCAGTTTTACCCGGTGACGGCATTGGTCAGGAGATCGTGGCCGAGGCAATGAAGGTGATCAAGGCCCTGCAGGCCGATGGTCTGCAGGTGGAAATGGAGCAGGCCCTGATCGGTGGCGCTGCCTATGATGCCACCGGCACCCCCTTGCCTGAAGCGACCTTGAAACTGGCGCAGCAGGCCGACGCCATTTTATTGGGGGCCGTTGGCGGTTACAAGTGGGAGTCACTGGATATCGCCGTACGCCCGGAGAAGGGTTTGCTCGGTCTGCGTAAGGAATTGGGTCTGTTTGCCAACCTGCGCCCGGCCATCCTCTATCCGCAATTGGCCGATGCCTCGAGCTTGAAGCCGGAGGTGGTCTCCGGCCTGAATATCATGATCGTTCGCGAGTTGACCGGTGGGATCTATTTTGGTCAGCCACGTGGTGTGCGTACCCTGGAAAATGGGGAACGTGAAGGTTATAACACCCTCGTCTATCGCGAATCCGAGATCAAACGCATTACCGCCGTGGCCTTTGATATCGCCCGTAAACGCGGTAAAAAGGTTTGTTCAGTGGACAAGGCCAATGTCCTGGAATGTACGGAACTGTGGCGTGAAGTGGTCACCGAGCTACATAAAGATAACAGCGATATCGAACTGAGCCATATGTATGTCGATAACGCCGCCATGCAACTGGTGCGTGCACCGAAACAGTTTGATGTCATGGTCACCACCAACATGTTTGGTGATATCCTATCGGATTGTGCCTCCATGCTGACCGGTTCCATCGGCATGTTGCCGTCGGCCTCACTTAATGAAAACGGGCAGGGGTTGTATGAACCGATACATGGTTCCGCACCGGATATCGCCGGACAGAATGTGGCCAATCCCTTGGCAACCATTTTATCCGTCGCCATGATGCTGCGTTATTCCCTGGACGAAGCGGCCATGGCGGATCGGATCGAGAGGGCAGTGGATAAGGTGCTGGACCAGGGCCTGCGTACGGCGGATATCTGGTCTGATGGTATGAAAAAGGTCAGCACCACAGAAATGGGTGACGCGGTGGTTGCAGCACTTTGAAATTCTAAGCGCAAAGGATGCAGAGTACCGCGAAGAAAGCTTTATGAATGAGCTTGCGATACTTGGTGTTCTTGGCGGTTAAGAAAAAAAGTAATTAATTTAGAGGCTAGGGTGATGAAACGAGTAGGGTTTGTAGGTTGGCGTGGCATGGTGGGGTCGGTACTCATGCAACGGATGCGTGAGGAAAATGATTTTGCGGCTATCGAACCGGTCTTTTTTACCACATCACAGGCCGGCAAGGCCGGTCCGGATGTAGGTAAGGATGTACCAGCGCTAAAAGATGCAAAGGATATCGATGAACTGAAGGCGATGGATGTCATCGTCACCTGTCAGGGGGGTGATTACACCAAGGCTGTGTATAAGCCTCTACGTGAAGCCGGCTGGCAGGGTTACTGGATCGATGCCGCTTCAGCCCTGCGCATGGTCGATGAAAGCATTATCGTGCTGGACCCGGTGAATA
>Ga0316193_10003568_pt1 | contig 11275 bp, 8 predicted proteins | sample MerIslsedime2_MG_FD_207735 | JGI IMG/M metagenome (GOLD analysis project Ga0316193, IMG submission 207735) | Coastal sediment microbial communities from Maine, United States - Merrow Island sediment 2 | ecosystem: Environmental > Aquatic > Marine > Coastal > Sediment | place: USA: Maine... | reverse complement strand
TAAAGCGTCCGCCATCGGAGAACGAATCCGGTGTGACATTCAATATCCCCATGACCCGGGGCGTGGAGAGATCGAAAGGGAGACCGGGGGGGGACATAATGGGCGATTTTGAGTGCTGAGTTGTGGGTCAATCTAAACCCGCGCGCAGCACACCACAACTCGAAACTCAGCACTCAATAAAGAGGAAGGCCGGGGTGTCCCCCGGCCCTCGTCTGCGGCAACAACATCAGGCCGTTAGTGCTGCCCTGCCGGGCCGCCAATCGGAGCGTCGCCGCTGGCATCCTTACCCTCGTCTGCCGTGGCGCCGCCACCGGCGTCCGAATCGGAGCTGTCATCCCACCCGGCGGGCGGACGCGGATCACGCCCTTCCATGATGTCCTTGATCTGATCGCTGTCGATTGTCTCAAACTTCATCAGCGCATCCGCCATGGCGTGCAACTTGTCGATATACTCGTTGAGGATATTCGCCGCACGCTCGTAGTTGCGGTCGATGAACGCCCGCACCTCCTCGTCTATCGCATGCGCGGTATCGTCCGAGAGGGCCTTGTGCTGGGTCACCGAGCGGCCAAGAAAAACCTCGCCTTCGTCTTCGCCGTAGGAGAGCGGCCCCATACGGTCCGACAGTCCCCATTTGGTCACCATGCTGCGCGCGATATCGGTTGCACGCAGGATATCGTTGGATGCACCCGTGGTCACCGACTCCGGTCCGAAGATCAGCTCCTCGGCAATTCGACCACCGAACAGGCTGGATATCTGGCTCTCGAGATGCTCCTTGCTATGGCTGTACCGATCTTCTTCGGGCAGGAACATGGTGACACCCAGCGCCCGACCACGCGGAATGATAGACACCTTGTAGACGGGATCATGCGAAGGCACCTTGAGGCCGACGATCGCATGCCCGGCCTCGTGGTAGGCGGTAAGGCGCTTTTCCGATTCCTTCATCGCCATCGACTTGCGCTCAGCGCCCATCATGATCTTGTCCTTGGCCTTCTCCATGTCATCCATGTCTACCAGGCGCTTGTTGGCCCGCGCCGCAAACAGCGCGGCCTCGTTGACCAGGTTGGCCAGATCCGCGCCGGAGAAGCCCGGCGTGCCACGCGCGATCAGCGACGGCTTGACGTCTTCGGCCAGCGGCACTTTGCGCATGTGCACCTTGAGAATCTGCTCGCGACCGAGAATATCCGGCAACCCGACCACCACCTGGCGGTCAAATCTGCCCGGACGCAACAGCGCCGGGTCAAGCACATCGGGACGGTTGGTCGCCGCGATGACGATCACGCCCTCGTTGCCTTCAAAGCCGTCCATCTCCACCAGCAACTGGTTGAGGGTCTGCTCACGCTCATCGTGACCACCGCCGAGACCGGCACCACGATGCCGCCCGACCGCATCGATCTCGTCGATAAATATGATGCAGGGCGCATGCTTCTTGGCCTGTTCGAACATGTCGCGCACACGCGACGCGCCCACACCGACGAACATCTCTACGAAATCAGAGCCCGAGATCGTGAAGAATGGCACCTTGGCCTCACCGGCAATCGCACGTGCCAGCAGTGTCTTACCGGTACCCGGAGGGCCAACCATGAGCACGCCACTCGGGATCTTGCCGCCGAGCTTCTGAAACTTTGACGGCTCCTTGAGGAAGTCGACCAGTTCCTTGACCTCGTCCTTTGCCTCTTCACAGCCCGCCACATCGGCGAACGTAACCTTGACCTGGTCTTCGGACAGCATGCGCGCCTTGCTCTTGCCGAAGGACATGGCACCGCGACCGGCGCCGCCGCCCTGCATCTGGCGCATGAAGAAGATCCAGAGTCCGATCAGGATGAACAGCGGGAACCAGTTGATGAGGATCTGCCAGAGTATCGACGGCTGCTCCGGCGGTTTGGCCCGAATCTCCACGCCCGCTTTCAACAGGTCACCCACCATACCCGGGTCGTTCGGCGACTCGGTCGCAAAACGGCTTCCGGATGTCATAACGCCGTCCACACGACCGTCTTGGAAGATGGTCACGCTGGCTACGTTCTTCCGTTCCACCTGCTCCAGGAATTTGGAATACGAGATCTGCGGTGCACCGGTCTTGGGCGCCGTAAAACTGTTGAACACAGTCATCAGCACTACGGCAATAATGACCCAGAGAACGATGTTTTTGGCCATGTCATTCACGGCAGTTTCCTCATGCCTTGTCGGCTTTGCTGCCCGGTTTCTGTGACCGGACGCTGCTGTTTCACGCCCAAGGGGCGCCTAAAATTGCACAGTATTTTCGTAAACTACTACGAATGATAGTTCCCGGCTACCAGATAAACCTCGCGGCTATTGGCCCGTGAGGCCTTGGGTTTGCGCGTGACCGCACGTCCAAAACGCGACTTGACCTCGCGCATCCAGAGATCAAAGCCCTCACCGTGGAACACCTTGCAGACAAATCCGCCGCCCGGCCGCAGATGACCCTCGCAAAAATCGAGTGCCAGTTCACACAGATGCATGGCGCGCGGCTGGTCTACGGCCGCCACCCCGCTAACATTGGGTGCCATGTCGGAAATCACAAGGTCGACCTGTCGTCCTTCCAGGACTTCGTCTAAGACGCGCAGTGCCTCGTCTTCACGAAAATCGCCCTGGATGAAGGTAACTCCCGGCAAAGGATCGACCGGCAGGATGTCGAATCCCACGACATCGCCCCTCGGACCGACCATATTCGCCGCAATCTGCGACCAGCCACCCGGGGCCGCACCAAGATCGACGACCACCTGACCCGGTTTCAACACGCCATCTTTTTCCTGAATCTCCAACAACTTATAAGCCGCACGCGAACGATAACCCTCACGCTTCGACCGCTTCACGAATTCATCGTTCACATGCCGCTGCATCCAGCGGTGACTGCTTTTAGATCGCGCCATGGTGAGTCCGACGAGGTTTACGCGGTTGATTTGGGCGCGAATTATGCCATCTTGCGGGGCGCGGCACCCAATCTGTCCCTGAGCCCGTGCACCATGCCTCGCATATCGTTATAGTTACCGCCCTTTTTTTGGGGCCTGTCGATGAAGCTTTCCGAAACACAAAAACGCCACTTACGTACGCTGGGCCATCATCTCAAGCCGGTGGTCTGGATCGGACAACATGGCCTCAAGGACACAGTCATCGCTGAGATCGAGCAGGCCCTGGATTCCCATGAGCTGATCAAGGTGAAGATCGTGGCCGATCGCGAAACCCGTGCACAAATCGGATCAGACATCTGCAACCAGACTCATGCCAAATCGATTCATGCGATAGGCCAGATGCTGATACTGTTCAGAAGAAACGAGAAAGAACCCAGGATCGCCCTGCCGTCCCGCTAGCCGGAGCCGTTCAGGTGCACATCAAACGCTCGTATACGGTCTGGTAGCGCGCGACCGACGCCTGCCAGTTACGTTCGTTCTCGACGAATTCTCTGCCTGCACGCCGAAACCCGTCCCATTGGTCGCGCTTGGCGAACATATCGACAACCGCGTCGGCGAAGGCCTCCTTGTCACCCGCCTTGAATAACCTGCCCGTTAATCCGTCGACGATGAGTTCGCGATGCCCGCCGACATCCGATGCCACGAGAACACGACGTTGCGCCATCGCCTCAAGCGGCTTGAGCGGAGTAACAAGGTCCGTCAAACGCATGGCGTGGCGCGGGTACACCAGGACATCGACGAGATCATAGTATCTCTGAACCTGGTCATGCGGCACGCGACCGGTAAATATCACGCTGTCAGCCAGACCCAACCGCTCCGATTGAGCCTTGAGATTGGACTCCTGTGGGCCGCCGCCAACCAGCAGCAAAACCAGGTCAGGGATCTGCGCACGCATACGCGGCAGGGCCTCGATCGCCAGGTCCAGCCCTTCGTAGGCATAAAAAGAACCGAGAAAACCAATGACCGGTTTCCCGGCGACACCAATTTCAGACGCGAGCTGTTGATCATAACCGGCAGACCCACCGAAACTCTCGATATCGACTGCGTTGGGTATCACCGTCACGCGATCTTGCGACACACCGCGTGCAACGATATCTGCGCGCAGCCCCTCGCAGATGCAGGTGACCGCATCGGCATGCCTGAAAACGTAAGTTTCCAACGCACGGGTGAGGCGGTAACGCAGACTCCCCGCGCTGGTCGTTCCATGATCGACCGCAGCGTCTTCCCAAAAGGCGCGACATTCGTAGACAACGGGCAGCGCATGCCTTTTCCCGGCGGCCAGCGCCGCCAGCCCATCTAGCGCGGGTGAATGTGCATGGAGTATGTCCGGTCGCTCTTGCTCGATAACGGCATCCAGCCTCCGCGAAAGGCCGCGCGCCACCTCCAGCTGGTTGAGCACGGGAATCCCTGCCGCCAGTGAGCCGCGCCCGCGCGTGCGGTGAAACAGCAGCCCATCGACCGTTTCAGGATCAGGACCGTCCAGCGGATGCTTACTGCCGGTGAGTTGTGCCGTCTGCCATCCACGGGCCAACTGCTGTTTGAGGATATTACGGGTGCGAAACGTGTAGCCGGTGTGAACCGGCAGGGAATGATCGAGGACGTGCAGGATCTTCATTGGATTGGAGTCAACCCGCATGCTGGACAAAGGCGGAGGTAATTGATCAATTTCGCGTTGCCGGTATTGGCATTTGCCTGGGCTGGAATATCTCGATCATGCGTAACGCACCTCGAGGATCTCGAACTCGTGGGTACCACCCGGCGCATCCAGGGCAACCTCGTCGCCTTCGATCTTACCGATCAGGGCGCGCGCAACGGGTGACGTAACCGAGATCTTGCCGTGCTTCAGATCCGCCTCATCGATACCGACGATCTGGTAGGTCTTTTCCTCGTTTGTGTTGATATCGAGCAATACCACCGTGGCGCCGAACACCACCTTGCCCCCGGCATTCAGGCTTGTTACATCGATCACCTGCGCGTGCGACAGCTTGGCCTCGATGTCCTTTATCCGGCCTTCGATAAAGCCCTGCTGTTCGCGGGCAGCGTGATATTCGGCATTCTCTTTAAGATCACCGTGCGCACGCGCCTCCGATATCGCGGCAATTACAGCAGGGCGCTTCACGCTCTTGAGCTCGCTCAGCTCGGCGCGCAGCGCCTCTGCGCCATGCAACGTCATGGGATGCTTTTCCATAATTCTGTCCTCGACCGTTTGCCTTCAACCGTGCAATTCGCGCAGGCTGCTCACGTTCAATTCATCGGGTTGCTGAAGTGCCAATACCACCGCCTCCGCACCCGATATGGTCGTTGTGTAGCTGACCTTGTGCTGCAGAGCAGCGCGTCTGATCGACGCCGAGTCGATGATCGCCTGCTTGCCCTCTGTCGTATTGATGATCAGAACGAATTCGTCGTTCTTTATCATGTCGACGATATGCGGACGCCCCTCCTTGACCTTGTTGACCACACTGCAGTCGATACCCGACTCGGTAATGGTGCGGCAGGTGCCGCGGGTGGCCGATATCTCGAATCCGAGTTCAGTCAGCTGACGGGCTACGTTCGCGGCACGCTGGCGATCGGCGTCACGCACCGATACCAGGGCACGACCCCCACGCGGCAGCCGCACGCTGCCGCCCTCCATCGACTTGGTGAAGGCCTCGCCGAAGGTCTTGCCCACCCCCATCACCTCGCCGGTGGATTTCATCTCGGGACCCAGCAGCGTGTCCACGCCGGGGAACTTGACGAAGGGGAACACCGCCTCTTTGACGTAATAGTGCTTGGGGATGATCTCGCCCTCGATTCCCTGCTGTTTCAAGGTCTTGCCCGCCATGCAGCGGGCCGCGATCTTGGCCAGCGGACGCCCGGTGGCCTTGGATACAAAGGGCACGGTGCGCGAGGCGCGTGGATTGACCTCCAGCAGATAGATGTCATCTCCTTTGACGGCGAGCTGGGCATTCATCAAGCCAACCACCTTGAGCGCATGTGCCAGGCGGCGGATCTGATCGCGCATGCGATCCTGGACCGAAGCACTGAGGGTGTATGGAGGCAGCGAACAGGCAGAATCCCCGGAGTGCACGCCCGCCTGCTCGATGTGTTCCATGATACCGCCGATCAGCACGTCCTCGCCGTCGCAAATGGCATCGATGTCGACCTCGATAGCATCATCCAGGAAGCGGTCCAGCAACACCGGTGATTCGTTCGAGACCTTGACCGCCTCACGCATGTAGCGGCGCAGGTCATCCTCGTCATGCACGATCTCCATAGCCCGTCCGCCAAGAACATAGGACGGACGCACGACCAGCGGATAGCCGATCTCTTCGGCCAGGCGCACCGCCTGCTCGGCCTCGGTGGCGGTTCGGTTAGGGGGCTGCTTCAGGCCCTGCTCTTCTACCAGTTGCTGGAAGCGCTCGCGGTCTTCAGCCAGATCGATAGAGTCCGGCGAGGTGCCGATGATGGGTGCACCGGCGGCCTCGAGATCCTCGGCCAGCTTGAGCGGCGTCTGACCGCCATACTGCACGATGATCCCTTTCGGGTTTTCCTTGTGTACGATCTCGAGCACGTCTTCGAGCGTCAACGGCTCGAAATAGAGGCGGTCGGATGTATCGTAGTCCGTCGATACCGTCTCCGGGTTGCAGTTGACCATGATGGTCTCGTATCCGTCCTCGCGCATTGCGAACGCCGCATGCACACAGCAGTAATCGAATTCGATGCCCTGCCCGATTCGGTTGGGACCGCCACCCAGGACCATGATTTTCTGGTTATCTGTTGGTGCAGCCTCGCACTCTTCCTCGTAGGTCGAGTACATATAGGCTGTGCTCGAGGCGAATTCTGCCGCGCAGGTGTCGACGCGCTTGTACACCGGGCGCACACCGAGGTCGTAACGATGTTGGCGCAGTTGCGCCTCCGGCCTGCCGAGAAGATCGGCGAGACGCTTGTCGGCGAAACCCTTGCGTTTGAGCTGGCGCATGCGATCTGCGTCCAGGGCGTCCATCCTTTCTTCGCGCACCTGCCCCTCTTCACGTACCAGGTCTTCGATCTGCACCAGGAACCAGCGATCGATCTTTGTATGCTCGAACACCTCTTCCAGCGATATGCCGGCACGGAAGGCATCTGCCACGTACCACAGGCGTTCCGCACTTGGCTGGCGGATCTCCGAGACGATCAGGGCACGCGCCCCTTCCGCATCCAGGTCCACAATCGGATCAAGCCCGGCCTTGCCGGTCTCCAGACCGCGCAGCGCCTTATGCATCGACTCCTGGAAGGTGCGACCGATCGCCATGACCTCGCCCACCGACTTCATCTGCGTAGTCAGGCGCGCGTCGGCCTGCGGGAACTTCTCGAACGCGAAGCGCGGCACCTTGGTGACCACGTAGTCGATCGAGGGCTCGAACGAGGCCGGGGTCACACCGCCCGTAATATCGTTGCGAAGCTCGTCGAGCGTGTAACCGACAGCCAGTTTTGCGGCGACCTTGGCGATAGGAAAACCGGTCGCCTTGGACGCGAGTGCCGAAGAACGCGAGACGCGCGGGTTCATCTCAATGATGATCATCCGCCCGTCCTCCGGGTTGATCGCGAACTGCACATTGGAGCCGCCGGTATCGACGCCGATCTCCCGCAACACCGCCAATGAGGCGTTGCGCATGATCTGGTATTCCTTGTCGGTCAGAGTCTGCGCCGGCGCTACCGTGATCGAATCGCCGGTATGCACGCCCATGGGATCGAAGTTCTCGATCGAACAGACGATGATGCAATTGTCGTTGCGATCACGCACCACCTCCATCTCGTATTCTTTCCAGCCGAGAATGGACTCCTCGATCAGCAATTCAGAGGTCGGCGACAGATCCAGGCCGCGGATGCAGATCTCTTCGAACTCTTCGCGGTTATAGGCGATTCCGCCACCGGAACCCCCCATCGTGAACGAAGGCCGGATGATGGTCGGAAATCCGATCTGGGCCTGTACCTGGTGCGCCTCTTCCAGAGAATGCGCAATCGCCGAGCGCGGCATGTCGAGACCGATCTTGCGCATGGCCTGACGGAACAGGTCTCGATCCTCGGCCTTGTCGATGGCCTCTCGGCTGGCGCCCACCATCTCGACGCCATGCGCCTCGAGCACGCCCTCGCGCACCAGGTCGAGGGCGCAGTTCAATGCGGTCTGGCCACCCATGGTGGGCAACAGGGCATCCGGCTTTTCCTTCTCGATGATCTTGGCAACCGTCCGCCAGGTGATCGGTTCGATGTAAACCGCATCGGCCATATCCGGATCGGTCATGATGGTGGCCGGATTCGAGTTGACCAGGATGACCCGGTAACCCTCTTCCTGCAGCGCCTTGCAGGCCTGCGCCCCGGAGTAATCGAACTCGCAGGCCTGGCCGATGATGATCGGCCCCGCGCCGATGATCAGGATGCTCTGGATGTCTGTTCTTTTTGACATGATTAGGGCCTGTTCACACTAGGGGAGGCACAGCGACGGCGGGCACTAATTTCGTTCCATCAGCTCGATGAAATGATCGAATACAGGCGCCACATCGTGCGGACCGGGACTCGCCTCGGGATGTCCCTGAAAACTGAAAGCCGGCCGGTCGGTGCGATGGATACCCTGCAGGGAACCGTCGAACAGCGATTTGTGGGTCGCCCGCAGATTTTTCGGAAGACTCGCTTCATCGACTGCAAAGCCGTGATTCTGACTCGAGATCATGACGGTGCTGGTCTCGAGATCCTGCACCGGATGGTTTGCGCCATGATGGCCAAACTTCATCTTGACGGTGCCGGCGCCGGAGGCAAGTCCGAGCAACTGGTGCCCCAGGCAGATACCGAAGGTCGGCATCCCCGCATCGACAATCTCCCGGATCGCCGCGATAGCATAGTCGCACGGCTCGGGGTCGCCGGGACCGTTGGACAGAAATACCCCGTCGGGTGACATGGCCATGACCTCCGATGCCGCGGTCTGTGCCGGCACCACGGTAATGCGGCAACCACGGTCGACCAGCATGCGCAGTATGTTGCGCTTGACGCCGTAATCGTATGCAACGACGTGAAAACGCGCATCCTCGGCGCTGTGTTGCAGGTGCCCCTGACCCAGCGCCCAGGTCCCCTCATTCCAGGTGTAGGGCTGCGAGGTGGACACCTCCTTGGCCAGATCCATCCCTTTCAGTCCGGGGAAGGCACGCGCCGCTTCAAGCGCCTGTTGCCCGGCATCCGCTTCGCCCACCAGGATGCAGCCGTTCTGCGCGCCTTTTTCGCGCAATATCCGTGTCAGGCGACGGGTATCGATCTCCGCGATCCCAACCACGCCGCGGTCCTGCAGGTAGGTATCCAGGGCATCTTCACTGCGAAAGTTGCTCACCAGCATCGGCAGATTGCGGATCACCAGGCCAGCCGCATGTACCGCAGACGATTCGGCATCTTCCGCATTTACCCCGGTGTTGCCGATGTGGGGATAAGTCAGGGTCACGATCTGCCGACTGTACGAGGGGTCGGTAAGGATCTCCTGATAACCGGTCATGGCGGTATTGAACACCACCTCGCCGACCGCCTGCCCGTCCGCACCAATGGATTGGCCGTGGAATACACTGCCGTCTTCGAGAACTAATATCGCCGGTCTGGTCATTGTGCGCGCGCAAAAAAGCCGGTGGAGATCCGCCCAGGGCAGCCTCGTCCGGTCGTTCGTTTAAGTTGAAACCTGTGGACCCGCAACGCCATGTTGCAGTGCGCAATAGTACGGTAAGGCAAGCCGCGCTGTCCACGCCCGAGAGTTCATTCTACCAGCCCCGGGGCCGCCTGTACTTGGCGTCTCCATGAGGCCCGTCCCTTTGGCCGCGCAGCCCGGCTCGGAAATCTCCGGATCAGTGCAGATGCTGACGCGCCCAGGCCACGATACCGGAGCCGTCGAGCGCACCCGACATCCTGGAGAGCTCCCTTCCCTGCGTAAACAGGATCATCGTGGGGATGCTGCGGATACCGAACTGGGCCGCGATCGCCTGCTGCTCTTCGGTATTGACCTTGAGCAGGCGCACAACCGGTTCCAGCTGTGCCGCCGCCTGCTCGAATGCCGGCGCCATCATCCGGCAGGGACCGCACCAGGGCGCCCAGAAATCGACCAGCAGCGGGATATCGCTGCGCGTCAGCTGGGCCTGAAATTCCGCTGCACCGGCCTCCAGGGGCTTGCCGGTGAAAAGGGGCGATTTGCAGCGCCCGCATTTCCCGCCGCCCCCAAGACGATCAGCGGGGACACGATTTACGCCCGCACAATGCGGACAGACGACATGCTTCGAATCGCTCACCGGGGTCTCCTGCAGTCAAAATATCGCTCTGATCTGCAAATGGGGCCGGGGCGCGCTTGGTTCAAGTCGCCCGCGGGTCTTGTTTTTCTCCCCAATGCCCGCACCTTCCCGCTTGCAGAATATTCGGAGCCTCCGTTCATGGCAGATTCTTCGCCCTACATTTTTGAGATAGACGAGAACAACTACGAGCAGGTGGTCCTTCAGGGCTCGCATCAGGTGCCGGTGCTGGTGGATTTCTGGGCCAGCTGGTGTCAACCCTGCAAGATGCTCATGCCGTTATTGGCGAAACTGGTCGACGAATACCAGGGGCGCTTCATCCTGGCCAAGATCAACACTGAGGAACAGCAGGCGATCGCGGCCCAGTTCGGTATCCGCAGTATCCCGACGGTCAAGCTTTTCCGCGACGGGCAGCCGGTCGACGAATTTGCCGGGGCGTTGCCCGAATCCGAGGTCCGGGCCTTCCTCGATCGGCACCTTCCGCGCGCCTCGGACGGCAGTGTCGTTCAGGCTGAAGAACGGCTGCAGGCAGGTGATCCCGAGGGCGCACTCGGCCTGCTTTCGCAGGCAAGAGTCGAGGACCCACACAATCCGCGGCTACTGACCGCAATCGCACAGATCCAGGCGACTGAGGGTGACTTCGAGGCCGCCGATCAGACGCTGTCCGAGCTGCCCGCCGACGAACAGGACAAACCCGAGGTGCGGCAATTACGCGCGCAGCTGTTCTTCGGCCAGATCGCCACTTCGGCGGATACACCCGAGGCCACGGCCAGGCGCGTCTCCGAGGCACCGGACGACACCGAGTTACGTTATCGTCTGGCGGCGCAACAGGTCATGGCCGATGATACGGAGAATGCGGTGGAGAACTTGCTGCTGATTGTGCAAAAAGACCGCAAGTTCGGCGATGATGCCGGCCGTATTGCCCTACTCAAGCTGTTTGATATGCTGGGCGACGATCCCGCGATCAACCGCTATCGCGCCCGCATGTTCAACCTGCTGCACTAATTTCTGCCCTGGCTCCGCCAGCCTGGCAGACAGCGGTTCAGTCAAGAAATCCGGAACAAAAGCCATGACCCATGA
>Ga0316193_10003563_pt1 | contig 11278 bp, 12 predicted proteins | sample MerIslsedime2_MG_FD_207735 | JGI IMG/M metagenome (GOLD analysis project Ga0316193, IMG submission 207735) | Coastal sediment microbial communities from Maine, United States - Merrow Island sediment 2 | ecosystem: Environmental > Aquatic > Marine > Coastal > Sediment | place: USA: Maine... | reverse complement strand
GAAATGGAAGTGATACTTGATCACGCTGAGATCAGGGCGCCTGGTGATCCGGATCCGGCCGCTGGGGCGCGTTGATCGTGGACTCGAGATCGGCGGCGTACGATGGGTTCGTGGGCTCGAGACGAGGCCACGCGACTCCCTTCGCGACGAGGATCACGCCGCCGATCTGGCCCATGCCGCCGCCGGGAGCCGGAATGTCGAGTGGATTGTCGTACTCGACCTCGATCCGGTACACCTGGTCGGTGAAGATTCGCGTTCCGAGTCCCCACCACCGCTCGCTCCTCGGGATCGCCACCAGGTGCCCATCATCGTCGAGAATGGGGGAGACGTCCCACAGCGCGGCACCGCTGGTCACGTTCACCAGCCGGAGCCGCGTCGCGAAGTCGCCGGTGTGACCGCCGAATCCGAGGATCCGCCCCTCTACCGCCGGACTTCCCTGCCAGGAGCGCATACTGCGGCCCGGAGGAACTACGAAGTCCTTTTCGCCGACGAATCCCATCACGTCCAGCTGAAATGGATACACGTTGCGAGGTTCAATTAGGTTCTCACCCTCGAGACTGTAGTTGAACTCGACGTGGAGGTAGGCTGCGGAGATATCGGTGCCGGTCGGGTTCGCGAACACGGCCGTGATGAGGAAGTGGTCTCCCGGCTGTACCGGGTAGCCGATCAGCGTCGGCAGGGTCTGCCGGGAGGTCTCAGCGCCCGCTGCCATCACCCGCCTCGCCACCGGTGAGAACAGTTCACGTTGACCCGGGTCGATGAAGTTCACGTGGCGCAGCGTCTCGATCGGAAGCCGATTGCCGTCGGCGTCCTTCATCGAGACATCGAAGCCATGAAACCAGCCGGCGATCGTCATTTCCACCATCTGAATCGGAGTGCGCAGGTAGGGAATCCCGGAATCGAGCTCCATGGGCCCGATCACGTACTCGATGATTCGCTCGCCAGCCCGGTCCACGACCCGCACGAGTTCGTCCCGGCCAATGGGCAGAGCGGGAGGTTCCACCGATTCGGCTGACGGAATCGTCTGCCCCGGCGCGCCCGTCGGGACGGCGAGACTGCCACATGCGATCCCGACCACTCCGACGAGCTTTACGATCACCTTGCTGTGCATCCCCGTCACTGCATCCAGCTCCTGCTCCAGCCTGGTTCTGCTCTCAATACGAGCGCCCGGCCCCGCGAGAGATCGGGAGCCGGGCGTCTATCGCCCGATACCGGGCCCGAGTGTCGTAGAGGTCAGGCCGGTGGCGGAACGTCGAACCTGACGTAGTTCTTGGCGATGTACTCGGTCCACTGCTCCGGCACTTCGTCGTCCGGGAAGATCGCCTCGACCGGGCACTCCGGTACACAGGCGCCACAGTCGATGCACTCCTCGGGGTGAATGTAGTACTGATCCTCCCCTTCGTAGATGCAATCCACGGGACACACATCGACGCACGACGCGTCCTTGGTGTCGATGCACGGCTGTGCGATGATATAGGTCATGGTCTCCCTGCCGCTGCGGTCGATCTTCGGGAACTTCGCGCGGAGCGAACGTTCCGCGCCCAAAGCGTGCGAGCGAAGCAGAATATCCAGCCGCACGACAGCGGGCAACATGCTCTCCGGGTCGGGGTACAGGCGGCTCGCCGGAATGCGAGGAGTATGGGGCATTCCGGTAGACGCGCCTGCCGGTAACGGGTAGTTTTGCCCGTTCCGCATCTGGCAGTGCCTGCTGAACTCGAACCGAGCGTGAGATGCGACAGCTGACGGTAATACAGACCGATACGGACTCGCCTTCATCCGCCCCGACCGCCGGTGGCTGTGGCGGGCCGGCGCCGTCGTGGCCGGAACGGAAGCCGCGCTGGCTGAAGGTCCGGGCTCCGGGTGGAGACAATTACCGGTCCTTGAAGCAGATGATGCGCAGCCTGGGGCTCAACTCGGTTTGCGAAGAAGCCCACTGCCCGAACATTGGCGAATGCTGGGATTCCGGCACCGCCACGTTCCTCATCATGGGGGACATGTGCACGCGGAATTGCCCATACTGCGCGATCGCCCACGGTCGCCCGGAGGAGCTGGACGAGGACGAGCCACGCCGCGTGGCCGAGATGATCGAACAGCTGGCACTGCGGCACGTGGTGATCACCTCCGTGGACCGGGACGATCTGCCCGACGGCGGCGCGAGGATCTTCGCCTGGACGATCGAGGAGATCCGGGCCCGGCTTCCGGAGTGCTCGGTGGAGGTGCTCACACCTGATTTCCGTGGTGACGCGGATGCCATCGCGAGGGTGATCGAGGCCCGTCCCGACATTTTCAATCACAACATGGAGACGGTCGCCCGGCTGCATAAGACGGCCCGGCCCGGTGGCCGCTACCGGCGGTCGCTGGATGTGTTGAGCACCGCGCGCGGCCTGGACCCGGACGTACTCATCAAGACGGGCATCATGCTGGGCCTCGGCGAGAATTCGGAAGACGTGCGCGGGTTCATGCATGACGCGCTCGAGGCCGGCGTACAGATTCTCACCCTCGGCCAGTACCTGAGGCCGACCGAGAAACACCTGCCGATCGACCGCTACGTCGGACCGGAAGAATTCGCCGAATGGAAGACGACTGGCGAGGAGCTCGGCTTTCTGCACGTCGAGAGTGGACCCCTGGTCCGCAGCAGCTATCACGCGCGGGAGCAGGTGGAAGAGCTTCGGGCGCGCGCCGGAATCGCCTGAGGAGGAGCAGCGTTGGCCAGCACTGAAGATACAGCGGTCCAGGAGCAGTTCGGCGGAATCCCGAGGGAAAAGCTCCTCGAGATTCTCCGTTCGATGCTCATGTCCCGCAGGTTCGAAGAAAAGACCGCCGAGTCCTACCAGGTCGGGAAGATCGGGGGATTCTGCCATCTGTACATCGGGCAGGAGGCGGTCGCCACCGGCGCGATCAGCGCGCTCCGTGATGACGACTACGTGATCACCGCCTACCGCGATCATGCCCAGGCCCTGGTGCGAGGAGTGAGTCCCGAGAGGGTGATGTCGGAGCTGTACGGCCGGATCGACGGCTGCTCGAAAGGGGCCGGCGGATCGATGCACATGTTCGACAGGGCCGTGAATTTCATGGGCGGGCATGGGATCGTGGGCACGCACCTGCCGCTCGCCACGGGTGTCGGGTATGCGATCCGCTACCGGCAGACCGACCAGGTGTGCCTGTGCTTCTTCGGTGACTCGGTGGTGAACGGGGGGCCGTTCCACGAAGCGTTCAACATGACAGCCAAGTGGGAGTTGCCCGTCATCTACGTCGTCGAGAACAACTCCTATGGCATGGGCACGGATATCGACCGCGTGGCGGCGGTCGACGAGCTGTTCATGCGCGCCTGCGCTTACCAGGGCAAGCGGGCCGAGCAGGTAGACGGGCAGGACGTGCTCGCCGTGCACGCAGCCGTGAAGCGGGCGGTCGTCCGGGCGCGGGAGGAGAAGCTCCCGACGTTCATCGAGGCGCAGACGTACAGGTATCTTGGTCATTCGATGTCCGATCCGGCGCACGGGGTCTACCGGAGCCGCGACGAGGTGGCGCAGGAGCGGGAGCGGGATCCGATCAACACGTTCGTCGATCGGCTGACCGACGCCGGCGTACTTACTGACGAAGAAGTCGAGGAGATGGATCAGCAGGTGATTGCCGAGGTCGAGGAAGCCGCGACGTTCGCAGACAACAGCCCGGTGCCTGGCCCTGAGGAGATCTACCGGAACGTCTATTCCGATGAATATCGCGGCGGAGCCGACGGGAGGGACGCGTGGCGGTAATCACATATCGGGAAGCGCTGAACCGGGCGCTGCGCGAAGAGATGGAGCGGGACGACAGCGTATTCCTGCTCGGTGAAGAGGTTGGCGAATACGACGGCGCCTACAAGGTGTCGAAGGGATTGCTCGACCAGTTCGGCGAGTGGCGCGTGCGGGACACCCCGATCGCGGAGAACGGATTCGCTGGACTCGGGGTCGGCGCGGCGATGGTCGGTCTGCGGCCGGTCGTGGAATTCATGACCTGGAACTTCGCGCTGCTGGCCTACGACGCAATCGTCAATTCGGCCGCGAAGATGTATGCGATGTCGGGTGGGCAGTACAACGTGCCGATCGTATTTCGCGGCCCGGGCGGTTCGGCGCTTCAGTTGTCGGCGCAGCATTCGCAGGTTCCGGATCCGTGGTACGCCAACATCCCGGGGCTGAAGGTCTGTACTCCGGCCACGCCGGCCGACGCGCTCGGCCTGCTGAAGTCGGCAATCCGCGACAACGATCCGGTCGTGTTCATCGAGGGCGAGCTGCTGTACAACGTGAAGGGTGAGGTGCCCGACGCAGAGCACCTCGTGCCGATCGGGGTAGCGGACGTGAAGCGGGCCGGTGCCGACGTGACGATCGTCACGCACGCGAAGATGGTGCACGTAGCGCTGCAGGCGGCCGACGAGCTGGCGAAGGAGTTCGAGGTCGAGGCGGAGGTCATAGATCTGCGCTGCGTCAGGCCGCTGGATACGAAGCTGGCGATCGAGTCGGTGCGGAAGACGAACCGCGCCGTGGTACTGGAGGAAGGCTGGCCGATCGCCGGAATCGGTGCCCAGGTGGTGGACGACATTCAGCGCGAGGCGTTCGACGCGCTGGACGCGCCGGTCGCCCGCGTGTCGGGGCTCGACGTGCCGATGCACTATGCCCGGGCGCTCGAAAAACTGATCGTTCCGAGCCCTGAAGCGGTGATCAATGCCGTCAAACACGTCTGCTACCTCGACTGACCCGGTCGACGAGAACGCCCTGGAGAGCGGGAAACGCATGGCAACCAAGATCGTAATGGCGCAGCTCAGCCCCACCATGGAAGAGGGCCGGCTGCTCGAGTGGAAGGTGCAGGAAGGCGATCGCGTCGAACCCAGCGACCTCCTGGCAGAGATCGAGACCGACAAGGCCAACATGGATATCGAGGCCTTGAAGGGCGGAGTGGTGTTGAAGATCGTCGTCGAGGCGGGGGCCACGGTGCCGGTCGGGGCGATCATCGGAATTATCGGCGAGCCCGATGAAGACATCTCGGCGCTGCTGGCAGAAGCCGAGGCATCCATGGCGGGCACGCCGCCGGTGGCCGACGCCGAACCGGCTGAAGAAATGTCAGCCGAGGAGCCGGCGAGTCCGGCCGCGTCCGAAGTTGCTGTAGAGCCCGCGGAGGCGCCGGCAGCGGAGATCTCCGACGGACCCGAGCCACAGACTCCGGCACCGGTCGTGCCCGTCGTGGAGACCGACCACAGCCACGTCGCCGAGTCATCGGTCACGGGCCGCATCCGGGTGTCTCCGGTCGCGCGCCGCATGGCCGACCAGGCGGGCATCGACCTCGGCCTCGTCGAGGGCACCGGTCCCGGCGGCCGGATCGTGAAGGACGACGTGGAGCAGGCGATCGCCGCGGGGTCGGCGACGCCGCCGGCCGCAGCGGCTCCGGCCGTGTCTGACGCTTCGAGCGTTGCGGCGGCAACCGGCCCGGCCCGGCTCGAAGCGAAGGACGTCGAGCTGAGCATGATGCGGAAGGCGATCGCGACGCGGCTCACGCAGTCGATCGGACCGGTTCCGCACTTCTTCCTCACCTCCGAGATCGACATGGGCCGGGCGCTCGACATGCGGAAGGAAATGAACCTGCGGATCGCACCCGAGAAGGTCGGCGTGAACGACCTGCTGGTGAAGGCCACGGCCGAGGCCCTGGCGCGGCACCCGGAAATCAACGCTTCGTGGGCCGGTGACCGGATCCGGTATCACGCGAGCGCCGATATCGGAATCGCGGTGGCAGTGGAGGACGGTCTCATAACGCCCGTTCTGCATGAGGCCGATCGAAAGGGACTGCTCCAGATCGCCCGTGAATCGGCGGACCTGGTGGCGCGGGCCCGCGAGCGGAAGCTGATGCCCGAGGAGTACCAGGGAGCCACGTTCTCGGTGAGCAACCTCGGGATGTTCGACATCGATCAGTTCACGGCGATCATCAATCCGCCGGAAGCCGGGATCCTGGCCGTGGGAAGCACGATCGAGAAACCCGTCGTGGAAGACGGAGAAGTGGTGGTCCGTCGCCGCATGCGGGTGACCATGTCCTGCGATCATCGGGTAATCGATGGCGCGTCCGGAGCGCGGTTCCTCCGCACCTTCCGGGCGATGCTCGAAAACCCGCTGGAGATGATGCTCTAACCACCCTCGAGAGGTTCCAGGATGGCTGACGCGTTCGACGTCGTAGTGATAGGTGCCGGCCCGGCCGGCTATGTGTGTGCAATCCGTGCGGCACAGCTCGGTCTGAAGACCGCATGCGTGGAGAGCGGTTCGTACGAAGGCGGGCTCGGAGGCACGTGTCTCAACTGGGGGTGCATCCCGGCCAAGGCGCTGCTTGAAAGTGGCGCACTCGCCCAGAACCTGAAGGACCACGGCGAAGAGATGGGCGTGCGGCCGATCGAGGTCGAATACGACATGGGTGCCGCCGTGGACCGCAGCCGGTTCATCAGTGACCGCCTCACCAAGGGCATCGGATTCCTGTTCAAGAAGAACGGAGTCGAGCACCTGGATGGGATCGCTCGGATCGCGGGGCCCGGCAAGGTCGAGGTGACGCCGGTGGAAGGCGAGCAGTTCACCGTCGAGACGAAGAACATCGTCATCGCCACGGGCGCCGTGATGAAGTCGTTTCCCGGGTTCGAAATCGACGGAGAGAAGGTGATCGGCAGCCGCGAGGCGCTGGCGCTGCGGGCCCCTCCGGAGCGGATGGTCATCGTCGGGGCAGGCTACGTCGGCGTCGAGTTCGCGGACGTGTTCAATGCGTTCGGCGTCGACGTGACGCTGGTCGAAGCGCTGGACAGCGTGGTTCCGCTCGCCGATCAGGAGATCGGCAAGACGCTCGCGCGCTCGTACAAGAAGCGCGGCATGACGATCCGAACCGGCACGAAGGTGAAGTCCGTGGATCGTGAGTCGAGCCCGATGATCCTCACCGTCGAGACCGACAAGGGCGAGGAGCAGATCGAAACCGACGTCGTCCTGATGGCAGTCGGCCGCTCCCCCGTCACGGCCGGACTCGGGCTCGAGGAGCTCGGCGTCGAGCTGAACGGTCCGTGGATCAAGATCAACGAGTGGTGCGAGACCAGCGTCCCCGGCGTCTACGCGATCGGTGACGTGGCCGGCGAGCCGATGCTTGCTCACAAGGGATCGCACGAGGGAATCGTCGCTGCCGAGCGGATCGCCGGCGTGGCCCACCACCCGATGCGATACGACAACATCCCGAGCGTCGGCTACTGCCACCCGGAGATCGCCACGATCGGCCTCACCGAAGAGGAAGCGGTGGCAGCCGGCCACGAGGTGAAGGTGGGCAAGTATCCGCTCACCGCGCACGGCCGGGCCCTGACGGCCGGGCACCCGGAGGGGTTCATCAAGATCGTCGCCGACGCGAAGTACGGCGAAGTCCTGGGCGTGCACATGATCGGCTACAACGTGAGCGAGTTGATCGGTGAGGCCGGGATGGCCCGGGCGCTGGAGTCCACGGTCGAGGAGATCGCGGCGCATGCGCATGCGCACCCGTCGATGGCCGAGGCCGTGATGGAGGCGGCGCTCGCAGCAATGGATCGCGCGATTCATATGTAATCGCCTCGCGTGGGAGGGGCGGCGCACACCCCTTCGCGAACCGCACCGCTCACGCGGTGAATGTTCGCTCCGGGGCATGCACCGCCCCTCCCACGCAGCACATACATGCGGATCACCGCTTAACCCGAGGATCGGAGTCTTCTGCCCGGTGGTTACATCAGTGAGGATGGACGGATGTTCGCGGGTTGGAGCGGACCTTTACCGCGAATGCGGTAGGAGTCCGCGGAAACGCGCGAGCATCCGCCCGTCATTCACCTGATGAAGAACACCATCCACGTAGTTCCCGTCACCGGCCTTGTACCGTACGACACCGGTCTCGCCTGGCAGCGCCGCCTGGCGAGGCAGCGGATCGACGGCCAGCGCGACGAGGATCTCCTGCTGCTGCTCGAGCACGAGCCCGTGGTCACGCTCGGGCGCGGTGCGACGGAGGGAAATCTCGTCGCGGCGCCCGGGCTGCTCGCGGCGGCCGGGATCGCAACGGCCGAGGTCGAGCGGGGCGGGGACGTGACGTACCATGGACCCGGCCAGCTCGTCGGCTATCCGATCCTCGATCTCGGTCGGTGGCAAAAAGACCTGCACTGGTATCTGCGACAGGTCGAGGACGGCTTGATCCAGGCCCTGGCGTCCCTCGGAGTCGCGGGGTTCCGGGTTCCCGGGTATACGGGAGTGTGGGTCGGCGACCCGGAGGGCGCGGACTCGGCGGCCGACCGGGCGGCGGGGAGGGCGCGGAAGATCGCTTCGATCGGGGTACACGTGAGCCGCTGGGTGACCTGGCACGGATTCGCGCTCAACGTCACCCGCCAGCCGCTGGACAAGTTCGGCCTGATGGTGCCATGCGGCATCCCGGACGTCCGCATGACCTGCCTCGAGCTGGAAGGGGCTTCCGATGACTTCGCCACGGTGCTCGAGGCGATCCGCATCGGATTCGGGTCGGCGTTCGATGCCACGACAGAGTTCACTGCCGCGGTTGAGCCGGGTGCTGACCTCGCTGACCTCGCGACTGGAGCCGCACTTCGATGACCGGACTGTTCGACATTCTCGGGCCCCGCATGGTCGGTCCTTCGAGTTCCCACACCGCGGGCGCCTGCCGGCTCGGATACGTGGTACAGGCGATCATCGGCGGTACTCCGGAGAAGGCCAGTATCGGCCTGCACGGCAGCTTCGCCATGACCGGTGAAGGGCACGGTACGAAGAAGGCGATCGTCGGGGGACTTCTGGGATACCAGCCCGACGATATCCGCATCCGGGACAGTTTTGCGCATGCGGCAGAAGCCGGCCTCGAGTACGAATTCCACGAGGTGGACCTGGGGGAAGACGCGCATCCGAACGGGACCCTGTTTGAGGTCACGCTGGGTGAAGACACGATGCGCGTGAAGGGGTGCTCGATCGGCGGTGGCCGGATCCGAGTCCGCGAGATCGACGGCTTTCAGGTCGATCTGAAGGGGACCCAGCCGACGATCGTGGTGCTGGCGGACGACGTACCGGGCACGGTCTCGAAGATCACGGGGATCATCGCCGAGCGAGGTCTAAACCTCGCCACGGTCAGGGTGGACCGGGAGGGCCGCGGCGAACGGGCGCTGATGACGATCGAAACCGATGGCGAGCTTCCGGATGACCTGTTTGCCAATCTGCACGACCGCTCGTGGGTGCACTGGATCCGCAACGTTCACCGCCTGAACGCCTGAGGTCGTCATGTTTGAATCGATCGCCGAGTGGTTCGAGCTGGCCGGAGAGGCGAATGACGGTCTCCCCGGCGCGGTACTGCGTCGAGAGTCGAAGGAGACGGACGCGGACGAGGAGACGATTCGCCGCCGCGTGGCCGACGCCCTGTCGGTGATGCGTGCGGCGGTGGACGAAGGCATGGCGATTGATGAGCCGAGCCCGTCCGGGCTCACGGGCGGGAGAGCGCGGCGGCTCAGTGCGGCGGGACCGGAGCTTCTCGGCCCGGCGTTTACGGCTGTGCTGGCGCGGGCGATCGCAACGCTGGAGGTGAACGCGCGCATGGGCCTGATCATGGCCACGCCCACGGCGGGAGCCGCAGGCGTGGTCCCGGCGGTGCTGCTCACCTTGCAGGAATCGCGGGGGTGGACCGAAGATCAGCTGATCGACGCGATGCTGGTGGCGGGCGGCGTGGGTGCGGTGATCGCCGAGCGCGCATCGATCTCCGGGGCGGGAGGTGGCTGCCAGGCTGAGACTGGCTCCGCGGCGGCGATGGCGTCGGCGGCCGTGACCTGGCTCGAGGGTGGCACACGGGAGCAGGTGGCCCAGGCGATAAGCCTTACCCTGCAGGGTATGCTCGGCCTGATCTGCGACCCGGTGGCAGGCCTGGTGGAGATCCCGTGCGTGTACCGCAACGCAACGGGAGCGGTGCATGCGCTGGCCGCCGCCGAGATGGCCCTGGCCGGGATGGACTTCCCGATTCCGGCGGACGAAGTCATCGACGTGATGGGCGAGGTCGGTCGGAAGATGGACGTCCGGTTTCGGGAGACGGCGCTCGGGGGGCTGGCCACGACGCCGACGGGACAGAAGATTGCCGCCGCCGCCGGCATGGACCGGCTGGTGCAGCTTCAGCGCAGGGGACGTACGGACGGCGAGTCATCGGCGCGTATCGGACCGTCATGATCTACCGGCCAGGCGGCCGCAGAAATGGAATAGTGTGACAAGATGACGATTCTACCGATTCTACTCGGTGTAGCGCTGCTGGTTGGCGTATTCCTGGGACTGCTGGCGAAGATGCCGCCGAAGCAGATCGTAGCGCAGTGCGCCGCGATGTGCGGCGCGGCTGCGGTATTCTGGGCCCTGTCGCTGATGGTGCTCTGACGGTCCGGTAACCTGACTTCGCGCCGGATCAGGCCTGCCGCGCTGCCCGGGATTTGGCCAGCAGCAACCTCGCCTTCCTTCGTTCTTCCGCGTCCAGGTGACGACGGAGCTCGTCTTCGGTTTCCAGCGACAGCCGGGGAACATCGACCGGATGACCTTCTCCGTCGATCGCCACCATCGTCACGTAGCAGGAGTTGGTGTGCCGCCGATCGCCTCCCTGCACGTCCTCCGCGGTGACCCGGACTCCCACCTCGACGGACGTCCGTCCGACCGTGTTGACCGAAGCGTTAAGGGTCACGATCTCTCCGATCTGGATCGGGGAGCGGAAGTCCACCTGGTCGAAGCTGGCGGTCACACTGGGTCCGCCGGCGTGCCGCGACGCGCACACGTAGGCAATCCGGTCCACCGCGGCCAGAATCACTCCACCGAACACGTTCCCGAACAGGTTCGTGTCCTGGGGAGACATGAGCTGGGTCATCGTGACCTGTGAGTCTCTCACGCCCCGGATCTCGTCGGTGCCTCGTCCCACCACGACGGGGAGCTGGACCGCCTCACTCACGGCGCGACCTGTTCGATCGCCGGCCGCTCTTCGCCATGCACGATCTTTCCGCCGCGGAACGACGTGAATCCGACCAGCGCGGCGGCGCCGAGTCCGAGCAGCAGTACGAAGCGACGCAGGCGGGCGTCGTTCGGCTGGGTCATCGAGAACACGGCGAATATTCCCGAAGTGACCAGGACGATCGATGCCCAGGTGGCCCAGGTCCGGTGATTCTGGATGATCCCGGGCCTGACGAACGTCCGATCGAGGACGATATCTCCGGCCGTGATGCCGCTGATGTAGGATGGCAGAACCATGACGGCGGCGATCAGTAGCGACA
>Ga0316193_10003560_pt1 | contig 11280 bp, 11 predicted proteins | sample MerIslsedime2_MG_FD_207735 | JGI IMG/M metagenome (GOLD analysis project Ga0316193, IMG submission 207735) | Coastal sediment microbial communities from Maine, United States - Merrow Island sediment 2 | ecosystem: Environmental > Aquatic > Marine > Coastal > Sediment | place: USA: Maine... | reverse complement strand
GTCGCCGAGGTCGCCGATGGTCGGCACGGTCGGCAGAGAGCCTCGCTCGACTGCGACGAGGTCGAGCACGTGGAACTCACGATTCGGCTCGGCGAGTAGCCGTTCGAGGTACCGCAACCCCTTGAGGTCCTGGATCAACACCGTGACGCCGTCGAACCGGATCGTTCGCGTGTCGCCGTCACAGCGAAAGAGGTTCGACGTGGCGCCGGACGATGGCAGCTGCGGCCGCGACTGTGGTTGCCGCAGCGGGACCGGTTCGAGGTGGGCGCAGTGCTCAGCTCGCTCGGCCCAGAGGACGGCCCCGAATTCTTCGAATGCGTGTTGCGCAGCCCGTCGGTCCATCAGCGCGCCGTCGAAGTTACCGGTGCCTTCACGTGCGTCGGCGAGCACCATTCGCGCGACCCCCGCCTCGAATGGCGCCCCGACGTCGATCCACGTCGCCAGCGCGTGCTCACACCGTGGAACCGCGCCCGCGGGGTCACCCTGGGCCAATGCCACGCGCCCTTGGGCGAGTTCGGCGATCGCGTGCAGCGCGCGGCTGGCGAACGTGTCGCCGATCTCCTGCAGTTCGTCGGCGGCTGACCGAGCGGTGGGGAGGTCACCGACGGCGATCGCGATCTCGACCTGCGCATCCAGGAGCGGGGCGCGACGGAGCCCTCCGTATGGAGGGCGCTCCTTCGAGGGAACGTCGAATGGGTGCTCGAGCGCATCGTTGATCAGCGCGGCAGCAGCCGTGGCGTCACCCTGAGCGAGTCGCAGGAGCGCCAGCCCGGGCTGGGGCATCCACGAGTTCGCGTGCGCGGCGAGGAATGCTTCCTCGGCGCCGGCGAGATCCCCCTTGCGGAGCCGGATGTTGCCCAGCTCGGTGAGCGGCCAGCCGAACTCACGACGCATCCACGGCCGCAGTTCCTCACATGCCTCGAGCGCTTCCTGCTCCGCCCGGTCACACGGTCCGGTCAGCCGGAGCATTTCCGCGCTGTGGACACGGCACCTCCCACTGAATCCGCCGAATGCCGCACGGTGACGCCAGTGCTCCATGGCTTGGGTCCACTCCGCTGCTCGCTCGTAGAGAGCCAGCCCTTGTACCGCGCAGATCACTTCGCAGTAGACCATCCCCGATGTCATGGGGTCCACATCACCCGACATCAGGGTCAGAGCGATGTCGTCAAGCATCTCGACGCCTTCGTCGATCTGCTCGTCGAAGATCAGGAGTCGAGCCTGAGCGGTCCGTCCGACCAGCACAGCCGGCGGGACGCCGAGTCGCTTGCCCAGGTCGACGGCCTGAACGGCGTTGACGCCCGCCGTGGCCATGTCGCCACACCACAGGCGCTCGTAGGTCCGCACCATCGCGACGATCGCGTGCACCGGTGTCTCGTCGTATCCCTCGATCAATCGGTCGGCCCGTCGGAGCCATCCACGAATGGGCGCCATCAGGCCGGTGTCGATCATCAGGTACATGGCGACCATCGCGGCCGCGCGTGCCGCACCGATGTCGTCGCCGCCCGCAACGTGGAGTGCGTACAGCTGCTCCCACGCCGACACGGAGGCCTCGGGATCTCCGGCCGCGTAGGCCGCCTCGGCTCGCTGTTCCAGGTCGGCTGCCGTCGACGGTTCGAGGGATTCGGTCATCGAGCCAATCCCCGGTACCGCCGGGAACGGCAGCGGCGGGTCAGCCCGATTTCGCTCATTGTCCCATTGTGACATCGATTGTCACGCCAACCGAGTGGGCGACACCGCGAACCAGCGTTGCCGTTCAGTCAACTCGACGAAAGGCCACCCATGGAACCCACTGACCAGCTTGCCGTGATCATCCCGACGCTCATCGACATCGTCGACGGTCTCGGCGCCGAGCAACTCGACAATCCCACCCCGTGCGCCAACTTCACCGTACAGGGGATCCTCGATCACATGATGGGCGGCGCGTCGGCGTTCGTTCCAGCCTTCCTCGGCGAGGCGGCCGGTGACGGGGCCACGGCGGCTTCGACGGCCGACACGCCGGCCGGTCAGGTGCCGGCGGCCGAGTTTCGAGCTGCGATGACCAGCCTGCTCGATTCGGTCAACGCTCCGGGCGCGATGGATCGAATGATCGACGCCCCGTTCGGCCGCGTGCCCGGTTCGGTGTTTGCTCGGTTCGTGGCGTTCGACGGACTGGTCCACGGCTGGGACCTGTCGCTCGCGACCGATCGAGCGTACGAACCGCCCGCCGATGTGGTCGCCGACGTGTCTGCCTTCGCCCACGAGGCGCTCGGTCCCGACATGCGCGACGGCGACACCTTCGCCGCCGAGGCGACCGCTCCGGCCGGCGCCGGCGACTTGGTCCAGCTCGTTGCCTTCAGCGGCCGCACCGTCTGACCACACCAGATCCAACCGTCAACGACCAACACAGAAGGAATCGACACCATGCGCACCACCAAGGAATCCATCCCCGTCAAGTTCGCCGTCCCGGGTGCCACCGCCCGGCAGCTCACCGACTTCGGTGACGCCACCGGCTTCGGCAAGATCGGCGGCGAGTACTTCTCGCTCGCGGCCGGCACCGACATCGCCCCGCTGCTCCAGGGTCTCACCGACGATGCCTGCCACGCACCACACTGGGGCTACGTCATCTCCGGTCAGCTCGTCATCAGCTACACCGACGGCTCGGAGGAGACCTGCTCGGGCAGCGACATCTTCTACTGGCCCCCGGGTCACAGCGTCCGCGTCGCCGAGGACGCCGAAGTGATCCTCTTCAGCCCGCAGGCCGAACACACTCACGTGATGGACCACATGGTCGCCAAGATGGGAAGCTGATCCACATGGATGATCGGTCCGAGGTTGCTGACCACTACTCGACGGGCACGCTGCTCGGCGCGATCGAAGCCGGCCTCACGGCGATGGGCTCGACGCCGGCGACAGTCTCCGTGGAGGACCTCGGACCGGTCGATGAATTCCATGTCGGCGGTCGCCTGGCGACGGCCGAGCTGTGTGAACACCTGGGCGCGGCAGCCGACAGCAGGCTGCTCGACGTCGGGTGCGGCATCGGCGGCACCGCGCGCTTCGTCGCCTCGACGATCGGAAGCCATGTGACGGGCATCGATCTCACCCCGGAGTACATCGAGGTGGCCCGAACGCTGAGCGGCTGGACGTCGCTCGACGATCGCCTCGACTTCGAGGTGGCGAGCGCACTCGACATGCCCTACGACGATGAGTCGTTCGATGGTGTCACACAACTCCACGTCGGCATGAACATCGCGGACAAGGCAGCGCTCTTTCGCGAGATCCATCGTGTCCTGCGTCGGGGCTCTCGGTTCGCGCTCTACGACATAGTGAGGACGTCGGACGGCGACGTCACCTTCCCCGTACCGTGGGCCGGTGAACCCGCGAACAGCTTCGTCGCCGATCTGCCGACATACCGTCGCGAGCTCGCGACAGCTGGCTTCGAGGTGCTCGTCGAGCGCGATCGTGGCGAGTTCGCTGTCGAGTTCTTCACTGCGATGCGAGAACGCGCCGCAAGTCAGGACGGTCCGCCGCCGCTCGGTCTCCACGTGATCATGGGCCCTGACGCTTCGACGAAGATCGGCAACTTGATCGCTGCGTTGACCGACGGCACCCTTGCGCCCGTCGAACTCATCTGCCGTCGGGGGGAGATGAGTTCGACGACAACCGTTGCCCGTGGTGTCTGACACCACGAGCAACGGTTCAGACGCCGGTGTCGAATGGGGTGGTGGGCGGTCCGTCCGTGATGAGCGTTCGGAGATGTGAGCTGAGCGCTCGCGGCGCGAACCAGACATCGTCGATCGTCGCCTGCTCGATGTCGTCGATGTGCCACCAGCGGAGTTCGTGGAGGCGTTCGGCGCGGAGTTGCTCCCACGAGAGCGCCGGGGTCGGCACGAACCGGTCGGTTGCTTCGACCAGGTAGAAGCGGTCGCGCTGGCCGTCCCAGAACCCGTCCTCGAACGGGATGATGTGCTCTCGGTTCCAGACGTGAGGGCCGACCACCGGATCGGTGAGGCCGACCTCCTCGATCAACTCACGGTGCAGGGCTTCGAGATGGGTCTCGCCGGGGTCGAGGCCACCGCCGGGAAGTGCCCACACCGTCTTGGTGGGGAACTCGAACCGCACGAGCAACACATGAGCATCGGGCGTCACGAGCAGCGCTCGAACGGCCTGGCGAATTCGCAACGACGGAGCCGGATCGGTCATCAATCGTTGGGTGTGTCGCGGAGGCCGTCGTTGAACGCCTTGTACATGCCGTAGACGCTCTTGCACTTCTCGCACACCGGCAATTGCTTCGGATCGCGCGACGGCACCCACACGAATCCGCACAACGCCTCGACCGGCGTTCCCATGATGCGGGCTTCGAGCACGACCGCCGCGGCGTTCTCGCCGCGCTTGGTCTTGACGATGTGCGCTGCGGTCGGCTCGCCGGTCTCGGTGGTCTCGTCGGTGTCGACGTCGACACGCTCGACGGGCATCGTTTCGAGGTCGGTCATGGTGTCAGTGAACCACATCAGGTAGGGTGCCCCTCGTGCTCATCGCCATTGTCGCCGTCGTCGCCGCTGTAGCGGCAGCAGGCGCAGCAGTGGCTGCACGCGGCCCCGCACCCGTACTCGTTCCGGTACGGGTCAAGCGGGGGACACGCACTCAGCGCTAGCTGACCGTGGAACTCGCTCGACCAGCCGGACACCGGCGGCGGGCACGCTGTTGGTCTCCGGAGAACCCCTCGTTCCCCACCACGCACGGAGACACACCATGACCAGCACCACGAACGACGCCCGCATCCCTGATGTCATCGACATGAGCGACGCCTACGCCGGCGATCCGGCGTTTGCGCTGCATCAGGGCGGAAAGCTCGTCATCGCCTCACGGGTGCCGATCGATGGCCCAGAGGATCTCTCGCTCGCCTACACCCCCGGCGTCGGCAGGGTCTCCCAGGCGATCGCCGACGAGCCTGACCGTGTGTGGTCGCTCACCGGTCGGTCGAACGCGGTTGCGGTGCTGTCCAACGGCACGGCCGTGCTCGGCCTCGGCGACATCGGCCCGGAGGCGGCGCTGCCCGTGATGGAGGGCAAGGCGGTGTTGTTCAAGCAGTTCGGCAGTGTCGACGCCTACCCGGTCTGTGTGAACGCCCGCACTGTCGACGAGATGGTCGCGATCGGCAAGGCGATCGCCCCGACCTTCGGCGGCATCAACCTCGAGGACATCAAGGCTCCCGAGTGCTTCGAGATCGAGCGTCGTCTCCAGGACGAACTCGACATCCCGGTCTTCCACGACGACCAGCACGGTACCGCGATCGTGGCCCTGGCCGCCTTGATCAACGCGGCCAGGGTCATCGGCAAGCGCGTGGAGGAACTTCGCGTCGTGATCGTCGGAACTGGCGCCGCCGGCGTTGCTGTGGCCGAGCTCCTGCATGATGCCGGAGCGGGTCAGGACGGCACCGGCGACATCGTCGGCGTCGACAGTCGAGGGATCCTCCACCGCGAGCGCGAGAACCTGACGGCGACCAAGCAGTGGTTCGTCGAGAACGGCAACTGCGACGACCGTCGCGGCGGGGTGCGCGAGGCGCTCCAGGGTGCCGATGTGCTCCTCGGGCTTTCGGGCCCCGGGGTCATCCAGCCCGAGTGGCTCGCCGAGATGGCCGACGATGCGATCGTGTTCGCCATGGCCAACCCGACACCGGAGGTCATGCCGGAGCTGATGCCCGACAACGTGTCGGTGATCGCCACGGGCCGGAGCGACTATCCGAACCAGATCAACAACGTGCTCGCCTTCCCTGGCGTGTTCCGGGGGATGCTCGACGTCCAGGCCACGCGGTGCACGATCGAGATGAAGCGCGCCGCGGCCGACGCGCTCTCCGCGCTCGTGATCGAACCGACCGCAGAGCGGATCATCCCTGGGGCCTTCGAGCCGGACGTCGCGGACGCCGTCGCTGATGCAGTCCGCGAGATGGCCGTGCAGCAGGGCTACGTCCGCTCGTGACCCGCCGAACCGAGTGACGGCGGAAGAGTCCTTCCCCTCCGTCGCATGAATCGGGGCGCATTCGGGCAGGGTGGGGGAATGTCCCGGTTCGAGCGCTCATTCGCGTCGCTGCAGAACCTGGACTATCGCAAGCTGTGGTGGGCCGGATCGTTCTCGTTCATGTCGGTCCAGATGCAGTTCCTGCTTCGAGGCGTGCTGGCGTGGGACCTCACCAAGCGCGAGGGTGCGCTCGGCCTCGTCTATCTCTGCTTCGGTGTGGCGCTCCTGATCGCCACGCCACTCGGTGGTGTCGCGGCCGATCGACTTCCGAAGCGCCGGGTACTGCTCGTCAGCCAAGGAGCGATCCTCGCCGCGGCGTTCGGGATGGGCATCGTCGTGCTGACCGACACGGTGCAATTCTGGATGCTGCTCGTCGCGGCGCTGACACAGGGGATCGCGTTCGGCTTCTACGGCCCGACTCGAATGGCGTTCACCTCGGAGATCGTCGGACGCGACCAGCTGGGCAATGCGATCACGCTGTCGATGTTGAGTATGAACGGCACTCGCGTGGTCGCGCCCGCGTTGGCCGGAGCATTGGCCGGGATCGTCTTCATCGGCATCGGTGGCGCGTACATCGTCTCGGCGACGTTCTCGCTGCTGTCGTTCGTGCTGTTGCTCCGGTGCCCCTCGGGATCACAGCCCCGGGCCACGACCACGGCGAAGCCGCTCGCCGAGATCGCCGACGGCGTTCGTTACGTGGCCGCTCGACCCCATCTGCGACGGCTCGTGTTGAGCTCCTTCGTGATCATCATGTTCGGCTTCAACTACGTCGCCTTCATCCCGGCGTTGGTCAAGGGCGAGTTCGATCTCGGTGACGGCTGGGTCGGCGTCATCATGTCGGCGAGTTCCATCGGTGCCGTCGCCGTTGCTGTTCCGCTGGCCAGCCGTGCGGACGGCGCCGGGGTCTGGCGTCTGATGGTCGGCTCGGGCCTCGTCTTCGGAGCGGCCGTGATGGCGCTCGGGCTCTCACCGGAGTTTGCGATCGGTGTCGTCGTCGTCGCCTTCGTCGGTGCTGGGACGACGGGATATCAGTCGCTCTCGAACACGATCGCGCTGAACATGACCGGCGACACCCACCAGGGACGTGTGCAGTCGCTGATGATGTTGAGCTTCGCCGGCTTCGGCATCGCGGCGGCCCCGCTCGGCCTGCTCGCGGAAGCGATCGGGCTCCGCCAGGCGATCTTCGTGATGGGCTCGATCACGCTCGCGACGGTGATCGGCTACGCCCTGCTCGAACGACGCGTCCAAGTCGAGATCGAACAAGGTGTCCCACTCGACGAGATCGCCGTCGCTGTCCAGGCCACCTGACGTCGCGCTCCGATGAGTCTCAGCGCGACCTGCGCGCGGCCAGCCTCATCGATGGGGAAACGGGGTGGTGCGGGTGTCAGACCGCGAGGGTGGAGAGTTCGGCGGCAAGGTTGGCGCGGGCGCGATCCTCCCAGCGTTCACGCCCCGTCCGGGTGCTGTAGATCTCGGATCGGTCGAGGAAGTCTCTGAGAACCTGGGCCCGCCCGGAACGCCAATCGTCATCGTCGAGGTTGCGGTACTCCTCGCGCACGCCGGTCACGTAGGCGGAGTAACCGGCAGGATCGGCGCCGAGCACCGCGAGATCGGCGTCGAGGAGGATCGCTGTGTCGCCGCTGTGGACGTCCGCTCCATGCTCGGTCGCTTCGATCATCGATGCCACTCGCTCCGCTCGGTCGCCGTCCCAGCCGAGCGAGGAGAGATCACGTCGAGCAAGGCGGGCACTGGCGCGTTCGTTGGCCGGATACGACGGCTCGTACACCGCATCGTGATAGAAGGCAGCGGCGACGACCTCGTCGAGGTGGTCGATCGGCTCGGTCGCCGCGAGTTCCTCGACGTGGCGGAGCACCCAGGCCACATGGGTCACCGTGTGATAGCGACGGTGCTTCTCGCGGTGCCGGGCGAGGAGACGTTCGAGGAGGCGCTGATCGGTGCTGACGCGGCGCTGCCACGCAACGGTGAGCTCCAACTCCGGCTCGTTCATCGGGCCAGTGTGCCATCAGCTGACGGTTCGTGGCAGGGTGACGGCGTGGCGATCCTCATCGACGACGCTCGCTGGTGGTGGAAGGGCCGCAAGTGGTGTCACCTCGTGAGCGACACCTCCTACGACGAGCTGCACGACTTCGCCGACCGCGCCGGCGTTCCGAGACGAGGGTTCCAGGGTGACCACTACGACATCCCCGAGGAGTACCGCGCCGAGCTGATCGCGGCGGGCGCCGAGCTGGTCGAGAGCCGCGAACTCGTCCGGCGCCTCCGGGGTGGGGGTCTGCGCTTGAGCCCGGCCGAGCGTCGAGCTCGAACCGCGAGCCCCTGAGCCGTCGGGTCGACACCGGTGCAAGGTTTGGTACGGCGGCAGGAGGTCAGGCGGTCCACCGCGCTGGCTCGCCGAACACCCCTCGCGGGCATCGAATCGTCGTGCCGAGCACGAACCATTCGATGAGTTCGAGGCCGCTGGCTCGGCACTGATCGCTCGCTTCCAGCCACCGATGGACGTCGTCGGGTTCGACGCCACCGTGGGGGCGGCTCGTGGCGAGAATCAGGCCGTCGACGTCGTCGACCTCGTGCGCCACGGCGAGGCAGGTGTCGATGACGGTGAACATCGCGTCCGGGTCGATCGTGTCGGTGACGATCAGGATCGAGGAGCCGCAACGGTGCTCATCGAGCAGCATGGCGATCGTGTCGTGGCCGTACGGCGCGGCCAGTGCCAACACCGCGAGGGCGTCGTCCGCGCAACGGATCGGATCGATGCCCCCTCGGGGGACACGGTGGGAGGAGCGGTTGCGAGACATGTGGTCCCTTCGGTCGAAGCGATCGAAGGGGGAGCCGGCACGTGTGACGATACCGATCGGGTGTGACAACCGATGAGAGCAGCGTTCCAATCAGGGCCTAACCTCGCACCCATGGCCGTGGCGACGATCTACCACAACACACATTGAAACTCGTCCACCAATGCCGTGCGCATTGCCGAGGAACTCGGGGTCGAGGTCGACATCGTGAACTACATCAAGACACCACCCGACGCCGACACGCTCCGTGCCATCATCGCCAAGCTCGAGGACGAGCCGACGAGCCTCGTCCGTCGAGACAGCATGTGGAAGAAGCTCGGGCTGACCGAAGCCGATGCCGAGACCGAGGATCAGATCGTCGAGCTGCTCGTCAAGCACAAGCAGCTCCTCCAGCGACCCGTCGTCGTCACCGCCGATGCCGCGATCATCGGCCGTCCGAAGGACAGGGTGAGGGAGCTCCTCGCACCGTTGGCGCCGGCGTCGTGAGGCGTCGGATCACGGATGCCGATGACTGATTCCGAGACGCCGGATCCCGGCGTGGACGACGAGGAGCAACCCACGCGGTGGAAGCTGCTGGCGACGACGCTCAAGGATCAACGTCGAAACCTGATCATCGGCAGTCTCATCGGGCTGCTGTGGATGCTCGGCAAGATCTCCGTCCCGATCCTCGTTCGGTTCAGCATCGACAAGGGGATCGAACAGGGCGACTATCTCTGGCTCTGGGTGATGCTGATCGCGCTCGCGGGCGTGTGCGTCGGTACGTTCACCGCCCTGCGCCGGTTCTTCGCCTTCCGGGAGGCGCGGTGGACCGAGGCCCGCTTGCGTGAGCAGATGTTCAACCACATCATGTCGCTCCACGTCGGGTACCACGACCGGGCCCAGACGGGTCAGTTGATGAGCCGATCCTCGAGCGATCTGCAGCAGGTCCAGTCGTTCGTCGTGATGATCCCGATCACGATCTCCAACCTGTCGATGGTCGTCGCTGCGTCGGTCATCCTGTTCGTCTCCGATTGGAGGCTGGCGCTCGTGGCACTCGCTCCGCTGCCATTCGTCAACGTCGCGGGGCGTCGCTTCTCCCAGGCGATTCATCCCGCCGTGCTCCAGGTCCAGGCAGAGCAGGCCGAACTGGCGACCGTCGTCGAGGAGTCGGTCGGCGGCGTGCGTGTGATCAAGGGGTTCGGCGCCGAGGACGTCCAGTCACAGCGCCTCCGAAAGGAGGCCGCCGACATCCAGGGCGTCTCGATCAGGGCCGCGAGGATCCGGGCGAAGTATCTGCCCGCCATCGACCTGCTCCCGCAGATCGGGTTGATCGCCGTTCTCGGCTTCGGTGGACTGCAGGTCATCGACGGTGAGCTCACCGTTGGACAGCTGGTGCAGTTCAACTTCTACGTCGCGTTGCTCGTGTCGCCGCTGCGGATGCTCGGCATGACCATCGCGTTCGCTCAGCGCGCCGGTGCGGCCCTCGAACGGGTCAACGAGGTGCTCGACACCGCGCCGATCATCACCGACGCTGTCGATCCGGTTCGGCTGCCCGACATCGCCGGCGCCGGCGCCGTGACGTTCCGCGACATCAGGTTCGGGTACGACGCTGACGCCCCGGTGCTGGACGGCTTCGACCTCGACCTGGCGGCGGGCGAATCGGTGGCACTGGTCGGTGGGACCGGGTCGGGCAAGTCGACAGTGGCGCGTTTGCTCGTGCGGTTCTACGACGTCGACGCCGGGTCGGTCAGCATCGATGGTGTCGATGTCCGTGACCTGTCTCTGCACGATGCCCGTCGGGCGGTGGGCATCGTGTTCGAGGACACACTGCTCTTCCACGACAGCGTTGCCGCCAACATCGCCTTCGCGAAGCCCGACGCCGACACCGACACCATCGAACGGGCCGCCCGCCTCGCCGGCGCGCACGACTTCATCATGGGTCTGCCCGAGGCCTACGGAACGATGCTGGGTGAACGTGGCTACTCGCTCTCCGGCGGCCAGCGCCAGCGCATCGCCATCGCCCGAGCCATCCTCGCCGACCCTCGTGTCCTGGTGCTCGACGATGCGACGTCCGCTGTCGACCCGTCGAAGGAGCATGAGATCCGCTCCGCGATGTCGACCGTGATGGATGGCCGCACGACGATCGTGATCGCCCATCGTCCGGGCACAATCGCGTTGGCCGACACCGTGGTGTTGCTCGACGGGGGACGCGTGGTCGCGTCGGGGCCTCATCAGAAGTTGCTCGAGACCGAACCTCGATACCGCGAGGTGCTTGCGGCGATGACCGCGGAGGACGACGAACGTCGCGCCGAACTCGCCGCCGGGCGCGCGGCCGACGCCATCGAGCCCCGGACTCCAGTGGGTGGTGACTGATGCACGGCATGGGAGCGATCTCCGAAGCGGACAAGCTCGACGCCGAGGAGGCAAAGAAGGTCCTCCGGCGAGCAGCGCGGATGGCGTTGCCGTTCAAGAAGACCATTCTCGGCGCACTGTTTTT
>Ga0316193_10003558_pt1 | contig 11282 bp, 6 predicted proteins | sample MerIslsedime2_MG_FD_207735 | JGI IMG/M metagenome (GOLD analysis project Ga0316193, IMG submission 207735) | Coastal sediment microbial communities from Maine, United States - Merrow Island sediment 2 | ecosystem: Environmental > Aquatic > Marine > Coastal > Sediment | place: USA: Maine... | reverse complement strand
CGCCCGCCGCTTTCCAAAACTAACGGCAAGAACGCGTTATTGACTCGAACCGGACCGAATACATTGACAGCGAATGTAAATCTGACAGCTTCTTCCGACCCGGTCACCAGCGGTGACAACGAGACAACGCCCGCGTTGTTGACGATCCCCCAAAGACCGCGTCCCTCGCCGTTCACGAATGCCACTGCCGCGTCAACATCACTCTGAACCGTGACATCGAGTCGGACTGCACTCATATTGTCCATCGCATCAAGCCGCTCCAGATCTTCCTTCTTCCTCGCTCCCGCATAGACATAAAAACCGTTTGCCGCGAGTTTCTCGGCAATAAGCAGGCCGATTCCAGAACTTGCGCCGGTGACAAGCACGGCTTTCTGATCTGCCGCCTCATCGGCGATTGCAACCCTATCGCTGGTTACCAGGCCATATGAAGCGATTACGAGTAGCGCAACTATTATTTTCATCAAGTGTTCCTTATCTATGGGAGCAATCAGTACAGCGATATCCATCGTCCGGTTTTCAATCGGCGATTCTGGATCGGAATTTATTGAACCCGAAATTCGCGGGCGAGGTAGCGCGCAAAATCCCAGCAGTTTCGCTCAAGGTAAGACAACGGTCCCTGGCGCGCATCGGTGGATCTCGTTCCACGATACACACCCTCTACGGCTTTCTTGTCTTCGCCGTTCACCTGGTGCAGCAAGCTCATCACGGAATCAATCTCCGCCTGACGATCATCGGCATTATCAAGGATCTCCCCCGGAATCGACACTGCCCAGTGAATACTCACCTTGTCGACCCCCTGTGGCTGAATGGACAGATACCACAGCATATCGGGCTGCAATTGAATCAGGTGGGTGGGAAAAACATTGATCAGGTAAGTACGCAGTCGCTGGTCGCCCTCAAGCCAGTTATTGGTCGAATGTGGCTTTACGCTGTGCGGACCCGGTTCGTCCTGCACAAAATGATAAGCGAATGCATCGCCACCCGGAAGAAGCGTCGTTTGATCTTCGGAAGAACCGTATTTGCTGAATGAATCCGAATGCACCCTGTGCAAGTGATAGACATCCATGAAATTCTCGACCAGGCATTTCCAATTGGTCTCCCACACATCGTGTGCTTCGTAGACAGGAACGTAATCCGCCATATGAAAGTCGGCGACGACATCACCCAATTGCGCAAGCTGCTCAGAAATAGCTGTCGCATCAGGACTAAGGCTTACGTAAATAAACCCTTGCCAGGTTTCACAACGTAGTGGCTTCAGTTTGTGATCCGATTTATCGAAGCCTGCAGTCTTCTGCATAAAAGGCGCACCAATCAGTTGGCCGCCCAATTCATACGTCCACGAATGATAGGGACAGGATATTCGCGAGACGTGCCCTCGCCCTTCGAGCAACCGTGAGCACCGGTGTAAACAAACATTCGGAAATGCATTTACCGAACCATCTTTTTGCCGAATGACAAATACGCCCTGATCGACGATGTCAAAGCAGATGTAATCACCGGGATTGGGCATCTCGGCCGTTCGCCCGACGCATATCCAGCCGCGCTGAAACAGGCGCTCATTCTCAAGACTCAGGATGTCCGGATGATGATAAATTTCCGGTGGCAGACTTTGCGCTTCACTGATATCCCTGGCTGCGTTCTCAGCGACTATTTGCAGCAGTTCGTCAGCTGTGCGACTCATGAATCATCGTTTCTTCGGCATATAGAGATCGGTAATTGTGCCTTCAAACGCTTCGGCAGCGAAAGCCACCGTTTCAGATAGTGTCGGGTGTGGATGTATGGTCAACGCAATGTCCGTCGCATCTGCGCCCATTTCCACAGCGAGCCCGATTTCCGCAATAAGGTCGCCAGCGCTCGGCCCCACGATAGCGCCACCGAGCACACGACCCGTTGATTTGTCGAACAACAGCTTGGTAAATCCTTCCGATCTCCCAAGAGACAGCGCACGACCACTGGCCGCCCAGGGAATTTTCGCTTTCTCATACTCAGCCCCGGTTTGCTTCGCCTCGGTTTCCGTCAATCCGACCCATGCAATCTCGGGATCGGTATAGGCAACCGATGGAATCGCCCGGGCATCAAAAGCACTTTTTTCGCCTGCAGCGACTTCTGCAGCAACCCTCGCCTCATGCGTGGCTTTGTGCGCAAGCATGGGACCACCTGCGAGATCACCAATGGCAAAAATATGTGGCACATTGGTTTGCATCTGCTTGTTCACCGGAATAATGCCGTGCGGATCAACCTCGACCCCGGCATTGTCGGCACTGAGATGATTTCCGTTGGCCCGCCGTCCTATCGAAATCAAAACTTTGTCGTAGATCTCTGAAGTCGGTGCCTTGTCACCTTCGAACGACACCTCAATGCCGGGTTCCGTCGCTCGCATGCCGGTCACTTTGGTATTGAGCATGATGGATTCATAACGTTTGTCGACGAATTTTCTAAACGGCCGAACGAGGTCGGGATCAGTGCCGGGCATCAGAGCATCTGTTAGCTCGACTACACTTACGCTGGTCCCAAGCGCCGAATACACGCATGCCATTTCAAGGCCGATGATACCGCCACCAACGACCAGCATTCGTTTTGGAATTGGGTCGAGTTCGAGCGCACCGGTCGAATCGATAATACGAGGGTCATCCGGCACACCCGGCAACTGGGCACTTTCGGAACCTGCCGCAATAATGCATTTCTCAAACTGAATGACTTCGCCATTGTCCAGCGACAGTGTATTGGCGGATTCGAATGTCGCTGTTCCGTGAATCACCCGAACCTTGCGCTGCTTGGCCAGGTGAGACAGTCCGCCAACCAGGCGTTCAACCACCGAGTTTTTCCACTCTCGCAACGCCTGCGCGTCGATCGTGGGCTTGCCAAACGTAATACCATGATCGGCCATCGCCTCGGCATCATCGATAACTTTTGCGGCGTGCAAAAGCGCTTTGGAAGGTATGCAGCCCACATTCAGGCATACGCCACCCAGAACAGGCCAGCGCTCCACCAGTACGACATCCAGTCCGAGGTCGGCAGCGCGAAATGCGGCAGTGTAGCCACCCGGACCCGCGCCGATTACGACAAGCTGCGCCTGGTGTGTCTCCGGCGCAGATTTTTGCTGCTCGCCCTCGAGGCCCTTGTTTGCTATCGCTTGCTGCTTTGCAGGGTCGATTACCAGGGTGGCTTCGCCGATATCTTTGTCAGCCACTAGGGGATCGCCTGCAGCAGTGATCCAACATCCGCCAGTTTCTGCGAAAGGAATGTGGTGAACCTGACAGCATAAGCACCATCAATTACCCGATGGTCGTACGACAGGGACAACGGCAGCATCAGCCGGGGGTCGAATGCCTCACCGTTCCAGACCGGCTGAATCGAGGAACGTGACACACCAAGAATGGCGACTTCGGGCGCGTTAACGATTGGCGTGAATGCGGTGCCACCAATGCCGCCGAGGCTCGACACCGTAAAGCTCGCACCCTGTAACTGGTCGGCTTTCAATTTTCCCTCGCGCGCCATGAGCGATAACTCGCCCAATGCTTGAGCAAGTTCGTAGACGTCCATCTTGTCGGCATCGCGAATGACGGGAACCATCAGGCCGTTTTCCGTATCGGCTGCGAAACCGAGGTGATAATATTTTTTGTAGACGAGCGAATCGCCATCCTCCGACAAGGATGCATTCGCTTTGGGAAACTCTTTCAACGTCGCGATACAGGCTTTCATTACGAACGCCAGTGGCGTCAGGCCGATGCCCCGCTCTTTCGCAGCACCTTTTAACTCCTGCCGCTTTGCTTCAAGTTCCGTGATGTCGGCAAGATCATGTTGCGTCACGTGCGGCAGGTTTATCCAGCTCGCCTGCAACCGCGGCCCGGAAATTTTCTGTATGCGGGTCAGCGGCTGCACATCGATTTCACCGAATTTTGCGAAATCGATAACCGGTACTCTCGGCAGCCCGGCACCAGCGCCCGTAGCCGCTGCACCTCCGGTCAGTATCGCTTTGACAAACGCCTTGACGTCGTCATGCAGAATCCGATTCTTGGTGCCGCTGCCTTTGACCTGCGGCAGATTGACGCCGAGTTCGCGCGCGAGTTTGCGAACCGAAGGGCTGGCGTGCGCTTTTGAAAATCCGCTTTCTTCAATCATCGGCAGAGACGAGGCCGTGGCCGGCATGGCGGGCGCCTGCACAGCCGCCTGTTTTACAGGCGCTGGCCGAGCCGCCGCCGGCGGTGCTGCTTCCGGCAAGGACGCCGTCTTTTCCAGCGCGTCGATCACTGCGATTGGCGTTCCTTTGGAGACCTTGTCGCCAACCTTGACCAGCACCGCATCGATCGTGCCAGCCGATGTTGACGGCACGTCCATAGCAGCCTTGTCTGTTTCCAGCGTCAGCAATGGGTCTTCAAGCTCCACACTATCGCCAACAGCAACCATCACTTCGATAACTTCAACGTCGTCGAAATCTCCAAGATCCGGTATCGCGATTGTCTGAAGGCCGCCGACGATCGTTGTCGCCGCTCCGATGGGCGTCGCAACCACCGTGGTATCGCCCTGCATTACCTCGGCCTGGATTGCAGGCGTTACGACAACCGTATCGCTGACCTCGATTTCGATCGTGCCAATAACAGATCCGCTCGACACCTTGTCGCCGACTGCAACCGTTAAGGTTTTAACCACGCCGCCGTCGGCCGCCGGCACGTCCATGGTGGCTTTGTCAGTTTCGAGCGTGATCAGCCCATCTTCCCGCGCAACATGATCGCCGGTGCTGACCAGGATCTCGATAACTTCAACGTCGTCGAAATCGCCGAGATCAGGAATCACTATGTCGTGTGTGTTTGCCAATTCCGTGCCCCGCTAGCGTCGGTCAGAGATTTACCGGATCCGGCTTGTCCGGATCGATGCCATATTTATTGATTGCCTGGGCCACAGTTTTTTGGTCCAGCACGCCGTCATCCGCAAGCGCTTTGAGCGCCGTTACCGTGATATAGCGCCGGTCGACCTCGAAATGATCGCGCAATGCCGCGCGGCAGTCGCTGCGCCCATAACCGTCTGTCCCTAGAGTTACATAGCTGCCTGGCACCCAGCCCCGAATTTGATCTGCAATAATCTTCATGTAATCCGTCGCGGCGATGTAAGGCCCCGGGCGATCTGCCAGACACTGTTCCAGGTAACTCTTTTTCGCTTCTACTTCCGGGTGCAGGTGATTCCAGCGTTCTGTTTCAAGTGCGTTTCGGCGCAACTCGTTAAAGCTGGTTACCGACCAGATGTCTGAAGGAACGCCGAAGTCCCTGTCGAGCAAGTCGGCCGCACCGATCACTTCACGCAGGATCGTGCCGGAACCCATGAGCTGCGCACGGACCTGTCCCTGGCCGCCAACCTGCAACAGGTACATGCCTTTCAGGATGCCGTCCTCCACGCCGTTGGGCATGGGCGGATGCACGTAGTTTTCGTTCATGGTCGTGATGTAGTAAAAAATGTTTTCCTGGTTACCGATCATTCGCCTGAGACCGTCCTGCACAATCACCGCCAGCTCATAGGCATAGGTGGGGTCGTAGGAAACGCAGTTCGGTACCGTCGACGCATTGACCAGGCTGTGACCGTCCTGGTGTTGCAAACCCTCTCCAGCCAACGTTGTTCGTCCGGCCGTGCCACCAATCAGGAAACCTCGTGACTGAAGATCGCCGCCCGCCCAGATGAAATCGCCAATGCGCTGAAAGCCGAACATCGAGTAATAGATATAGAACGGCACCGTTTGAATATTGTGGTTGCTGTACGACGTGCCGGATGCCAGCCAGGAACAAAATGCACCGGCCTCGTTAATACCTTCTTCGAGAATCTGGCCCTTTTTATCCTCGCGATAAAACATCAACTGGTCAGCGTCTTCCGGTGTGTAAAGCTGTCCCTTGGATGAATAGATTCCGATCTGGCGAAACATGCCTTCCATGCCGAATGTTCGTGCTTCATCCGGCACAATCGGAACAATGTGTTTGCCGATCTGTTTGTCGCGGGTTAGTGCAGTCAGCATGCGCACAAGGGCCATCGTTGTCGATGCTTCCCGTTCGCCGGTGCCGTCGAGCTGGGTTCTGAAAATCTCGAGCGGCGGAACAGTCAATGGTGCGGGATTGTGCCGACGTTGTGGCAGGTAACCGCCCAGTGAGCGGCGCCGTTCCTGCAGGTATTCAATTTCCGGACTGTCCGCGGCAGGTTTGCAATAGGGAAGCTCGCCAATATCTTTGTCTGAAACTGGAATATTGAAGCGGTCGCGGAATTCTTTTAGCGCTTCTATGTCCAGCTTCTTTTGCTGGTGCGCCGTGTTCAGACCTTCGCCCGCCGAACCCATGCCGTAACCCTTGACGGTCTTCGCAAGAATAATGGTCGGCTGGCCCTTGTGGTTGATGGCGTTTTCGTAGGCAGCGTAAACTTTGTGCGGATCATGACCGCCACGATTCAAATGCCAGACCTCATCGTCCGACATATTGGCAACCATTTCTTTCGTCTCGGGATACTTGCCAAAGAAGTGTTCACGAACGTAACCACCATCTTTGGATTTGTAGCTCTGGTATTCGCCGTCAACAGACTCTTCCATCAAGCGCCTGAGCACCCCTTCGCGGTCCTTGGCCAATAACGGATCCCACCTCGACCCCCAAATGACTTTGTTGACGTTCCAGCCGGCACCGCCGAACGCAGCTTCCAGCTCCTGAATAATTTTGCCGTTGCCGCGCACTGGTCCGTCCAGTCGTTGCAAATTGCAGTTCACAACGAACACCAGGTTGTCCAGCCCTTCGCGGACCGGCATCGTGATCGCACCCATGGATTCCGGCTCGTCCATTTCGCCGTCGCCCAGGAAGCACCATACCTTTCGGTCGCTTGGCTCAATCAGCCCGCGATGTTCGAGATAGCGCATGAAGCGAGCCTGGTAGATGGCCATCATCGGTCCGAGGCCCATCGAGACTGTCGGAAACTGCCAGAAGTCCGGCATCAGCCACGGATGCGGATATGATGACAGTCCGCCGCCACCAACCTCCTTGCGGAATCGATTGAGATCGCCTTCCGCAAGTCGCCCTTCAAGGTACGCTCGAGAGTAAATGCCGGGGGCAGAGTGGCCTTGCATGAATACCATGTCACCGCCATGTGAATCCGTCGGCGCACGCCAGAAATGATTGAACCCCACCTCGTAAAGTGTCGCGGACGACGCATAACTTGAAATATGTCCGCCATACTCGGAATTCTCGCGATTGGCCTGCACCACCATCGCCATCGCATTCCAGCGGATATACGCCTCAATACGGCGCTCCAGAGAACGGTCACCCGGATACTCGGGCTGGCGGCCCGTGGAAATGGTATTCAGGTAGGCGGTATTCGGGCTGTACGGAAGATAGGCTCCGGAACGGCGCGCGAAATCGATCATCTGATTGAGCAGGTAGTGAGCACGTTCCGGCCCGTGCTGGCCGAGGACGGAGTCGATGGACTCCAGCCATTCGCGTGTCTCTGTCGGATCGATATCATCAAATCGATTGAAATCAGTCATAAATCGTCCACTTGATTGCTTGTACGGAAAACCCGGAAATTTGCCGCGTGAATTCCGCGAACCGTCCTGCTAGGATCACCGCACTATCTCGCCCGCAACTCGAATATCGATCAGCCGGGCCATTCGTATTATTTCGCATATTATGGCCCATGTTGGCCACAAAGGTTAGTACTCAAAATGGCAAGCCTGCACTCCGAAAACGTCAATCAGAAACTACCAGGCATCATCCAGCAAACTGGCAGAGTTACGAATCGTGACCTCGATCGAGTCAACCAGTTGCTGTTGATTGTGCCGCATAAACGCGATGCCGCATTGTGGCGGAAAATCCCCCAGGGAAACCGACTCAAAGACCTTATACGAACTCGCGCGACGCGAAGCGTACCGGCAGGTGTTACAAGAGTAAACAATCGCAAACAGACGCGCATCGTACTTGCGGTGCAGCCCAAAGACGCGGATGCGTTTGAGCGACTGACGTTCGCACGAAAAATTGTGGCCGCCGCCTGTGAAGAAAAACCAGGTGCGCTAGGCATATTTGCTGTCGGTTTTGACGACGATGCGCAGGCCGATATTGTTTCGACTGTAACTGCCGCAGCATTAGCTGCTGCATTCGTCATGCCGGAGTACAAGAGCAAACCGACACCGTCGCCGATTCGGTCGATTCGAATCCTGGGCTTGAACGATCGTATTGATCTCAGCCGCACGCTCGCTGAAGCGTCGGGCAACAATCTCGCGCGCTGGCTGACGGCTATGCCATCCAACAAACTTGATGCTGTCGCTTATTCAAAACTGGCCGAGGATATGTCAGCCGACAACGGCTGGCAATTCAAAAAGTACGGCACGAAGGAACTTCAAAAGATCGGCGCCGGCGCATTTCTTGCTGTTGCTCAAGGCAATGAAAACGACAGCGCGGCCATACTGCACATCAAATACAGGCCGGGCAAAAAAACCGATAACGCCGATGTCAGCCTTGTAGGAAAAGGCATCATCTTTGATACCGGCGGCACCAATCTGAAGCCCTTTACGTCGATGCTGGATATGCATATCGATATGGGCGGCAGTGCCGTCGCTTTATCCACGTTGAAAACCATAAGCGACATGAAGCTGCCAATGGCGGTTGATTGCTGGCTTGCGATTACTGAGAACAGAACCGGTCCGACTGCGTACAAGTCGCAGGATATTCTTACCGCAGTAAACGGCAAGACCATACAAACGATTCACACGGACGCCGAAGGTCGTCTGGCGCTGGCCGACACACTTGCGCTGGCCTGTCGCGAAAAACCCGGGCTCATAATTGATTACGCAACATTGACGGGTGCCTGTGTTACCGGCATTTCCGATCGTTACAGTGGCGTATTTTCGAATCGCGCAGAACTTCATCCAGTACTGAAACGCGCCGGCCGAATAAGCGGCGAGAGAGTCTGGCCGTTTCCGATCGGCGACGAATTTATTGAAGATTTGAAAAGTGATACAGCCGACATTGTTCAGTGCCTGGCGAACGGCAGTGGCGATCACATCTACGCAGCAAGCTTCCTTGGAGAATTTGTCGACAAAAAGATTCCGTGGGTACATGTCGATCTAAGCGCGTGCTCGCATAAAGGTGGTCTCGCGCATGTACCGACAGACATCACAGGTTTCGGGGTTCGATTCACGATGAATTTATTGCTCGATGAGCAACCGCTGGACGTACGATAAGCATGCATTCACACGCATTGCCTGTCGCACAATCATGACCCACACATTTTCAATTTCGCGGCGTTTTCGTGGCTTTCTACCCGTAATCGTCGATGTCGAAACCGGCGGCTTCAACAGCAATACGGACGCGCTACTGGAAATTGCAGCGGTGCACATTGATCCGCAGGACGACGGCACTTTGTTGCGCGGCGAAACCATTCGCTTTCATGTCAAACCGTTTGAAGGTGCGAACATGGAACCCGCGTCGCTGGCTGTGAACGGCATCGATCCTGATCATCCGTTGCGCCCTGCGATCGATGAGCGAGACGCGATGCAACGCATTTTCAGAGACGTAAGAAGCGCGGTCCGCGAACAGGGGTGCTCACGCGCTGTCCTCGTTGGTCACAATGCTGCGTTTGATCTCGCATTCGTCAATGCGGCTATTGAGCGCACGGGAATCAAGCGAAACCCGTTTCACCCTTTTAGTTGTTTTGATACAGCCACCTTGTGTGGCATCGCGTATGGGCAGACTGTACTGGCGCGCGCCGTTCAGGCAGCAGGCATGGAATGGGATGAAAAGTCTGCGCACTCGGCCGCGTACGACGCAGAAATTACAGCAGATATTTTTTGCGACATCGTTAATCGCTTTAAGCCGGTGTTCGACTCATTGCCTTTGCGCGACGTCGAGAACAGGAAGCTCGCTCAGGAAACGTAGCGCGCAGCTCAGGCGCGATAGTTTTCTTTCATTTCCCGCTGTTTACGCCTTGAATGTAAGGGTACGGGCATCGATTTTATCAGCGGAGTCGCAGCCGGTCGGCCGATATAGTATCCCTGCGCGAGATCGACGCCCAGCTCATTGAGTAACACGAGGGCCGGTCCGCTTTGCACATACTCGGCGACAGTTTTCATGCCCGCCTCGCGACCAATCTCGGCGATCAATCGAACCATTTTCTGATCGACCGGGTTTTTTACAAGCTCACGAATGAATGAGCCATCAATCTTGATGTAGTCAACTTCGAGCCTTTGCAGGTAACTGAACGAACTGTAACCTGTGCCAAAATCGTCCAGCGCCAGCTGGCAGCCCATCTTCCTCAGTGCCGTTATCTGGCTTTCAACGTAATTGTGATGCCGGACTGCCAGGCTTTCGGTGATTTCGAAAATAACATCCTGCGGCGGAACTCCGTGTTTGGCGAAACATTCCTTCACGTAAGCAGCAAGGTCTTCTGTCTCAAACGCGTTCGCTGACAAATTTACCGACAACTTCAATCGTGGATTTTCTTTCGAATACTGGGCATAGGCAGCGGCCGCATTGATAATCATCCAGCTGTCAATTTCGGCCATCAGGCCGAACCTGACAGCCGCCGGCAGGAACGCATCGGGCCCGATGAGCTTGCCGTTTTCTCCCGGCAGTCTGAGCAAGACTTCGTGATGAGTCGTGTTGCCAGTCGAAATACAGACGATCGGCTGAAAGCGCAATTCAAACAGGTCGTTATCCAGTGCGTCACGCAACTTCGTCATCCAACCGACATCGGCCGATTGCCGCTCTGACTCATCCTCCGACATACTGAAGAACTGGAGTCGATTACGGCCGGCTGATTTGGCTTCGCGGCACGCAATATCGGCCTGTGCGACCAGTTCGTCGTGATCGGACTCGGCACCGCTGATCATCGTGATGCCGATGCTGCAATGAATATGAAAAACGCGGTCGCCCTCGATATGCGCAAGGCGCCGCATATCCTCGAGAATAACCCGTGCGAGATTCTCGGTATTACGCCGGTTCGTGTTGCTCGCCAATACAACGAATTCATCACCGCCGAATCGGGCCACCAGCCCTTTGTCGCCGACACTGCGTTTCAGAAGTTCAGCAACCTTCCGGATGAGTCGATCGCCGGCCGGGTGACCGCATGCATCATTGACGTATTTGAATTGATCAAGATCGATGAAGAGCAAGGCGCTTTGCTTCCGGTCGTCGGATACGCTGCCCAGTTCTTTTTTCAGTTCCTCTACAAAGCGACGACGATTGAACAAACCTGTCAGCACATCGTGATTGGCCAGCTTCAACAACCGGGCATTACGTTCGCCAAGGGCTCTTGTTGTCGTTTCCAGCGCC
>Ga0316193_10003555_pt1 | contig 11285 bp, 10 predicted proteins | sample MerIslsedime2_MG_FD_207735 | JGI IMG/M metagenome (GOLD analysis project Ga0316193, IMG submission 207735) | Coastal sediment microbial communities from Maine, United States - Merrow Island sediment 2 | ecosystem: Environmental > Aquatic > Marine > Coastal > Sediment | place: USA: Maine... | reverse complement strand
ACCTCCAGCAATGCCTGCCGCATTAAGGGTTCCCGTTGATTGAACTCACTTTTCGGGACCTTCTGTCCAAGCTCGGCTGTTCTGAACATGATTATCCTCCTGCTATTCGACCCGCCCCCATATTTACACCTAAACCGGAATCCGTAAAGCCGTTATCAATCCATAATACCAGTTCGCAAGCTATAGGGTGCCCGGGGCAAAGCGTGTCCAGAAAACTTATCTCGACCCACTTCTGTACTCCTTAGTACAGGGCCGCATCCTTGGAGGATGCCGCTCCCGCCTGCGCCGCTGCATAAGCGCTGACCGAATCGGCCAGGGTGTCGATCTGCTGGAGCAATGATGTGTAGTCGGGCGAGTCTTCACGCGCGTAGTTGAAATTCTTGAACAGGCCGGTGAGCCTGGTGAAGTAATCCCGAGTCTGTTCCTTGCTGTCGAAGCAGTAGTCGCGAGTGACGAGATCGTAGACACGGTTGAAGCTCATCTTCTGGCGCTCGATAGGCGTCGCGGAATCAACTGGGTCGAAGGAATCCTGCTGCAGAAACACCATATCGAGAAACAGCGATTTCTGGTAGGTGACGAAATCATCCATGGTGATGCCTTCCTCGCCCGTCACCTGCATCATTTGCGACACCGATTCAGCCTGGCGCAGAAGTTCCTGCATTTCGCGCACCCGGTTAGTCCAGCCGGCTTCGACATTTTTGTCAAACCAGTCCTCGAGTTGCTTTGAGTAGCGCGACCATGACAGCAGCGGGTCGACCGCGGGGTAGAAGCGCTTGTAGGCGCGTTCCGCGGAAAGGCCGAGAAAGTCTTTGACCGTCGACAGCGTCGCCTGTGTCACCGGTTCGTCGAAGTTGCCGCCGGCCGGCGAGACGGTGCCGATGATGGTCAGGCTGCCGGTTGAGCCGTCGTTGGTCTGCAGCACACCCGCGCGTTCGTAGACGCCCTTGATAGAGGACTCCAGGTAAGCGGGAAACCCTTCCTCACCCGGAATCTCTTCCAGACGACCCGATGTTTCGCGCATGGCCTGTGCCCAGCGCGAGGTTGAGTCGGCAATCAGCAGCACATCATAGCCCATCTGCCGGTAGTACTCTCCGAGCGTTATTCCGGTGTAGATCGAGGCCTCCCGGGCGGCTACCGGCATCGAGGAGGTGTTGCAGATGATAATGGTGCGATCCATCAACGAGGCGCCGGTTTTAGGGTCGGCCATCTTGGGAAACTCGGTGATAGTCTCGACCACCTCGCCGGCGCGCTCACCGCAGGCGACCACGATCACCACGTCGACCGCGGAATGGCGCGATATCATGTTCTGCAACACGGTCTTGCCGGCGCCGAACGGCCCCGGAATGCAGGCCGTGCCGCCGCGCGCCACCGGGAAAAAAGTGTCAATCACCCGCTGGGTGGTCATCAGCGGCTCCTGCGGATAGAGCCGGGTCGACGAACGCTTGCGAACCAGCTGGCTATCAACGGGACGCCGCACCGGCCAGGTCTGTGCCAGTCGGATCTCGCGTTCGTGGCCACTGCTGTCTTCCAGTCGGGCCACGACCTCCCTGACGGTGAAGGTACCCTCCTGGATCCACGCCACCTTGAATTCACCGGCCCAGCCGAACGGCACCATGATCTTGTGTGTGTAACGTCCCTCCTGCACCGTACCCAGCGTATCACCGGCGACCACATTGTCCCCGCTTTTCACCGTCGTCACGAAGGACCACTTTGTCTTCTGATCCAGCGCATGACTCGCCACCCCGCGCGGCAGGAACACCCCGTAGCGGGCGGCGAGGTCATAGAGTGGACTCTGCAACCCGTCATACACCTGCCCCAGCAACCCCGGTCCCAGCGACACCGAGAGCATCTCGCCGCTCTGCTCGACGGCATCGCCCACCGCCACGCCGGCGGTGCTCTCATACACCTGCGCATCTGCCGTGTTGCCCTGCACACGCAGCACCTCGGCCTTGAGGCGCTCCTGCTCGTCCAGCGCGTTGAGCCCGGCGGGACAGATGTAGACGAGTTCGTTTTTTATCAAGTCGGCGGGCTTGCCATCCGCGTCTGTCAGCGCTTCGATCTTCACCAGATCGTCCTGAACGGCAACCACGCGTGCCGTCGCCTGTCTATCAGCTGAGTCCATCGACGGCTCCGTAGATTTTGTGGTTTTGGCTGTAGTCAGAGGCGCTGTCCATCAGTGCAACTCCCGCTCAAACAAGGCGGCATAATCGCCAATGCCCGCCCTGGTCAGCTCCTCGAAGCGCTTGGCAGCCTCCTCGCCGTTGCACCTGACCCAGCGGTCGACGATGTCCCATTTCCGCACGTAGATGACGACGGCCTCGAAATCGAACTCGTGCTCGCCGGCTTGCCGACTGACGTTTTTCCAGGCCTGCTCGAGGAGCAGTCGTTGCAGCGTCAGGCTGTCGCCCGCTTTCAACAGCTTGGCAGCCTCACGCAGCCAGGGGAACACGGTGTCCAGACGGAAGCTCGTCTCGCTCCAGTTGCGCGCAATGTGGGCAAGCCAGCGTCCATAGCCCCAGACCCTGCCAGCTGCCGGCGCCTGCTCGCCGCGATGCCGGTGCCGCAGGGCGGCCATACAGGTGCGAATCTCGAGCTGGTCGCGGATAATCAAGCGCACGCTCTCGTTGTCGATGCTCTGCATGGCGGCCCGTACCCGGACGACGATCTGCTCGTCTGTCATGGTGATCGGCAACGTGGCCCAGTTCAGGACCTGCTCGACACGCTTCAGCACCTCAGCGTCCTCGGGGGCAAGAACACGCAGGCGGCGATCCAGCTTTAGACGGGACAACGGCGGCCGCTTGGAACGGAACAACGCCTCGGGTCTGGGCAGTCCCGAAATCAGCATGACATAGGCGTTTGGATCACTCATCGTTGTGCCGGCGTCCGGTTATTTGACGATGCCTTCCAGGATGGCCCGAAAGCGCGGCTGTAGGTGCTGCAGCAGTAAAGCGGCAATGGCCTCATCCGTGAGTTCCAGGCTGATATCCTTGTCCACCATGTGGATACGGATACCCGACTCGAGGTCGTCCGATGCCGAGAAGGTCACCCCCTCGCGCAGGATGTCGTCCGACAGTCCGAGAACGAAATGGGTCAGTTTGCCTTGGCGCAGCTCGTCAGGGTTGTTACGCAGCTCGTCCAGTCCGACCACCTGCGCCGGCAGGACGATGTCCAGTAGCACGGCGCCGACGGCGTCCACACTTTCACGCGCCCGGCCGGCAACTTCCACGATCATCTGCCTGAGCAGCGCCTCATCCTGAAGACTGCGCGAGACGAGTCGCCTGACGTCTGAGCTGAAGCGCTGCATCAGGTAGGATTTCAGTTCGAGGACGGTGTCGCGCATCGCCGTCCGGATTGCCGCCTCGCCGGCGTATTGAAACGAGGCCGCCTGCTTGCGCGACGCCGCCAGATGCTGCTTTGCCTCCTCATTCGCCTTGTCCAGGATCTGTTTTGCTTTCGCCCTGGCTTCGGCGACGATTTTTTCGCCCTCCTCGCGACCCGCGGCAACGCCTTGGTCGCGAAGCTTGGCGATGAGCGCATCAATGCCGTGTGACGGTGCTGCTGTTTCATTTGCCGCGTCAACCATCAGGAGGCGCCTCCCGCCGGAATGTCCGCGCTGAGCACCAAGGCGAACACAAAGGCGAACACCGCGAATCCCTCGATGATAGCGGCCGGCGCCAGCGACAGTCCGAAGATCTCCGGTTTCTCCTTGGAAGCGTTGATTGCCGAGGCACAGGCGCGGCCTTGCCAGATTCCCGCAAACAGCAGGGCAAGACCGGCAAACACACCGATGGCGAACAATGCGCCCGCGTTCTCGGCTGTCACGTCGCGATTCAGTGTGAACATAATCACGATGCCGTAAATCACAAAGGAGGAGGGGAAAGCCGACAATCCGATATATCGGCCATAGCCGCCCTCGGTCTCGAGCATCGCACCGATACCGGCCTGCCCGGCGATGGCGCAGCCGATGGAGCTGCCGATTGCGCCGATTGCCATCGGTGAGTAGATGCCGGTCCAACCCAAAGCCAATGCGAGTTCGTTCATGGTTTCACCTCTTTACGGGCAAACTTCTGGAAAGCCTTTCCTTCCCCTGGCATGCCCCATTTGTAGAATTCGATGAAGTTCAGCCTCAGACCGTGCACCACGCCGCTCATGATTGCCAGGCCGAGGTTGATAGCGTGTCCGAGCAGCAGAAGCAACAGTCCGAGCAGAAGCCCCAGCCCTGGCACCGCCTCCCTGATCTGCATCGCCAGGTCATTGAATGTCAGCGCCAGCGAGGCGCTCGCCAGTCCCAGGGCAAAAAGGCGCATATAGCTCAGCACATCGCCAAACATTCCCATGACGCCGGTCAGTGCCTTGAGACCATCCAGCACCCGCCACAGATAATCCATCGGCTGCTGGACGATCGCTCGCTCGCTGGTAAACAGAAAAACTGCGGTCAGTCCGCCAATGAGCAGCACGGTGCCCAGCGACGGGAACACAACGCCCTCTGCATAGGCCATGAACAAGCCGCCGAACAGGCCCGCGACCCAGCCCAGATTGGCAATAGCGGTGGAGCGGTTGCGGTTCTGGAAGGCCACCAGCGCGTTCGCCAGCACCAGATGCAGGACACCGATGACGATCGAGATTTTCATCATGGCATTGTGGTTATCGATATCGAGAACGTGCAACGCGTCCAGCACCGAGCCCGCAGACGGCGTTACGCCAAAGTAACTGCCAACCAGTATTCCATAGGCGATGGAAGCACCGGACAGGGACAGCCCGAGCAGGCGATAGGAGCGGCCGTGGCTGCTTTGCCCGAGCCGCTTCCAGTAGGCCAGCAGCAGGCCCATCAGAACCAGGCCATAGCCGGCATCGGACAGGATCATGGCGAAAAACATGGAGAAGGAGAAGAACAGCACGACAGAGGGATCCCAGCTTCGGTACGGCGGGACAGTGTAGAACATCGCCAGATCCACGCCGGCCTCCATCTCGGGGCCATCCTCGAGCAGCGTGGGAGGCTGGTCGCTGGGGCCCGGATCCTCCATGAGACAGGCGGAGCCGGTTTGTTCGACAAAAGCTTTGAGGTCGGAGATGGCCTCCTCGGGCACCCAGCCCTGAAGCGCAGTGATTCCGTCCTCATCACGGGCCTGCTGATCCGCGTAGTTCAGCGAGGCACGGTTCTCCTCCTCCGCGAGATTCACACTCAACAGGTAGATGTAGCGGGTCAGCGCATAGCGCTCGGCGACGATGTCCTCGATTTCAATCTCGTTATCCTCGAGCCGCAGCTTCAACTCCTGCAGCGTCAAGGCACCGGTATAGGTGCGCGGCACCGGCAACAGATCGTCCGGCGGTTCATGCTGGCTGATGACGACCACATAGGCCAGGCGCTGATCGCGGTGGACGATCTCCCAGGGCAGATCGACATTAGCCAGGGCATCCAGCTTGCCGGTGGGCAATATGTAGAACCACAGTCGATAGCCGGCAAGATCGGCAAGCGGCGGGAATGCAATGTCGCCCCAGGGCTCGATCCGGGCGATGCGGTGCTGCAGAAATTCGTTGCGGTCGGTGGCGTCACGCAGCCGGTCTTTCACACCGAGCGCCTGCTGGATCAGCTTGTGCACGTCAAAACCCGGATCACGCGTGACCTGCTTGCGTCTGTCGGGCATATCGGTCAGAAAACGCAGCGCCTTGTAGGCGGCCTCCGCGCGCGGCGTAGCAGCTTTTTCCGCTTCGGCGGGTGCCGGGCGTAACGGCAACAGGTGCATACAGCCGAGCGCCTGCAAGCCCTCCAGCAGACTCTGTTTCTCTGTCAGCAGGCCGCACACTGTGGCTTTTTTCAGCCGGGCGATGCTCATAGTGCCCCCATCGCGGCGCGCTTACGCTTGGCGATCTTGGAGCGGACCACGGCTGCTGTTGCCATGTCCGAGAGATGGATCTGTATGCGTTTAATGTTCTGCCGCGCCTGGGGTATCAGGACTTTGTCAAACAGATTGACGCGCTGGGTAATGGTCTTGACCGCCTGTTCCAGCAGGGCGAGTCGTCGCTCCTCGACCTGTACCCGGACTCGGAGTTCGAGCATCTGGCGCAACCTCTGCGCCGCAGCGTCGACCCAGAACGGCTTGCCCATCAGGGGGTAATCACGCACCTCGACGGTTACCGCCTTGAGCCTTGGCAAATGCGTTCCCACCACGTTCTCGACATTCAGACTGACGTTGCTGATCCTGGCCAGATCCGCAAGGTCCACGTCGCGATTGGCGAGCATGGGAATGCTGTCTCCGGCCTCCTTGCGGTACTCGTCGATCTCGTCGCGGGTTTCCGTCAGACGTCTGGCCGCCTTGCTGCGCTCGGCCATGAGCTGTTGCCGCTTGAGATCCAGCGACGGCAGAAAACGCTCATACGTCCTGAGGTTCTTCTGCTCGTGTGCCAGCGCCGACTTGCTAAGCTGCAGTCTCGCCATCGGCACCCTTCTCGTGTGTCATCGTGGCAGCATCAGCCACCGCGTCCTTCGGATAATACTTGTCGATGAATTCCTGCTTCATCAGCAGCTGTTCGGGCTGGAAGCACTCGGCGAGGGTTTTCCAGCCCAGATCCAATGCATCCTCGAGCGTAATGGAGACTTCGATATCCATGAAGCGCTCGCGAAACAGCTCGCTGAACTTCAACAGCTGATGGTCATAGTCCGACAGTTCGAAGGCCATCGCCTGCTTTTGCTGCGCATCGCGCCCGCCGGAGTAGAAACGCACCATAGTGTTCATGATCTGACCGTGATCCTCGCGCGTCACCTTGCCGATCACGTTCTGCTTGAGCCGTGAAAGCGAGCCGAATGGATCGATAACCCCGTCGTGCAGGTAGAACTGGCCCTCGGTGATATAGCCGGTGTTGTCGGGCACCGGGTGGGTCACATCACCCCCCGGCATGGTGGTGACGGTGAGGATGGTGACCGAGCCGCCCCTGGTGTAGTCGCACGCCTTCTCGTAGCGGCGTGCGAGCTGGGAGTAGAGATCCCCCATATAGCCGCGGTTGGACGGCACGCGTTCCATGGAAATACCGATCTCTTTCAGTGCATCGGCGAAGGCGGTCATATCGGTAAGCAGGACCAGCACTCGTTTGCCCTCTTCCACCGCGAAATGTTCAGCGACCGCCAGCGCCATGTCCGGCACCAGCAGCCGCTCGACGATGGGGTCGGAGGCCTGATTGACGAACATGACGGTGCGCGAGAATACGCCGGCGTCTTCGAAATTCTTGCGGAACAGGTAGTAGTCGTCAAAGATCAGACCCAAGCCGCCGAACACGACGATGTCTGCGTCCGCCTGAATACCGATGCGCGCCAGGAACTGATTGAACGGTTCGCCGGAGACCGAGAAGATCGGAATCTTCTGACTCTCCACCAGTGTATTGAAAATGTCGATCATCGGCATGTCTGTACGGATCATCCTGGTCGGCACGATACGCTCGACCGGATTGACGGTGGGGCCGTCGATATCAACCTTGGGGTCCATCGACAGATCGGGTCCAGTGTCCATCGGTTCGCCCGTCCCGGTGAAGACGCGCCCGAGGATATTGGGGGAATAGGTCGTCTGCATGGGGTGGCCGAGAAAAGTCACCGTGGCGGCCGTGGATACGCCCTTGGTGCCGCTGAAGATCTGCAGAGAGACCACATCACGGACGATATTGATGACCTGGGCCAGCGATCTGCGGCCGTCCTCCTCCTCGACAACCGCCAGATCGTTGAAGCGCACCACCGCCCTTTCGCCCTCAGCGGCCTCCGCCACCTGAACCTGCAGGATGTCGCCGACGATCGCCAGTACTCTTGAATAGCGGAGAAGCCCCTCCATATTTGTTCTCTCAGTGCTTTTCCATCAGTCTAGCACTTCCTTTCCAGGCAGCGTAGGAGCGCTGCCCCTTCGGCGCGATATGGTGGCGCGAAGGCCGCTCCGGGAATCATGCTTTCCGGGTGCGGGAATGACCGCCACCCTCAAACTGGTTGCAGGTTGGCGTAAGCCCGTTTCGCCATGCACAAGCAGCAACTACTCGCCAAAGTGATCCGGGACTTCCCTGTTGGTATCGGAGTAATAGGCTTTGCGAAAGCGGTCGATAGCTGCGTCGTTCTCGGCATCGTCTCCTGTGACCTTTTCCAGTGCGGCGTGAGCAAGTGCAATACTCGCTTCCAGATTCTCGGAAACAGCAAGTCGAGCGCCTTGTACCTGCAGCCTCTGGCAGCGTTGCAGATCATCCCCACGCGCCAGTATGTCCAGTTTTGGAAACGTACGGTGCAGAGAAGATACCACCTGTTCTGTAACTCGAAAGTCGTCGATGGTGACAATGACCAGACCCGCCTCGCCCACGCCCAGACTTTTCAGGACATCCGGCTGTCGGGCATCCCCGTAGAACACGGACCGGCCCGCGCTATGTTCCCGCTTGACGACGCCGGCCTCGTTATCGACAGCAACGTAAGACACGTCCCGCATTTCGAGTATCTGCCCTACCCGGTGCCCTACCCGCCCGAAACCTACAATCACTATCGACGCGGAGGCTACGTCCTCCTCTGCGAACTCCTCGCCCACAGGCTCACCCCTGCGTGCGGCGGCCAGCCGATACGCCAATCCAGCAATGGGCGGGGTCGCCAGCATGCTGAGCACCACGACAATCAGAAGTTGTTGAAACAATCCCTCATTCAGCAAAGCGGCATCGAAGGCCACTGCGAAAAGCACCAACGCAAATTCTCCGCTTTGTGCAAGCAACAGCGCTATCGCCAGCCCAGTTCCGCCTTTGTGCCCAAACAGGTTGGCCAACGGCCATAACAGAGCGGCCTTGGTCAACATCATCATCAGGACCAGACCGACAGAAACCAGCGGTTTTGCAAAGAACTGCTCCAACTCGAGAGACATACCCATCGACATAAAGAACAGCCCAAGCAGCAGGCCACGGAATGGCTGGATCTCGGCCACTACCTGGTGACGAAATTCCGAGTCTGCAACCAACAGTCCCGCCACAAACGCGCCCATGGCCATCGACAGGCCGATTTGCGCCATGAGGACGGCGGTGCCGAGAACCAGCAGCACCGCGGAGGCCGTAAAGATCTCTGGAGACCCGTAGCGAGCCACGCGTTGGAGTATGGGTTGCAGCAGATAGCGGCCGCCGAGAATTATCAGCACAAGAATGATCAGTGCTTCGACCAGCGCAAGGCCGATATCCTCCTCGATGGTGAGATTCGCTACCGTCAACAGCGATGCCAGGGCGAGGAGTGGTACCACGGCCAGATCCTGAAACAACAACACGGCGACCGATGTTCGTCCGTACTCGGAGACCAGCATCTTCTGTTCGCTAAGCAACTGCAGCACAAAGGCTGTTGATGAGAGCGCCAAAGCTGGCCCAATCAAAATGGCGGACCGCGGCTCGACGCCGAACACAAAATAAGCGGCGGCAGAGATTAACGCCCCCGTAACAACCACCTGGAGGGCGCCCAGCCCGAAGACCATACGTCGCATTAACCACAGGCGCGAGGGTTTGAGCTCAATACCGATGACAAACAGCAGCAGCACCACGCCGAGTTCAGCCAGATGGGCGATCTCAGCCGCGTTGTTGATCAAGCCCAGTGCCGACGGTCCTACCGCAACCCCGGCTATGAGAAAACCCGGCACAGTGCCGAGCCCTGCAACACGTGATAACGGCACAGCGATGACGGCTGCCGTCAGTAGAATAATAATGTCCGTAAGGTAGGCCAGGTTCATCGTGAGATATTAGTCGCTAACAATTACAGCCCGCAAAGTGTGCTCAAAAGTGCGATGACAATCCCCAATAACAGAAACAATGTAACTGCAAGGATCCAGCTTTGCAGAGAATGCTCGCCAGCGTCCAGTGCTTTCTGCCACCCCTTCGCCAAGGGGCAGCCAGCGCACGGCCCCAAGCAGTGCGGTAGCAACAGGAACAGCGCCCAGCAGCAGAGCCACCGCCGGCCGGACCGATCGAAACGCCAGCGGCCCAGCCTGGATCGCGAAGTCGTAAGAGTGATCGTCGTCTTCCCACGCCGGTTCTGCCATCAATCCACATGACCCGCGTCAATGACCGGCAACAGCCAGTAATGCATGCCACTGCCACGGAATACCTGTTTAATATCCGACAATAACGCCTGGGCGTCAACGCAGGGAAGGTGCAACTGGAATAATTGCTGTCGGCACCGGCCGGCAACTTGTTCGGCCAGGGTCATTCTTTGTTCCGAGCTGCCGTGACCGGAAATCGAGTAACTGGTAAATCCGCTTACGGTCGGGTACTCCAGTAACCAATCGGTAACCGCATCCTCGACTTGCGGTGTCACCACAAGGTTCAAAAGACAGTTTTCGTTCATGTCAGGCCTCCCTGTCGGCTATGCCGAATCGACGGTACAGGATCGGCAGTAAGATCAAAGTTAACGCGGTTGAGGAGATCAATCCACCGATCACAACAATGGCAAGCGGCCGCTGGATTTCCGAACCGGGACCGCTGGAAAACAGCAAGGGCACCAGCCCGAAAGCTGCAATGCTCGCCGTCATCAACACCGGACGCAGGCGACGCCTGGCGCCTTCCACAACAAGATTACCGATCGAATAACCAAGCGCTTTCAACTGGTTGAAATAGGTCACCATAACGACACCATTCAACACTGCGATACCCAGCAGGGCAATGAAACCCACCGAAGCCGGTACCGACAGATACTCTCCGGTCAACCAGAGCCCGACGATACCGCCAATCATGGCGAACGGCACATTGGTCAACACCAGCACGGCCTGGCGTACGGAACCAAAGGTACTGAACAGCAGCAGGAAGATCAGGACGACTGCAACCGGGACAACCACGGACAAACGCTGCGCTGCCCGCTGCTGGTTCTCAAACTCGCCGCCCCACTCGTAGTAATAGCCGGTCGGTAATTGCACCTGTGCAGCAACACGTTGCCTGGCTTCTTCGACGAAACCGACCAGATCACGTCCACCGACGTTGGCCACGACCACCGCCATGCGATTACCACGTTCACGCTGTATGGCGACTGGACCTTCGGTACGTTCCTTTGTGACCAAGGATGACAATGGCACGGCCTGTCCGTCTTCCAGGGTCAGTTGCAATGCACCAAACACAGCGGCCGAACCACGCAGGGAGTCCGGGCCGCGGATCACCAACGGCGTACGTCGAGCACCCTCATATACGGTACCCGCCTGTATGCCTTCCACCTGTGCGCGCAGACTGTCTTCCAGCGCCTCGACGTCCAGACCCAGGCGCCCGGCCGCCAGCCGATCGACCTTCAACTGAAGGTACTGTGCACCCTCGTTACGCGG
>Ga0316193_10003552_pt1 | contig 11290 bp, 6 predicted proteins | sample MerIslsedime2_MG_FD_207735 | JGI IMG/M metagenome (GOLD analysis project Ga0316193, IMG submission 207735) | Coastal sediment microbial communities from Maine, United States - Merrow Island sediment 2 | ecosystem: Environmental > Aquatic > Marine > Coastal > Sediment | place: USA: Maine... | reverse complement strand
CGTAGGCCATGGTGTGCTGGAGCAGTTACATATCGGCCCCTCCACGAACCATGGTTTCAAAGACTGGTTTGACGGGGCAGAGTAGGGAGCCTGGCGGCTGCCCGGGGGTCAGGTCAAAGAGTGTTTCAAGAGGCGCTTAGGCGGCCTCAAGTGGCGCCTGCCACTTGATCGCCTTGAGGTCCATCACCACGAAGGCATACAGCGTGGGTATAAACAGCAGTGTGCCAAAGGTCGCGACAAACAGCCCCCCTATCTGGGCAAAACAGAGTCCCTGCCAAAGCGGTCCTCCGTGAATAGCCAGCGGAATGAGCGCCAGGGTAGTTGCCGAGATGGTGATCAGGATAGGCCGCAAGCGCTGGATACCCGCGTCCAGCAGGGCTTCGCGCAGAGGCGCACCAACCTCGTGGCGCTCCTCAATAAAGTCAAACAGCACAATGATGTGACTGACGATGACGCCTATCAGGCTCACAATCCCCAGGAAGGCCATGAAGCCAAAAGGCTGGCCGGTAATGTAAAGGGCTGTCAGGGCACCCGCCATCCCATAGGGCACGGCGGCGAGCACCAGTAGCGGCTTGATAAGATTCCTGAACTGGAATACCAGGGCAATGAATATAGCGCTTGCGGAGATAGCCATTATCCCCAGTAATTCTCCGAAGCCGTTGACGGAGTTGGCCTGATCACCGGAAATTTGCATGACATAACCTTCAGGCAGCCCGGCGGCAAAGGCATCCAGCTCCTGCTGTACGTCATTCATGATGTCCGCAGACAGATAGCCGGGAGCCGGATAACTGAACACAGTGATCGTTCGAAATTGCTCCAGGCGACGGATGCGTTCTGTTTCGAATGTGTACTCGGTGGACGCCACGCCCATTAGCGGTACCTTGTTGCCGTCGTCCATAGAGTAAACGTACATGCTGCCCAGATCCGACAGTCGTGCCCGCTGCTGCAACTGCAAGCGGGCCACGATGGGCGTCTGCCTGTCGCCCTCGCGCAGGGTGCCGATCCTGGCGCCGTTGATGCCGGTGGAGGTAGAGATCGCGATATCCTCGTTGGTGATACCGGCGAGATTGGCTCTATCGTTGTCAATATTCAGGCGCAAGAGGGGGCTGGGATCCCCCCAGTCATCCCGCGTGGATCGTGCAGCGGCAGACTTGCTGATAATGGCTTTTAACTGTTGGGCGTAGCCTCGCAGCCGCTCGATGTCGGCGCGCTCATCGGCGCTGCCGGTGGTCACGCGTCCGGACAGGCGAATCGCCACCGGGTAGTTGACCGGTGTGGTCTCCAGTTGCTTGACATCAATATCTGCGCCGGGGATGGCGCTGCTGAGCGCGGTCTGTAAACGCGGCGCCAGTATGGGCGTCAGGTCCTTGTCACTAAGGCGTACGATCAGCTGCGCGTAGTTGCTCTGTCGCTGTTGCGGGGTAACGGTAAACCAGAATCGTGGAGCACCGCCTCCCAGTGTTGTGGTGAGGGAATCAAGTATTTCTGCCGGGGCCTTGTTCCCGAGTTCCGCGGCATAGTTTTCTATTTCCTCGCGAACCTGTTTTTCCACCGCTTCTGCCACCTTGTTGGTGGCCTCTATACTGGCATCGTTTTTGAGCCAGATATCAATAGTGGAAAGGTACTGGACGTCCTCGGGGAAGAAAGCGTTCTTGAGCTGGGTTTTTGCCGCCAAACCGACTGCCACCACCAGCAGAGAAGCCAGCAGCACCTTTTTCCGGTGGTCGATGGTAAATCCCACTATCCGATAATACTTCCCGGTGAAGCCCTGGGTGCGCCGCTCCTCAAGCGACAATTCCTGGCGTTTGCCGGGCCGCAGTAACAGCTTGCCGAGGAAGGGAATAAACGTCATGGATACAATGCGGGATGAGATCAGCGCGGAGGCCATGACGATGGGCAGGCTGAACAGAAAATCCCCCTGGTTGCCGGTGAGCAGCAAAAAGGGCAGGTAGGCGACAATGTTGGTAATGGTGGCGAAAAGAATGGCGGTGGCCAACAGGGTCGGCCCAAGCCACGCCGCAACCTCCGGGCGTTGCCCGGCCCCCAGCTCCCGCTTGATGGCATCGCCGGCCACCACCGGGTCGTCCACCAGCAGGCCCAGTGCAATAATCAGTGCCGCGATAGAGACCTGCTGAAGGTCTATTCCGAGCATCGAAATAATGCCGAAGGTCAGTGCCAGGGTCACCGGGATGGAGATCATCAGCAGCAGGGCGGATCGCCACTCCCAAAAGCCGATCAGTGCGATCAGCACCACCAGGGCAACAGCCTCGTACAGGGCGGTCATGAACAGATCGATGTTTTCGGCAACCTGTGTCGGTTGATCAGATACCCGTTCAACAATCAGGTCGCCGGGCAGGGTCTGCAACACCTGCGCCAGGGTTGCGTCTACCGCCTTGCCGAGTTCCGCTATCTGCTCGCGTGAGTGCATTTGCACCGCGAGATTAACAGAGCGATGTCGCTGCCAATCGCCCTGTTCATTGCGGGCGGTGTAAAAAGTCAGCAGGTGAGGCGGGCTCTGGTAGCCGCGCTGTATATCTACCAGGCTGCGCAGGTAAACCGGCGTGCCGTCCTGGGAGCGGGTCATCATGACACCGCCGATATCCTTTTCGCTGGTGAAGGTTCCGGAAGGTGTGAGCATGACATTCATGTCCTCCACCTGCAGCACACCGCCGGGAACGGTGGTGTTGCGTTGTGAGATAACCTGCCCGATGCGGGAGGGCAGGATGCCGTAGGCGGCGAGGACTTCCTGGGAGTAACTGAGGTTTATTTGCTGATTCAGTACGCCGGAGCGCAATACCGTTGAAACCTCGGGGATTGTTTGCAGGTTCGCGGCGATGGCATCGGAAAAATCATCCAGTTGTCGGTAGCTGTATTTGTCACCCGCCACTGCGCCCAGAGCCGCAGCGGTGCCGGCGGGATCACGCACGATCATCGGCAGCCAGGCATCCGGATAGAAGCGCTCAGCGCCCAGGCGCCGGTAGAGAAATTCGCTGGTGGATGCCAGCAGTCTGGCATTGTCAGCACGCGGTATGAAGTCGAGGCCGATAAACCCTGCGCCGCGGACCAGCTCGAAGTCGCTGCCCAATTGTTGCTCCGCCAGCCAGGCCTTGAACAGGCTTATTACCGGATTTATAACACCCTGGTCCACATCCAGTGGCGAGGCGACAACCAGTGTGGCTCTCTCTGCAGCGCTGCTTTTACTGTCACGCGAGCGAACAATAGCCTCGCCGATATCCCTGGCGCGCAACTCAATTTCCACCCCGCTGGCCTTCGGGCTGGCCACTGCCAGCATCACGGCGGCGGTATCACCGAACTGGCTGTTAATGGAAATGGGTCCGGCACCCTCGGGGAGATTCGCATTGATACTCTCGAGATTCAGCCCGATCTCGTTAAATGCAACATCGCGATCTGTGCCGGGGGCGAGCTGCACCTGGACAAAGGATACGCTGGGCAGTGTGAGCGACTGCATGGCGAATGAGCGATCGTTCGGCTGGTTGAGAAAGGGGCTCTGGGCAATGTTTTGCTCAACCTGCCGGGTTACCAGCTCCTCGATCTCCATAGCGCTGTGCCCCGGCCAGGGCGTCGACACCAGCGCAATACGTACCGGTATATTGGGGTCTTTGCTCTTGGGCATCTGCTGATAACCGTAGTAGCCCCAGACAAGTACCAGGATTAGCAGCGCCCAGCTGACATGCGGATTGTCCACACAGTAGCGGGCAATATTGGGCTTATCCTTGAGCGACTGTATCTTTTTATCGTTGGCCGGCATGGAAATCCTGCTCAGGGAACAACTTTGACAGGCTGGTTATCGCCAACCTGGGCGGTGCCAGTCACGATGACTTTCGTGCCAGGGGTGACGCCGGTCACAGTAATGCGATTGCCTAAAATCTGTCCCGTTTCGACACTGCGCAGACGGGCCACAGTTGTTTCTTCAGTTGTACTCTCTATTGTATAGAGCGCAAACTTGCCATCGGGGGCCTGCACCATGGCGGTAATGGGAACGACAACCACATCGTCGGCGGCCAGTAGCGTCTTGCCCAGATCCAGCGCTGCCACCATGCCAGGGCGCAGCGCACCGTCGGCGTTATTGACTGAGACAGAGACCTCAAAGATTCTTGTGCGCTGGTCGGCGGCGGGGGAGACTTCGGTTACTTTGCCATTGAAGCTGCGCTCCGGCAGCGACTCGGTATGGATTGTCAGCTCGCTACCGAGACTGATCTCTCCCAGTACCGTGTCAGGCACGCCAAACACGACTTTGACAACGCCGGTATTGGCCACCACAAACCCTACAGAGCCGGAATGCACCAGGGTGCCAATTTCTATATTGCGTTGCTGCACAATGCCGCTTAGCGGTGCGACCAGTGCGGTTTCCGTCAGTTTAAGGTTTGCTTCATCCAGCTGTGCGCGCGCGCCTTCCACGGCCGCATTGGCCGAGGCGAACTCTTTTTCGGCGGCATCAAAATCCGGCGCCGTAATGCTCTGGGTGGCATTCAGCGCCTGGGCGCGGCGAAAATCCTGTTCCCCCTTGCGCGCGGCAGCCAGCGCTTTTTCCAGGTCGGCCTGTGCCTTGGTAACCTGGTCCCGGTACTGTTCGTCGGCTACCCGTGCCAGCACATCGCCAGCCTCTACGGGGTCGCCAGGCTGCAGAATACGCTCCCTGGCATCGGTACCGGGGACCATTTTTATGCTGGCGATGTATCCATCGGTTCTGAAGGCGACATCAACCTGGGTTTCGGGTACTACCTGGGCTGAATAGATCAGACTGGTATCGCTGGAAAGTGCCTCTGCCTGGGCTATCCTGACGGGAGTGATAACGGGGGCAGCCGGCGGTTTGGATTCGCAGCCCGTCAGGAATAGGGCTGCAACGACTGCAGGGGCAATCAATAGTGTTTTACAGTTCTCCAACGGCTCGCTCCAGTTCTGCCTGGGCCTTCCAAACCGATAGCACTGCACGGTCGTAGGCGTTATTGGCCTTGTCCAGATCGGACTCGGCATCCAAAACATTCTGCAGTAACGTGCTCTGCTCTTTGTATTGATTCATCAGTACCCGCAGTTTGTCTTGAGCGGCTGCCCGTGACAGGCGCGCTACTTCTATAGCTTCCTCTGCCTCGGCAATGGAGCGAAAGCTCTGGCGTACATCTATGGTGACCCTGTTTTTCAAATCGCGCGCGCTGTTCTCGGCGGCCTGGATCATGCTGTTTTTGCTCGCCAGCTCGTTTTTTTTGCGACCCCAGTCATAAATTTCCCAGCGGGCGTGAAGGCCAACATAGGCCTCTGTATCGGGAATCAGGGTCGTATCGTAAAGCCGGGTATAGCTGACACTGAGGTCAAGGTCCGGCAGGTATTCCGCCTTCTTGATGTCGTAGCCCAACTCGGCGTCTTTCACCTTCAGCTGTGACTCGCGGACTTCCGGTCGCTGGCTCATTGCGGTAGCCACGGCATCATCCAGCCCGCCGGTAAGCAACACTTCCGCCGGCAGCTCGCTCACCTCAAAGGGTGTATTGATATTACGCCCGAGTAAACTGTTCATTCGCTCCTTCTGGGTGCTCAGTCGGTTTAACTGGGTATTGGCATCCAGTTCCTGTCGTGCCAGACGTGCTTGGGTTTCCAGTAGCTCATACTCGAAGGCCATGCGCTGGGATACGTAATTGGATACCAGGTCTACCAGTGACTTATAAAAGATAATCGACTCTCGGGTCGCGGCCAGCGTGGATTGTGTTTGCAGAATTTCGAAGTATTCCTGCTTTACCACTCGCGCTATATCCTGCTGCGTGAGACGGATAAACTCTGTTGCCATGTCCTCCTTGACTTCGCCCTGCTCGATGCTGAGTGCGAGCCGGTATTGCTGCGACAGCGGTTGGGTGATGCCCGCAGATAACAGGCGGGAGTTGCTGCCATTGCTGGTAATGGTGATATCTTCCGCCGGAACTTCACCGATAGCCGGGTAGTCACCCCAGACACCTTCGTCAAAGGTGTAATCCTGGTCTTCCAGATTGTGGGAGACACGCCCGCTGAGGTCCAGGCGGGGGTAGCGGGCGGTGCGAAGTGCTTCAACGTCGTCTTCCGCCGCCTCTCGCTGCAGTTCCGCGTTGGAGACGGCCGTGTTGTTGCGCAGCGCTATCGCCAGTGCCTCATCAAGGCTGAGCGTTTCAGCCTCGCACAGGGCTGACCATGACAGGACGGCGAGCAAAGCGCTTGCAGGAAAACGAACCATGCTATGCCTCCTTCCGGGTGGCCATTTCACTTCTGTAAACCATGGCCGACGATAGCAAACTCCCCTGGCGCATTAAAGCCAGGTGTGAATTCCACTAATTTTGCTGCCAGGAGGGTGCGCGCTTTTCCAGAAATGCGCTCAGACCCTCTCGGCCCTCGTCGGAATCGCGTACATCGGCTATCAATTTCACAGTCTCACTGATGAGCTGGTCATTGATATCACCCGCGGCGACCATAGTGGCCAGCTGCTTGGACAGGCCCACCGCCGCAGGTGCATTTTTCAGCAGTGTTGCCGCCAGCGCGTCAACTGCTGTATCGAGCTGGTCTTCCTCGACCACTGCACTGAAGAACCCCAGGGCCAGAGCCTCATGCCCCTGCACCGTTTGGGCACTCATAAACAGTCGCCGGGCTGCCTTCTCGCCGATGGTCATCACCACATAGGGGCTGATCGTGGCGGGTATCATCCCCAGTTTTACCTCACTGAGGGTAAGCTTGCTGGCCGGTGTGCCAATGGCGAAGTCGCAACAACTGACCAGGCCAACACCGCCGCCCATAGCCGCACCCTGTACCCGCGCGATAGTTGGCTTTGATATGCCATTGAGGGTTTTCATCAGGCGAGCAAGCTTGCCGCCATCAGCCAGATTGTCCTCGTAGCTGTTACCGCCCATGCGCCGCATGTAGTTGATGTCACCACCAGCGGAAAAATTCTTGCCATTGCTGGCAATGATAATCACTCGCACCGAGGGGTTGATGGCCGCTTCGTCCAGGGCAGCCGTAAAGCGCGCGATCTGATGGTCATCGAAGGCGTTATGCACTTCGGGTCGGTTCATGGTCATTTGGAGGATTCCGTTGGTGGACAGTGCCACCTCTAACTCGTTGGACATGGGCTTGTTCCGGTGAATTTATCTACGTGAGAGAAAGATGGGCTACAGGACGAACTCAAAATTATTATTCCTCAGGCCAGGGCTCGAGTATTTGCGCTTGATCAATAACTTACTTTACATGAATACGCGAGGCCGGATAAGGCCGCAAGGGTACCTAAACAGTCCATTTGGCGGTCGCAGCGAGGGGGCATTTGTGCGTCTGTCAAGGGTGTGATTCCTGTCCAACTGGCGTAAATTGAACAAAGGGTATGTTTTTCAATTAACCAGAATTTACGAGGCTGATGAGAAATGCCAGTTTTTGGAAACCGCAAGCACGCCAGAGCCATGGCTCTGGCCGAAACCTATGATGAGTGGAAAGCCGCTGCGCTGGCCAGTGATGCCGCCAGTGGCGCTGACCGCTGGCGCAAACGCGACCAGTCCACCCAGTTTGACAATGTCTCCATCCGCATCCGACTCGACAGGCTGCGTGCCATGCGCGCCCGACACGACTACCGCGGTATCCTTTTTACGCTCAATGAGGGCATACACGGCAATATGGGAGGCATGGGCAAGTCCGGGCTTTATGAGAGGGCGGCTTTTGGCACCAAGCAACTGATCCATGATTACGTCGAGGAAATCGTCGATGCGCTGGAGTTGCTGGCCAGTCCTGGCGTTGACGAGATCAGCTTTGAGGAAAAGCTGGAGTTTTTCCGTCGCGCCCACCATTGCTTTGGCCGCTCGGCCCTGCTGATGAGTGGATCCGGAACCCTGCTGTATTTTCATGTAGGGGTGGTAAAAGCGCTGTGGGAGCAAGGGTTATTGCCCAATATTCTGTCGGGATCCAGTGGTGGTTCTATCGTGGGCAGCCTTTTGTGTACCCACAACGACAAGGAGCTGCGCAAGATTTTTGACCCCGAATTCCTGCTCAATGAAGTCGAGCAGGAAGGCAGCCTTATGCGTTCCCTGGGAGGCATGAAGCCGCGTATGTTGCTGGTGGAAGACGTGCAGGAGATGATCCAGCGCCTGATCCCTGATATGACGTTTCAGGAGGCCTACGAGCACAGTGGCCGTATGCTCAATGTGTCGGTAGCGCCGGCGGAAACCCACCAGACCTCCCGCTTACTCAATGCCACGACCTCACCCAATGTGCTGATTCACAAATCAATAATGGCCTCAGCCGCGGTGCCTGGCGTATTCCCACCGGTCACTCTTGAAGCGAGAGATAAATGGGGCGATCGTCAACCCTACCTGCCCTCCCGTAAGTGGGTGGATGGCTCGGTGAGCGATGATTTGCCTACCAAGCGCCTGGCCAGGCTGTATGGGGTGAATCATTACATTGTGAGCCAGGCTAACCCTGCAGTACTGCCTTTCGTGGCCGATGGTCGCCGCAGGGACGGCACGTTCGCCATTGTCACCAATGCCGCCCGTCGCACGGCGCGAGAGTGGTTGAATGCGGGTGCTGCCATCATGCACCGCCCCCTGAGTAGCGAAGGTAGCCTGTCAAAGGTTGCCAATGTCGTGTTGTCGATGGTGAACCAGGACTATATCGGTGACGTCAATATCATTCCGCAGAATCGCTTTTACAATCCCTTCAAGCTCCTCGCGCACCTGGCACCGGAGGATATTTTGAAGCTGGTGGCCTCGGGAGAGCGCTCTACCTGGCGCAAGATCGAAATGATTCGTGTGCAAACGCATATCAGCCGCACCCTGGACAATATTCTGGAGGATTTTGAGTCCGAACATCTCCAGAGCCAGAAGCGGCTCAAGCAAAACCGCGCCAGGCGTAAAGCCGCCTAGTACCCCGGCAATATCACCTTGAAGGGGTACTAGCCGCTGTCCCGACCCAGATAAATCGGACGTGCGGCGCCTGTTTCTGTAACCAAATGTCAATTTTTCTAGCAGTCCCGGTCATTGTGCTGTCCCGGGACTGGCGGCACTATTCCTGCACCTGATTTCTGGTCTTTTGAAGACATTCATTCACGGAGCAACTGATGAGCAACCCAGCCTATATTTTTGATGCTGTGCGCACGCCGCGCAGCAAGGGAAAACCCGGCGGCAGCCTGTATGAGGTCAAGCCGATTGACCTGGGGGCGGGACTTTTACGAGAGTTGCAGTCTCGTCACTCACTGGACACGGCCTATGTGGACGACGTGGTGATGGGTTGTGTGACCCCCATTGGCGAGCAGGGCTCCGACGTCGCCAAAATGATCGTCCAGAATGCCGACTGGGATGAATCGGTCGCCGGCGTGCAGTTGGACCGCTTCTGTGCGTCGGGACTGGAGGCCGTGAATATCGCGGCCCAGAAAATTGCTTCAGGTTGGGAGGATCTGGTGGTGGCGGGTGGCGTAGAGTGCATGTCACGTGTGCCCATGGGCTCCAATGGCGGCGCCATGGGCAGCGATGCCGGTTTTGCCCTGAAAACCGGTTTTGTGCCCCAGGGTATTGGTGCCGACACGATCGCCACCCTGGAAGGATGGAGTCGTGAAGATGTGGATGCCTTCGCAATGGAGTCCCAGAGGCGCGCCGCCCACGCCCGTGACAGCGGATATTTTGATCGTTCTGTGGTGCCGGTGAAGGACTGTAATGGCCTGACCATCCTGCAAAGAGATGACTTCATCAAGCCCAATACCAGCCTTGAGGGCCTCGCCGGACTGAAGGCCTCATTCGAGATGGCGGGTCAGTTCGGATTTGACGACATCATTCTCAGTAAGTACACCACCCTGGACAAAATCGACCATGTGCATACGCCAGGCAATTCCTCGGGCATTGTCGATGGTGCCAGCGCGGTTCTGGTCGGCAGTGAAAAGGCCGGGAAAGACCTGGGCCTGACGCCCAGGGCGCGGATTGTGGCAACCGCCGTATTGGCCACTGACCCGACCATCATGTTGATTGGCCCAGGACCCGCCGCCAAAAAATGCCTTGAGAAAGCCGGGCTCAGCGTAGGGGATATCGACCTTTGGGAGATCAACGAAGCCTTTGCCGCGGTTGCACTGCGCTACATGAAAGACCTGGGTATTGACCACGAGATCACTAATGTCAACGGCGGTGCCATTGCCATGGGTCACCCCCTTGGCGCGACGGGCGCAATGTTGGTCAGCACCATGCTGGATGAACTTGAAAGACGCAATCTCAAGCGTGCCATGTTGTCACTGTGTGTCGGCGGTGGCATGGGTATTTCAACGATTATTGAACGCGTCTAGTGTCCTGTCCGGTGTGTCGCAGTAAGGAAATCAAGGAAAAATCATGAGTGTATTCAAGTACGAAAAAGATGCCGATGGCATTGTCACGGTGACCATGGACCAGACCGGCCCGGTGAACGCGATGAACGCGGAGTATCGCCAGGCCATGAGCGCCACGGTGGACAAGCTGGAACAGGAGGAAGGCCTCACCGGTGTGGTGTTCGCTTCAGCGAAAAAAGTCTTTTTTGCAGGTGGCGACCTCAATGAGTTGCTTGCGGCGGAAAAAGGCAAGGAAGCCGAATTCATGTCCATGTTACGCACCACCAAGGGGGTATTACGCCGCCTGGAAAAACTGCCGGTACCTGTTGTCGCTGCAATCAATGGCGCTGCGCTTGGCGGCGGCTTTGAAATATGTCTGTGCTGTAATCACCGCATAGCCTGGGATGACAAGTCCGTGCAATTGGGTCTTCCCGAGGTAACTCTCGGCCTGCTGCCCGGTGGTGGTGGCATCGTGCGTATGGTGAACCTGTTAGGTTTGGAAAAGGCGTTGCCTTACCTGCTTGAAGGTAAAAAGGTGGCACCAGTGGCGGCGCTCGCCGAGGGTATGATCCACGAGATTGTCGGCACTACGCAGGAATTGGTTCCCCGGGCCAAAGCCTGGATTCTGGAAAATAAGGGCAACGACCAGGCGGCCGTCCAGCCATGGGATACCAAGGGTTACAGGATGCCCGGCGGCAATGCCAGTTCACCCAAGCTCGCACAGCTGTTGATGATGGCACCAGCACTGCTCAGGCAAAAAACTCGAGGCCTGTTACCTGCGCCCGAAAAGATTCTCGACTGTGCCGTGGAGGCAGCTCGCCTGGACCTGGATACGGCCCTGGAAATCGAGTCGCGCGGCCTGACCTACCTTGCGGTGACGCCGCAGGCCAAGAATATGATTACCACGTTCTTCTTCGGTATGAACAAGGTCAATGGCGGCGCCAGCCGGCCGCAGGATATCGACAAATCCCTCACTAAAAAAGTCGGTGTGCTGGG
>Ga0316193_10003551_pt1 | contig 11291 bp, 10 predicted proteins | sample MerIslsedime2_MG_FD_207735 | JGI IMG/M metagenome (GOLD analysis project Ga0316193, IMG submission 207735) | Coastal sediment microbial communities from Maine, United States - Merrow Island sediment 2 | ecosystem: Environmental > Aquatic > Marine > Coastal > Sediment | place: USA: Maine... | reverse complement strand
TGCCTCGTTCGCCGCAGCGATGCGCGGCTCAAACTCCTGTTGCCAGATATGGGCATTAATCGGTCCCAGGAACTTGTAAATAATCGTTCCGGATCCGTCGACCAGGAACGTTTCCGGTGCCGCATACACGCCCCAGTCAATGCCCGTATGGTTACCGCCATCAAATCCGGATACAACATATGGATCTTCCAGTTGCTCCAGCCACGCGATCGCTTTCGTCCTGTCGTCACGCCAGTTGATGCCATAAATGGGAATGACATTGTTTTTCCGGAGCTGCAAAAGGAAACCGTGTTCCTGGCGACAACCGCCGCACCAGGTCGCCCAGAAATTCACTAATACCGTTTGCCCGCCAAATGATTGGTTGCTCACGCGCTGTGAAGGGTCGCGCAATTGTGGCAGGTCGAATTGCGGCGCCGGTTTGTCGATGTACGTCGATGGCAGGGCCCGTGGATCTTTGCCAAGCCCGACAACGAACAACGGAATCAAGACCGCGAAAAAACCGATGGGTAACAGAAATCGCTTCATCAGGCCGCTTGTTCCTTGGCCACCAATTCGGATTCAGCGGGGGCATTCACCTTGTATCGACGATCACTTGCGGCGATAAGGCCACCTAGAGCCATGATCAGGGCCCCTAACCAGATAAAACGGATCATTGGCTTGTATTGCAGCCGAACGCTCCAGGCATCCTGACCCAACGGGTCACCGAGCGCGACGAAAAGATCCTTGTTCCAGTGCGCCAGAATTCCTGCTTCGGTCATCGGTGATTGCTGCACAATGTAGGTTCGTTTTTGCGGACGAAGCGTCGCCAGGTAGTCGCCATTTTCCCGAACTTCAATTTCGCCCTCGAGCGCCTGGTAATTTGGTCCGTCGACATTTCGTAAATCGCGTAACTCGAAACTGAACCCGGCGACCTCTGTGCGTTCGCCGATGCGCATGCTGATATCTGCCTCAACTGTAAACGCGGACACGATGGTAACGCCGAGAACGAAAAAACCGAGCCCAAAATGAGCAACGCTCATGCCGAGAGCCGATCGTGTGATCCCTATCGTGCCGTCTGCACGTCGCAACGACCGAATAATGGGCAACACCGAAACGCCGATAATCCAGAATGCGGCGATGGAGCCCACGGTTACTAATGGACTGAAACGGCCATAAAAAACAACAGGCACCAGGCCGCCGATAACCAGGGCAACGATGGCAGGTACTCGAACCTGTTTCAAGAGGGCACCGAGATCCTGACTGCGCCACGCTGTGTGCATGCCCAGCCCAACCAGGAATATCAATGGCAGCATGGGAATAGCGAATGCGATCTCGAAATACGGTGGACCGACAGATATTTTGCCGGCATCGAAATACTCCACCACCAGCGGTGCCAGCGTTCCCATGAATACAAGGGCAGCCGCGATTACCAATAACACGTTATTCAACAGCAGGAATACTTCGCGTGACAACGGCCGAAATCCTGCATCGGAATCCAGCGCAGCTGCTTTGAACGCATACAAGACCAACGCGCCGCCAATCACAAGCGCGAGGAATCCAAGAATAAAAAATCCGCGTGTTGGATCGGTTGCGAACGCATGCACGGACACCAAAATGCCGGATCGAACCAGGAACGTGCCAAGCAGGCTGAGCGAAAAAGCGGCTATGGCAAGCAGCAATGTCCAGCTCTTGAACAAGCCGCGTTTTTCGGTCACGGCCAGTGAATGTATGAGCGCAGTGCCAACGAGCCACGGCATGAACGAGGCATTTTCCACCGGGTCCCAGAACCACCAGCCTCCCCAGCCAAGCTCGTAGTATGCCCACCAACTGCCCAGTGCAATGCCAACTGTCAGGAATAACCACGCCCACGTCGTCCATGGACGGGTCCATCGTGCCCAGGATCGATCCATGTCGCCCGTCAACATCGCCGCAATCGCAAACGCGAATGCTACTGAAAACCCGACATAACCGATGTATAGCATGGGCGGATGAATTGCGAGCCCTGGATCCTGCAACAGCGGATTGAGATCCGCGCCGTCAGCGGCCGCCGGAATCAATCGCTCGAACGGGTTTGATGTGAGCAATGTAAACAACAGAAAGCCAACGCTCAGGAGTCCAAGGACCCCGATTACGCGCGCGCTGAAGACTTCAGGGAGTTCCTTGCTATAGCGACCGACAGCAACAGTCCAGCTGGCAAGGATTAAAACCCAAAGAAGCAGCGAGCCCTCGTGAGCGCCCCACACTGCGGAGAATTTATAGACAGCCGGCAGCGAAAGCTGCGAGTGGTTTGCTACGTACAGAACCGAAAAATCGTCTTGCAGAAAAGACCACGCAAGACACGCGAATGAGAATATAACGAATACCCATTGCCCCAATGCGGCAGGTCGTGCGACTGCCATCATCATTTCGTCGTTACGGTAGGCGCCAATGAGCGGTAAAACGCTCTGGCATATAGCCAGTGCCAGCGCCAGGATCAGCGCAAATTGTCCGATCTCGGGGATCACGGTTTCGCAGCCTCAGACTTTATAACTGCTTCCTGGGCGGCAGCGTGGCCTGCCAGCGAATCGGCGACCTCGGGTGGCATGTAGTTCTCATCATGTTTGGCAAGTACTGATTCAGCATCAAATTCACCGTCAGCATTCAATCGGCCTGTGGCGATAATGCCCTGACCCTCGCGAAACAAGTCCGGCAATATGCCGTTATGGACAACAACCAACTCGTTTGCATTATCCGTCAGGGTAAATTCAACCTGTAAGTCGCCGGGCTCGCGTTTGACACTACCCTCGACCACCAGGCCGCCGACGCGAAATGTCCGGTCAACCGGCGCATTACCGCTAATAACATCGCCTATTTCGACATAAAACATCATATTTTCTTCGAAGGCTCGAAGAGTCAGGCCGACTGCGATCGCCAGACCGACAACGGCCAGACCAACAGCCAGCATTCTTTGTTTACGTGGTTTCATTCATCAGGCCTCCATGGCTTTAATACGGCGTGTAATTTCCTGCAGCGTCCGACGATGCCGGGCGCGTGCCTGAATTACGCAAATGATGACGACAATAAACATGAGTCCAACGGAACTCCATACGTAGGCACCGTAACCTCCCATCGTTAAAGCATCCATCAGGCGTCTCCTGTTTCCGGTGCAAGCATATCCTTTACCCAGCGTGCGCGGTGTTCCCGCCGTAATACTTCGGTTCGAACGCCATACAACAGTAACGCGCCAAACAACAGGGTAAAACCTAGAATATTGATCAACAAAGGATTCAGCATTTCCGGGGGCATCTTTCCTTTCATAACGGTTTGTCCCTGGTGCAACGAGGTCCACCAGGTGACCGAGTAATGGATGATCGGGATGTTCACGCCACCGACCAATGCCAGTACGGCGCTGGATTTGTCCGCTTTAGCGGTGTCGTCTATGGCTGAACGCAAGGCGATATAGCCGAAATACAGAAACAACATCAGGAGTTCCGAGGTCAATCGAGGGTCGCCCCACTCCCACCAGGTTCCCCACATCGGCCTGCCCCAGATGGAGCCGGTCGCGAGCGCGACGAACGTGAACCAGGCGCCAATCGGTGCCGTGGCAGCCGCGACCGCGTGCGCCAGTTTCATCCGCCAGATCAAGCCGATGCCGGCTGCGATTGCCATAATCGAATAGCCCATCATGGACAGATATGCCGCTGGCACGTGGACGTAGATTATGCGGAACGCATCTTTTTGCTGATAGTCGATCGGTGCCAGAAAGAGTCCGGCGTAGGTCCCCCACATGATGAGCAGGATTCCAATGACGCCAAACCCGAGGATAAAGCCAGGCGCCATTCGGTAGAAATGGGGAGGTGATGCCAATTTGTGAAAGAATTTCCACATAGTGTCAGTTTACTCGTTGCTGATTCGAAGGGCCGCAGCCGTTGCGAATGGTGCGAGGGTCAGTGCCAACATGCAATAGCCCGAAAGAAAATAAATGCCGCCTGCGGTCGCTTCGCCAGTAGCGGCGAGGGACACCGTCCTCGCACCAAATATCAGTATCGGCATGGCCAGCGGAAGAATAAGTAAACTCAGGAGCGCGTTGCCCCGGTTCAGACCAACCGTCAGCGCGGCACCGATGGAGCCGAGAAGGCTAAGGCTGACCGTACCGGGCAATAGCGTAATCATCATTGTCTTGATTACGTCGGGAGACATTTGGTAGCTCAATGCTATAACAGGTGCCGTCAGTACCAATGGCAGCCCGGTCACCAGCCAGTGAGACGCTGTCTTGGCCAGGACCATCAACGGCAGAGGCTGCGGACTCAGAACCAGCTGTTCAAGACTCCCGTCTTCAAAATCGTTAAGGAACAAACTGTTGAGTGCCAGGAGCGACGCGAGTAACGCGGCAACCCAGGTCACACCTGGCCCGATCATCTGCAACTGTTCGGCGTCGGGACCGATGGCAAGCGGAAACAGCGAACTCACCATGGCAAAGAAAAACAATGGATTCAGCACGTCGCCCGGGCGCTTCCATGCCAGCAACAAATCACGGCGTAGCACGGCAGTCACGCCGCTGAACAAGCCCGGATACTTCACATCCGCCTCTATCACAAGACAATCCTGTGAGTTGGCGCATCAATGCTGACCGCCTGATGCGATGCCATCGCGCAAATGCCACCGTTCGCCAGGTGCTCGCTGATCAGCTCTTTGACGAGCGCCTGCCCGTCTGTGTCGAGGTTAGTGAAGGGTTCATCCATCATCCACAATGGCGCGTCCGCGAGGATCAGTCGCGCGAGACCGACTCGCCGCTGCTGGCCGGCTGATAAAGCCCGCATTGGCAGCTCGGCACCGTATTTGACACCAACGCGAGCGAGGGCCGCCTGAATATCGTCACTCTGAAAGGCTCGCAGACCGGCTTCAAAGTGTATGTTTTGCACCGGCGTGAGATCGCCCTTGAAACCAACCCGATGCGCGAACCACACAAGAGCAGCCCGGAATCGTTGTCTATCTTTGTCGACCGACTGTCCCTGCCAGCGAATGTCGCCTGATTCAAATTCCAGCAAGCCGGCCATAGCCCGCAACAGGCTGGTCTTGCCGCTTCCATTTGCGCCGGCCACGAACAACAGTTCACCGGGATTCAGCGCAAATCCGACATCCTGAAACAGGCAGCGATCGCCTCGTACCAGGCATAGGTCGCTTGCTGAAAGTAGTTCAGTCAATATTTAGCAGTCCGATGGCTATCGTTAGAGACAATGCTCGTAGAAGAGCGAAATGTCATATTTAGTAACTTATTATCAACAAGTAACACGATTTATCTCATGTAATTTATCACAATAGTGTCGTGGCTTCCCGATTACCTGGGAATGCCTGTTCACGGGTTTACAAGACGTTTCGCCCAAACGTACACTGGTCGGCACAGTTATCGACTTAAATCGACTAACTTCAGAAAGTAACTGTATCAGAATGGCTAATTACAGCGGGCATTAGGGTTTAAATTTATGGAATTAGGCGCAGGCGGACTAAAGGAACAGCCGTTTCACGGTAGTGGCAAACCGCTGGTCTTTGTCTCCTACGAGGCCCAGCAAAGTGCGCATGCGTTTCTCCAGGACATCTGCAATCACCCCACAGGCATCGGATTGCTGCGCGGACCGGCCTATTCTGGCAAAACCACCCTGGTCCGGGAATTTGTAGCCGGGCAGTCTGGAGGTGCAGAACTGGCATTTGTGGACGGTGCGGGTCTCAATACCACGGCGTTGCTGGAAGCCGCGCTGAGTCAGTTCGGATATAACCTCGAGTTCGATAGTGTTAACGAACTGATCAACATGCTCAAAGTTTACGTATTGCAGCGTACCGCCTCGGCTAAGGCGCCTGTACTAATTATTGATAATTCGCAGTCATTGAATCCAAGCGCGTTACGCGTGCTGTGCGAGCTTGCCGAATTGCGCGTCAGGCAAGACAGTGCATTGCGCTTAGTACTGGTCGGGGATGGTTCAATTGATCACATAGTTCAAACGCCTGCTTTGCAGAGCATCGCGAAGCGGCTGGTCGGGACTTTTACGCTGCGTCCAATGGCGCAATATGAAACCACCGATTACCTTCATGAAAAACTCGAGGCGGGCGGCTGCCCCGATCCTGACAGTGTTATTCCGCAGGATGTCTGTAATGAGTTCCATGCAGCTTCCGGCGGGTGGCCAGGGGTGCTGGACAGGCTGGTTTTGCTTGCGCTCGCAAAAGCCCCGCACTGTCCAATTATGACAGACCACATAGAGCATCCTGTATTGCCAGACAACATGTTCCTGACGTCGACAGTATCCGGCCAGGATGAACGCCCGCCGCGCCTGATCCTTACGATGGACGGCAAGACACTGGATAGTGTCACGGTCAATCAGCAACGGGTCATCATCGGCCGTTCGAGCCACAGTGACCTGCGCGTCGACAGTAGTTTCGTCAGCCGCCATCATGCGATGCTGATTCGAAATGGCAATTCAACGTTCTTGATGGACCTGAATAGCACCAACGGCACCATCGTTAATTCGCGAAGGATTTCGAACCAGGTCTTGATGCACAACGACATCATTTCGCTTGGTCGTCACCGAATCAAGTTCGTTCACGTGGCGGCCACGGGCGCAGTGATGCACGAGGCAGCCGGAATGGCCGACACCATTATTATGAAGAGCCTGGGGGATATGCGTCGCATGCTCGCGCAGGAGAACACGCAAGCATTGCCGACTATTTCCGATAAGAGCGCGTTCGGCGGCGATAGGGAGCGCTGAGAGCGAATTGGGCCTAGCCAACCCCTTCCAACGGCGGGGATTGTTTCTTGCGAAAGAAGTTTTCTTTGAAATGCTTTCGGCACATCGAGATATAGCGATCATTTCCGCCGATTTCGACTTGTGACCCATGCGTAATCGCGTTGCCGTTTTCGTCCAGTCGAATAACCATCGTCGCTTTGCTACCGCAATCGCAAATGGCTTTCAATTCCTTCAGATTATCAGACCATGCCAGCAGGTATTTGCTGCCCTCAAAGGGCTCGCCCTGAAAGTCCGTCCGCAGTCCGTAGGCAAGCACAGGAATGTTCAGGTTGTCGGTGACGTCGCTGAGTTCAGCTACTTGCTCTTTGGTCAAAAACTGGGCTTCGTCAATTAGAATGCAGTGCAGCGGATCTTCCTCAATGCATGCGGTGACAATTTCAAACAGGTTGTCTGCACGCGTGAACGCCGTAGCGGCCGCTTCAAGACCAATTCTTGACGTGACCTTGCCAACGCCGTAACGATCATCAAATTCCGGTGTAAGGACCAGCGTATTCATGCCACGCTCTTTGTAGTTGTAGCTGGATTGCAGAAGCGCCGTCGACTTGCCGGCGTTCATCGAAGAATAATAGAAATAGAGTTTGGCCATTGTGCCCGCGATCGGTTTTATTTAGACAATTGGGCAAGTTTAGCAGAACCGCGTTTGCGTCTGTTGCGATAAGCAAAAAGCACTACCAATCCCAGTAGCATCGCAGGACCACCGGCGCCACCTCCGCTTCCGCCGGTACCGGTATTCACCCCGACTTTGACGGTACGTTCGGTCGAACTGCTATTGCTAGCCCTATCCGTAACGTTGTAAGTAATTTTGTAGGTGCCCACGACATGCGTATTTACTGCGCCGATTGTGACAATAGACTCATTCAGGTCGCCATCGATATCGTCAGTGGCCGTAGCCCCTTCCTCGTCGTAAGGAGTGCCTACAGCGATGCTGATGACCGCCTCTCCGATCAACGAAATAACAGGCGGTATGCGATCACCGAGGCCCAATCGGCCGATTCCGTTATTGGCGTGAATTTCCAAAGCATCGCTGCCCACCATAAGCAGGTCGGGTGACTGGTCGCTGTTAAAGTCAACCAGAATGCCACTTCGCATACCAGCGCTCACAACCTGCTCCTCGTACAAGATGAAATTTCCGGCAGTATCGTTGCGATACGACTGATGCACACCTGCTTCGTTAATCGCTACGATATCCTTGAATCCGTCGCCGTCCACATCAGCGGCCAGGAGCCTGGATACAGTTGAGGCGCCGAATGAGCGTGCGAACGCAAAATTGCCTCCTGACGATCTAACTAACACTATGTTTTCCGGCGCCGTCAGATTATCGGCATCGACGGCAATCAGAAGATCATCCAGACCGTCATCATTTATGTCTGCTGCCCTGGCATGAGCAACGCTCCCATAGCGGTGTCGGGTTCGTCCAAATGTGCTGCCATCACCTGTGTTGACAAGTACCGCGATCGCTCGATCGGATGCTTCCACGACCACAATGTCCGGGAAACCATCATTGTCAAAGTCACCTGTATCAACATCAATGCCAGCACCCACCGGCAGAACAATCATGTCTATTCCAATTTGCTCTGATCGCCGAAGGATGGCAACGTAATTCGAGCCGGCAACAATCAATTCATCGGTACCATCAAGATCAAGATCGGCCGCTGCAATTGCACTGACTTCCCCAATGCTGCGGTCCGTCAGCATGGCTGCACTGGAAAAACCGCCGCTGCCGTTATTGATGAATACTTCGGCGACATGATCAGTAGCTCCACCAACAGCAATATCGAGAGCGTTGTCGCCATTCCAGTCGAGCACTTTCACTACACTTCCGCCACTTCCCGGCGCGATCGCCTGTCCTGGAATCGTTAATCCGCGTTTTCCGTTATTGAGAAAAACCAGCGCTTCGCCCGTGACTTCGACAATATCCAAATGTCCATCGCCGTTGAAGTCTCCGCTATCAATATCCGCGCCCGGTGAGTCCACTATCTGCGTAGGTCCTTCACTGAATTCTTCGACAAACTGGGACCCTGCCGACGCGGAGTTGTCGCCAGGTGTTGGGTCGTCTGCTATGGCTACGGCAATGAGTGTGTTATCACCATCTTCGCTTTGATCGCCCTGAAAATTAAATATCAGACTGCTATCGGTCACAAGACCATCAATAATACAGCTGGCCGAGGGCGAGCTGGTTGCGTTGTTCTTGATTGTGCATGCCGGTGGTGCCGTTACGGTCATTGCGGGTCCGCTGGTTGACCAGTCAAGTTCCAGAACACCATCGTCAAGATCTGTGGGCCCCTTATTGAGCACATCAACCTGCCACCTTGCGGATTCGCCGACGGCAACAGGATTGACTGCAATGGTCGCATAGGTGGCCAAATCGGCACGGTCATTCAGGAAGATCACAAGCGAGAAACTCAGACTGGCAGATGCACCACCAGAATCTGTCGCCGTAATCGAGACATTATAGGCGGCATCTCTTGAGTCGCCTTGCGCAGGGGTACCGGATAACACTCCAGTCTCAGGGTTGATCGTCAAACCATCGCTGCCTGGCAAACCACTCGCACCGAAGCGCAAAATGTCACCAACATCGATATCATCGAAATAGCCAGCCAGTGGCAAGGTAATCGCGACGCCTTCGATGGCTTCCTGATCAGGTGGGGTATCGATAACAACCGGCGCATCGTTTCGTGGCCGCACGTCAACGGTCATGGAAAACAGATTGCTGAAGTTTTCACCATCGTAAACCCGGACAGGAACGACCAGTTCACCGTTGAAATCGGCAACCGGGAAAATAACTGAACTGTTGTGCGTGTAATTCGTTCCGTCGTTCACTTCAATCGTAAAGTCTTTCGGAAAATTACTGTCTGCATCATCGACATCGAGGTCATCCGGTTTCAGCTCGCGTGACGAATCTTCATCGACCTCAATGTCGTTTTGCCCAAGAATTTCGGGCGGGATCGGATCGCCCTCTCGAATCTCGATCTCAACTTTGGTTTCGCTCGAGAAGCCTGTGCCATCGAAGGCCAGATACTTGAAATCATCTTTTTTGTCAGACTTACCGTCATGCTCGTATTCGAAAGTACCGTCAGAATTCAGAGTGACGTCGCCGTGCTTTGGCTCCTTCGCGAGAATCGCCGTTAACGGATCGAGTTCAATATCGAAATCGTTGTCGAGAACACTAAGCGCGCCACTATCAAGAATGGAAACAGTGCCACCGAGTGAAACAGTTGCCGAATCCTCCAGCGCAAATGGCGCCCAGCCAGATGCCGTCAGCGTGCTGCTGAGCATCAGCAACACGATCAAATACGCAGGCCTGTTAGTCGCTAAGGCTCGGAAAATTCGTAACGATGTTGAATAATATTGCAAAACGCTTTGCCGCTTTATGGTTGTAATATTGGCTGATTGCGTTTGATAGAGTCTAGCGCAGACACGTCGCAGAAAAAAGAAATTCCGGTATCTGATTGTTATGGTAAATCATTGATTTACGGTGATGAGATATTATCGGTTCTAATGCGAATTGATCTTGTTTGGATCGGGTGGAAGCCGTGAGCTTACGTCAGCCGCTTAGGGCAATTTATCCCATTCAGGGGCTAGTCCTTCCACAAAAAAACCAACGCGGACAGCCGGTAGTTACGTGTTACCTTACGTCCACATAATTGAGCATGAGGAGCACATAATGACTGCCGAACTGACAAAACTGACATGGGTGCTCTTACTGCACACGGTCTGCTGGATTCCGTACATCCTCAACCGAGTCATGGTGCAGGGTCTCATCGACGCGGTTGGTTATCCTGAAGATCCCAAGCCTCTCTCCCCATGGGCGGAACGAGCGAAAAAGGCGCATTACAACAGCGTTGAAAACCTTGTCGCATTTGCCGCGATTGTCCTGCTCCTTAACGCGGCAGGCATAAGCAACGAAACTACGGTGCTCGCATGCACCGTATTTTTCTGGGCAAGACTCGTACATTACATCGTATATGTGGCTGCCATTCCGTGGTTGCGCACGGCGGCGTACTTCGTTGGCTGGCTGTGTACTCTTGTCTTAATTTTGCAGGTGCTTTAGTAGCGGGAATTCTCACTCGGGAAACTGATATTGTCGGTCTTAAGCCCCGCAGCTGCCATTCAGCTCAGCTTGGTTTGAAGGGGAGCTAACCGCCCATTTTCCGACACCAGGTGGCCACGTGAAATAATCAAGTGTTCGGCAGGGTCTATTGAGTCGAGATGAGCAAAAAAGTCGCCCCATTGATCGAATATATATTGGAATCAGCCGCAGCCTGCCTGGTGACGATGGTGCAGGGAAACCTGTTGGCCTTGACCGCAAGCCATTTGCTGATCGCATCCCAGACCGGGCTCATCGCTGGCACAATCACAGCGGTCGGCATATTCGTTGCTAAAACGCGCAATCGCTGGCTGATCTCCGCCGGGCTGGGTGTGACCACTGGTGTCGTGGACTTCTATGTTCATCCCGGCATGTTTGGCTCAGTGGCGACTGAAGCGTTTGTTACCGGACTGGCGGCAGCCATGATGTCTTACCTGGTCGATGCTGCT
>Ga0316193_10003550_pt1 | contig 11295 bp, 9 predicted proteins | sample MerIslsedime2_MG_FD_207735 | JGI IMG/M metagenome (GOLD analysis project Ga0316193, IMG submission 207735) | Coastal sediment microbial communities from Maine, United States - Merrow Island sediment 2 | ecosystem: Environmental > Aquatic > Marine > Coastal > Sediment | place: USA: Maine... | reverse complement strand
GTCACGTCTGGGATCGCGTCCAACCGCATATTCATTTGTTCTTCGGGGACCGGCCAGCCCGAGGCCGCACGCACCGCCAGCACCGGGCAGTCGATGACCGCGAGAAAAGCGAGCACCTGTTCTTCGGTGAAACGCCATCTCGACCGGGTCTTCAACCTTGGGTCGAAGGTGAACCGAACACCATCGGGCACGGCTTCCACCGAGCGCTCGACCAGGACCCGGGCCGAAGCCGAATCGAGATCGGTCCCCTGACACCGGGCGGCTACCGCGCTGCCCAGATCGGGGTGGATCCTCGCCGTCGAGTTGACGATCCGACGTTCGTCCTCGAGGGCCCTTTGCAGCAGGGCCGGTGCCTCTTCGGGTGGGGTCGTCAAGGGCCCCGCACCTTCGAGGAGGACCAATTTTGTCACCCGGCCCGGCGCGGCCGCCGGGATCAACGACGAGATCCCGGCGCCCATCGAGTGCCCGAGAAGGACAAAACGCTCGAAACCCATGAGATCCGCGGCATCAATGATCTCCGGGACCCAATCGACGAAATAATGGCTGTGGGCCTCCGGCCGGTTCTCCGATCGGCCGTGACCGGAGAGATCGAGGGCGGTGATCCGAAAACCCTCGAGCATCGGCGCGATTCCGGCGAAGGTGGCCGCGTTGTCGAGCCAACCATGGATCGCCAGCACCGGGGTGCCATCGGACGGACCCCATTCGAGGGCCGCCATTCGGCGGTGGCCGAGATCGAGGGTGATCTCCCGCGCGGTCATCGGTGTTCCTCGTCATAGTTGATGCCGAAGAAATCCAACGCCGATCGAGCCTTCTCGCAATAGTGGCTCGGCCCGATGGTGACCAGTCGGCAGGTTTGGTGCATGTGAAGAGCCTACCGCATCTTTTTGCGGCGGCCGCCCGGTGGGCGGCCGCCGCAAAAAGATGGCCCCTCCCGCCGGGAGGTGATTGAGCGGGAGGGGCAAAAGACGCCCCCGAGGCATGCCTCGGGCACGATTGAAAACCTGAACTGTCTGCTTTAGTCCATCTGTTTACGCAAAATGGCCGGAATCTCATAGTCGTCGGTCTGGTTGATGCCGTACTCGGAATTGGGTCCACCGGGCACGAAGAATCGACTCGCCCGCGCCGACGGGGCGTCTTCCTTGACCGGATCGCTCGGGCGTCGCATCTCGGTCGCCGGTATCCGCGCCGAGTCTTGCTCGCTCTGGAATCCCGTCGCGATCACCGTCACCTGCAGGCTGTCCTCCAGCTTGGGATCGACCACAGCCCCGAAGAGGATCTGGGCGTCGGGATCGGCACCCTCGGTGATGATCTCCGCCGCCTCGTTGATTTCATTCAACGTGACATCGGTGCCGCCTGAAATATTGATGAGCAGCCCGCGTGCTCCTTGAATCGAGGTCTCCTCGAGCAGCGGCGAGGCGATGGCCTGCTGCGCGGCCTCGACCGCGCGATGCTCGCCGAAGGCGAGGCCGATGCCCATGAGGGCGTGACCCATCCCCTTCATCACGGTGCGGACGTCGGCAAAATCGCGGTTGATCAGACCGGGAACGGTGATGATGTCCGCGATTCCCTGAACCGCCTGACGAAGTACGTCGTCGGCGATCCGCATGGCATCGGTGAAATTGGTGTTGCGCTCGACAAACTTGAGCAGCCGGTCGTTGGGGATGGTGATCAGGGTATCGACGTGCTCGGCAAGCAGAGCGATCCCCTCTTCGGCGACCTTACGCCGCCGCGACCCTTCGAACGAGAAGGGCTTGGTCACCACGGCCACCGTGAGGGCGCCCACGTCCTGCGCCATCTGGGCAATGACGGGGGTCGCGCCGGTGCCGGTGCCGCCCCCCATACCGCTGGTGATGAAGACCATATCGGCGCCCTCGAGCAGATCAAAGATTTTCTTGTCGGCCTCGAGTGCGGCGTTGCGGCCGATCTCCGGGTTGGCGCCGGCGCCGAGGCCGCGCGTCAGTTCGGAACCCAGTTGGAGCTTGACCGGCGCCATGCTGGCCACGAGCGCCTGCGCGTCGGTGTTGGCGGCGATGAACTCGACACCGGTGAGTCCGGCCGAAATCATCCGGTTCACCGAGTTGCACCCGCCGCCGCCGACACCAATTACCCGAATCCGGGCTGGAGCCGTCCCTTCGTCCAGGAAGATCCCCGACTCGGGTTCCTCGTCGAACAGGGACGGATCGTTCTCGTCCAAATCCTCGATATCGTCAATCAATTCACTGTCAAACTCGATCATGCCCACCTCCCATTTCGAAAAAATCACCGAGGGCGCCGCGTAGCCGGGCCAACAGGCCACCGCTTCGCCCCCGTCGAGCCATATGTTCGTTTCGTCGACAAAACTGCATCCGGATCAGGCCGCAGGCCACAGCCCAGTCCGGTCCGGACACCGGTTCGGTGAGACCGGCCAGGTTCAACGGCCGGCCGACCCTGGCTCGGTGTCCGAATATCTTCTCCGCCACTTCTTCGAGCCCGTCGAGGGCGGCGCCGCCGCCCGTCAGTACGACTCCCGCCCGCGGCAGCCGATCGAACTTGTGCTCCACGAGCACCCGGTGGACCCCGATAAAGAGGTCACGGGCACGCTCGTGGAGAATCTCGGCCGCAAATCGGGCCGGATGAACGCTGTTGCCGTCGCCGCCGAGGCTCGGCACCTCGATGGCGTCGATATCGAGACCCTCGCGCTCGAGGGACGCGCCGACCCGCCGTTTGGTCTGCTCGGCGGCCGCGGTCGTCGTCTTGAGCAACGCCGCGAGATCGGCGGTGAAGTGGCGCCCGCCAACGGGCAGGGCCCCAGAGGACACCACCGCTCCCTCGGCATAGAGCACCCACTCGGTGGTTGCGTATCCGAGGTCGAGGAGCAGACATCCGAGTTCGCGTTCGTCGGGCGTGACCACCGCCTCGGCAGCGGCCAGGGGTTCATAGACCAGTTGTTTTACCGCGACCGCTGCACGGTTGACGGCCTGCTCGACGGTATCGGCGTGGGTCTTGTTTGTGTAAACCACGAAGGCCGAGGCGTCCAGCCGACTGCCCGGCATCCCCACCGGATGGTCCATCCCGGCCTGACCGTCCAACGCGTATCCGCACGCGATGATATCGAGCACGCGGAAGTCCGGTGGAATGCTGACCTGGGCGCAGGCGGTCAGCGCCCGCCGCAGGTCGTCCTCGGACACCGTCATGTTGCGGCCGGTGACCGGCACCGATGCGGTGGCGGGAAGACCCTGAATCGGGAGACCGCCGAGACCGACCGCGGCGAGTTCCACCGGGACCGAGGCCATGGCTTCGGCCTCCTCGGCCGCCACCCGCACCGCGCTCGCGACTTCCTCCAAATTGGCAATCACGCCCTTGCGGGCACCGTCGTGGCCGGCCTGACCGCAACCGCGGATCACCAGGCCGTCGTCTTCAACTGTCCCGACGACCACCGACACCCGAGTCGAGCCGACGTCGATACCCACCAGGGGCCCCGTCTCGTTCATCATGCGGCCTCCCCCTGGGTGCGCCCGAGCAGAGGTCGCTGGAATTCTCGCGCTGCGCCGGCCCTCAGCACCATTCGGTGCGGCCAACGCAGATCGGCCCACTCAACCATCACTCCCTCATTCATCACCTGTTCGCACCACGCCGCTTCCGCGGCGGTTCCTTCCGGGATCACGTGGATCGTCGTCAAACGATCCGGCTCTTCGAACCAGAGACCGACGACCAGGTCCGTCGGGGTCACCTGGTGGACCGCCATCACTTCTCCGCCACTCGCATCGGCGATCCGCCGGGCCACCGAAAAAGCGAGCCGGCGATCCGAGGGGCGCCGGAAACCGATGAGTTCGGGTGGGAGCGGTTCGCTGAGCGGACCGGCCAACCGACCATCCTTCGCCACCGCGTGCCACCCGGTCCCCACCGGGATCGACCCGCGGGGAGTTTCGGGAAAAATCTCCACAACGACGGTTCCGGGGAGCTCGAGGTGGACCCTGACCTCCGAGGCTGCCGGCCACGTCCCTGCAATCTGGCGCAGCCAATCGAGTCCGAGGAGAGGCACCATGTGACCCACCAACCCCTCGAGGGAGGCGGTCACCGAGTCGGGTACCACATCGCCGCCGTAGACCTTCACCGACTGGACCTTCCACAGCGGCGCGGCAAGCAGAAGGAGTGTCAATGCTACCGCCGGAAGAAAATACCGTCGGCGGGAGCGACGCCGGGGCGTCCGCGGCCGGAATCGATCGGGGAGGAACCGGCGATGAACCAAAGTCATGCGGCACCTCGCAGCCATTCTTCAGCCACGCGGTGGACATCACCCGCGCCCAGGGTCACCAGAACATCACCCTCCGAGAGCAGAGCATCGACAAAGACCGCGGCCTCGGTCACGACCGGCCCGACCGAGATCGCAGGGTGCCCCATTCGGGTCGCCGCCGACACCACCAAGGCCTCGTCGACGCCATCGATGGGACGCTCCCGTGCCGGGTAGATCGGCAGCACCACGACGACATCGGAGCCGAGCAGCGCTCGCCCGAAACCGTCGGCAAAATCGCGGGTCCTGCTGTAGAGATGGGGCTGAAAGACCACGACGAGCCGCTGCCCCGGAAAAGCCTGCCGCGCCGCCTCGAGGACCGCCTCGATCTCGGTCGGGTGGTGGGCGTAGTCGTCGACGACAGTGATCCCGTTTCTCGAACCGAGCACGTCGAAACGCCGGACAACGCCGGTGAAGGACGCGCAACCCGACGCGAGCGCCGAAAAGGAGATGTCGAGTTCGAGACCGACGGCCAGGGCCGCCAGGGCGTTGAGGATGTTGAATCGACCGGGCATCGAGATCGCCGCCTCGCCAAGGGTCTCGCCATGGAGAACGACGGTGAAACGACTGCGCCCGGGCTCGGTGCGCACATCGATCGCGCGAAGATCCGCGTCCTGGGAGAACCCGTAGCTCAGGACCGGCCGTTGCACCGCCCCGGCCAGGGCCCACGATCCGTCGTTGTCGCGGCACAGGACGACGCGCCCGGTTTCAGGGGTCTGGTTGCAGAAGGTGGCGAACGCCGCATCGAGCTCGGCCGGAGACCCGTAGCAGTCGAGGTGCTCGGGCTCGACATTGGTGACCACGGCCACCGCGGCGTGGAGCTCGAGGAAGGACCGGTCGTACTCGTCGGCCTCGCAGACCATGAGCTCGCCGCTGCCGATGCGGGCATTGGAGTCGGCGAACCGCGCGCGACCACCGACCAAAACGGTGGGATCGAGCCCGGCCTCGGTCAACAAGTGGCCGATGAGCGCCGTTGTGGTGGTCTTGCCGTGGGTGCCCGCAACTGCAATGCCATGGTGGCGTTCCAGGAGCTCGCCGAGCATCACGGCTCGCCGCACTAATGAGATCCGCCGCCGGGCGGCGGTGACGAACTCGTCCTCGTCACGGGCAACCGCTGCCGTGTAGACCACGATGTCGACGCCTTCGAGGTGGCCGGGGTCGTGCCCGATGTGAATCTCGATCCCCAGCGCCGAGAGCCTCTCGGTGCGTTCCGACACAGCCACATCGCACCCGCTCACCACGGCGCCGCCGGCATGCGCGACCTCGGCGAGACCGCACATTCCGACCCCGCCGATGCCCATGAAGTGGAGATGACGCCGCTTCACAGCCCACCCCCGATGGCGAGCACCCGATCGGCGATCTTCCGCGCGGCGCCGGGTTGGGCCATGGCCGAGGCCGCCGCCCCCATGCAGATCATGGTCTCGGGATCATTGAGAATCCCACCGAGGACCGCGGCCATGGTCACGGGGCTGGCCTCGTCTTCGGTGAGGACCACCGCACCACCCGCTCTCTCGAGCGAGCGAGCATTGAACTCCTGGTGATTCCCCGCCGCCGAGGCGAAAGGCACCAGGACCGCACCACGTCCGGCCGCTCCGAGTTCGGATACCGTCAGCGCGCCGGATCTCGCCACAACCAGGTCGGCTTCGGCCAGTGACCGCCACGGTTCGGCAAGGAAGGCGGAAACTTCAGCTTTGACACCGAGATCGGAGTAGCTCGTCGTGACGACCTCGGACCAGCGCCCGCCGGTCTGGTGTTGGATTTTGAGGTTCATCCCCTCTGCTTGGAGGATGGCCAAGGCCCGCGGCAGGATGCGATTGAGGAAGAGCGATCCCTGGCTGCCTCCCAGGACCAGGAGGTGCGGCGGATCGTGGGGCTCGAGCGCGCCGACATCGAAAAATCTCGCGCGTACCGGATTTCCGGTCCATTCGGCGGGAAGCGACGGAAAATGCTCTACTGCGTCGACGAAACCGCAGCAGATCAGATCCGCCCACGGCGCGAGGAATCGGTTGGTCATTCCCGGGATCGAGTTCTGTTCCTGGAGGATCATCGGTACCCCCAGGAGCCCCGCAGCCGCGAGACCCGCAGCCGAGGCATACCCGCCGACGCCCACCACCGCTATGGGTTCGAGATCGAGCAGGGTCCGCGCCGCCTTGAACACCGCCCGCGGCAACAGCGAGACCGCACGTGCCGCCTCCGCCGGGCTTCGGGCCTGGATCCCCTCGAGATCGACCAGGGTCAATGGCAGATTGCGCTCGGGAATCAACTCGGCTTCGATACCGCGGCGAGCGCCGAGCCAGTGGACTTCGACGCCGAGGGACTGCAGTTCGGCAGCCACTGCGAGGCCGGGGAAGACGTGGCCCCCGGTGCCTCCACCCGCAATCACCACTCGCCGGCTCATACGCTTGCCTCCCGCGACAAATTGAGCAGCAGGCCCACCGAGGCCAGGGTGACCACGAGGTCGGTCTTGCCGTAACTCACCAGCGGCAGCGGAATGCCCTTGGGTGGGAGCAGGTCGAGACAGACAATCATGTGGATCAAGCTCTGGACGGCAAAGGCAAAGGTCAGACCGAAGGCGAGGAGCGCCCGGTCTGGAGATGCGAGGCGGGTCGCGATTCGCAGACCCCGCCAGGTGATGAGGGCGATGAGTCCGAGCAGACCGAGCAGACCGAGCAGACCGAGCTCCTCGCCGGCAATGGAGAAGATGAAGTCGGTGTGGGGCTCGGGCAGGAAGAAAAGCTTCTGGAGTCCGGTCCCATAGCCGCGCCCGGTGATCCCACCGCTGCCGATCGCGACCAGGCTCTGGTAACTCTGCCAGCCAGCGGCGGAGGCGGCGTCCGGATCGATAAAGGCCCGCACCCGTGCCAGACGATAGGGCGAGGTCACGACTGCAACCACCAGCGCCAGCACCCCGGCCGCGGCCGGCGCGGCGATGATCCGGACGGGCATCCCCGCGACGAAGGCCATGGCGGTCAGGACCACCAGCAGGAGGGCCCCTGAACCGAGATCAGGTTCTGCGATGATGAGAACGGCGGTGAACGAGCAGATCGCCATCAATGTCCACAACCGGTCTTTCGGCCAGCCCTCTCGCCGGGCTCGGTCGAGCCCCACCGCAGCAAAAACAATCAGGGCCACCCGCGCCAGAACCGACGGCTGCAACGAAAAACCCCCAATGGAGAGCCAACGGTGGGTCGAGGCGACTGACGGCTGGAAAAAGACCACCACCAGGAGAAGCCAACTCAAGCCGACGCCGAAACGCGCCAAGCGCGGCTCGGTGAGGAGGTCCGACCGCACGTGCATGCACACGACCAGGACCCCTAGACCGACGAGCGCGGTGGCTGCCTGCCAGGTGAAGAAGTAGGAGCCCGGGCGGCCGTAGCGCTCGGTGGCGATGAGCCACGAAGCCGAGGCCATGAGAGCCAGACCCACCCCGACCTGGAGGATGGCGGCGCCGAGCAGAAGGCGGTCGAAACGCTGCTTTATAGGCATGTCGCCGCCTCCTCCCGCGCGAGGGCGGCGAAAACATCGCCACGTTGTTCGTAGCCCGAGAATTGGTCGAAGGAAGCACAAGCCGGCGCCAGCAGCACCGTAGCTCCAGGCGCGGCAGCCGCGCGTGCGCGACTCACCGCCTCATCAAGCGTCCCGCAGCTTTCCACTTCGGTGGTGCCGGCCAGCGAACGAGCGATCTCGGGCCCGTCAACCCCGATCACATAAAGACGAGTGACGGCCCGCCGCACCTCGTCCGCGAGCACGCCGAAGTCCTGGCCCTTGGCCTGGCCACCGAGGATGAGGTGGAGCGAACCCGAGGGGTAGCCCCGCAGCGCAGCCAGGGTCGCACCGATGTTGGTCGCCTTGGAATCATCGATCCATCGCACCCCGGCGATTTCGTGGACGGTCCGATGGCGATGGGCGAGACCGTCAAAGGTCCTTGCCGCGCGGGCTGCGGCCTCCGGAGAGGCGCCGGCGGCCACGGCCGCAAGGGCGGCGGCGAGGATGTTGGCCAGATTGTGGGCGCCGCTCAGCCGGACGTCTCCGGTCGCGAGGAACTCTTCACCGTTGAGGAACAACCGGTCGCCGTCGAGACAGGCGTCCGCCCGACTCTCGAGGGAGAAGAGTCGCCTGGCGGCCATGGTCTCGGTGGTCACCGAGGCCGGGTCATCGGCGTTGAGCACGGCGGTGTCGCCGGCATTCTGGAAGGCGAAGAGCCGTCTCTTGGCCGCGAGGTAGTCCGCGAGATCGGCGTGCCGTTCGAGGTGGTCCTGACTCAGGTTGAGGAAGACGGCCACCGTGGGATCCATGACGGTCAGCAGCTCGGACTGGAAACTCGAGATCTCGAGCACCCAACAACCCCAACCGCCGGCCAGAACGAGATCCGAGGCGGCGATCCCGAGATTGCCGCCGGCAACGGCGTCGAAACCGTCGGCTCGAAGCATCTCCGCCACCAGGGTGGTCACGGTGCTCTTGCCGTTGGAACCCGTGATGGCCACGAGGGGCGCGTCCTTCCGGTGGAGCCAGGCGAACTCAACCTCGGTGACCACCGCAAGACCCCGCCGCTTCGCCGTGACGAGCAACTCGGCGGTCGGTGGAACTCCGGGAGAAACGACCACGAGATCGACGCCGTCGAGACAGGCTTCCGGGTGGCTCCCGAAAAAGGTCTGCGTCCCGATCGGACGTCGTCCGAGGACCTCGGCCATCTCGGCTTCCGACCGCCGATCGGTCACGACGACCTCGGAGCCATCGGACACAGCGAGACGCGCGGCGGCCACACCGGAACGTCCCAGCCCGACCACCAGCACCCGCGAGAAGTCCATCATCTTCACCGTCACCTCAACTTCAGGGTCGAGAGACCGGCGAGGGCGAAGACCACCGCGATGATCCAGAAGCGGGTCACCACCTGGGTTTCGGTCCAGCCCAAGAGTTCGAAGTGATGGTGGAGCGGCGCCATGCGGAAAACCCGTTTGCCGCGCAGCTTGAACGACAGCACCTGGATCATGACCGACAACGCCTCGAGCACAAAAAGCCCGCCGACGAGGACAAGGAGGAGCTCCTGCTTGGCGACCACGGCGACGATGCCGATCCCGCCGCCGAGCGCGAGCGAGCCGACATCGCCCATGAAGACCTCAGCCGGGTGGCAGTTGAACCAGAGAAATCCAAGCGATGCGCCGACCATGGCGCCGGTGAAGACCGCGACCTCGCCGGCACCCGGCACCGGGACGATCTGGAGGTAGTTGGCGATCCGGGCGTGATCGGCGACATAGACAAAGATGGTGTAGGTCGTGGCCGCAATGGCCATGGAACCGATGGCCAGGCCATCGAGACCGTCGGTGAGGTTGACCGCGTTGGATGCGCCGAGCAGGACGATCACCACGAACGGGAGATAGAGAACGCCCATGGGGATCAGCACGCCCTTGAAGAACGGCACCGACAGGGCTCCGGCATGGGCGGCTTCTCCCGCCACGGCCCGGACCGCGAGCCCGGCCGCCAGCCCGACCACGATCTGGAGGGCCAGTTTCTGGCGGGCGGTGAGACCGAGGTTGCGGCGATTGCGGACCTTGATCCAGTCATCGGCAAAGCCGATGGCGGCGAAGGACACCGTCACCAGCAGGACGGTCCATACATACCGGTTCTGCAGATTCGCCCAGAGAAGAGTCGTCAGCACGGTGCTGCCGACGATGAGAACCCCACCCATTGTCGGCGTCCCCGCCTTGATCTGGTGGTGCTGGGGCCCCTCCTCCCGAATTGCCTGGCGGATCTGCAACGACCGCATCCGCTCGATGAGCCATGGGCCGACGATGAGGCTGATAAAGAAGGCGGTGGAGATCGCCAACCCGGCTCGGAAGGTGATGTAGCGGAAGACGTTGAATCCGAACCAGGTGTCCGCCAACGACGTCAGGAGGGCGTACAGCATCAGGCAGCCCCCCAACCCAGAAGCGCATCGACGGTTCGGTCGAGACCGACCCCGCGCGAACCCTTGACGAGCACGATATCGCCGGGTCGGAGAATGGTCTTGAGCAGTTCTGCGGCCGCTTCGGCGTCATCGACCCGGCGGACCTCGTTCGCGTCCTTCCCTTCGGCCATTGCGGCGGCGGCCAGTTCGCCCGCGCTCTCCGCCCCCGTGGCGACGAGGAAATCGCACGACGCGGCGGCCACCCGCCCGACCTCGCGGTGGGCCTCGGTCGCTCCATCACCCAGTTCGTACATCTCGCCGAGCACTGCGATCCGCCGCCCGGGCGCCGTCGCCAACATCTCGAGGAGCCGGCACATGGCCAGCGGTGAGGCATTGTAGCTGTCGTCAACGAGGGTGGCGCCCATCGACAGCCGGTGTATCCGACCGCGGTGATCGGCGGGCTCCAGGGTCGGCGCAACCGCGGCCACATCGGCGGCATCCACCCCGAACACCCCCGCTGCGGTGGCTGCCGCGAGGAAATTCTCCGCTTGGTGGCGACCGGCGAGGCCGAGATCCACCACCGCATCTCCCGACGGCAGGTGGAGTCTGAATCGCGTGCCGAGGATGCCGCGGTCCTCGAGATCACTGATCCACGCATCGGAGTCCGCGGTCCCGAACCGGAGCACTGACGCCGAGGTCGCTTCGGGAAACGCCCGCTGGTGCGGGTCATCGGCGTTGATGACGAGAGCCCCGCCGGGATCGAGATGCCGGAGAAGCTCGGCCTTGGCGTTGACGATACCGTCGAAGTCGGGGAAGAACTCGGTGTGGACCGGAGCGATCCTGGTGTAGAGCAGAACCTCGGGTCTGATGATCGACCCGATAGCGTCGAGCTCGCCGGCCCGGCTCATCCCGGCTTCAGCGACGAAGACATCGATGTCCTCCGGCTGCGAGAGAATCTCCGCCGGTAGGCCGAGGGTGGAGTTTCGGTTCCCCTCGGTGGCGCCGACCGCGAAAGTCGGTTCGAGGAGGGCCGCAAGCATGTCCTTGGTGGTGGTCTTGCCCACCGACCCGGTAATGGCGGCGACCCGCCAATCGCGGCGCCCTCGCTCGTACCGGGCGAGTTCCCAGTACGCCGCGAGTG
>Ga0316193_10003549_pt1 | contig 11295 bp, 9 predicted proteins | sample MerIslsedime2_MG_FD_207735 | JGI IMG/M metagenome (GOLD analysis project Ga0316193, IMG submission 207735) | Coastal sediment microbial communities from Maine, United States - Merrow Island sediment 2 | ecosystem: Environmental > Aquatic > Marine > Coastal > Sediment | place: USA: Maine... | reverse complement strand
GGCCTGCCGGAACTTGACCGAGCCTGCCTCGCCCCGCAGGTCAATCATGCCGCGGTCAGAAACCTCTGACATGGTAATGCTCAGCTCTGCAGCATCACGAGTGTCTTCAAGATGTGCGAGCGGGCTGGTGTAAACTGCTTCAGACATTCTGGCGTTTTCCTTCTGCATCGAGGAACACGGGAGACGATATCACGGCCTCGACGGTCTTGCCGCCTTCCAGCGGAAACGACACTGTTTCACCCATCTTGGCCTGGCCACCTTCGATCAGCGCCATGGCGATGGAGCGCTGCAAGGTGGGGCTGAAATAACTCGACGTCACGTGCCCGATCATCTTCATCGGCGGTGCGGATTTGACACTCTCTACCGCGTAGGCACCGTCAGGCAGCACTTCCTGCGGATCGATAGTCAGCAATCCGACCAGTTGCTTGCGGCCTTCCGATGCCAGAAATGCCTGTTCCAGCGAGCGCTTGCCGATGAAGTCAGCCTTTTTCTTCGACACCGCCCAGCTCATGCCAACATCATGCGGCGTGACAGTGCCGTCGGTTTCATCCCCGATGACAATGAAGCCTTTTTCAGCGCGCAGGACGTGGAGCGCTTCGGTACCGTAGGCCGTTATGCCCTCACTCTCGCCGGCCTGCATCAGCACATCCCAAAGACCGCGTCCATATCCTGACGGTGTGGCGATTTCGTAGGACAGTTCACCGGAAAAGCTGATCCGGAACACCCGCACCGGATATCCCGCCAGCGTGCCTTCGCGATAACTCATGAACTCGAAAGCCTCAGGTGACAGGTCAATGTCACTGTCCAGCTTGTCGAGCACCGTGCGCGCTTTTGGCCCGGCTATGGCAAATTGCGACCATTGTTCAGTCACTGACGTTACAAATACTTTCAGCGATGTCCATTCCGTCTGCAGCCATTCTTCCAGCCATGCCACAATGTTGTCGGCGCCGCCGGATGTCGTGTGCATGAGGTAATGGTCTTCGCCCAGGCGAACCGTAACGCCATCGTCCATCAGAAAGCCCATTTCGCTCATCATCAGGCCATAACGCGCCTTGCCGACTTTCAGGGTTGAGAACATGTTGGTGTAGACCAGGTCGAGCAGCTTGGCTGCATCCGGTCCCTTGATCTCGATCTTACCGAGGGTGGATGCATCAAGCAGGCCGACCTTGTCGCGCACCGCCAGAATTTCCCGGTTGATGGCGTCCTGCTTGGTTTCGCCTGCCTTGGGATAACAATAGGCCCGCCTCCACTGGCCAACCGGTTCCCATGTCGCACCTTGTTGTTTGTGCCAGTCATAGATGGCGGTACGGCGCACCGGCAGGAACAGTTCGCCCTTTTTGGTGCCGGCAATGGCGCCGAACGAGTAGGGCGTGTAGGGCGGGCGAAAGGTCGTCGTGCCGATTTCGGGTATGCGCTTGCCGGTTGCATCGGAGATGACGCCGAGACCGTTGATGTTGGAGGTCTTGCCCTGGTCGGTTGCCATGCCAAGGGTGGTGTAGCGCTTGGTGTGTTCAACAGACTCGTAGCCTTCGCGCTGCGCAAGCTCCAGGTCGGCTGCTGTCACATCGTTCTGGAAATCGATGAAGTGCTTGTTGCCCTCATTATAGCTGCCGGTGGCAGGCGCAAACCAGATCGGCTGGATGGGTCCGGCGCTGTGGGCTTTGACCATCGGTTTCTTTACAGGTTTTGCCGGTTTGCCGCCGAGCGCCCTGGCGGCGGTTTCACCACCGGCGAAACCTTCTTCAACGCAAGCCTTCAGGTCAAAATTGCCATTGGCGCTGCCGACAACCGTGATCGGGTCACCGTGCCGGTCGGGGCGGAAGCTTTGAATGTCATCATCGAAGCGGAGCTTGCCGCCATTGTGGCACCACAAATGCACCACCGGATTGTAGCCGCCGGACACCGCAACGAAGTCACAGTCGACCCGTTCTTCATTGACCACCCGGCCGCGCCCGATTGCATAGGGAGCGATCTTCACCGCGGTGATCTGTTTGCCGCCGGAAGTTGTTTCAACACCGGCTATGGCCGCACCAGCCTGCACGTTGAGGCCTGCATTACGTGCTGCGTCGGCGATTGCGGAAGGCACATCCTTGCGCACATCAATGATGCGGCTGACCGCGACGCCGGCCTCATGCAGTTTCAGGGCCGTCAGGTAGCCATCGTCATTGTTGGTGAAAATAACGCCATTCATGCCTGGCGATGTTGCATAGCGCTCTACCATGCCACGGGCCGCGGAGGCCATCATGATGCCGGGTCTGTCATTGTTGGCAAATGCAATCGGGCGCTCCAGTGCGCCGGACGCCACGATGACCTGGCCGGCGCGGATTTTCCACAGCCGGTGGCGCGGGGCGCCCCGGGCCAGCAGGTCTGGATCGTGGTCACAAACGCGTTCCGCCGCAAGCACATAGTTGTGGTGATAATGCCCGACCACGGTCGTGCGGGTCAGCACATGGCAATTACCGGATTTTTCAAATTCGGCCTGGCGTGCGGCAATCCAGCCTGTCTGGCTGATACCATCGATATCGCCGGCCGAGATATCGGCCACCCCGCCAAGTACCGGGTTCTCGTCTGCCAGCATGACCCGTTTGCCGGACGCAGCAGCCGCATGAGCCGCTGCAATGCCGGACACGCCGCCGCCGACGACCAGCACATCCACATGGACATGCATTTGCTCATATGTATCGGGATCATGTTCGCCTGCTGCTTCGCCGAGGCCGGCCGCATTGCGGATGAACGGCTCGTAGACTTTCTCCCAGAAGCTGCGTGGCCACATGAAAGTCTTGTAGTAGAAGCCGCCGGGCAGAAACCGGGAGAATTTGTTGTTGATGATGCCGATGTCAAAATCCAGGCTCGGCCAGCGGTTCTGGCTGGTCGCGGTCAGGCCGTCATAAAGCTCTACCTGGGTCGCCCTGAGGTTCGGTTCCCTGCGGCCGCCTTCGCCCACGCCGATCAGCGCGTTCATCTCTTCGGACCCCAGCCCGATCAGGCCGCGCGGACGATGGTACTTGAAGCTGCGGCCCATCACCTTGCGTCCGCTCGCCAGAACTGCAGATGCGACCGTGTCGCCGGCAAAACCGGTCATTCTGACGCCGTCGAAGCTGAAAGAGATCTGCTTTGAACGGTCAATGCGCGAGCCTCTGGCGGCTGTTTCGGGCAGTCTGTAAGGTTTGCCGGTCATGACTTTTTCGCCTTCGCTGGGGCTGCTTTGCGCCCGGCAGATTTCTTTGTGACGGTTTTCTTCGCAGCCGCTTTTTTGGCAGCAGGCCTGGTTGCGGTGGCCTGCTTGAAGAAGTCGGCCCACTGCCCGGTTGCCTGCTTCATCACGTCGGCAGGCGGTAAGTCTGTAATGCCGTAATAGGCCTTGAACTCCAGCGACACCGTATCGCGCGCGGCATGAAACCACTTGCCGCACCCGCGGTCACAGCGCCAGCGCTCAAAATGCAGGCCCTTGGGATTGAACCGCATGAACAGGTAATCGCGTTGTTCGCCGTCAGCGATGTTGTCTGGGTCGGACGTTGCCGGGCGCGCGATATGCGCCTGCCCGCCGCAGTGGAAGTCCGTCTCATCGCCTTCAGCCCCGCACACGGGGCACTGGATTATCAACATGGTCGTGTTCCTAGTGCGCTACGGCCGCGGCAACGCTTTCATCAATGAAGCGGCCCTCGGTGAAGCGGTTAAGTCCAAATGGCGCGGCAATCGGATGCGGCCGGTCATTGGCGATGGTGTCGGCAAACACGAAGCCGGAGCCTGGAATGGATTTCCACCCGCCGGTGCCCCAGCCGCAATTGACATAAAGCCCGCCCACATCGGTCATGCTGATGATCGGTGAGCGATCTCCGGTCATGTCCACGATACCACCCCACTGGCGCAACATGCGCAGCCGAGAAATGATCGGAAATGTTTCCACCAGCGCCGATACGGTGTGTTCAATGGCTGGAAACGAGCCGCGCTGTGAATAATTGTTGTAGGGGTCTGCACCGCCGCCAATCACCAGTTCGCCCTTGTCGGACTGGCTCATATAGCCGTGCACCGTATTGGCCATGACCACACAATCGATCACCGGCTTGATCGGTTCGGACACCAGTGCCTGCAGGCAGACACTTTCCACCGGCATGCGCACACCGGCCATTTCCATGATGTTGGAGGTATGGCCGGAGGTGACGACGGCAACCTTCTTGGCGCGGATGGTGCCGCGTTTGGTTGCAACACCGGTAATCTTGCCGCCTGAGCGCAGCATGCCTGTCACTTCGCAGTTCTGGATGACGTCGACACCCATATTGTCGATGGCGCGGGCATATCCCCACGCCAGTGCGTCATGGCGCCCGGTGCCGCCGCGTGGCTGGTAATAGGCACCAAGGATCGGATAGCGCGCATCCGGGCTGTCATTGATGATCGGCACGGTGCGTTTAACCTCTGCTGCATCAACCATCCGGCAGTCGAGACCCGCCAGCCGGTTGGCATGGGCGGTGCGCCTGAACGCCCTGAGTTCATGTTCGGTCTGGCACAGCATCAGCACACCGCGCGGTGAGAACATCATGTTGTAGTTGAGTTCCTGAGACAGTGTCTCATATAGCGAACGTGCCAGTTCATAGATGGCGATAGACGGGTCCTGCAGATAGTTGGACCGGATGATGGTGGTGTTGCGCCCGGTATTGCCGCCGCCAAGCCAGCCTTTTTCTATGACCGCCATATTGGTGATGCCGTGGTTCTTGGCAAGGTAGTAGGCCGTTGCCAGACCATGCCCGCCGGCGCCCACGATCACCACATCGTACTCTTCTTTCGGGTCAGGGCTGCGCCAAGCGCGTTCCCAGTCCTTGTGGTAGTTCAGGGCATTTCTGGCCAGCGAAAATATCGAATAACGTTTCATGGGCGGTCTTCCGAATTGGCTCTCAACATCAAGGGTCAGGACCCATTAATCTTATCCATTCTGCGGGAGGATATTTTGCTTCTGACAAGGCGAAAGGGCGCAGGAAACCTCACGGTTTTCAAGCCCTTTCAACGCTGTCAGGGGCAAAATAGACACCGCCTTTCGGGTTTGAAGGAAAACACCCGCCTGAAGGCGAAAAATGCTCGACAAGGCACAAAGCCTTGCCTTGTGCTTTTTCACCGTCATTCGTATGTTTTCCTTCAAACAGAATTGCATAAGATTAATGGGTCCTGACCCTAGTGAGCCGGATTAACTTCGCGCAATCTAGCAAACTGCCTTAATTATCACCAAATGATTGCGACATTCAGACCCGGAAGTGCGACACTGGTGCATCACATGGCGGCGCTGGTGGCGCTAAAGTCGCCATATCGTGAATTGTATTGCTCGTCGTGTGATTGCTAAGTGGTATTATGTTGTTGTGGATTTCGTTTGCCGTCTTGACGGCCCTGGTTTTGATGGCACTGTTGTCGCCATTACGGTCTCGTGCGCAGAGCGGGGATGCAAAACGAGCATCCTTTGATCTTGCCGTATATCGTGATCAGTTGAGCGAACTGGAACGAGACCAGAAAGCCGGACTGATCCCGGACACCGAGGCCGATGCGGCACGCAATGAAGTGTCGCGGCGTATTCTGGCGGCCCAGGCTGAACTTGCTTCCGAAGAAAAGGCCGCCCGCCCGGTTCCGGCCTGGTTGACGATTGCAACCGGGGTCGCTGTTCCGCTGATCGCATTGGGCGGATATCTGCAGATCGGCCGCCCGGACCTGCCGGCCCAGCCCCTGCAGGCCCGCATTGACGGTGCTGTTGCAAACCAGGACATGGCGGCAATGGTGCGCCAGGTGGAGCAGCATCTGGAACAGAAACCCAATGACGCGCGCGGCTGGATGGTGCTGGCACCTGCGTACAAGCGCATTGGAAGGTATAATGACGCAGCCAATGCCTACAAGAAGGCGCTGGCTATATCCGGGCCTGATGCAGATCTGATGACCGACATGGGTGAAAGCCTGGTGCTGGCCAACAATGGCCTGGTCTCGAATGAGGCACAGGAAGTTTTTGAAGCGGTTCAACAGGCTGCACCAAAGCACATGAAGGCCCGGTTTTACGTAGCGCTTGCCCAACAGCAGGAAGGCAAGACGTCTGATGCGATCGCCGGATGGACCGCGATGTTGGCGGAAAGCGCGCCGGATGCGCCGTGGCGGGCCGCTGTTGAACAGCAGATTTCGTCAGCCGGCGGTCAATTGCCCGAAGCGTCGGCTATGGCCAGTGGCCAGATGCCAAAAGCGCCGCCGATCGCCGGCGGCCAGATGCCCAAAGCTCCGGCTCCGGCCGGAGGTCAGATGCCCAAGGGACCGGCCCTGACCGAAGAGCAGATACAGCAGGGCAGGGAGATGAGTACCACCGACCGCACCGCGATGATCCGGTCCATGGTTGAAGGTCTCGATGAACGGCTGACCGAAGACGGTGCGGATATTGATGCCTGGTTACGGCTCATCCGCGCGCGCATGGTACTGGGCGAAAAAGACAAGGCAGCCGACGCCCTCAACCGGGCGTCCGAAGCTCTCAAGGACAATCAGCAGGCCGTTGCCCGGCTTGAGGAAACCCGCAAGGCCCTGGGGCTTTGATGACAGGAATGATGTGAAATGGCGATGACACGAAAACAGCAGCGTGGCGCACTGATCGGAGCTGGTCTTGGAGCTCTCGGGCTTGCAGCAGGGCTGGTGCTCTATGCCTTGTCAGACACGATAACGTTTTTCTATACCCCGACCGATGTTGTCGAAAAAGGCGTGCAGCCGGGAACCCGTTTCCGGCTGGGCGGCCTGGTGGAAGACGGCTCGATTGTGCGTGGCCAGGGCAAAACCGTTTCCTTCAAGGTGACCGACACCGCCGGCACCTTGCCAGTGACCTATGTCGGTATCCTGCCGGACCTGTTCCGGGAAGGTCAGGGAGTTATTGCAGAAGGCATGCTGGATGCCGGCGGAAGCTTCAAGGCCGATACGGTTCTCGCCAAACATGATGAAAATTACATGCCACGTGAAGTGGCGGACGCCCTGAAGGAAAAAGGCGTCTGGAAACCAGGTGACGAAGCAGCAAAAGAAGGTACTCAATGATCCCTGAAATTGGTCAGTTCGCGCTTGTACTTGCATTCGTTACGGCAATTTATCAGTTCTCCGTGCCGATGTATGGTGCCTGGCGCGGCGACAGTCGGCTGATGGCGGTCGCACCTGCTGCGGCCCTGCTGCAGTTCGGGCTGATTGCCCTGTCGTTTGCCTGTCTGACCATGTCTTATATCGCGTCGGATTTTTCGGTGCAGAACGTGTTTCAGAATTCGCACTCCGACAAGCCGCTGATCTACAAGATTTCCGGTGTGTGGGGGAACCATGAAGGCTCCATGTTGCTGTGGGTCATGGTGTTGGCCCTGTTCGGCTCCGCCGTTGCAGCGTTTGGCGGTAATCTGCCGCCCAGCCTGAAAGCCCGCGTGATTGCAGTTCAGGGCTCAATCTCGGTTGCGTTCCTGTCATTCATCCTGTTGACGTCCAATCCCTTCAACCGGCTCGATCCGGCACCGATTGAGGGCCAGGGGTTGAATCCGATCCTGCAGGACCCGGCCCTGGCCATTCATCCGCCGCTACTGTATTGCGGTTATGTCGGTCTTTCGATCGCATTTTCATTTGCTGTGGCGGCCCTCATAGAGGGTAAGGTCGATGCCGCCTGGGCCCGCTGGGTCAGGCCGTGGACGCTGGCCGCGTGGATGTGTCTGACAGCCGGCATCATGCTCGGATCCTGGTGGGCGTATTACGAGCTTGGATGGGGCGGATGGTGGTTCTGGGACCCGGTTGAAAATGCATCCTTCATGCCGTGGCTGATTGCGACGGCCCTGTTGCACTCGGCCATTGTTGTGGAAAAGCGAAACGCGCTGAAGGTGTGGACGATCCTGCTCGCCATTCTGGCATTTTCGCTGTCTTTGGTCGGCACTTTCCTGGTGCGGTCCGGCGTGCTGACGTCGGTTCACGCTTTCGCCGTTGATCCGGCTCGAGGCGTGTATGTGCTTGGCATCCTGTGTGTCTTCATTGGCGGCGCGCTGGCGCTTTATGCCTGGCGTGCGCCGACCATCAAGACCGGTGGCCTGTTTGCGCCGATCAGCCGTGAAGGCGCGCTGGTTGTAAACAATCTGCTGCTGACGGCGGCCTGTGCCGCGGTATTTATCGGTACGCTTTACCCGTTGGTGCTGGAATCCATTACAGGCGACAAGATCTCCGTCGGCCCGCCATACTTCAACCTGACATTCGGCCCGCTGATTTTGCCGCTTTTGCTGCTGGTGCCGATAGGCCCGTTGATGTCGTGGAAACGCGCCGACATGTGGGCGGCCTCCCAGCGGCTTTGGGCAGCAGCCCTTGTTGCGCTGGTGGTGGGCGTCGCCGCCATGGCATGGCAATGGCGCGGACCCTGGCTTGCGCCATTTGGCGCGGCTCTCGGGGCCTGGCTGATTGCGGCAAGCGTTCAGGAAATGGTTGCCCGCACCAAGTTTACGTCGGTTCCGTTCAATGTGGCCTGGGCGCGTCTCAAAGGTCTGCCCGGCGCTGCCTGGGGCATGATGATTGCCCATGCCGGCGTCGGTGTCATGGTCATTGGCGTTGTTGGCATCACGGCATGGAAACAGGAGATAGTGACGGTGATGAAGCCGGGAGACGTCATGCAGGTGGGCAGCAGAAGTGTGACTTTCCTGGGTGAAAGTCCTGTTTCCGGGCCGAATTATTCGGCCGACCGGGGGCGTTTCTCGATTTCGTCCGGTGGTGTTGAGGTGTCTGAAATCTGGTCGGAAAAACGTGTCTTCAAACCGTCCCACCAGCCAACAACCGAAGTCGGTATCGAGCCGTTTCTCGATGGTGACCTGTACGTCGTGATGGGTGATCGCGCACCTGATAACGCGCGCACGATCAGGTTCTATTTTCACCCGCTGGTCTGGATGATCTGGCTCGGAACGGCATTGATGTTCCTGGGCGGATGCTGCTCGCTGTTCGACCGGCGCTACAGGGTTGGTGCACCGAAAAAGGCCAAAACCCCAATCATCCAACCTGCGGAGTAATGTTGAGATGCTGCGTCGCCTTGCTCTTGCTGTTGTATTCGTACTGACCACATTGCCTGCTGCGTTCGCCGTGCAACCGGACGAGATATTGAGTGATCCGGAACTGGAGGCGCGTGCACGTGTGTTGTCGGCGCAGATGCGCTGTCTGGTTTGTCAAAACCAGTCCATCGACGACAGCGATGCGCCTCTGGCCAAGGACTTGCGGGTGCTGATCCGTGAGCGCCTGGTCCAGGGAGAGAGCAATGCCCAGGTGGTCGACTATCTTGTGTCCAGGTATGGTGAATTCGTACTGCTGAAACCGCGCTTCAACGCGCGCACGCTGCTATTGTGGGGCGGGCCGTTTGCAATTCTGCTGATCGGGTCGCTGGTGATTTTCATGCGCAGGCGCAAAGGCTCCGGCCTTGCGGTACCTGAACAGGCCCTGTCTGCCGACGAGCAGGCGCGTCTTGACGACATTTTAAAGTCCAAGGAGTAGCTGGATGGCAGTCAAGTCCACGCGGATCGAGTTTCCGGGTTCGCAGGGCGATATGCTTGCAGCCCGGCTGGATGCGCCAAACGGGCCTGTGCGGGGTTATGCCCTGTTTGCCCACTGCTTCACTTGTTCAAAGGATGTGTTTGCCGCCAGCCGGATAGCCTCGGCCCTGGCTGCCCATGGGATCGCTACATTGCGGTTCGACTTTACCGGCCTCGGGGCCAGCGAGGGTGAATTTGCCAACACCAATTTTTCATCAAATGTGGCTGACCTGATTGCCGCGGCAAACTGGCTGCGTGAAAATTATCGCGCACCTGAATTGCTGATCGGCCACTCTCTGGGTGGCGCAGCGGTTCTGGCTGGTGCCGGAGACATTGCAGAACTGAAAGCGGTCGCAACCATTGGCGCACCTGCCGATGCGGATCATGTAGTGCATAATTTCCATGCCAGTCTCGACACCATTGAAAGCGACGGCGAGGCCACCGTATCCCTGGCGGGCCGCGAATTCACCATCAAGAAACAGTTCCTGGACGATATGCGCGGCACCAGCCTGAAAGCCCGGATTTCGGCATTGAAGCCGGCATTGATCGTGTTTCATGCCCCGCTTGACCAGACCGTCGGCATTGACAATGCATCGGTAATTTTTTCCGCCGCCAGGCATCCCAAGAGCTTTATCTCGCTGGACGGTGCCGACCATTTGCTGTCGCGCAGGCGCGATGCGGTATTTGTGGCCGACGTGCTGGCCGGGTGGGCGAACCGGTTCCTGCCACAGACACAGCGTCCGCAGGCAGCTCCAGCCGGCGTGGTCAGGGTGCGCGAGACACAGCAGGGCAAGTTCCAGCAGGATGTGCTGGTTGATGATCATCACCTGTTGGCGGACGAGCCGTCCTCGGTTGGTGGAGACGGCACCGGCCCGTCACCTTATGACTATTTGTCGATCGCACTTGGTACCTGCACGTCCATGACGCTGCGCATGTATGCTGACTTCAAAAAGCTGCAACTGGGCCGGGTTACGGTTGATGTATCCCACGGCAAGGTTCATGCCGATGACTGCAGGGACTGTGGTGAAGGCAAAACCGGCAAGATTGACCGGTTCGAGCGCACCATATCAGTGGACGGCGAGATTTCACCGGAACTGCGGGGTAAATTGGAGGAAATCGCCGGTAAATGCCCGGTTCACCGCACGCTTGAGGCTGAATCTGCGGTCGTGACCAGGGTCATCGAGTGAGATTTCGTTACATTAACGTGTTTTAACCGGCCGGACACCGTCGTGTAATGTGACATTCACTAAATCTCCATGCATCAGATTTTTCCGATTCCGTGCAATGGAGATTTTACAGACATGACTACTCACACCAAAACTGGCTCGAAGAGCCGCAAGGCTGTTTATGCAGCGATGATTGCCGGCCTGCTTGGCGCAACCGCTCTCACCGGCACCATCAGCCATGCTGGCAATGAGGCAACAAAAACCCAGATTTCACTCAATACTGCACCAGCTTCAGGCTTTGCCGACCTGGTGGAAACCGTGATGCCGTCAGTTGTTTCGGTGCAAAGCAAGTATACGCCGGTTGCGTCACGTGACGATAGCGGTACACGCGAACAGCGCCGTCAATTTCAGTTTGGTTTTCCGCAAGGCTCGCCTTTTGAGCACTTTTTCCGCAATCAGCCTGGTCGCGAGGGCGGAGCCATGCCACATCCGCGTGGACGCAACGGCACTTCGCAAGGCTCAGGTTTCATAATTTCTGAAGATGGCTTCCTGGTTACCAATAACCATGTCATCAAGGATGCCAGCGAGGTTTCGGTCAAGTTCTCCGA
>Ga0316193_10003548_pt1 | contig 11296 bp, 11 predicted proteins | sample MerIslsedime2_MG_FD_207735 | JGI IMG/M metagenome (GOLD analysis project Ga0316193, IMG submission 207735) | Coastal sediment microbial communities from Maine, United States - Merrow Island sediment 2 | ecosystem: Environmental > Aquatic > Marine > Coastal > Sediment | place: USA: Maine... | reverse complement strand
GATGAGGCCAGTGCGTCTTTGGCGCGTTTGTAGAGTTCGTTGGCGGACAGGTTTGCCAGCTCGTCTTCGGTGGTCGTCGCGCAACCGAGGGTGAATAAAGCCGCAAGAAGCGGTATAAGGCGTAACCAGTGCATCTGCCATTTTTCCGGTTTTGAAAATCGAACCCAATTGTAAGGCCGCAACACGGCCGTTGGCCACCCGAATCCATGTCTGAAACGATCTATCTCAGCGGTCGCATCCCTGAACAGGCCGCCGGAAGGCGCCTCGATCAGGTGCTGGCCGAGCTTTTTGCGCAGTATTCCCGTAGTCGCCTCCAGCAATGGACGAAGCAGGGGCAAGTCCTGCTGGACGGAAAACAGGCTACGGTCCGGCAACGCGTGCTGGGTGGAGAGAGTGTCGAGATCAACGCCGAGCTGCAGAATGAGGGTGCAGTCGAGCCGCAGGCAATGGTGCTGGATATTGTCTACCAGGATGAGCAGATACTGGTGATCAACAAGCCGGCTGGTCTGGTGGTTCACCCTGCCGCCGGTAATCGGGACGGGACGCTGCAGAACGGGCTGCTCTATCTCGACCCCGATCTGGCCAGGGTGCCGCGCGCCGGCATCGTTCACCGTCTGGACAAGGAAACCAGCGGATTAATGGTGGTGGCGCGTACGCTTGAGGCGCATACCTCGCTGGTCGCACAGTTGCAGGCGCGTAGCGTCAGCCGCGAATACCTGGCGCTGGTACACAGCGTGCTGACGGCTGGTGGTACCGTCGATGCCCCGATCGGTCGACATCCGAAAGATCGTCTGCGCATGGCGGTCGTCGAATCAGGTAAGCCGGCCGTCAGCCATTACCGGGTACTGGAGCGTTTCGCGGCACATACGCTGGTGCAGGTACGGCTTGAAACCGGACGCACTCACCAGATACGTGTGCATATGGCCCATATCCACTGCCCTCTGGTGGGCGATCCGGTCTACGGCGGGCGGCTGCGGATTCCGCGCGGTGCATCGGAGCGGTTGCGGGAGGCCCTGCGAGGGTTCCGGCGCCAGGCGTTGCACGCGCAGAGGCTCGCGTTCGATCATCCGAAAACCGGGGAGACGGTTAGCTGGGAAGTGGACATGCCGGATGATTTTGCCGCACTGCTCGAGGTGTTGAGGACAGAATCGTGATCCGTCCCGACTGGCCGGCGCCGGACGCGGTGCAGGCACTGACGACAACGCGCCAGGGTGGTGTCAGCACTGGCCGCTGGGCCAGTCTGAATCTGGCTGACCATGTGGGTGACGATCCACTTGCCGTGCAGGAAAACCGGCGTTATTTGCGCAAGTTGCTGGATTTGCCCGCGGAGCCGGTCTGGTTGCAGCAGGTGCACAGTGACAATGTTGTGGAGGCCGAATCTGTCTTTGCTGGTTCGCAGATTGAGCCACCGCAAGCCGATGCCAGTGTCGTGCGTGTGCCGGGCCTGGCCAGTGTGGTGATGACTGCAGACTGTCTGCCAGCCCTGTTCTGTGATCGTGCCGGCAGCTGCGTGGCAGCTGCACACGCCGGCTGGCGTGGGTTGGCCGCGGGTGTGCTGGAAAGCACGGTGCAGACGATGGGGGTTGATCCCGGTGAATTGCTGGTCTGGCTGGGGCCGGCTATCGGTCCGCAGGCTTTTGAGGTTGGCGATGAAGTGCGTTTTGCATTTGTTGAACAGCATCCACATGCTGCCGTGGCTTTCACCCCCGGGCCCCGGCAGCGCTGGCTGGCAGACCTGTATGAGCTGGCGCGTATACGGCTCTCGGCAGTCGGAGTGCAGGCCGTCTATGGCGGTGATCGTTGCACCTTCACTGAGGCAGACCTTTTCTACTCCTACCGGCGCGATGATGTGACGGGCCGCATGGCCTCGCTGATCTGGCTGGACTGACAGTCGGCTTCGGGGCGGGCGCGTTAAGGTATACTGCGCGACCTGGCGGCGGCAGTGTGCCTTCGCCCGCAGTTATTAAATTTCTGGCCGGAACAGTACATGACCTTGTTGCAATGGATATTGGTGTTCACCCTGCTGGGTGGCGTGCTCAGCGTGTTGGCAGCCGGGCTATTCCTGTTGCTGCCGGAAAAAACACGTAGCCGGCTGTTGCCGCACGCGGTCAGCTTTGCCATCGGCGCCTTGCTGGGTGCGGCCTTGCTGGGCTTGCTGCCGCATGCGCTGGAAGGCGCTCGTGACGGTGATTTTCACGGCATCACCACGGCGGTGTTGTTGGGGCTGTTCGGTTTCTTCGTGCTCGAGAAACTGGTGCTATGGCGTCATTGTCACCATGAGCATTGCGAGATTCACCAGCCGGATTCCGATAATCATGTGCACCCGGCCGCCGGTACGCTGATTCTGATCGGTGACGGCTTGCATAATTTTATTGATGGCATCCTGATCAGTGCGGCGTTCCTGACCGACATCCATCTTGGTGTCGTGACTGCGCTGGCCGTAGCGGCGCATGAGATTCCACAGGAAGTGGGTGATTTCGCGGTATTACTGCACAGTGGTTTCAGCACCTCGCGCGCCTTCCTGTTCAACCTTCTGTCCAGCCTGGCGACGGTCGTGGGTGGTGTGCTGGCCTACTACAGCTTGCAGGAGCTGCAACCGTTGCTGCCTTACATCCTGGCGGTTGCGGCATCGAGTTTCATTTACGTGGCCGTTGCTGATCTTATTCCAGGCCTGCACAAGCGCGCCGAGTTTAGCGCCACGGTCAAGCAGATGCTGCTTATCGGTACCGGTGTCGGGGTCATCTACCTGACACATTCGACACTGCATAGCTGATCTGCTGTCGCGCGGTTAACGATAACTTCACTTGCTCATTTGTTGCCGGGCTGACTATAGTCAGCTTTGTTTTCCTGGAAATGGTGGCTTTCATGGCGAGCTGGTACATGTTGACGCTGGTCGGTAAGGATCAGCCGGGTATTGTTGCCAAGGTGACGTCGGCACTGTTCGCAGCGGGTTGCAACCTGGGCGAAACTTCAATGATCCGTCTTGGCGACAACTTTACCGTGATGATGCTGGTGCAGAGTGCCGATGGTGATACGCAGCTACGCGAGGCACTGGCGCCGGTGCTGAAAGCGTTATCACTGGTATTGCATGTCGACCCCGTCGAGGCGGGTATGCACAAGCGGCCAGTGCCGGATGTTTGCATACTGGTGCACGGCGCGGACCGTACCGGCATCGTGTCACAGGTGACCTCATACGCGGCGGATGCAGGTCTCAATATTCTGGATCTCGAGTCTGATGTCGGCGGCACCGAAGCGGAACCGATTTATATCCTGCAGATCGAGGGTGTGGCGGCACAGGGAGTTGATGCGATTCGCAATGCGTTGACGCCCTTGCAGGCTGATGGCGTCAAGGTCGAGGTCCGGCCTATCGAAACAATGATCGGCTGAAACGTGTCTGTTCTCGACATTCTGGTGTACCCCGATGAACGGCTGCGTCAGCTCTCCGGGCCAGTAACGGCGTTCGATGGAGCGTTACAGGGGAAGATAGATTCACTGGAAGAAACCCGTCTGGCCGGCCCCGGTGCCGTGGGTATCGCAGCCCCGCAGACAGGATGGTTCGAACGAGTGCTGATTGTCGATGTCTCCGGGCGCAAGAAAACGGCCAGTCACGGCCATCTGATCCTCGTGAATCCTGAAATTACCGAGTGGGAAGGGTATGCCATGGGGCGTGAGGGCTGCCTGTCGGTGCCCGATTACACCGGAAATGTGGTGCGTGCTGAAAAAATTCACCTCGACGGCCTTGATCGTGACGGTAATCCGCTATCCTTTGATATGGAGGGCTTCGAGGCGCGTGCCATCCAGCACGAGCTTGATCATCTTGATGGTCTGTTATTTCTGGACCGGCTGGTCAGTCGTCGTCAGGATCTGTTTCAGCGCAAGAACTACAAGTAGCGCACTTTCCGGCTGTCAGCCGCTTGAAATCCGGTTTGTGGCCCCCCATATGCTGTTCCATCAAAGAATTGTAACGGGAGAGCCCAGATCATGCGGATGGATAAACTGACTTCCAAGTTCCAGATGGCGCTTGCCGATGCGCAGAGTGTTGCCGTCGGTCGCGACCACAACTACATCGAACCGGTGCACGTCATGGTGGCGTTGCTGGACCAGGAGGGCGGCAGTGTTCGCCATTTGCTGACTCAGGCTGGCGTCAACGCCAACCTGTTGCGCTCGCATCTGGGTGAATGGCTGGATCGGCTGCCGACCGTGGAAGGCAATGCCGGCGAAGTGCATATTTCCAATGATCTGACGCGTCTGCTGAACCTGACCGACAAACTGGCGCAAAAGCGTAACGACCAGTACATCTCCTCCGAGTTATTTGTGCTCGCCGCCGTTGAAGATAAAGGTGAGCTTGGCAATATTTTACGCAAGGCCGGCGCCAGCAAGAGCCTGATCGAGCAGGCTATCGATAACGTTCGGGGCGGTCAGAAAATCGACGATCCGAATGCCGAGGACCAGCGTCAGGCACTGGAAAAATACACCATCGATCTCACCGAGCGCGCCGAGCAAGGCAAGCTCGACCCGGTCATCGGTCGCGATGATGAAATTCGCCGTACGATCCAGGTATTGCAGCGTCGCACCAAGAATAACCCGGTGCTCATCGGTGAGCCCGGCGTCGGCAAGACAGCCATTGTCGAGGGGTTGGCGCAGCGTATCGTCAATGGTGAAGTGCCGGAAGGTCTCAAGGGCAAGCGCCTGCTGAGTCTGGATATGGGCTCACTTATTGCCGGTGCCAAGTTCCGCGGTGAATTTGAGGAACGCCTGAAGGCCGTACTCAACGACCTTTCCAAACAGGAAGGCCAGATCATCCTGTTTATAGACGAGTTGCATACCATGGTTGGTGCTGGCAAGGCCGAAGGCGCCATGGACGCGGGTAACATGCTCAAGCCGGCATTGGCGCGCGGTGAATTGCACTGCGTGGGAGCCACGACGCTGGACGAATACCGCAAGTACATCGAGAAGGATGCTGCGCTGGAGCGTCGTTTCCAGAAGGTGCTGGTCGAAGAGCCGTGCGTGGAAGATACCATCGCCATCCTGCGCGGTCTGAAAGAACGCTACGAAGTGCATCACGGTGTCGATATTACTGACCCGGCGATTGTCGCGGCTGCGACCCTGTCGCACCGTTATATCGCTGATCGTCAGCTGCCGGACAAGGCCATCGATCTGGTCGACGAGGCGGCGTCCCGCATTCGTATGGAAATCGATTCAAAGCCGGAATCGCTGGACAAGCTGGAGCGACGCCTGATTCAGCTCAAGATCGAGCGCGAAGCCATGCAGAAGGAAAGCGACGAGGCCTCGGTGAAGCGACTCGCCAATCTTCAGGAAGAAATTGACAATCTGGAGCGTGAGTATTCCGACCTGGAAGAAATCTGGAAGGCCGAGAAGGCCGCTGTGCAGGGCAGTTCGCACATCAAGGAAGAGCTGGAGCGCGCTCGCATGGAACTGGAAACAGCGCAGCGTGCCGGTGACCTGGCGCGCGCTGGCGAGCTTCAATATGGTCGCATTCCCGAGATGGAAAAACAGCTGGATATGGCGGCCCAGGCCGAGATGCAGGAGATGACCCTGCTGCGTAACAAGGTCACTGAGGAGGAAATCGCCGAGGTGGTGTCAAAGTGGACCGGGATTCCGGTGTCCAAGATGCTGGAGGGTGAGCGCGACAAACTGCTGCGCATGGAAGAAGGATTGAACAAGCGCGTGGTCGGCCAGAACGAAGCCGTGAAGGCTGTCTCGGATGCCATCCGTCGTTCGCGCGCCGGGCTGTCCGACCCGAACCGTCCGAACGGCTCATTCCTGTTCCTCGGACCGACCGGTGTTGGTAAAACCGAGCTCACCAAGGCACTGGCCGAGTTCCTGTTCGATACCGAGGAGGCCATGGTGCGCATTGATATGTCCGAGTTTATGGAGAAGCACTCCGTGGCGCGGTTGATCGGTGCCCCGCCTGGCTATGTCGGTTACGAGGAAGGTGGTTACCTGACCGAGGCGGTGCGCCGCAAACCTTACTCTGTGGTTCTTATGGACGAGGTGGAAAAGGCGCACCCGGACGTATTCAACGTGCTGCTGCAAGTGCTCGATGATGGTCGCCTGACTGACGGTCAGGGCCGTACCGTGGACTTCCGCAACACGGTCATTGTGATGACGTCGAACCTCGGTAGCCAGCAGATCCAGGAGCTCGCCGGCGAAGAGAACTACGATCGGATGAAGTCCGCTGTCATGGATGTGGTGGCGGGGCATTTTCGACCCGAATTCGTTAACCGTATCGACGATGTCGTGGTCTTCCACCCACTTGGGCGGGAGCAGATCCGCGTCATCACCGCCATCCAGATCGACTACCTGCGCCAGCGGCTTGTCGAACGAGATCTTGGGCTGGAGTTGTCGGAAGCAACCCTCGACAGGCTCGGCGAAGCCGGTTTCGACCCGGTCTACGGCGCACGGCCACTCAAGCGGGCAATTCAGCAGCAGCTGGAAAATCCGCTGGCACAGGAAATTCTGGCAGGCCGATTCCATCCCGGAGAGGTTATTCGGGTGGATATCGAGGGCGACGCACTTGTGTTCCGTAAGGGTGAGACCCGCGCCAGCGCGGCCTGAAATCTTTTTCTTTTCAATCAAGAAAGGCGGGCTCATGCCCGCCTTTTGCTGTCAGCGCCTTATATTTCGGCTTGAAGGGCGCGGGGGGAATCCGTAGTATGACGCGGTCCCTGGCGTAAGCCGGACAAAACAAGAATATTCAGGAGGAGGACCAATGAATTCAAAGAAAGCCTTTGAGGCTCTGCTTGTCTCTGCGCTCTTGTTGACGGGTGGACCGGTATTGGCCGCCAAGGGGTTCAACTACAGTTTTGCGGACGTCGGTTACGAATACTGGGATGGCGACGATTTTGATATGGATGCAGGCCAGGTGGATGCCTCATTCGGTATATTCGATAATCTGGCTTTGCGGGCTGGTTACACCCGCGGCTGGACTGACAATTTTCCCGAAAGTGTAGATCCGTCCGGTGATCCGGATTTGAACGAGTTTCGGTTCGGTTTTCAGCCTCACTACAGCGTGTTCAAATCAACGGATATCTTTGCGGATCTGATCTACGTTAACAGCAAGTTCAATGGTGATCGCTCCAACAGTGATATCGGCTATATCTATGGGGCCGGCATTCGTCATCAGACGTTCAAAAAAGTGGAACTCCGCCTGGCGGGCGAATACCGTTCCGGCGATATCGACGAAGCGTTTCTGGTGTTGGGGCCGGTGATCACGCTCACCAAAAATATAGACTTGTCGCTCAGGACAGCACACAGTAGCGATAGTGCGGACTACTTTGCCGGTCTGCGCCTGAACTTCTGACAGCCTCCCGCAAAGCTTACAGAGTCTCAAGCCCGTCTTTGGCTAAAGACGGGCTTTTTTATTTCTGCTCACCCCGTGAGACTTTCAGCATGATCTTGTCCAGTGCTCGTGTGGACAGTAACCGCTTTAGCGTCCCGAACAGGTAGGTGGGAAAGGTCACGTAGTAGCGATCCCGAGGTCTGCGGTGTGCAAGCGCCTTGATCAGTTTATCGACTACGGCATCTTCGGGTAGCGTGAAAGGTGCCACCGGGCCTTTTTGGGTCAGGCGTTTTTCGGTGGCAAGATAGGCCTCGCGGTGTGCACTGTGTTCGATGTCGATATTGCGTTTGAAGGCGGCGAAGGCATTTTCGCGAAAGCGGCTGGTGATGGGGCCGGGTTCGATCAATACGGGATAGATATTGGTGTCTGTTAGTTCCAGTCGCAGCGTGTCGTAAAGCCCCTCCAGTGCGTATTTGCTGGCGTTGTAGGCGCCCCGGTAGGCGAGTGATACGAATCCCAGAACCGAACTGTTCTGGATGATGCGGCCCTCGCCGGCCTCGCGCATCCAGGGCAGGATACGGTTTGTCAGGTCAATGGTGCCGAAGACGTTGGTTTCGAACTGCGCGCGCAACACCTCGCGCGACAGGTCCTCGATGGCGCCAGGTTGTCCGAAGCCGGCGTTGTTGAACAAGCCGTACAGGCGCCGCCCGGTGCGTTCGGCGATATCTTCGACGGCTTCCCTGATCGACTCCGCGTCATCCAGGTCGAGCCTGACGCAATCGAGCCCTTCCCCCCTCAAGCGCATGACATCATTCATGTTTCTTGCGCTGGCAATGACGCGATAGCCGTGTTTTTTAAGTGTGTGGGCAGCGCAGTAGCCGATGCCACTGGAGCAGCCAGTGACAAGGACGGCCCGGTCTTTGGTGGGTGTTTCAGTCATGCGTAAGCTGTTCAGTTTGCGAAACATTCCGGGTTGCGCGGAATTCCCCTGCTGGCCACTTGTTCACTCAAGAAACCCTCTGTTACGGCGATATAGCGGATATGAATTTCTAGCGTACAGTCAATGGAGTAACAATTCACATGGATCTCGCCACCCTGATCGGTTTGCTTGGTGCCAGTGGCATCATAGCGATGGCAATGTTCCTCGGTGGGAGTGTCCTGCTTTTTGTCAACGTTCCTTCCCTGTTGATTGTGGTAGTCGGCACCCTGTTTGCGACACTGATCAAGTTCCCGATCGGACATTTTTTCGGTGCCTTCAAAGTTGCTGCCAAAGCCTTTTTCTCGAAGACGGAAGATGCAAAAACCCTGATCGAAGAGGGTGTCGAGCTCGCCAATATCGCCCGTAAGGAAGGTGTGCTGGGTTTGGAAGGTCAGGACATTCAGAACGAATTCCTGAAACGCGGCATCCAGTTGTGCGTGGATGGCCACGAACCGGAGTTCGTGCGTGCCATGTTGAGCAAAGATATCAACCTGACGATCGAGCGTCACGAGCGTGGACAGGCGATCTTCAAGGCCATGGGTGACGTGGCGCCGGCGATGGGCATGATCGGTACGCTGATCGGTCTGGTGCAAATGCTGTCAGCCATGGACGATCCGAAGTCCATCGGACCGGCAATGGCAGTTGCGCTGCTGACAACACTTTACGGTGCCATTATCGCGACGGTATTCGCCTTGCCGATTGCCGACAAGCTTGCGTTGCGCAGTCAGGACGAGCGACTGAACAAGGCGCTTATTCTGGAGACCATCAGCTCGATCCAGGAAGGTCTCAATCCCCGGGTGATGGAAGAGTTGCTCAAGACATATCTTCCGGAGAACAAACGCGACGGTGTCGGTGAAGCCAACGCCGATGCGGCCTGACGGAATTCAGGCTCTGATGCGCACAGGGACTGTTGAGCATGTCTGACGAAGCCCCCGCAAAAAAAGTCGAAGAGGGTTTGCCTGCATGGGTTATGACCTTTGCGGATCTTATGTCTTTGTTGATGTGTTTCTTTGTGCTGTTACTGTCTTTTTCCGAGATGGACGTTTCCAAATACAAGGAAATGGCCGGCTCGATGAAAAATGCGTTCGGTGTCCAGCGCGACATCAAGGTCAAGGAACCCCCGAAAGGTATTAACGTTATTGCGCGTGAGTTCAGCCCTGGACGGCCTGAGCCCACGATTATGAACGTCATCCGTCAGATGACCACGAGTGATATCAGCGCCAATCTTGATCTGGGTAAGGAGCGCAGGCGACCGGTGCCGACCCCGAAAAGCAAGCATATTCCTGACAAGGAAAAGAGCTTCAAGCCGCATGAAAATGAAATGAACAAGGCCGACCAGCGCGCCGATCAGGACGCCGGCGAAAAGAGCGATGACCAGGCCCAGATGCTCGCGGGCAGGCAAATGTCGCAGTCAGAAGGTCTGACCGAGACGCAGAAGAAAGAGCTTGAGAAGGCCAAGGCGCTTGCTGAGAAAAGGCTGATGGAAAAGCTGAAACTGGAAGCGCAAATCGCTACCCTACAGGGGAAAAAGGAGTCTACCGTAGCAGTAGTCGATAAATCGCTCGAAGATCTGGTTAAGGCAAAGGTAGAATCAGAACGCCGCAAGAAACTCGAGGATAGCGCCAAGCTGATCAGTAATGCGCTTGGGCGCGAGATCAAGGCCGGAAGTGTCGACGTTGAAACGGCGGGTAAGAAAATTATTATCCGGGTGCGTGAAAAGGCATCCTTCGGTTCCGGTCACGCCGACCTGAAAGGCTCGTTCCGGCCGATTCTGGCCAAGGTTGCGGAGATCCTGAAAGGCTCGGAGGGCAAGATCATCGTTGCTGGTCATACAGATAACATACCGATCTATACCGAACGTTTTCGTTCCAACTGGGAGTTATCGTCGGCGCGCGCGGTATCGGTAGCGCACGAAATGATGCTGGCAACGAATATTCCGTCAAACCGGTTCCTGATTCAGGGTTTTGCCGATACCGAACCAATGGTGCCGAACGATACGCCAGCCAACCGGGCGAAGAATCGTCGTGTGGAGATCATCCTCCAGCAGGGCGAAGACAAGGACGGAAAGGATATCGGTATCAAGGATGAGAAAGGTGGAGTGGAAAAACCTGCGGGTCGGAAGCCGAACGTCTTGCCAGTGGCACCGGTCACACCGCAAACTAGGTCCGGCCAGGTGCCGGTGAAGAAACCGGTCGCCGGCGTCAAACGTGTTTCACGGCCAGTTACAAAACCGGCCGAAGCCGCGCCCAAAAAGCCGGCGGCAGTAAAAGGAATTCGCACAGGCGGAGTGAAGAAAGCCGCGCCAGAGGCTGACAAGGAAAAAACATCAACGCCGTCGTCCGGATTGGGCATCAAGCTGGGTGGCAGCAAGTAGTACAGGGAATGCTATGAGTGACGAACGCAGGGAATACTTTCGGATTGCTGATGAGATAGCACTCGACTATCGCCTGATCGACAATGGCGAGGTCGATAAGTTACTGGAAAAAATTAAATCACAACTGATTGACCGGTTTACTGCCGCATCCAGTTTCACTGCCACCACCCGGCAGATGACGAATGTCATTCACAAGATACAGGGCCAGTCGCCGGAGCTGGCGCGCTGTCTGCAGGCCATCGACCAGAAACTCAACATGCTCGCCCAGCTGTTTGTCTCGGAAGAAATCAAGGAGAACAATCAGGATACGCGTGAAGTTAGCCTGAGCGCCGGTGGCGTGGCGTTTTGTGCGCAACACGAAATTCCGGTTGGCAGTCTGCTTGAACTACGCATGGTGCTGTTCCCGTCGCTGGTCGGCATTCTGACGATCAGCCGGGTAATCAAGTGCGAGCGTGTGAACGATGGTAACCCGCAATATCCCTGGCAGTTGGCTGTCGAGTACGAACACCTGAAGGAAACCGATCGGGAGCTCCTGGTGCGTCACATCATGGCGCGGGAAACCGCGCAGTTGCGCAGTCAGCGCACAGAAAATGATGAGTGAACCCCCGGGCAGGATGCTAGCCGACGACCTGTTTTTCCT
>Ga0316193_10003546_pt1 | contig 11298 bp, 15 predicted proteins | sample MerIslsedime2_MG_FD_207735 | JGI IMG/M metagenome (GOLD analysis project Ga0316193, IMG submission 207735) | Coastal sediment microbial communities from Maine, United States - Merrow Island sediment 2 | ecosystem: Environmental > Aquatic > Marine > Coastal > Sediment | place: USA: Maine... | reverse complement strand
CTGCGGGATCGGCATCTTCGCGTTCCGCGCCGCAGCCATCCATTGGAACCTCTCGGTCCCCGATTGGTTGGCCACCAAGACCAAAGAGCAAAGCTGAGCCTCCGAGTGAAGCTCAATCGGTGAGCATGGTCAGCGGCGCGTTAGGCGTTGACACGTCACGTCCGATGCGCACAGACTCACTGCTTCTATCGCTGAGCTTCTCGAACAGGGAGGATCGCATGCCATCAATCTCGTACGGAATCGAAGGTGAGTCGGCGCCGGAATTTGGTGTCGACACGTGGTTCAATTTGCCCGCGGGAAAGTCGCGAGTCGAGCTTGCTGATTACGCCGACCAATGCATCTATCTCTACTGCTTTCAATCCTGGTGTCCCGGCTGCCACAGCCATGGCTTCCCGACGCTGCTTCGCATGATGGAGCTGTTCGCGGAGGAGCCGAAATTGACGTTCCTCACGGTCCAAACCGTCTTCGAGGGATTCGGCACGAACACTCTCGACGCCGCCCAAGAGGTGGCGCGGAAGTACGAGCTCGACATCCCAGTCGGACACGATGCGGGACCGGAGTCGCGCGGTTCGGTCTTGATGCCCCGCTATCGAACTGGTGGCACGCCATGGACGATCGTCATCGATCGAGATCGGCGAGTACGATTCAATGGTTTTCAAGCAGACGTCGAGATGCTCGCGGAAGGCGTCCGGATGCTTTGCCGCTGACAGCCACTTTCGCTTCTGCCTGCACGATCGTTTGACCAGGGGTTCTGCTGCTCGGCGAGATCGAGCAAGCGGTCCGCCGTTTCCAGCATCTCCGGCACTTTGTCGATTGCAACCACGCCGCCGTCGCGACGGAGCAAGTAGCTCAACTGGAGCGCTTCCATGCCGGCGCCCACGCCGACGTAGAGCACGCGCTCCGCACTGCCCAGATCGCGCGGGTGAACCGTCGCGCCGCAGCCGTAGCGTAGAGGTCCTCCGTGACGGTGCGATAGTCGGAGCTGTTCAACGTCATGCGGGAGCTCCGCTTGGGGCGAAGTGCTCGAGGAAGCGCTTCGCGTAGAATCGGGGCCACTCTTTGTACTCTTCGCCCGTGGCCTGAAAGGCCTTGTCCGCGGAAACGAGCAGGTAGATGAGCTCGGTTCGGGTGGGGAGCCTTCCGAGTCGGTCCCAGAGTCGCGCCTGCAGATAACCGGCATAGAAGAGCGCCCACTCTGGGTCAGTGCCATCGCTGGCCTCGTAGGCCTTGTGATGGTTGTGGCCGGTCTCCATCAACAGCGCTGCCAGTTCGTCTTCACTCATACGCCCTCCTGACGCGGGAATATAGTGCGGGAACGGGGCGGTGGTAGGTCTGGTAATAACTCCATGAATCGATTAAGCAAATCGAGAAAGGGCGCGCAGTGGACCACTATCGACTTCTGGAATCAATCGAGTTCGCCGAGGGTGTCGAGCACGGGCATGCGGTCGCCCTTCATCCGAGCCCGTCGAGCCGCACGTTGCTCTTCGCGCTTCACGAAGGTCAGACGATCAAGAAGCACGCTGCGCATTTTCCGATGCACATCATCGTGCTTCGCGGGCTAGGCGAGTTCACCGTCGAAGGGCGGGGCGCAGAGCAGGCCGGTGAAACCTCGTTGCTCGTGGTGGATCTCGGAGAGAAGATCCAGGCGAAGGCAATCGGTGGCGACCTCGTCTTTCTCGCGGTCCTCCGGCGCACCGACGAGGAGCAGGAGACAAGCAATGAAGACATATGACCTTTGCGTGATCGGCGCCGGCTCCGGTGGGCTCGTCGCTGCGACGACAGGACACCGGCTGGGACTGAAAACGGTTCTGCTGGAGAAGAACAAGGTCGGCGGCGAGTGTACCCACTCGGGTTGCGTGCCCAGTAAGACGATCATCCACAGCTCCAAGCAGTTCCATGCGATGAAACACGCAGCGCGGTATGGCTTGCCGAGTCCGAATGTCGACGCCTCTTTCGAGTTTGGAGCCGTCATGGAGCACGTCGACCAAGTCGTGCAGAGCATCTACGCGAACGAGCAGCCCGAGGCGTTTCAAAACATGGGCATCGACGTGATCGTGCATCCTTCGGGCGCTCAATTTCTCAGTGAGACGCGCATCCGGATCGGGGATGAGGAGCTGGAGGCCGCCCATACGATCATCTGCGCCGGCTCGTCGCCCGTGATGGTTGCTCCCAAGGGCCACGAAACCGTCGAGTTTCTCCATAACGAGAACTTCTGGGAGCTCCGCGATCAACCGCGGAGCATCACCTTCATCGGTGGGGGCGTCATTGCCGCTGAGCTGGGCCAGGTCATGCGGCGTTTCGGCTCGGAGGTCCACATCATCGAGCACAATCCGAGGATTCTCAAAGTGGTGGACGACGACGTGGCTCAAGCGATGATCGACGTGTTCGAGCAGGAGGGAATTCATCTCTATCCAGGCACCGAGGTGTCCGCTTGTGAGAAGACCGAACGAGGCACAGTGGCCGTATCGCTGGTGGGCACGGAAGGTCCCAAGGAGTTCGAGACCGATGCGCTCTTCATGGCAGCGGGACGAGTACCCAATGTGCAGGGGATGCAGCTCGAGAAAAGCGGCGTCGACTATGATCGTCGAGGAATCAAGGTGAACGAGTATCTTCAGACGACCGCGCCCAACATCTACGCATGCGGCGACGTCGCAAGTCCAGAGAAGTTCACGCACGTCGCCTCGTATCAAGCGGATATCTGCGTGCACAACATCATTCACGGCAATTCGAGGACGAATGACCTCGAGGTTCTTCCGTGGGCGATCTTCACAGATCCGGAAATCGCGCACGTCGGCCTCAACGAGCGCGACGCGAGGGCGAGTCACGACGGAATCCAAGTGTTGCGGGTGGATGCCACGCTCGATCGGTTCGTCACCGAGGGGAAGACGACGGGCTTCGTCAAGATCATCCTCGACGCGGACGACAGGATCCTCGGTGCGGACGCCATCGGTGCGCACAGCGGGGAGTGGATTCAGCTAGTCAGCATGGCGCTCAAGACGCAGATGCCGATTCAAGCCTTCGTAGACACGATCGTCGCGTATCCCACGTTCTCCGAGATCGTGAAAAAGGCGTTCGTCAGACACCTCCGGACCAAGTCATGATTTCGGTCGTCATCCCCACGTACAACGAGGAAGCACGCATCGAGCATGCGATCGCGAGCGTCCTCCGGTGCCGGGATGAAACCGAGATTGAAATCATCGTTGCCGACGGCGGGAGCACGGATGGGACTGTCTCACTTGCCCGAGCATACGTGCAGGTGGTCTGCAGCGAAACCGGCCGAGCGCATCAGTTGAACGCCGCTGTCGAACAGGCCCGCGGCGACATCTTCTTTTTTCTGCATGCCCACGTCACCCTGCCTGCGGGCGCGCTCGAGATGATCGACCGCGCAATCAATACCGAGGGCAAAGACGGAGGCGGTTTTTCAAACATTTTCTCCGAGCACAATCGCAAGATCAAACGGCTCGGTCGCGTGCTCAACCTTCGCATTCGTGACAACGATCACTCGGGCAACACGCTCTTCTTTGGCGACAACGGGATCTTCGTCAGACGCGAGGTCTTTGAAGCCCTGGGCGGGTTCAAGACCGTGCCCATCATGGAGGACTATGACTTCTCGACGCGGATGCGGGAACGTTTCGAGGTCGTTCGGATCTCCGAACCGAAGCTCGTTGTTTCCCCCAGGCGTCACGTCGAGGCTGGCTTCGTCCGCACCCGCATACAGTGGATCCTGACGAGGCGACTCTATGAGTTGGGTGTGTCGCCCGACCACCTCGCCCGGTGGTACCCGAAGGTGCGATGAACCGATGTCACCCGGCGGTCGCGCCACCGCAGCTCGACCCCGTGCCTGCCGTGCATCCGAAGCAGTGACGGTCGGTCGCGATGGTACGCGCTCGTAGAGCCTCGAGCTGAAAATCACGAATATGGCGGCCGGCCTCATCGGCGACAGGAATGCCGAGCATCTGGTTGAAGTCGCAATCGTAGAGGTAGCCGTCCCACCCAACCGAGACCATGGTGCGACACATCACCCGGTGCGCCGCCCCTGGATTGAAGGTTTGAACGAGGAGTTCCATGTACGTTTCGAGATGGTCGGTCTGTTGAAGCCACTCGAGGTGGCGGCTGATCGGCATGTTGGTGATCGTGAAGAGCGAATCGAAGGAGACGTCATAACGCGCTTTGAGCTCGCGCTTCCATTCGGCTTCGAGGCATTCCTGCGGTGCGGGCAAAGCCGCGCCGATCGGGTTGGTCACGAGCGTCAGGCGTAGACCCGATCGGCCATCACCGTAGCCGAGAGCATTGAGTCGCCGCAACGCGCGAATGCTCTTTTCAAACACGCCGTCCCCGCGCTGCGTGTCGGTGCAGGCCGATTGGTAGTGCGGCAACGAGCAAATCAACTCGACCCCGTGCTCCGCGAAGAACTCCGGAAGCTCGCGGTGCGGCCCGGTCTCCAAGATGGTCAGGTTGCAACGATCGATGACATGTCGGCCGAGAGAGGAGCATTGCTCGACCAACCATCGAAAGCTGGGGTTGAGCTCGGGGGCACCGCCCGTGATGTCGACGACGGGGATCGCGAAACGCCGGAGCACATCGACACACTGCTCGGCGGTTTCCCTCGACATGACCTCGGTGCGGTCAGGGCCAGCATCGACGTGGCAATGCCGACACGTTTGATTGCAGAGCTTCCCGACGTTGATCTGAAGGATCTCGATCCCCGTCGGTCGCAGCGGCCAGAGCCCCTCCGAGTGGAGCGCGTCTCGGAACGATCTCCCGAGGGACACCCGACCAAGCTGAGCCAGCTGATGCTCACCCACGGCAAGCGGTAGACGACGCGATTTGAGGGACCCGGTCCGCGTCGTTTGGAGCTCGGGCGGCGACGGCATCGTGAGATCTTGGGTCGCAACGCCTAGGAGAGCCACCCAACCTTGCCGCTCTTCAAGTCGTAGTACGCCGAGTGGACCTCGACTCCGTGTTCCTCGAGGCCGGCTACCGTCGGCTCCGAGCGCCTGATCTCTGCCGCGACCATGACGGCGTTTTGCCGGATGCTGCGATCGAGCAAGTCATCGTTTCCCTGTCGCTGCGCCGCGAGTACTGCGGGCCGGATGGCATCGATCAGCGCGTCCATGTGGCTGCCGGTCGCCGGGCCATCGACGTCCACGTTGTCCACCGCGGCGCTCACCGCACCGCAGCTCCGATGGCCCATAATGACGATCAGGTTGACGCCCAGGCGTAGTGATGCGTACTCGACGCTGCCGAGGACCGCGTCGCCCGAGATGTTTCCTGCCACTCGAATCACAAAAAGGTCGCCGAGCCCTTGGTCGAAGACGAGCTCCGCGGGAACTCGGCTGTCCGCACAGGTGATGATGGTCGCGAATGGACTTTGGCCCGCTACGAGCTCTTTTCGCCGAGCTGCGCCGCCCCGTGGGCGGATCGGGCTGTCTGATACGAAACGTTCGTTGCCGACTTGCAGCCGTTCGAGCGCCTCACCGGCACTCAAGTTCACAAGACGGTCATCAGCCATCAGTGCTCCTCTCCTGTATTCCTAGCTATTCACCGCGTTTCCGCAAGAGGCGCGGGAGAGGCGGTTCCGGTGCAGATTCACGTGCTTCGGTCGGCACGGAGCCAGACAGCCACGGGGACCGAGACCGCGAGCCGGTAGGGCCAGATCCGAACTGACGAGCCTCGGGTGATCTACGCGCCTGACTGTGCTTTTTCAGAATCTCTCGTGCAGTAGAACATATGCTTCAGATCCATCTTGGAATAGACCGGACATTCTCTGCAGGTGCATTGTTTCTCTTTCTCGATGCAGCCGCTCTTTCCAATCAGTGGGAAGCAGTATCCACCGGCCTCACCGCATTCGACATAAGTCGGGCAGTCCTTGCAGATGCACATGCTCAGAACCATTTTCTTTTTCTCCTCCATCTCTTTTGGATCCACGTCCATGATTCTTCCTCCTTTGAGTTAGGAAAATATCAACGATGTGATCATCATTCAATCATGTTCATGAGCAGAAGGTGTAAGTCGCTAATTTCATGCTCCACGCATTGTCGGCGATTGCGCTACAGATCCCGTTCGAGGATCATCGCCTGCGCCATCGCGCCTGCCGCGCAGATGCTAATCAACCCGTAGCGTGAATTTCGGCGCTTCATTTCGTTAGCAAGGGTCGTTGCGATTCGCACGCCCGTTGCTGAGAACGGATGGCCGATTGCAATTGAGCTTCCGAGCTGATTGAGCTTCGAACGGTCGACGGTGCCGATCGTGTCGCGCTTCCAGCCCCGCTCCCAAGCCGCGATGTTGCTCAGCACCTGGCCGGCAAACGCCTCGTGCATTTCGATCAGGTCGATGTCGTCGAGGCTCAATCCCGTCTCGGCGAGGAGCTCGGGTACCGCGATACCGGGCCCCATCAGCAAGCCGTCACTAGGATCGATCGCGACCTTCTTGTAACCTCGAATGAACGCCAGCGGCTCCCTCCCTTCGCTGGCCGCGCGGTTCTCGCTCATCAGCGCAATCGCCGCTGCGCCATCGGTCAGCGGACTCGAGTTTCCTGCGGTGAGGGTGCCGCTCCCCGATTTGTCGAACACAGGCTTCAACGTCGCCAGCTTCTCGAGCGTCGTATCTGGGCGAATGATCGTGTCCTGGTCGATCCCGTCGAGTGGGACGATTTCCGTTTTGAGTCGGCCGTCGTCGGTCGCGGCCGCTGCGTTTTTGTGGCTTGCAAGGGCAAGCTCGTCTTGGGGCTCGCGAGCGATATGCCATTCCTTGACGGTGATCTCCGTATGCTGCCGAGCACGACGATGCCGTACACCATTTCGTCGATTGTGGACGGAGCGAGGCCGTGTCTATCGAGTAGGCCGTCCACGGCGTGACGTGCAAGATCGAGAGCCGAGTGCTCCTTGAGCTTGGTGCCTGCCTTGGCGAACGGAGTGCGGGCACCCGGAACGATGGCAACGCGAGGGGCGGAATCGGCCATGGGTCACCTCCAAGGCCGATCCCTAGGTTGCACTGAGCGCAGTCGCAAGGGATGAGCCCGTCCCTGGCCTCGGGTGGTGCCTACCTTTGGCTCCCAAACCGAGTGGTTCTAGGTATGATGTTGATTTGGAAGTGGTGGCGGTGAAATGTGCCCTCAAATGAAGTCGTTCGCTGAGTGCACTCTCCTGCCACTACCGAGCGACTTAACGCTTGGCGACGGCTATCTCAGACTCGACAACGAATTCCAGGTGGCGCTCACCGGCGTTCGGGAGCCGCGCCTCGAACGTGCGGCGAAGCGCTTCGCACATGTCGTCCGGCAGCTAACCGAGTCGAGGCCGCTGGCTTCGGAGGAAACCCAGGGGCCCCGCGTCGCGGTGATGGTTGAAGAAAGCGCGGACGCTGCGCCTGGTAACCCGGATGACGAGTCATACGCGCTAACGGTGTTGCCGGACGGTGTGCATCTAGAGGCCCGCAAGACTCACGGCGCGCTCCACGGCCTTCAGACGCTAGCGCAACTCATCGTTTCCTCTCCCGACGGTTATCAGCTGCCTGTCGTGCGAATAGTGGATCGACCTCGCTTCGCGTGGCGCGGGTTACTCATCGATGCCGTCAGACATTGGATGCCTCCCGAGGTCATCAAGCGCAATCTGGATGCCATGGCTGCCGTGAAGCTCAACGTGTTCCACTGGCATCTCACCAACGATCAGGGCTTCCGCATCGAGAGTCGTCGATTTCCACTGCTGCATGAGTTGGGGTCGGACGGGAAGTACTACACCCAGGAAGAGATTCGAGACATCGTCGAGCACGCGTGGGAGCACGGCATATGCGTCGTTCCGGAGTTCGACATGCCGGGTCACACCACGAGTTGGTTCGCCGGCTATCCTCAGCTGGCCAGTGCACCCGGACCGTATGCCGTCTCGCGACAGTTCGGTGGTCATAAGGCCACCATGGACCCAACGAGGGATGGCACCATCGAGCTAGTTCTCGAATTCTTGTCGGAGATGATCTCGCTTTTCCCCGGCCGCTTCATCCACCTCGGCGGCGATCAGGTTGATACGGAGCATTGGCAATCGAATTCAGCCATCCGCACCTACATGCGAGAGAACAGTCTCGAAGGCCCTCACGATCTACTCGTGGAGTTTCACAACAGAATCCATCGTTTCCTCCTCGCCCACGGACGCGAAGCAATAGGGTGGGATCCGTTGGCCGGTTCCAGTCTCGACCTGGGAGTCGTCGTACAGTCGGTTCGAGGACAACAGTGGGTGGCGCAGGCAATCCGAGGAGGCCATCGGGCTATTGCATCGTCCGACTACTACATGGATGCCATGCTGCCCGCATCGCACCACTACCTGAAGGACCCCTTTGACGGCGAGGTGTCGGACACCACCGAAGAGCAGCGGGCTCTCGTTTTGGGTGCCGAGGCCTCGATGTGGACGGAGTTTGCGACCGCGAACAACGTCGATTCGCGCATCTGGCCCAGGACGGCCGCGGTCGCGGAGCGACTGTGGTCGCCACGCGAAATTCGGGATGTCGATGATCTCTACCGCAGGATTCCCGCGTTGAGCTGGCACCTCGACGCGATCGGCCTCACGCACAAGACCTCCCCTCGACAGATGCAGAAGGAGCTGGCCGGGGGGATATCGAGCGACGCTGTGCAGGTCCTGGCGGACGTCGTCGAACCGATTACCTTGGAGGCACGGTGGAAGTTGCTTGCTCACTACACGACGACCACACCGCTCAATCGTCTGGTCGATGCCGCGGTGCCCGATGGGGAAACGCCGCGCGGGTTCGCGGCTAAGGTGTCGGCCTTCGTGGCCGATCCCACTCACGGTGTGATGCGCTCCGAGCTCGAGGCAGAACTGAAGACGTGGATTGCCGCCCACGAGCGCATCACGAGCGACGCTCCCGCGTCGCCGCACCTGATGGAGATCACCTCAGTATCGAAGGCTCTGTCTGATGTCGCCGGTGTAGGCCTCGTATGCCTCAGGGCGCTGCGCGCATCGAAAGCCATCACGCGAGAAGAACGTGAAACGCATATGGCGATCCTGGAGTCGGCCGGCACGCCGAGGGCCGAGGTCACACTCGCGATCGTGCCAGGCATTCGTACCCTGCTCGAGGCGGTCCCTGATGAGCCTCCGACGGCGGTTGACGGAATCATCGACGAAGTTGAGGAGCAATGAGCAAACTGACGATCATTGGGTCGATAGCAATCGCCGTACTTCTGATTTCCGGTATTGGCTTGTGGCGCACTGGGAAGTTGCGGGCCTTGCTGGTGCGGCTCTTCGGGCCACCGCGGGTGGAGCTTGCGGAGACCTACGCCGGCGCGGATACCGGCGAGACCTTCGATCACTCCGGTTACGATCAGCTCGTTGCCGACCACGTCGACTCCGCCGGCTTCGTCGACTACGCCGGCCTCACCGACTCCGAGGCCAAGCTCGACGCGTATCTCGACGGCCTCGCCAATGCGCCGCTCGACAATCTCGGGCGAGACGAGCGCCTAGCGCTCCTGATCAACGCCTACAACGCCTTCACGCTGCGTCTCATCCTCGACCACTTTCCCATCGGGTCGATTCGAGACATTCCCTCCGCGGAACGATGGGACGCGAAACGCTGGGTGTTGGCTGGCGAGACCTACAGTCTCGACCAGATCGAGCATGGGCTCATTCGGCCCAACTTTCGGGAGCCGCGGATCCACTTCGCGCTGGTCTGCGCCGCGATCGGATGCCCGCCCCTTCGCGCCGAGGCTTACACCGGAGAGCGCCTCGAACACCAGCTCGAGACTCAGACGCGTTTCACACATGGCAATGAGCGATGGCTACGCTACGAGCGTGGTAATGCGACCATCGAGCTCACGGCTCTCTACGAGTGGTACGCAGGGGACTTCGAGCAGGTAGCCGGATCCGTTCTCGAGTACGCTAGGCGATACAGTGAAGACCTCGCCACGGATCTCGCAGCAGGGCACGTGCCCACCGTTCGGCACCTAGACTACGACTGGTCGCTCAACGCTCAACACTAGGCATGGGAGACGTTGCTCCCACGGTTTGCCTGATTTATCCTGCCGGCTCCGCCATCAGGAGCACGGTGATTTGATGAGCACTGAAATCAAGCTGACCGAATACAGTCACGGCGCCGGGTGTGGCTGCAAGATCTCTCCCCAGGTCCTGGATGTGATCTTGCAGAGCCAAGTTAAGTTTGCGGATGCGCGACTGCTGGTCGGTAACACCTCCCGGGACGACGCGGCGGTGTATGACCTCGGCAACGGGCGGGCCGTCATCAGCACGACCGATTTCTTCATGCCAATAGTCGACGACCCCTTCGACTTCGGTCGCATTGCTGCCACCAACGCCATTAGCGACGTATACGCGATGGGCGGCGTACCGATGGTGGCGATCGCTATTCTAGGCTGGCCCATCAACCAGCTCCCTGCGGAGGTCGCTCAGCAGGTCGTGGACGGCGGACGACATGCATGCAGGGATGCCGGCATCTCGCTCGCCGGCGGGCACAGCATCGACGCGCCCGAGCCCATCTTCGGGCTCGCCGTGACCGGGTCCGTGGAAATCGAGCACCTGAAGCGCAACGACACCGCCGAGCTCGGTAACCGCTTGTATCTCACGAAACCGTTGGGCATTGGCATTCTGACCACGGCTCAGAAGAAGAAAAAGCTTCAACCCGAGCATCGGCATGTTGCCCGCGACGCGATGTGCGAGCTCAACACCGTCGGCCCGGAGCTAGGGAAGATTGAGGGTGTGACGGCGATCACGGACGTGACCGGATTCGGTCTGCTCGGCCATCTCAGCGAAATGTGCGAAGGCAGCAAGTTGAGCGCACGAGTCTACTTCGATCGCATCCGCCAGCTCGAGGCTGCGGAGATGTACCGGCAGCAGGGGTGCATCCCTGGAGGCACCGACAGGAACTTCGATAGCTATGGCTCCAAGATCGGCGAAATGACTGAGGCACAGAAGCAGATACTTTGTGATCCGCAGACGAGCGGCGGCCTCCTGGTGGCGGTCTCGCCTGACGCGGAAGCGGATGTGCTCGAGATCGCGCGCAACCGGGGCCTGTCGTTTGCAGACATCGGAGTGCTCACCGAATTGAACGGCGATAAGTTGGTGGAAGTCGTGAGCACTGCTCCCGCCTAGCGCCGAGCAACTCTATTTCTTGCGAGCGACCCCGTAGGCGACTTTCCCATCGTTCGGGTCGGCAACCGGCTGTGCGAGGTCTTCGTCGAGGTAGCGCACCCGGGACCATCCCAGATCCGACATGGCGCTTCGCAGCCACTCGGGATCGATGACAATCTTGTGGATTGTCTCCCGGTAGCGGTGCCAGACACCGTCGTGA
>Ga0316193_10003545_pt1 | contig 11299 bp, 6 predicted proteins | sample MerIslsedime2_MG_FD_207735 | JGI IMG/M metagenome (GOLD analysis project Ga0316193, IMG submission 207735) | Coastal sediment microbial communities from Maine, United States - Merrow Island sediment 2 | ecosystem: Environmental > Aquatic > Marine > Coastal > Sediment | place: USA: Maine... | reverse complement strand
TGCTCGAGAGTCGATTCTTCTACCGGGGGGACGTCGATCTCATAGAAGTACTCGGGCAGCTCCATCTCCGAGGCCCATGAAGCATCGCCTCCCAGATGCTCCGAGTAGTTTCGCCCGACGGCATACCCACTGCTCAGACTCATCTTGGTCCGAGGGTCGAAGAGCTCCCTGGCCAACTCGATCTCGGGCAGCTCCTCGATGGGATTCGGCTGCCCGAGTGGGAGGAGAAGCGTGACCAGGGTCTCGTCTTTCTTGATCTTCTTGGATCTCCTCCCCTGCAACCTGACTCTCAGGTCGTCGGCAAACAGGTAGTCGCTGAAAAGGCGGATCTTCCAGCAGGGCGCATTGGCCACCTGCAACTCCGGCTCGGAGCCAGTGACGTTGAGCAGGGCCTGCCCATTCCGGATGCGGGGAGGCGAATCACGGATGGTCTCGGTGTTTGGAACGATCTCGGCCGAATCGAGATGAAACCCGTGCAGAACATCGTTGGAACCACCAACGGGTTTGGTCATATCCCCGAGCAGGAACCGGAATTCGAAACCCACGCCGCCTCCCTCGACTCCGCCGCCAAAGCGAACTGCCAAGGCCTGCATCAGGTAGAAGTCGAGCTCCGTGGAATAGCCGTCGATCAGGCATTGGAGGCAGTCACTCTCCTCGCCGAAGGCTGCCTTCAACCGATCGAATTTCCGCACGGCCTTCTTCGCCATCCTGTATAGCTTCTGGCTCCTCTTGTACTGCGGATCGAAGAACCGGTTCCCTCCGGGGGGTTTCTCGTAGCCTCGCACACTGTCGTAGTAGAGGCCGATGTGGCGTACCGAGGGCTGCGGACCCACATAGGCAGGAGCACCAGGTTCCCACCAGTGACGAGCGGTTGCAGTCGCCCAGGCCTCCCCGTGCTCGGGACCCAACAGGAGCTCCGCCAGCGCTCTCCAGACGTCGTCCTCGGCAACCCCTTCGAATCTGCTGATTTCTTTCGGCCCAAAGCTCACGACCATGTCGAGAGCGAACTCTGTTCTGTCATCCACCTTGCGAAGCATCAACTCGCCCAGAGCCGGATCCGGTTCCTTCAGGCCCAGGATCGCCCCGACGCCCTTCACCAACGTCCGCACCTCCGCCTGACTCGCAAAACCCAATGAGATATTGGTGGTAATCGTCGTGGCCAACCGCTCGTCCTCTCGCGCGACATCGGCGACTTCGGTGTCGAACCAGTTGATGTCGGACTGGACGCGGATCACCGATCGCAGCTTCGCCTTGCGCTTCTGCGTGATCACGTTGTAGAAGTCCTTCATCCGACCTCGCGTGATCTCCCGGAACTCGGCGTCTTGGGTCACGATGCGGCGGGTGTTGCCCAACTGCCGCAGGTGATAGTTGAACCAGGCAAAGAAGTTTGCTCTGACCCGGGCGTTGTAGGTTTTGCCGCGATCGAGCTCCGTGTACAGCGTCTCGACGCCATCTTCGGCTTCCGGCTCGGCTCCCGGAACCTCTGGGGTCACCCGCACCCGGGCGCCCTTCTTGAGCAGCTGCTTGAAGCTCTCCAGCCCCGCCTCGCTCTCGAGATCGATGCGATACGTGATATCGGACACTCTTTCCCGATAGCGATCGACGACCGATTCGAAGAACGTGTAGCCGAGCCTGATGATCCAGAGTCGGACTTCGGGGCGGTACTTGAAGGGCGTCAGCTCATTACCATTGCCCCGCCAATCCCGAACTCGGACCAGTACCTCGCCATCGGGCTCCTTGACCACTGTTGTTTCCCGCAGCAGCCGGAGATACCGCTGATACCCCAACCGGACTCCATATCGATTCACTCCTGCGGCGAGCGGCGAAAGGCCCACGAAGGTCAAGAACGTGAGGGAATCCCCGACCGCCAGGGTCGGATCGTCACCGGTGAAGACGCTCAGCTTGACCGGGATTCCGGTCTCCGGGAAGAGCATCATGGGGCGAGAGTACTCGTCCCAATAAATTGCGGCGTGCTCGGTATTCGCGAAACGATTGCCGACGGCCGCCGCCGCACCATCCACCACCGCCGCCATGGAGCCCACCCCGACGTAGACGACGTTGTTCTCCTGCAGATTGACGTCTTCCTCGACGAAGAACTCCTTGAACTCCGCCCAGGACGAATCGAGGTCCTCGGTAGGTATGGTCTCGGGAAGATGGATCGTAGGCTGACGCTTGCGAGCCATCGTCACGGAAAAACCACCCTCGGTTCGCAGACCTACGGAGGCCCATTCGTCGTCGTTCTCGAGGTAGTTCCAGTCGACGCGCAGCCGGAGTCGCGAGGTATTGATATTGCTCAGGTAGGAGATATCCTGGCCCGTAATCATCGAGCCGGCTGGCTTGACTTCCTGCGACCTCGCTACCCGCCGCCGGAAGTACCAGTTGAGGTTCGCTCTCACGTCTCCGAAATCGCTGCCGATTCCAACACCCAGATCTCCCATGTCCCGATACAGACTGTCGCCACGCTCGTACTCGAAGAACCAGTTGCTGACCAGGCTCCTGAGGCCGACGTCGGCCGAGCCCGTGAAGTCGCCGATAACCAGCCACCCTTCGGTAGGCTGCGGGGCAAGCGGCCTCAACTGAGCCTGAATGGAGCCTGAACAAAGCAGGCTTAGGGCGAGGAGAGCCGGCAGAACTCCCCAAGACCGAGTTGGAATGGATCCTGAACTGCCTCTCACCATGGTCCTCTCAAGAGGGCCAATCGTAGCACCCGCCTACTCCGCAAAGGGGCCCGGTGAGAGGCGACCGATAGCGGCTCAGAAGATAGAGGAAAGGACCAGCAGATCTATTCGAAATGGGCTTCTTGGATCTCGTTCACATAGGGAAGGCGACCGAGTCGATCCAGAACCTCTCGGAACCCGGGTTGGTGAGTGTGACCAACCGCCAGATACTCATCCGACCCACAGCCGATCCTGCCCGGCGAGCTGCGCTGAATCGTAATCGTCGAATCGATCGCTTCGATCTCCCCGACGTGCGCTTCAACAGCCGGAATGCAGAACTCATAGCTCAATGCGCGCAGTCCGTCAGGAGAGCCCACCAGGCCCTCACTGTTCAAGCGGCTCGAATCGAACCGAATCACGCCTGCTGTCGCAGTCGCCGCCTCACCGTTGGATGGCTCATCGGAGGCCTCCACACCTACCTCCCGACGGCCTGCCTTGACCACCGACGCATCCCAATCGATGTCACTGCGCAACAGGACCCAGGCCAAGGTCATGAGACCAACGAGCAAGGCGAGACTGAGACCTACCATCCCCCTGCACAGACCGACGACGGCTGGATCGCTCGATCTGGATGGAGCTTGCTCGTTGCTTTCGCCCGAATCTCCAGGTGGCGCTGCCGAATCCTCGCTCCCACTGGCTTTCTTGGACCATTGACTCACCATTATCAGACCTCCTCGATCGCTCTGTCCACAAGGAACACCCCGGCCCAACCTCGTGCCGAGGGTCAAGGTTCCGGGAGAAGAGCGCACTCCACTGACTGCAGTTTGGCGAAGATCACCGAAGATGGAGATAGCTACGGGCGCCAAGATCATGACCCCTGGCGCCAAGCCCCCAAGGATCGGCCGGGAGGTACGACCGGACGCCTCAGCCTCGTTGCCTCACTCGAGGGCTCTCGAGCCGACTTTCATTCCGGAGGCGAGGCTCTTGGAGATCGAGACCGAAAAGGCCAGGGACAGCAGGCCATGGGCAAGGCCCAGGACCCAGAGATTCCTGGCCCGGCCGTAGAGCCAACACGAACCGAGTCCAATCAGAAAGGTCGCGCCGACCAAAAAGCTGTTCGGCAGGTGTAGAAGGGAGAAGGTCAGGGCCGTTGCCAAGATCGGCAGTCGCTCTCCAGGTAGCGCCTCCTCGTATCGGCGCAGATAGAAACCCAGCAGGAGGTACTGCTGTCCCAGGCCAAACAGCGGCAAGACAATCAGTCTGACCAAGAACTCGTCCCGGGCCGGGACGCGAAACGTGCCCAGCGCAACACCGCCGATCAGGATGATGACAATCAAGGGACCGACGAAGGAAAAGACTTTGATCGCGGCTGGAGCCAGGTTGTCGGTCCTAAACCCAACGTCGCGTGGAGTCTCGCCCCGGCGCCAATGGCTCCAAACTGCCAGCCCTACCACCAGAGCTATGCAAACGAACAACTCTCCAGCAAAGGTCCGCTGCCAGAGCCACATGTAGGACAGGAGCACGGCGGTCATCGCCACGATGTCCGCCCAGGCACTCCCTCTTTCTGTCAACATCATGGTTTGTCGGCTTCGATTCTCAGATCACCAGCCAGGCTCTCACAGAGAGCGATCGCCGAGTTGCAGGTCGACACCGCAAACGAAGACGTGACTTCGTCATCCTGGTGCTGGCCGAAGTTCCCCACCGATTGCAGGTGATCGACGAGCAATGCCGTCGGCTTCGTCACCCATCTCGTCAGCCGCTTCAGGGAGCGACCTCCGACACCAGAGCCGGTGGCGTAGCGCAGTAGCCGCAGCTGCCGGCCTCGCTCGGAAGGCACTCGGCCATGGCCGTCGTCGGGCAGGTGTTGGATCCCGGCACGACGCCAGGCGATCATCCACGATTCCGGCAGGGTGATTCCGTCCCGGAGCTCCCGCTCCCAGATGAGATCTAGGGCTCGATCCGCGATGCTTCTGACCCAGACCGTCGAGTGACGGGGCTCGGGCTGTAGATGCCGGATCGCCTGCTCGACATAGCCATGGAGAGTCTCGTCCGCCACCGGAACCTGTGCCAGGCGAACCTCGAGCAGCATGCGAACGTTCTGCTGGAACAGCTCGGCATCCCCGAACACCCGCTGCAGGCTGGTCACACCGGCCGACTCGCGTTCTACGAACCGCTCCATCAGGCCACAAGCGAAGACGATTCGCTTGCCTTCCCGGCGCACGAATCCCCTGCGCTCCAGCCGGCGTAGCCGCGACTCCGGAACCGCCCTGACCCGCAGCTCGCCTCGCGTCAGATCCGCCAGGTCCGTCATCATCTCGGCAGTGCATTCTTCCCACAGCGCCGCCAGGAGTTGGCGGCGGCGCTCCATCAGACGCTCAGTCAGACGATCGACATCCTCGCCACTGACGGTAGCTCCGGGCTCGACCCAGTCCCAGGTCGACTGGAGGAGGGCCGTGAGCAGGATCGGTACGCTCCCGGTCCAGTGATGGAGCCGCTGATGGGCGGTCTTGTCCAGGGTTACTCCTTCTTGTTGGAATGGCGCCAGAAACTCCTCCCAATCCCTGTCCTCCAGACAGCCGACGATGACGGGCACATCGTGGAAGATCTCCCAGAAATCCGAGGTTCGTGACTCTTCGGTTCGACACAGCTCACGAATGGGCAGGCGACTGCCGGTCACATAACGCAGGACCGGCTCCGAGGCGATTCTCAGTAGGCCGTCCCAGATCTCGGAGGTGATGCCTGGGTTGGCCAGCACATCGTCGAAGCCATCCATGACCATCAGCACCGACTCGTCGGTCTTGGCGAGCTCTCGGCCTACCAGCCCAAGGCGTTCCCTGATCTCCACGTCGTCGAACCGCAGCAGCTCGGCGCCCTCAGGCCAGGACTCCTCTACCGCCGCCGCCAGCTTGTCCGCGAATCGCTCACGCAGCTCGTCATCGGTCAACGGAGTCCGACGGCGAAGATCGAAGTAAGCCGCGCCCAGGTATCCCGGCTGGCCCTTGGCATAGATGCTGGCCACCTCCTGTAGCAGGACGCTTTTGCCGTACAGGGCCGGCCCCATCACCGAGACATGTTCGGGCCGCTCCTTGTCGAGGTGGGCGCGTACCTTCTCGAGTAGCTCCCCGCGTCCCAGCATGGGGGGTACGTCGGGGCCCAGGACTTGATACGGATTGCCTTTCATCTCGGTGTCTCCTCGACTCTCGGAAGTTGCATTATCGCCGATGCGGTCCTGCGGCGACCTGCACTCGGTAGAATCGACCTGGCGGTGAATCAACACTCGAGGAGGTAGCACCATGTGTCGATGGTTGGCCTACTCCGGAGCCCCCCTGTATCTCGAAGAGCTCATCTTCAAGCCGAAGCACTCGCTGATCGATCAGAGCCTGTCGTCCTACGCTGGTGATACCACAACCAACGGTGACGGATTCGGTATCGGCTGGTACGGAAGCCGGGGCCTACCGGGGGTCTATCGCGAGACACAACCCGCTTGGAACGACGACAATCTCCGCGATCTGGCTGCCCAGATCGAGTCGCCCCTGTTCCTGGCCCATGTTCGCGCCGCTACCGGCACGGCGGTGCAACAGACCAACTGTCATCCTTTTCGCCACGGCAAGTGGCTGTTCGTCCACAACGGCTCGATCGAAGACTTCCGAAACCTACGCCGGGACCTCACCATGGCCGTGGCACCAGAGCTCTTCCCAGACATCGAGGGCACAACAGACTCCGAGGTTATGTTCTATCTGGCTCTCACGTTCGGCATGCAAAAGGACGTCGTCGGAGGAGTGGAGAGAATGGCCGGCTATATCGAAGAAGTGGCCGGAAGGCATAGCATCGAGAACCCGCTCCAGATGACCCTCGGCATCAGCGACGGCGAGCAGATCTGGGCCTTTCGATATTCCAGCGAAGGCACGTCACGCACCCTGTTTCATAGCCGCAGCAAGGAGGCCATACAGGAGCTCCATCCCGACGTCGGAGAGCTCCCTGACGACCTCCGGATCGTCGTGTCGGAGCCTTTCAGTGACCTGACCGATCTCTGGGTGGAAATTCCTGAGTCGAGTGTAGTGATCGTGGATCACGGCGAGTTGCGCCCTCAGGCTTTCACACCCCAGCGCAGCCTCCAGCTGGCTTGAGAACAGCCCGCGATTGAAGGGGACGCCCACCTTGACCAGACATCCATGGCTGCGACGGCTGACGATCGCTGGAGTGATCTGTGTCGGTCTCGTCGTCGCATTCGTGGCATCTCTTCTGGTCTTCCAGCCCACTCTGAACTTGAGTCCCTTCAGGCGCATCCTGGAGGCGCAGTTGACCGGACTCACCGGAGCATCGATAACGCTCGAGGAGCTCTATGTGAAGACATCCCTCCAGCCGGGAGTGGAGGTCCGAGACCTGCGGCTGGCAGAGACGGCCAGCGTCGAGACAACCCAGCTTCAAATCGAGTTGATCCCGCTACTGAAGCGTCATATCTCCATCGACTCCCTGAAACTGGATCAGGTGACGGTGCAACTGCGCCCGACACTCGAACTGGTGAAGAGCTGGATCGGACAAGAGGATCGACCCAAGTCCCCGTATCGGGTGGACGCCCTCGAGAACCTCGAATTCGACCGGGTTCAGCTGAATGTCACCGACGAGCAGGGAGACAATCATCGACTCACGATCGACGAGCTCGACGGAAGTATCACCCGGTCGTCTCCATTGAAGCTCGAAGCACGTGGCAATTTCAACGGGCTACCCCTGAAGTTCGAAGCAGGAGGTCCAACCCTCGACGAGCTCTTCGCCCGAGCCTCGCCGCTTCCACTTGCAGCAGCCCTCGAGATCGCGGAGGCCAGAGTCTCCGCAGAAGGCACGCTTTCTAAGAAGCCCGAGCACTTCGACCTGACTTTCGACTTCACTCTAGAAGGAGGCGACCTGACCGCCACTCTTGCAGCCGCCGGAGTCGAGGTCCCATCTCTGGGTCCATTCCAACTCCAGGGAAGCCTGACTCACTCGGGTGGCCCAATTCAGCTCTCCGCTCTCGAAGGCCAGATTGACGACACCGCCATCAGCGCCGATCTCCAATTGAGCTTCGAGAACGAAAAGGCTGTTCTGGCTGGGAAGCTGCAGACGGGTCGAATCGACCTCCAACCCTGGCTCGAGCCGAAAACTGCCGAGGGGGATCCGAGCTTCGAAGAGACTGGCTCGGTCGAAAGACTCTTCGATCGGTCCCTTCCGGTTGAACCCATGGAGAGGGCCCTGACTGCAATGGATCTCGACCTGGAGGTCACCATCGACGGCCTCGACGGACTCGCAACGACAGTCGAGCAGCTGACAGGGAGCCCGAACCTCCAAGACGGTCGGCTGACTCTACCCTACGGGCTCCAGATGGCAGGGGCTCCCATTCAGGGCCAGGTGGAAGTCGCGAGCACCTCGGGCCGACTCGAGCTGGCCCTCGACCTCACCTCGTCGACACTCCCCCTCGATCAGCTCATGGACGACCTGGGCAGGGGCCTGACGACCGGGACAGTCGGAGAGGTCCGTCTCTCGGCATCGAGCTCCGGCGACACGCCTGGCGATCTGATCAACCAGCTCGCATTCGACCTCGAAACCGGCGACGCGAAGCTCCAGTTTCGCAGTGCCGACAACGACCGACAGGTAGACCTCGTCCTCACCAGAATGGAGCTGAGCCGAAGCGCGGATAAGCCGATTCGAGCGACCCTGAACGGAGACCTGCGCGGATATCCCTACCGGATCGATCTCGAGGGAAAGGAGACGAAAGACTGGGGATCGGACGATCCCTGGCCCTTCACACTGACGGCTGATGCTCTAAGGGGAAGAACGTACATCGAGGGTCATCTCTCGGTGGAGCCCGGAGAACTGTCCCTGGATCTGGAGCTCGACATCTCCGGCGACCGCATCGGAGACCTCGAGCCCTGGTGGGGAGTTCCGGCGGATGCCGACCACTCCTACCAGGCTCACGGAAATCTGATTGTCGATCCGAAGCGGCGAGAGCTGCATCTCGACACCCTCCGCATAGGCCAAACCACCACCGCGCTGAGCCTGCAAGTTCCGCCGCAGAAGGGCTCCCCCATCCTTGTCGATCTCGATGCCTCTATCGTGGCTTTCGACGAACTGGTGAGCTTGATCAGCGCCGAGGAGGAAAAGCTCTCATCGAATCCTGTTCTCACCGTGGACGTGCCGATCTGGCCAGAGCAGCTGCCCCTTCCGGATGCCAGGGCTCATCTCGAGCTCGACAGAGTCGTCCGCGACTCGGAAGAGCTCGCCGACTTCTCGAATGTCGTCGTGGACGCGGTCGTTTCCCAGAGTCGTCTGAAGCGGGTCGCCTTCTCCGGTCGAGCCGACGAGGCCAGCTACCGAGGTGAGCTGGATCTCGACTGGGGAACAGATCCCCCCGAAATGAGCCTGGATCTGAGCGGCGAAGCGACAGATCTCGGTCGGCTCGTCCCGCTCGAAGAAGTCGCACCGAATTTCGTCGTTCGGGCCCAGCGATTCGACCTCAAGGTCAGTGGCGCCGCGGAAACGTTGCGCCAGATGCTCGACGAGGGCATCACCATCTCAGGTCGTGCTGAAGACGTCTTCGTGTCCGCGCCCTCCCTCGACGAAGAGGTGCCTCTCGAGCTCACCCTGGACCAGGCAGCGATTTCCGAGTCCCCCGGCAAACCCCTCCAGGTAACTGCTGACGGCCACCTCTGGGAGTGGCCCGTCGACCTCCAGCTCACCCTTCACAACAAGGACAAAGCGGGTCTCGATGACAACCATTTCCCGTTCGATATGGTTCTGAGTATGGGAGACGCCCGGCTGGAAACAAAGGCTGTGCTCACGCCACCCGTTACTCCCGACAACCTCGACCTCGACTTCTCTCTGACAGCCGAGCGAGTCAGTAGTTTCGAGCCGTTCACCGGCCACCGGCTCTCCGAGGTCGGCCCCGTGGCAGCCTCGGGAGAGCTCGTGATCCGACCCGACAACTATGCGCTCGAGGCGTTCTCTCTGGAGGTCGGTGAGTCCGACGTCAATGGAAAAGTATCTCTCGATCTCACTGGAGGCCGGCCCCGGCTCAGCGCAGACCTCTCCTCGCAGCGGGTCCACCTCGCTGAGCTCTTCGCCCACGCATGGGCCCCCGACGAGGATCAGGGCGAAACCGAGGAGGGGTCAGAGGAGGCCGAGAAGACTTCCTCGGAGCAAGATGAGGAGAGCTGGCTGGAGAAGCTCCAATCGAGTCGACTCGCGAAGATGGATCTCGACATCGACCTGCAATCCGAGGACATCTACTGGGGCGGCGAGACCGGGGGCGGCGGCCAGATCCAGATTCGGTCCGAAGAGGGTCGGCTCGCCTTCGGGCCGTTCCATCTGGCCCTCGCCGACGGAACTGTCGGGGGCAATGTGGTCGTTGAGGCCGACTCTGGGCTCCTGGACGCCGACATCGAGCTTACGGTCGACGATGTGGAGTACGGCCCGCTTCTCGGGTACCTCAACCCCGAAGCCGAGGGGGATGGCAGAATCGATCTGGAAACCCACTTGGTGACCCCGAGCGTACCGGCCGATCAGATCGTCACAGCCACAGGCGGGGACTTTCGCCTCGCGCTCTTCCCCCGCGACATCGACACCACCCTACTGAGCCTCTGGGGTGCCGGCCTGATGAGGTCGATGGTCCGCGTAGTAGATCCGACCGATGAGTCCGTTCTCAATTGCATGGTGGGGACCTTTTCGGTTGCCGAAGGACAGATGACGGTCGAAGAGTTCTGGTTCGACACCTCGAGCATTCGAGCCCGAGGCAAGGGATCGATCAACCTCGAAGATATGACCCTCAACATGACGCTGCGTCCGCGTCCGAAAAAGAGGACCTTCCTGACCCTCGCGACACCAGCCAAAATCAAGGGGCCCTTAGCAGATCCATCGATCTCCCTGACCAAAGGGGGGCTCGTGGGAACAGCCTTCAGAATCTATATGTGGTGGCTGACAATCTACACGCAGGTCCTCAAGAAGCCCCTGCCCACCGACGGCTCCGACGTCTGTTTCCTACCGCCACCACCCGAGACCGTCGAGCGGCCCACTGGCGAATCCGCCCAGCCTCCCGGTCACTGAACTCAGAATCAGAGCTCACCCAGAAGGCGCAGCTTTTGCTCGACCTCTGCGAGGATGGTTATCGGCAGGGGAGACAGAGCCCGAACGAACCTTCGATTGTCGATCGATCGGCTCTGGTCGATCATGACCTCGCAGTCCCGATCGTTCCCCGCGATGCCTCTGGGTAGCGGAACGCGGAGGAGATTCTCACCGACCAGTCGGTTCGTACAGGGCAGGACCCAGGTCGAGGGATGCCCGACCTCGTTGAGAAGATCGGACTGAATGACCAGAGTGGGGCACACCTTGCCCGGCTCGGAGCCCTTCCGAGGGCTCAGATCCGCGAGATACAGGGTCCCACGACGGATCTTCACTGATCTTCGAGCCCTTCGGCGACGAGGTCGTCGAGTTCGTCGATCTCCTGCTTCACCGACTCGCGAACGGCTAGAGAATCACTCCTATAGGCCTGCCGAAGAGACTCCCGATCCGTCACTTCTTTGAGCAGCCGCAATCCCCGGCGTACGACTTCGACGTTGCTCTTGGCGTGGAGCGCGGCCTTGAGCTCGAGGACCAGATCGAACTCCTCCGGCGGC
>Ga0316193_10003543_pt1 | contig 11300 bp, 8 predicted proteins | sample MerIslsedime2_MG_FD_207735 | JGI IMG/M metagenome (GOLD analysis project Ga0316193, IMG submission 207735) | Coastal sediment microbial communities from Maine, United States - Merrow Island sediment 2 | ecosystem: Environmental > Aquatic > Marine > Coastal > Sediment | place: USA: Maine... | reverse complement strand
GACCGCCGGTCAGTTGCGGCTGGTGGAGGAATACGGAGATCTCCACCGCAGGCGCAGCGCGAGGCTGGGGGAGTTGAGTCGGATTCTCGAGCAGGTTCGGGAGGAGGCGGTGGTTCTGGCTGGACGACAGGCCGAGCTCGCGGAGGTTCGTCAACGGGTGGACACCGAGATTCGAAAGCTCTCCCAGTCGCAGAGAAGTGCTCAATCGGAGCTCGAGGAGCTTCGCCAGCGAGAGCAGGCGCTTGAACGGCTCCTCGAAACTCTGAGCGACCGTCGTCGTTTTTCGGGAGCTGATGATATTCGAAAGTTTCGAGGGGCCCTTCCGTGGCCGGTTTCGGGAGCGATCGTCCAGGGTTTTGGCAAGCGATACCTACCAAAGTACTCGACTTACACGGTTTGCAACGGACTTCGTTTCGATGCGCTCAGTGGTGCCCAGGTGACCGCTGTTTTTCCGGGAGAGGTCGCCTATGCCCGGTTCTTCAAGGGCTATGGGAACATGGTGGTGATCGACCACGGTCAGAATGTCTACTCCCTGGTCGCGGGCCTTGCTACAATCCACGTGCGGGTCAACCAGCGCGTAGACATGGGTTTACGGCTCGGATTGGCGTCACCGCCGACCGAAGACGGCAATACATATTTTGAAATCCGGGTCGGGAAGAAACCACAGGATCCCCGACGTTGGTTGCAGTTGAGAGGGGAGTCTCCTTGAGATGAAGCGCTTTCGAATCGCGCTGTTGGTCACGTCCGTCAGCCTGATCGTGTTTTTTGCGGGTCTGTTGACCGCGGGATTGACATCGAAGGAAACCCTTTTTCAAGCCCTTGGAAATCTCGCAGAAGTGGTGCACCTGGTTGAGTCCGAGTATGTCGACGAGCTCGACCCGGTCGTGCTCGCGACTTCCCTCGACGCGGGCATCCTTGAATCGGTGGACCCGTGGGCCGCGGTGGTGACCGAAGACCAGGTGGAAGCTTATGAAGAGGTTTTCTCGAGCCCGCCGCCGTACGGCCTCGGACTCTCCTTGCGGCTCGGATCCGCGGCGGTGCGGGACGTTTTTCCAGGTTCTCCGGCGACGGACGCCGGCCTCGTGAACTGGGAGGTCATCGAGAAGATTGAAGGCGTCTACACCCGTGGGCGGCCGCTGTGGCAGCTCGCTTTGGATCTCGCCGATCGGGAGGCGCGGGGAGAGGTCGTGAACCTGACCGTGATGGATCGCCAGGTTGACGAACGGCGAGAGGTCGTTCTCGCGCCGGGCGAGTGGCAGCCGGTTCACGCAACGGTTGAGGTCACCGAGGACGCGCGCATCCTCACCATCGAGAGCCTGACTCGCGGGTCGGCAACGGCCATCGCAGCAATGGTCGAGGAGGGTGACCCGGAGATCCTCGATCTCAGAGGTCTTGTGTGGGGACTCGAGGATCAGGCGATCGCGGTGGCGGATCTCTTCGTCGCCGAGGGAACCATCGCCGCGTGGACTGGTCGCGAGGCCGGCAACGAGATCATCGAGGCTACGGGCGGCGCTGTCGATGTCTTGCCGATGGTGCTCGTCAACCACGAGACCGAGGGAGTCGGTGAGATTCTGGCCTCCGCTCTTCAGCGATCCGGGGCGGTGTTGCTTGGACAACCGACCATGGGCCACGCACCCCACATGGAGATCGTTCGCCGGGGCGACCTCAACCTCTGGATCCCGGTTGGGCGGTGGTTGGGACCCGACGATGAGCCTCTCCGTGGGTCGGGTGTGGAGCCCGACGAGGAGATCGAGCCAGCTCCGGAGGAGGACGAAGGCGATCCGGTATTGGAGCGCGCACTTGAACTCATCCGGCCCGATCTCGCAGAGGCCGCCTGATCCATGACGGCTTCCGGCGGGCGTTCGCGCCCGAAATCGAAGAAACGGCGGTCACCGAAGTCGGGCGATTGGCCACGGTCGGCCGGATGGATCGCCGCCGCCGCCATCCTGGTTCTGATCGTGCTCTGGTGGGTCCTCCGGGCGGAAAGGCCGTCACAGCCTACGGTCACGGACGGGCTCGAAAAGAGATTGCGAGCGATGGCAGCGGAGCGCGGGGTGACTCCGGATGATCTCGAAATCGATACCAGGATACGCAAGGTCGAAGGTGTTTTCATTCGAACCTGGAGGATCCGTTTCCCGAACACCGCCTCCCGTGAGGAGTTCATCGCCGAGGCGGCCATCCTCGGCGATCAGAAGGACACAACGGTGGCGGCCCCGGAGTCCAACGTCGGCGACATGATCGGCCTGAGAATCGATCATGGGATCGAGACCTTCGATCTGGAGCTGGAGATCAGCCGGCAACGTCAGACCTACACCAGACCCGAGATTATCGAAGGTCCGACGCGTTCCCAACCGACCGCGACACCTCGGCCTGTTCCACCACCGGGAAGACGCGGACGGCTCGCGATTCTGCTCGACGACGGCGGTCAGAAAATGGACCTCGTCGCGACCGCCGGAAAGCTCCCACCCGAGGTCGGTGTCGCGATACTGCCGTTTTTGCCGTTCTCGGCCGAGACCGCCTTCAGCATGCACGAGGCGGGCCACGAGGTCTGGCTCCACCTTCCCATGGAGGCGATGGGCGACAGTGATCCGGGGCCGGGTGCGCTGATGGAGAATATGAGCGACGAACAGCTTCGCGATGCGGTGTTCATGGCGATCAACAACATCCCGCACGTCGTTGGGATCAACAATCACATGGGTTCAAAAGCAACCGCCAACCTCCGAATGATGACCTGGATGATGCAGGATCTTGCGGCCATGGATCTCGCTTTCCTCGACTCCAGGACCACGGTGGATACCGTGGCGGAGGAAGCGGCCCGGGTCCAGGGAGTCAAGACCGGAAGGCGTCATGTCTTTCTCGACAATGAACGTACTGAACCAGCGATCCGTGAGCAGCTCGAAGAAGCGGTGTATCGCGCCCGAATGGAGGGAGAGATCATCGCCATTGGACATCTCAATGAGGTCACGGTGGCCGTCCTCGCTTCGGAGCTGCCGGGCCTCGAAAAACGTGGCGTCGACCTCGCCCGCCCGACCGAACTCCTGAACTGAACCTCCACGATTTCTGAACCGGGAAGGGTACAATCCCGTCTTCCGGAGGAGAATATGAGCTCGAAGCTGCGTTTTTTCAACACCCTGAGCCGGCAACTGGAGGAGTTCGAGCCCATCGACGAAGGCAAGGCTCGCATCTACACCTGCGGTCCGACCGTTTACGATTTTCCACACATCGGGAACTACCGGACCTTTCTCTTTGAAGACGTCCTCCGCCGCACCCTGGGGCTCTTTGGCTTCGAGGTCACCCAGGTCCAGAATCTGACCGATGTGGACGACCGCACGATCCAACGCGCCAACGAGAACGGTGTCTCGTTGCGCGAGTTCACCGACCGATACGCGACTGCCTTCTTCGAGGACCTCGCCACGCTCGGAGTGGAACCGGCAGAACACTATCCACGGGCGACCGAGTACGTTCCGCAGATGGTGGAGATCATCAAACGGTTGGAGGCCGGGGGCCACACCTACCGGTCCGATGGTTCCATCTACTATCGGATCAGCACCTTTGCACCCTACGGCAAACTCTCCGGGATCCGGCCGGAGAAAAACCTGGCCGGCGCGCGGATCGACGTCGATGACTACGAGAAGGAGGATGCGCGGGATTTCGTGCTCTGGAAGGCCCCGAAGGAGGGTGAACCGGTCTGGGAGACCGATCTTGGACCCGGTCGGCCGGGTTGGCACATCGAGTGTTCGGCCATGGCCATGGCGCTCCTCGGTGAGACCTTCGACATCCACTGCGGCGGTGTGGACAATATCTTCCCGCACCACGAAAACGAAATCGCCCAGTCGGAAGGCGCGACCGGATGTGAATTTGCCCGCTACTGGCTCCATGGTGAGCATCTCGTGGTCGAGGGCGAAAAGATGGCCAAACGGGTGGGCAACTTCTTCACACTGCGAGACCTGGTCGAGAAGGGCTTCGATCCGTTAGTGGTTCGGTACCTGCTGATCTCGGTGCCGTACCGGCAGCGCTTGAACTTTACATTTGACGGATTACACGCGGCGGAACAGGCCATCGACCGGATTACCAATACCCTGCGGCGGCTCGAGAACACGCCGCCGGCGGCCGGCGATGGGGATCTTGGGCAGGACGCCGTCGATCAGTTCTACCAGGATTTCCGAGAGGCTTTGAGCGATGATCTCAACACCGCCCGGGCTCTGGCCGCACTCCACAGCCTGCTGCGGCTGGTCAACACCGCGCTTGACGGCGGTGGGCTCAGTCCGTCGTCGATTTCGGCGGTGGAAGCCGCCTTCGCGGAAGCCGATTCTGTTCTGGGGATCTTCCCCAAGGGCGAGGACGACGCGGGGACCGATGCAGAGATCGACGCCCTGATCGATGACCGCAACGCGGCGCGGGCGAACAAGGACTTCGCGCGGGCCGATGCCATCCGCGACGAGCTCGCTGCAAAGGGGATCGCGCTGGAAGACACGCCGCACGGCACCGTCTGGCATCGGGAGTAGACGAGCTTCAAGCTCGGCTACTCGATGCTGGATACTGGATACTGGATGCTCGATCATCGCAGACATCGCAGACATCGCAGACATCGCAGACATCGCAGATTCCATCGCCCGCCGCAACCAGGACACCAAGATAGGATGCGGCGAAATGGAAACCCGATGGCCCGAGCCAGTGTTCGGCAGGTTGTAGCGCAGGCGTCTCGCCTGCGATGTTGCGATGGGATGTCGCGATGGGTCAATAATGCGATGACCTTCGCGTTGTGCTTTGCGTCTTCGCGGTTCAACCTCGCGATGGTGTGATGCTATCTGCGTCAATCTGCGTGATCTGCGGGCAATCCTGCGATGGAATGAGATGGTATCTGTGTCCATCTGTGTGATCTGTGGGCTGTCCGTGATGGTGAGATGCTTCTATCCAGCATCGAGCATCGAGCGACGAGAATCTACTCCAGTAGATTCTCCCGAATGTACGTGAACTTACCCTTGTTCACGAGCCCGAAACCCTCTTCAAACTCGTTGATGAGGCGAGAGACGGTCTCGCGACTGGTGCCGATCGAGTGGGCGATGTCGGAGTGGGTCGGCCGGCGAACCACGACCCAGCCGTTGCCGAGGCGCTGGCCGTGGTCGCGTGCGAGATCGAGCAGATAGCGGGCGAGGCGACCGGCCACATCCATATAGGCCAGGCTCTCCATCTTTGCGTTGGCGCGCCGGAGTCGGCGGGACAAGATCGCCATGAGACGCTGGGAGATGCGTGGGTTCGAATCCAGGAGGCGTTGGAAATCCGATCGGTTGATGATCAGCACTTCGACGGTGCTCAGGGTCACGACCGACGCCGATCGAGGGGCGGATTCCAACAGCGCCATTTCACCGAAGACCTGACCGGCGCCGAGAACGGTGAGAATGAACTCCTTGCCGTCCGACGACGTGATGACGACCTTGACCCTGCCGCTGGCGACCACGAAGACTGCGTCGGCGGGATCGCCGGCGTGAAAGATCGTGACGTCCTTGCCGAGCTTCTTGATCTGGGCGAGGGCAGTCAGATCGTCGATTTCCTCTTCGAGCATCTCTCCGAAGAGTTCAACGCTCGTGAGAAGCTCCCGAATGCGATCGCTCATGAGCCAGCTCCCGAAACCACGTCGAAGACCGCCTCGACGATAGACCCGCCGCTCGTGGGCGACGGTATCGAAATACAGGCCGAGCCTACCACGTCCGATTCCCCACACCAGACCGGCGCGGGGAGTCCGAGGAGGGATTTGGTTCGTTGAATCGCGCCTCGAATCGTCTCCAAGGCTGCCTCGCCGTCGGGGTAGAAGCGGTGTCCTCTTCGGTCAGCGTTCATGATGCCGAGTCGAACCACCGTGATGATCTCGCGCTGACCGGGGTAGTCGACGATGTCTGACATCACCGGAACCGGGCCCCCTTGGAGCGTTTCCAACCGGGGCCGGATCGAGACCAAGACGACGGCCAGATCGCCACGGGTGATCTGGTCCGACTCCATGGATTGGCGGGCATATTTCGGCAGCAAGGTCAGACGCCAACGAATCTGGGCACGTTGGAGGGCGGACCCTCGTTCCGGATAGTCCTCGGGCAGGGAGGAATAGCTGTCCATGGCAGATTGCCAGTTCTGACGACTCTCGGCGATCTGCCCCTCCAGAAAACGTGCGTCGGGATCGTCGGGGAGCTCGCTGAGAAGTTCCACCGCCCGGTCGATCTGGTCGTCGGCGAAAGCGATCTTCGCCGCGAGGAGAACGGACTCGCGATTCAGGGAATCAAGAGCGTCGACCGCATCGAGCTCGGTCAAGGCCGCATCGAAGTCGCCGGAATCGAAGAGCCGTTCCGCTTCCTCTATTCGATCACGGATCCATCGCCGTTCGAGATCGGCCGCGCGGTCGCCCCATGGAGACGTCGTCCAGAGCTCGCCGGCTCGACGAGCCGCTTGAAGAGCGACGAGTTCGGACCCCGCTCGCTCCGCCGCGATCGACAGGGTGACCCAGGCAGCGGCGTAGTCCGGCTTTTCTTCGCAGAACGCGGCGAGTTCGTCCGTGATGTCGTCCCTGCCCTCGGTGAGCCGAATCTGGTATTCCAAAAGTCGCGCCGGAGCCAGCCGGCCCAGACGCGCCACCCGTTTTCGACCGTCCACAAGGTCTCCGGCGATCACCTCCTCCCAGCCCCTTTGGATTTTCTTCTGCTGGGATTTCTTGATCGTCTCGACACCCGGGCCGGACATCGGCGACGGAAAATCCGTGCCCGTGTCCGCCTCGAGCGGGAGGGCGAGGGACGTCCATGACACCGCCGCGGCGATTGTGACGGCGAGGATCGTGCGGGATGTGTGAAAGTCCGTCATCGATTGGTGCAGGCTTTCATCTTGATCGCCAAATCTCGACCCACCGGCTGGATCGCCACCTCATGGTGGTCAATCGCTGACTGCATCATCCTGTTGTGGGCCGCTGCCATATCCCCCGGATGGTGAGATGCTTGCCACGGCGTGCTTGTAGACCAGCTGTTCCTGACCGTGATTTTCGAGGACGATGGCATAGCGATCAAAGCGCCGGAGTATGCCGGTCAGACGCTTGCCGCTCACCAGGTACACGTGCACCGTTCGGGCATCCTTGCGAAGCTGATAAAAAAATGGATCTTGGATATTGATGGTACTGCTCGCAGGTTTGCTCATCTCTGCCTTCTTCCCCTGAGTGTTTCGGACCACAGGCGAATCGCCGCTTCCGTACCGCCGGATTCGGCGGGTGGGAGCCAGCGCAGCTTGCCCTCCGTGAGACCTCGCAGCCATGTCAACTGACGTTTCGCGAGTTTTCGGCTCGCTGCCTTTGTGTGGTGGATAGCGGACTCCAGATCACAGTCATCCTGAAAAAACCGGACCAGTTGGCGATATCCGATCGCCTTGAGTGCGTGCGCCTCAACTGGCACCCCCGAGGCGAGAATCCGCTGGACCTCCTCCCTCAATCCTGATGAAAACATCCGATCTACGCGAGTGTCAATTTTAGCATAGAGCTCGGCCCTCGGGCGTTCCGGCGCGATGAGTACCGGGTCGAAATCTCGTGGCGGCCGATGGAAGCTCCAATGTTCTGAGATCGGCGTTCCTGTGGCCTCGAAAACCTCGATGGCGCGGAGGATACGCTGCCGATCGCGGGGCCCGATCCTGGCGGCCGCAGCGAGGTCGATCTCCTCGAGTCGGCGAAAAACCGCGGCGGGATCCCGGTCCCAGGTCGCGGCCAACCGAGCCGTTCTCTCCGGGTCGCGGGGAGGCGACGGGAAGAGCCCGAGCAGCAGGGCGCGGATCCAGAAGTGCGTTCCTCCGACAACGATGGGAGTGATTCCCCTGCTTCGAATCTCGCCGATGGCCGCGGTCGCGGCCTCGACGAAGGCTCCGGCCGAGAAGACTTCGGTGGGATCGGCGACGTCGATGAGGTGGTGACGAACCCGGATCCGGGCCTCGGCGTCGGGCTTGTCGGTGCCGATGTCGAGCCCGCGGTAGACGGCGAACGCGTCGGCCGAGATGATCTCGGCGCCGAGGGCCTCTGCGACCTCGAGCCCAAGCCGGCTCTTACCGGACGCCGTGGGTCCGACGACGAGGAGCAGGGGCTCCGGTTGGTCCGCCTTTGCGGGATTGCTCACGCCACCTCCACAGTCAGCATACGCCAGAAGAGGAGCGCGAATGAACCGCAGAGGCGCGAAGGTCGCAAGAGCCTCTGCCTTGAATGCGATGTACTCTGCGACCTTCGCGCCTTTGTGGCTTAATCCGGAGCCCTGCTACGGGTACAACCGCCACTGCCCATCCTCCCAGCGGACTCCGCACCGGCCGTCCCGGATCGGCGCCCTGAACGGGATTCCCCGCTCGTCGAGGCGCCCGATGACCTCGGGGTGGGGGTGATGGTGGAGGTTTTGCGGGCCTGCGGGGATCAGGGCGAACCGAGCGGTTGTGGCGTCGAGGAGGGCCGGTGACGCCGAGTGCCGGCTGCCGTGGTGCGGAACGATGACGATGGAGCACTCGAGATCGGTGGTGGCTGCGAGCCGGCGTTCGATGGCGTCGCCGATGTCGGCCGTGAGCAGCACCGTGCCCCGGTCCGTGATGAGCCGGGCGACCAGCGAGCGTTCGTTCTCGTCGGCGGGAGGATCGTTGCTTGGTGGCCAGAGCACCTCGACCGCCGCATCGCCGAGATCCAATCGCGATCCGCGCACCACCGGGACGATCCGTACATCATGCCGGCGAGCCGCTCGGATGAGTGGTACGGCCTCGCGGTTGGTCACAAGCCATGCCGGAACAACCAGTGCGTCGACGTCGCTCGTTCGCAGAATCGTCGTCAGGCCCGCGATGTGATCTTCGTCTCCGTGAGAGGCGATGACGGCGGCCAATCGGCGGACCCGGGTCGGTGCCAAGAGCTGAGCGGCTTCGCGTCGGCTTCCACCTCCATCCATCAGTACATGGGTGTCCTCCGAGCTGATCCGAAGCGCCAGGCCGTGGGAAACGGGGAGGAGTTCGACCTCGGTCGCATTTGAAGGTGGGATGACCAACCACCACAAGGCGAACGCCGCGACCGTTGCGGTGTAGGCCACCGCACCGCTCTTGGCGGGTCGGCCGGGAAGCAGCGAAACGAGACCGAAGATGACGAGACAGCTCAGCAATCCGTTCGGGAGGGGCGGAGGGATCAGCTCCGCGGACCGTCCCGGTGTCCCTGCGATCCAGAGGGTCTGACTGCCGAGATTGATGAGATCGAGCAGCCAACCGGCAGCGGCGGAGGAGATCGGCGCCACTGCAGTCGCGGCCACCGAGCACAGAACCACCGGGCCGAGCAGCCAGGGCACCAGGAAATTGGCCGCGGCGGCGCCGGGGATGGCGGTCGCGAAATGGTGCGCAACCAGAGGTGCGGCGGCGAGTTGGGCAATGACCGGAACGGCGATGGCGGCGGCGAGCCAGCGTGGGAGTGGGATCGCGGCCGACAGGCTCGGTGCCCACCGGACCAGGGCCGCGGTCAACAACACGGTGAGTTGGAATGAAACCTCGGCAATGAGGGATGGGTCGGCAAACAGCAGCAGGAAGGCCGCGAGCAGAACCGCCGCCATGGGCACGATGGCTCGGCCGAGAAGACGGGCGCCGACAAAGATCGAACCCATCAAGGCTGCGCGCACGGCCGACGGAGACGCTCCGGCGAGGAGGGCGTAGGTCGGGAGGACGGTCAGGATCACGATTCGGGTGGTGGTGGGGGATGCGCCGCCGACCGAGAGCAGCAACCAGGTCATTCCGGCCACAAGGCCGACGTGGAGGCCACTGACGGCGAGGACGTGTGCGAGCCCGGATCGCCGCCAATCCTCACGTCGGGTTGGAGGCAGAAGATCCCGGCGGCCGAGGGAGAGTGCTGCGGCAAGCTCGGCGGCACGGATTCGATCCGCATCGGTTCCCGCAGCTCCCAGCAATTCGTTTGCCAGGCGGCCGCGGAGGGCCGGTAGCGGCTGCACCTCGGAGGTCGTCTCTATCATTCGACGGGAGTTTGTGACCAGGAGGGGAGAGCCGGGAGAACCTCGAATGGACACCAGCCCGGTGACGATGTCGCCCGGCTGAGGGAGTTCTCCCGGTTTGAGTTTTCCGCGGATTTCAAGACGGCATCGCCGGAGCTTTGGGACACGCACGTGTGCGTGTTGCGCATCGAGCACTCGAACCCGCGCACGCCATCCCCATCGGCCCTCGGTCCAGCCCTCAGTCACCACCAGGCGGGCCCGGATCCACACCCGGTCCTCGAGGTCGATGAGATGGGCGAGCTCGTGACGGCCCGTAGCGGTTTGCAGGCCATGTCCGCCCGCCATGGCGAATCCGGCCGTCAGCCATAAAACGATCGGTGCGTGTTGGCCTCGGCGGGCCGCAAGCGCGAAGAGGAGCGTACCGGCGACGACCATCATCAGGTGGAGTGGACCGGGTCCGGCGGTGGGTACGGCCAAGGCGAATCCGCTTCCGGCTGCTGCGCCCAGTGTCAGGCCCCACAGCGGTCTGAGCGCGCGTGATTCGCCGGATCCTCCGGTCAACCCGCCTCCAGGACGGCGAGGACTTCCACGTGGTGGGTGAACGGAAAGAGATCGATGAGCTCGAGATGGTCGAGGACGTAACCCTGCTCGATCAAGTCCGCCGCATCACGACTCCATGTTGCGGGGTCACAACCCAGCATCACCAGCCGACGTGGCCGCCACCCGGTGATTCGTCGGCGAAGCTCAGAAGTCATTCCCGATCGGGGCGGGTCGATGATGGCGATGGCCTGGTCGGGGAGGTCGCGGGTTTGTTCCAGAAAGGCCTCGGCGGTGCTCGTCGACACCCGCGCGTCGGGTAGGTTGCGGTACGCAGCTGCAGCTGCGGGTTCGTGGGGCTCGACCACCGTGAGGTCCTCGCGACCCACCCAGCGAGCAGCCGCAGCCAGGAACCCGACCCCACCGTGAAGGTCCACCACGGGTTCGTCTCCGGCTCCGACCAGGGTGGCCACCCGTTCAAAGAGCCACGGCACGAGGTGGAGGTTCCCCTGGAAGAAGGAGCCGATTGGAACTTCGAGCCGGACGGGGAGATCGACGAAGACGTGGTCCAGGCCCCACCCGGGGATGATCTCTGATGAACTTGTGAGCCGGTGAAACCCATCCAGACGGCCGCAACGCGAGGCCGGAGGCAACCAGCGTCCATCGATGGATTGAGGTCCTCCCCGGGCCGGTCGAACGGCCGCTATCGCTGAGTCGCTTCCCTCGAGGATCTCGAGATCGGCGGGCGCCGGACAGAATTCCATCAGGATCTCGGTGAGATCGGACAGCGCCTCG
>Ga0316193_10003540_pt1 | contig 11308 bp, 12 predicted proteins | sample MerIslsedime2_MG_FD_207735 | JGI IMG/M metagenome (GOLD analysis project Ga0316193, IMG submission 207735) | Coastal sediment microbial communities from Maine, United States - Merrow Island sediment 2 | ecosystem: Environmental > Aquatic > Marine > Coastal > Sediment | place: USA: Maine... | reverse complement strand
TAAAAAAAGGTCTTTTGATGGGCTGATATTAGACATGATCATGCCTCCCGGTATTGATGGGCTGGTAACGTACAGGGAAGTCTTGAAAATCGTTCCCGATCAAAAAGCCGTCATTGCCAGTGGATTTGCCAAAACCGAACGCGTCCTTGAAGCACAGAAACTGGGCGCCGGCATTTACATAAAAAAGCCGTATACGCTAGAAAAAATTGGACTCGCTGTTAGAGCTGAATTAGACCGAAAAGATTAAAAATCCAATTGGTGGGAATATGAGGGACATTCTATGATTTAATGCTTTAATTATTGTTGAATCGGACCAAGCTTATCATATGCCCAGAAAAGCCAGAATAGATGCTCCCGGAGCCGTGCACCACATTATCATCCGAGGGATAGAAAGGCGGCCGATATTTCGCAGCGACTCCGATAGAGCCGATTTGCTGCAACGCCTCGGACGCCCGCTACCAGAGACCCAAACCGAGTGTTTCGCCTGGGCCTTGATTCCCAACCATGCCCACTTTTTGTTGCGCACCGCTCTGGTGCCGATTGCCGATTTGATGCGCCGAGTGCTGACGGGATACAGGGACCCGTTTGAAGAGTGATGAACGGAAATTAGGGGAAAGCGGGTTCGTTGAACAGGTATTGTCGGCGCCTAATGAACAGATGGATCTGCGCTACCAGCTAAAAGCCAGCGGATTTACCTTCGAGATGTTGGTGGAGAAGCTGGCCCAATGGCTGGGAATCGAACCGGAAGAGGCGCTTCGCGCCGGTAAACCCTAACGTTGCAAAAGTCGGAGGGCTTCAGAGCCGAGGCGGAAAGGGTGAAACTGTAGTGTATTACCGCGAACCCTTGACAACAAACGATCTGGAGCTCTCCGGCTTTCCCGAAGGGTAAACAACTTGGCAAAATCGACCATTTCCTTTGAATCCACTTCAAGTGATATCCAACCAGTGATGGAGTTGCCTGGATACTTGATATCATTACGGATTTTTAAACCTTTATTGTCATGTTGTTTATCCAACATAGGGGTAAACAACCTTTGAGGGTCAAGGCACGGAACCAGCTGTGTTATTTTGCCAATAAAGAACTGGGAATGAGCACCGTTGGATTGGCACGAATTCTGAGTATCGGTCAGCCAGCGATAAGCCGTTCGGTCCAGCGCGGTGAGAAGATGGCAGAAACAGTATATTTTGCTCACCAATTTTTGGTAATCATGAAATATAGAATGTTCCCAAAAACAGGGTATCCTCCTCGTTATTTTGAATCTGTTTGCTGTGAAATTGGACAATTAATGCGGATGATAATTCTGCGATCATAATGACGCTAAAGGCACAGGTCAAAAGACTGACGGCGAATCTTTTCAATAACACCTCCTTTCTTTGGACACGGTGGACATGAATAGCGGTTGCCTTTCCATTATTAATATATATAGTAGTGGTAGGATTAAAGTTTTACATGGATGCAATTGTCATCTGCGACCTAAAATTGGGTAATTTGTTTTACAGTTTATGTAAGAATTTTTATCGAATTCGTAATCGATCGTTTGTCGGAATTCTGTAAGTGCCTGTATATTAGCATCATCTCCGACTGCGGGATTTATGGCATGACGATTGCTTTAATGATTTGTAAAATAGGTCCGATTGGTTCCCAACCACGACACAAATATGAAAAACCACCGTAAATTCGAATTTTTCGTTGACACGGCGGTTAAAATTAAACAAACAGGGTTCTCGGAATCATTCGGCAGGAGTTTCTCGGGTGTAAGTGCATCTCACAAGCAAAACTGCACAGCGGGAAACCGCCAAACGGAAAAAGGCAAGTCATGATTCGGCTTGCCTTTTTTCTTTTTGAATAGGGTTTGGTTATTGAAGGGATTTAGGGGTTAAGGGACAGTGTGCTTAATAGCAGATCAACTTCGACCCTTGTGACAGATACGCTGTCAGTATACCAACTTTCTGGGGAGACGAGTTTACTGTAATATTCCTCAACATTTGAAATCAGCCAACGCGCTTTTTGCGGCCGGATAGATTGATTTGTTGTACAACTTATTTAGTTTGCCCTGTGAATCTGCAATCTTTGATTTCTTTTTCTCCAACTTCACTTTCAACCAATTCAGGATAAACATGCCCTACGAAAAAACCCATTCCAATGTTTAAGCGCACATAGCGTGATTGACCTTCATTGAGGATTAGGGATAGTTTTCTATCTACCTCTGTAGAAGTCAATATTTCGTAGGTACCAGGTTTTCTGTCTACATAGAAAAATCCCCATGAAATAGCTTCTCCAATTACTTCTCCATTAAGTTTGACATCCGGTCGAATAGCTGCACCTAAAGATGATGGGCGGTAAATATATATCCTGCCAGTATCAGGAGACATATTAGAAATGGTAGGTGCAAGTTCAGTAAATTTTGGGCCAGAAGTAGCACATCCTCCAAATATAACTAAGCTGGTCAAAATAATTAATAACTTTGTTACTGCTTTCATTTCTTCCTCCTTTTTTTGAGTATTATTGTACGTGGTTTACTTCCCTTATTTTTAATTCTTCAGGATCATTAACAGGTGAAAAAGACTTTTCTACTGGTAAATAAAAACCAACTATTTTGGACGACGAAATAACAATATAGGCTTCATATATATTAGAAGCTTCTACCGTTAAAATTTGATCATCTGTTTTAAAAATATCTCCATATGAAATCGTACCAACATAATGCCAAATAGTTCCTTTTTTCAGTTTTCTGCTATACCCAGTACCTAAATTAATGTTTACATCACCTAACAATTCAAAAGAACTTTTGGATAATTGGGTTGATTCAATTTGCGTGGGAATTTGTTTCACATGCGATAAATCAAATGCACAGGCATTTAATAGTAAGATTAAAAAAAAGATTACTATCGTTTTCATCCATTTATTCATAAGACCCCCGTTCAGTGAAAAGATTTGTTGTTCATGTTGGACAACAATAATTAGATGTGACCCATCATCACCCATGAGGCGGCTATAACCGGCAACGTCTGCACTCATAATAGCGGTAAGTTTGCGATCGAAGTCCTCATTAGCCATAAATGACCTCCAATCTGCACGCGATTTGATTATGGGATGTTGGAAGGTATGTGGTGTACTTGAAAGTGAGCGAAATGAAATACGACAGGTCAGCTTCAGATTCAACATGAATTACGAGTTATTAAAGCGGTGAGGTAAGAATTGTCAAGCTTTTTAGGGAATTGATTAATGGAATGAGCTTTAGGTCTGAGTTTCTGTAATTGTGCACAGGATTCATAACTACAAACATCTTGTCAATACCTGCCTGTCGCAATTTATCGTAATTTATACAAATGCGGTTTTCGTATCACACAACAATTCAGGAAATTTTTAAACCTGGTTTAGATAGCAACAGGTTCACGTTCCCCCCATGTGTTTGATTCTCAGTTACAAACGGCAGCTTTTTAAAGTTGAGTTGCTGGTACTATTTCCAACGCCCAGTTCTCAGTGGGGGAAATCATTCTTGTGTTTGGTGTCTGATGAACGACAATTATATTTGAGGTACAACGACAATTAGAATTGCGGGTCAACGACAATTAGAAATAAGTTTTTCATAAAAATTATTACTGAGCTGGCTTCAAAACTATTCCGGGTATATCGAAAATGCCTGAGTTATGACCAGACCTATAGATTGCAACCTCACCCTTCTCCAGCATTTTATTCAATACCTCGATTGGATTAGTACCTGTGTTCACTATCAACATAACCATTGCAACTCCACTTGGAGTATTTTGCACTCCCATTCTGCCACCGGGCCTTGCTTTGATATTTCCTTCAGTGCTTGTATAGAGACATACTGGAGGATTGAAGTTGTTTTTTTTAGCATAGTCACCAGCATCCTTGCACAATATTTCATCGGAAAGGGTAGGATCATTCGGGACCTCTTCTTCGGACAGTATCTTTTTCAAATCCTGCATGGTGTTTATAGATTTCCCTGCGCAGGAGCACAACATCAGAAGTGCTATGAAAAACAGCAAAATAGGACTGATGATTGCTGCACATTTAATTGAATAAAGAACCGCTCTCACTTTTCCTTCAGATTCCATCATTTTCCCCCTTTAATCCTTGTTGTTAGTCGTGAAGAGATGAAAAACTTGAGACTGATATTTTCGTATCTATCGTATTTATGACTTGCTAATACCTGTGGGATCTTGCCAATACCTTCAACTCGCTGAAATTCCATATACTTTCTGGCTATCTTAATCTCTACATTTATGATGCTCGAATCCAATTGTCAATGAGCGATGGCACATCCTGTCCATAACCCCACATTCTTTTCCGGCCCGAAAATCCAGTAAACCCGTCATCTGTGGTCAAAATCCCAAATCCAAAACGGAAATCAATCCGAAAACGGTTCTGCAGTTCCGGTCAATCCACCAACCCGACCTCACCGCTGTCAAAATCAATTCCGAATTGCCGCCTTAGAGCCTCCCTCCGCAATTCCCTCTCATCGTACAGGAACCTGGCACTCGCATTCCAGCTTCCTTCCCAGGTGCTCTTCAAGAATGTCTCTCACGGCAAAATCATCAAGACCCCGCTTTAGACACAGCCGCTCAAGATGCTGTCAGGGTTTCCAGTTCCAATTCCTGGGATCGTGTTCCTGACCGCAGGTCCTATATTCACCGCCGCCTTCGATACGTATTTTTTGAAAATTTTCCATGAGAATCTGACGGTAATCTCGCATGAAGGCTTCCAACGTGCCGGGTTCAGCGAAATACAGGTAGGTCCCATGTGATGTTCGGTTTTTGGGAGATGGCAGTAACATCTTTTTAATTTTGTTCGCATGGATTTTTGGGCAGCCGGTGCACTGATCGATAACCATTTTGATTTGACACACTGACAATAGGCAGGTTATAGCTGGAATAGTCGGAAGGTATCTTATAAATCGTTATTATTTCGTATAGTTATGGTTATGACAAGATGTATATCTTTACGCTGCTAAAAACTAGATTCGAGCATTTAAAAAGCGGAAAATTATGCTCTGAAGACATCAGGGCAAATAATCTGCAAAAATTCCGCAAGCTCGTTGGCTTTGTTAAGGAATATTCGTCATATTACAGAAGGATTATCGCTAAACATCATATAGATCCATATCGTTGTTTACCGGATGATTTCCCTGTGATGACGAAACGAGACGTCGTCGAAAACTTTGATGATATCGTCACGAATCAAAGAATCACCAGAGCGGCTATTTCTGATTTTATTGGGCATTCAAAAGATCCGTTAGATTTGTATCGAAATCAATATTATGTCCTCCATGGATCTGGCACATCTGGAGAAATAGGATTTTTTGTATATTCCAAAAATGATTTCGCCCGTGGTATGGCACATGGAATGGGCTTGGTCAGTTTTAACTTTCAAATGAAAAGAAAGCGGATCGCTTTTTTAGGTGCAACAAATGGACACTTTGCCGGAGTTACCATGGTGTCCACTTCAATGAGATCGGAGTCTAAACTGATTTTTAAGACAAAAACATTTGACATCAATCTTACCATACATCATATCGTTGATCAGATGAATGCCTTCCAACCAGATATCATAATTGGCTATGCCACAGCGCTAAAGATATTGGCAGAGAAACAAATCGAAGGAATGCTTAACGTCACACCGTCAATCGTTGAAAGCTGCGGTGAACCGATAAGTCCAACTGATAAAGAATTCATCGAAAAAACCTTTAACTGCCAATTGCTAAACGTCTACGCAAGTACGGAGTTCCTTTATATGGGGATCAGTAAACCTGAATATGGAGGTATGTATTTGCTGGAAAATGATTTGATTTTCGACCTGAAAGACGATCACACATGCGTGACAAACCTTTTTAATTATACTATGCCCCTGATTCGTTACAGAATGGATGATATTCTAATCCCTGTCCCTGACAATGAAAGAATCCTTCCATTCACAAAAATAAAAGAGTTTATCGGCCGAAGAGAATATACAATGGTCTTCACGAATAAATATGGAAGTGATGATATTATTAATCCCCAGACGATCTACCAGTTCTTTATAAAATACCTGAAAAGGTTCCAAATTCAACAGAATGATAAGCAATCCTTTATATTTAAGGCCGTTTTAAATCAGGGGCTCAACGAATTCCGTAAAAAGGAAGTGCTTAAAGAAATAAAATCAAAAATAGATTTTATACTTTCCAAAAAGGATATGGATAACGTTTCCTTTGATATTGAAGAATCGAAAGATTTGTCAATAGATCCGAGAACAGGAAAGTTTCGTTTGGTTGTAAAAGACAACATAAATCCTTTGCAGTAAATCATCTTACGTACATGTACATGTTATCAAACCCAACTCTCATTTGTTTCTAAAAAATTGTTCAGGATCTGGGTCTCGGTCGAGAGCGTGCCAGGGAAATAGTCAGAAAATACCAGCGTCATCTGAAATTGATGGAAGGTCCGTTTGCGTTGAAAATAAAGGAATTGAGTCGCCTGGAAGATGCTACAAAGATATTCAATGCCCTTAAGGGTAACGATTTTTACGACGGTGACCCTGAGAAACTGGCCAATTACAAGCCGGAAGATTTAATGAAAATCCGGGGATTAGGCACAAAAGGGGTCGCTGTAATTGCCAGGGCATTGGAAAGCATGGGAGTCATTGGGGATGCGGAGGAATGGTTGAAGTGAATGGGTTGGGAGAAGCTATGATAGCGACTTATATTCCGTGGCTTTTATTGGTCTCAGGAGCGATTGGGGTGGCGTTAGGCGTCAATCGTACCCTAAAACGCAAAGAAAAGGAGAGCAAGCTTCTTCAGGTGATCTCCTTTTTAGTGGGGGCGATTCTTTTGGCGGCCCCGGTGGCGTTGGTGTTGCAGAGCGGGAAAGGCTCTGAGGTGTCGGGGATATCCATTCTTCTGGTATTGCTTTTAGGCATCTGCCTCATGAGTCGTGCCTTAAAAAGTCTACCGATAGCATTCATTATTGTGGCGATAATGGGTACTGGACTGTTCTGGCTATTCTCCTACTTTAAACAGTTCAGCTTCGCCGGAGACATACCCATCCAGACAATCGCCCTGGTAATAACCGTCCTGTTATTAGCGGTTTTTGGGATCAGTTTTTTTATTGAAAAGACGATCGACCTGTTCTTGGGGCTTTTAGGGTTGGGTCCAATCGTGTTCATTGTGGCTGCAGCAGCTTTCCTCCAGGGCCTCCTTATAGGCCTGCATATTACCGATCATCACGGTTTGCTGAATCTGCTAAGAGGGTAGTTTGTAAATCACCCCAATTTTCAAGAATGCTGAACGAATGAACAAGGTCGACCTAATCCAGGCGCTGAAAGATTCAAACAACCTGTCCAAATCGGAAGCTGAGACGGTCATTAACCTGTTTTTCAATAAAATGGCCGACGCACTGGCTAAAGGGGATCGAGTTGAAATCCGGGGACTTTGTTCCTTTTTCGTTAAAAAATACGGGGCATACACCGGCCGAAACCCCAAAACCGGTGAAAAGGTTAAGATCAAACCGAAAAGATTGCTCTTTTTCAAGGTGGGCAAGGAGCTGAAGGAACGGGTGGATGGTTGAGATTGTATAAACTGGATTTAATTAACCAAGCATCGTAGCGAAATGGAATTATTGGATGCAGAGGTCTGGGGGCAATCTCAATAAACTGCAGGGCAACGGGAATTAATTATTAAGGGGCAAGAGACATGGCCAACTTGAAGATTCGAGTATTCAAAAGAGGAGAAACGGAGCCGGAAACAACTATCACTATTCCCGTTAATATTCTCAAAATTGCATCCAAGCTAATCCCTCATAGATTGACAGAAATCCTTCAGGACAAGGGAATTGATATTGCTGAAATCATAAGACTCTCGGAGAATCCTGACGCTCAAGGAACTCTGGTTGAAATCGAAGAGCATAAAAAGAACGAGAAAGTGGTCATCGCTCTGGAGTAAGAGACGAGAGTTGAACCAACAGTTGCGCAAGGAGAATCGGTCAGCGATTGGATGAAGGGGGTTATGCTTTTGCACTTACCCTATTACAGGTCCATGGAACCCGGGAAATTAGTTTTCCGTTGCGGTCATATCGTTCAAACACAATTTTATTCTTTTCGACGATATATTTCGACGAGGTTTTCACGATATCTCTTTTTACGTTTGAATCGTTGCGCTCTGCAGGCATGTCCGTAGGCGTTTGGTAGCCACCGGGGCTTGCGATATTTCCAATATGGTTTATAAGCTCAATCATGGATTCACACCTATTATAATTATCGACCGAAGTAAAAAATAACTTGAACTGACTAAAAATTGCATGTGCAGAACAATATAGCCAGATCGTATATTCAATTTCATCGTTATTCCTGATAGTTATGATACTGGCAAGCTAAGCCAGGGTTTGACAAGAGCCAATTATCGAAGGTACTCTCTAAATATACCACAAGGCACCTGATTGATATGATAGATTGAGGTTTTGGTATGCTAACAACATTTATCTGGTTTACAGAATGACCACAACATATGGGGCGTGCCCTGATTCGTTAACGCTCCAGATACTTTCTAACAACTGCTTTCTACAAAACGAATATATACAAAGACCTTGCTGAAAAGAGATGCTGGACGTTGAGCCAGCAGTGCCTGTATATCATCCGCCAGAGGCTCGATGAGCACCCCCCCCGTAAAAGAATGATTAATAAGAGATAATCCTACAATAATGAGTAGCACTCTCCGACGATATATACTTTGTGTGTTAATCACGGCGGTTAATGTCGCGCTATGCTCAGGGACCATATCATGCGGAGATAACACCGTGAATAAGGTCCAGGGCGATATTGACCAGAAGGCTGTTGACTCAGGCCAGCCGGATACGGATCAGGATCAACCAGTGGTAGATCAGATCCAGCCAGATACGGATTGGGACCAACTTGCCGCGCTATGGGAATGCCCGGAGTGGTTCAAGGATGCCAAATTCGGTTTATGGATGCACTGGGGGCCACAAACCGTCCCTGCCAAGGGAGGCGGCTGGTACGCCCGACACATGTACTTGGAACCTAAAGAACTCGGGGAGGAAACTTGGGGGAAAGAAGCCTGGAACTACCATCGTGAAGTTTACGGTCACCAGTCTGAATTTGGTTACAAGGATGTCTGCAACTTATGGACAGCTGAGAATTTTGACGCGGATTCGACAATGGCGCAATTTAAGAAATGGGGCGCTCGTTACGTGGCAATAATAGCAAATCATTGTGACAATTTTGATCTATTTTCCAGTAGTGTGCACGGCTGGAACACAACAAACGTTGGGCCAAGACGCGACATAGTAGGCGAGTTTGCCTTGGCTGCCCGCAAACAAAACCTGAAATGGGTAGCAACTGTGCACAGTGCCTGGGCGCCAGCTTATTTAGGGTCAGCTTTCGGCGCAGATTCGGAAGGGCCCTGGCAGGGTATACCCTATGACGGTTACTTAACCTGGGAAGACGGTATAGGTACTTGGTGGGAGGGGTTAGACCCACAGCAGCTTTATGCCTCCCAATATGAGGCTTTTGAAGAGGAACTCGCTCAACGCCACCTGGAATTGGTCATTAATTACCGGCCAGATGTGCTCTTTTTAGATGCCTACCAGATTCCCGAACCGATGAAAAAAACCTGCGCAACTTTGTTCGCCGGCAGCCTCAAACAGCACGGCACCATCCAGACGATAGTTACCGTGAGAGAGCCTCAAATTGGAACTGTACAGGAATACGAGAAAGGCGTGACCGAGGGCTTACAGCAAAAGTATTGGCAGACCGATACCACGATTGCTGACGATTGGTTTTTCAAACCAAAACCTGACGGTACAAGTAATATGCGACACAACGCACGCTGTTTGACAGAACTGCTGGTGGATATTGTTAGTAAGCGAGGTGTGCTCCTTCTCAACCTCGCTGTCCGTGCAGATGGAATCATACCGCAGGACCAGGCCAAAGGGATGGACGAATTCGGTTATTGGCTTAAGGGTAACGGTGAGGCGATTTATGGTACACGACCATGGAAAATATACGGTGAAGGCGGGAACGAAGTTACAGGAGAATTTAAGGAACGCGGGATATTCTCAACCCCATGGGACCACAATGTTCTGCGTTTTACGCGCGACAAGTCCAATACTGTCCTTTACATTCATGTCTTCGGGGCACCGGCTGACGAAGAAATAGTTGTCAGATCATTCTCGCCCGAAGAGGAATTGTTTACCGGTGTAATACTACACGTGTCAGTGATTGGCAGTGATACCTGGATCGTATGGTCGCTGCAAGAGGACGGCTTGCATGTCGATATGCCCAGCGATCTGGTCTTCAAGGACTGTAACGTTATAAAGGTTGAAACAACTGGCTTGTAAAATACAAACACCTTACGATTTTCAATATAGAAGCTGTCGACCTACACCGACCGCCTCATTTAAACATTAAACGTAAATCTCATAGAACAGGTTTTTCCAAATGTAACTTTGTTTTTTATGTGAAACTGACTTGATGTTCATCAGATATGGAGTTTCGGCAATCTAAAAAAGGATAAAAAAAACTTTGATCTAAACCTGATGTTGAGGGCCCCAATAATCGACTTGGCCCACTCGCAAATTCGCAAAGGTAAGGTTTGAATAGCCAAACCGTATCTGATAATTTATTAGTTGTCACAAATAAGCAAAAGGGTGCAACAATTTTTGCATTGTCATTCTTTTGCTATTTTGGTAGAAAGACCATTATCTTCAAGCATTGAAGAAACATTAACTAATCCTTGTCAAATTTTATTGCACTATAGTCAAATATAATATCTCTCCATACCTCTCTTCAAAAATATTGTTTTAAAAGTCTTCAGTATTTCGGCCGTGTAGAAATAGTATTAACTATCAGGTATTTACATTTTCTAACAAGCGCATGCAGTCGGACCAACAAAACGCGTGGCGTTTTGTTGGCCGCTGATGGGGGGCGTTGTAAATATCCATCAAAAATTACATCCGCACTCCGGCTGGCGATACATCTGCTATCTAAAACAGATCCAGAAATACCCTGACCCGTTGTGATACTAAAACCGTATTTGTTATTAATACAATTAATTGCGATAGGCAGTTACTGGCAAGAAAGTGCCGGTTTTGACAAGCCAGGTTTTATTAAGGTACTCTCAATAAATCTGCAATTTTTAATATTGAGCCCAACACCAACATGTGGCATCCACCTTAGTTATGATATTTAGCAATATTAATGAAAAATGTGTCAATGAAGATAGAAAAATTAGGTTTCAATAAGTGGTTTTTTGATAAAATTGATTCTACAAAATTGATCGATCATCAAATTGCAAGA
>Ga0316193_10003539_pt1 | contig 11308 bp, 10 predicted proteins | sample MerIslsedime2_MG_FD_207735 | JGI IMG/M metagenome (GOLD analysis project Ga0316193, IMG submission 207735) | Coastal sediment microbial communities from Maine, United States - Merrow Island sediment 2 | ecosystem: Environmental > Aquatic > Marine > Coastal > Sediment | place: USA: Maine... | reverse complement strand
AAGACGAGCAATCGGCACTGATGGAATCTGTGTTATCGATTGTTGATAGCCTGATTTCCTATCGCCGCCGCTACCGCGGTGGCCTGGGGGTAGCGAATCTCCTTGAGCTCGTGTTGTACGACGAGAACAATCCACGCTCCATTGCCTACCAGGTGTCGCGGGTAGAGGAGCATGTCAATCGCTTGCCCGATGTGCGGAGTCGGGATAACCGTAACGACTTGCAGCGGATGGCCCTGGAAACCGCGACCATGGTGCGCCTCGCTGATGTACGACGCCTCGCCACGATCAGCGATGAATCACAATGTCGCGAAACTCTCGACCAGTTTCTGACAGCTCTTGCACAGCGCCTTCCGGAACTGTCCGAAACACTGACCAGTATTTACTTCCGCGCAGCGGAAACGCCGCATCAGCTGCTGAGCTTGCGCCCCCGGGGGAACGGATGAAGTACCGAGTGACACACACTACGCGTTACCGGTACAGCAAACCGGTATCCACCTGCCATAATGTCAGCCACTTGCGACTGCGACCTACCAGCCAGCAGACCTGTGGTGAGGGCCTGCTGACTATCGACCCGCCGCCGGCATTGACGCATCAGTGGCAGGATCTGTTTGGTAACCGGCTCGACTACTTCAGCATCCACACCCCGCACACCGAACTTACTGTCACTGCACAGAACGAAGTCGAGGTTGTGTCTGCCGGCACGCTGCTTGATATGGCTTACCCGGTGTCCTGGGAGCAGGCGCGTGACTACCTGCGAACCCCGAACGGCGATGAGCTGGCTATTGAGGCGCACCAGTTTGTGCTCGAATCGCCGTTTGTAGAAATCACTCCGGAAGTGGCGGACTACAGCATTGTCTCACTGACGCCCGGCCGATCATTGCTGGAAGCGGTTGAAGACCTGATGAGCCGTATCCACGCTGACTTTACTTATGACCCGGAGTTCAGCGATATCGCCACACCACTGAGTGATGTCCTCGAACACCGCAGGGGGGTGTGTCAGGATTTCGCTCACTTGGCAATTGCCTGCCTGCGTTCACAGGGACTGGCGGCGCGTTATGTCAGTGGTTACCTGGAGACCTTTCCCCCCGATGGTGGAAAACGAATGGTTGGTGCTGACGAATCGCATGCCTGGTTCAGCGTGTTTGTGCCGCAGCGCGGTTGGGTGGATTTTGATCCGACCAATGACCAGATACCCGCCGACCAGCACATTACAGCAGCCTGGGGCCGTGACTATTCCGACGTGGCCCCGTTAAAGGGTGTGCTGTTCGGCGGTGGGGAAGGGCATGATCTGGAAGTCTCTGTGGATGTAGAACGGTTGTAGACCCGGCTGAAACGGACATGCGCATAGGCCCAATATGAAATGCAGCGTAGAGCGCCTGATCGAGGCGCTGATCGGCGTGGAAGTCGCCAGGCAACGCAAGGCGAACGAAGAGCGTGCCGCCGCGGAGCAGCGTTCCACCTATGTGGTGACGGTATCGCGTGGCTACGGGGCGCTTGGCAAGGAAACTGCGCAGGCGCTGGCCGATACCCTCGGGGTGCGCTGTTGCGACCGCATCATCCTGCAGGAGGTGGCGAGGCGCGCCAACGTTGATGTCGAGCTGGTCAAGCAACTCGACGAGCGCGTCAAGAACATCGGCAGCGACTGGTGGAAGTCCCTGTTCAAGGACAAGTCTTATTCCAGAGAGCAATATCTGCACCACCTGGTCAAGGTGGTGCTCAATATAGCCATGAAAGGTGGCGTCATCGTAGGACGCGGCGCGCACCTTATCCTGGGGCCAGAACGCTGTTTTCGCGTTCGTATCGTAGGTTCACTGGAGCTATGTGCGGAACGCATCAGCGTGCGCGAGGGCATTGATATCGAGGCAGCGAGGCAGCGCGTTGAGCAAGTCGACCGGGAGCGTGCAGAATACCTCAATGAACTGTACGGAGTTCACGCCGGCGACACCAGCAACTTCGACCTGGTGCTCAACACCGACCGATTCACGGTCAACGAGGCTGTGGCCCTCATTCTGGATGCCATGCAGCAGGCTGGTTACAAACTCACGCCGGAAATACAACGTTCGGCCAGGAAGATATATGCTTCGCTATAAAATCCTTCATCGAACCTACTATAATTTCTCCGGCGCTGTATGGCTTGAACCACACGCCTTGCGCCTGCGTCCGAGAGAGGGCCATGAGCTGCGCATCGAATCCTCAAACCTGAAGATCACGCCTTCGGCTACTCTGCGTTGGCACCGTGACGTGGAAGATAACTCTGTTGCGATAGCGACATTCGATGTGCATACCGAACAGCTTTTAATTGAGAGCGAAACGGTCATTCAGCAGTACAACCAGGCTCCCCTCGATTTTCTGGTGACCGATTACGCAACGGACTACCCGTTCGCCTATACACCCGAGGACAAGGTTGTGTTGTCGCCCTATATGGATTTTGCCGGGCCAACAGACAGCGGCCTGCTGAATGAATGGGTTGGGGATTTATGGCAGACAGGTGAACCGATTCAGACATACGCCTTGTTGCAGCACCTTGGCACCCACATCCATCAAACGTTGTCGTATCAACTGCGCGAGGAGCCCGGCGTTCAAACTGCACAGGAAACACTGTCTCTCGGTACCGGTTCCTGCCGTGACTTCGCGCATCTGTTTATGGAAGCAGCACGCCGCCTGGGACTCGCGTCGCGTTTCGTGAGCGGCTACCTCCACGCACCACCATCAACGGTTAATTTCGGTGCGACCCATGCCTGGGCAGAAGTATACCTGCCAGGTGCGGGCTGGAAGGGATTCGATCCCACCATCGGAGAAATCGTAGGCAACGATCACATTGCTGTGGCGGTGGCAAGATTGCCCGAGTCAGTGCCGCCCGTAGCGGGTTCTTTCGTTGGCCCCCCGGGAGCGAGCCTTGACGTGGGCGTATGGGTGACCGAGTTGCAGTAACGCCCGATCCTGCGCGGTTCCCTGAGAAGAACCCTCTCTCCTTTGCGGGCGATGGACTTTCCGGGCTCAGTTTGTCGAAAACAGGAATGGTGTTGGCCAAATATGCGCGTTAATCACAGGTAACGAAGGTAGATATACAAGCTGCTGATTGCGATGGAGATGATCATCAGGGGGAACGCAATCAGCATGAATGGCAGGAACCGAATCTGTTGACCTGAACGTTCTGCAAAGCCTGCCACGATCAGGTTGGCGCTGGCGCCGACCAGGCTACCGTTTCCACCCAGGCAGGCGCCGAGGGCAAGTGACCACCACAGCGGCATCAGCGCCTCGGCACCACCGAATGTCGTTGCCATATTCTGAATCATGGGAATCATGGTGGCTACGAAAGGAATGTTATCCACCAGCGCCGAGGCAATAGCGGATACCCAGAGTATGGACAGCGCCGTGGTCGTCATATCGCCGCCGGTCAACGCCAGTACCTTGTGCGCGAGCAGATCGAGCAGGCCGCTGGTTTCAACGCCGTACACCAGGATAAACAGCCCGATAAAAAAGAAAATGGTGGTCCATTCAACCTCGGCCAGCACCTGGTTGATATTATCCGACTGCTTTCTGTAACTGCAGGGAAGGTTCTGTAATAACAGCAGCAGTGCCGCACCGAACATCGCGATTGTGGCCGGTTGCTGCTGTAAATCATGCGCCAGCACAAAACCGGCGATCACCAGTGCGAGCACAATCAATGATTGCCACAGCAGGCGAGTATCCTTGATGGCTTCCGCTTCCCGGTAGTTCATCACCTGCTGGCGGCTCTCGGGACTTGCGCTGAGTTTACGGCCCCAGATCAGGTACAGGGGAATCAGCATGCAGGGTAACAGCAGCGCAATAAGCGGTCCGAGGTTGAACAGAAACTGGTTGAATGACAGTCCCACGGCGGAACCGATCATGATATTGGGCGGGTCGCCGATCAGTGTGGCCGTGCCACCAATGTTGGCGGCGAAGATCTCGCCAAACAGGTAGGGGTATGCGCTGACCTTCAGGGCTTCGGTAATCAGTAATGTCACCGGCACGATTAACAGCACCGTTGTCACGTTATCGAGTAAGGCAGACAACACAGCAGTCACCAGCACCAGCATAATAAGTATGCCCCAGGGACTGGCATTTACCTGCTTCGCTGACCAGATGGCGAGGTACTGGAAAATGCCGGTTTTTCTGATGATGGCAACGATAATCATCATGCCTGTGAGCAGGCCGATGGTATTGAAGTCGATACCTTCGATCGCCGCTTTCTGGGTCAGGACACCACCGAGTATCATCAGTCCGGCGGCTGTCAACGAAATGATCACCCGATTGAGCCGCTCTGTCATGATCAGCAGGTAGCCCAGCACAAACAGCACACCCGCAAACCACATGGGCTGCAGACCGAATATCACCCCGGTGGTTTCAGTGACGGGAGCGACCACTCAGATTTCCGCCGCCAGGATCTTTTGGCCTGCGTCCCAGTAGGAGATGACACCGACCAGTTTGCCTGAGTCTTCTTCAACAACCGGCAGGCTGACACGCGTGCGATAAAGAATCAGCAGCGTCTCCACCAGCGGCGTGTCGGGACTCACCGGCAAAATGTCGTCGCTCATGCAGCTGGAAATGGGTTTGTCTACGTACTGGTTGAGGCGTCGGTGGATATCAGACAGTGTATCGCTGACAAAATGTGCACTGTCGAGACCCTTTTCCATGATGAGGGCCTTTGGCAGTGCCAGGCGCAGCAGGCAGTGAACCCCGAACACTCCCAGGAATCGCCCTTCGTTATCCACCACGGGAAGGTTCCGGTAGCGATTCTCCATGATATATCCGATCGCCGTGCTGATCTTGCTCTCCGGATGCAGCACCGTGGGATTGGGATCCATTATTGAACTGGCGGTCATGATTTACCTTACTCTTGCATTGATCCGGACTGAGCCTGCAGTTCGAGAAGTTCTTCCTCTACGCCGGCCGCGTGGGTCAGTTCGGCAACATTGTCCTTGGCAAAGAAGCCGTCGAAATCGCCAAAGCGCTGGACATACTCGACAATCAGGGACGAGTGTTCGGAGGCGCTGGAGAAGATCTGTTTCAGGCCCTGTTCCTTGGAGCCTATCACGTCCAGCAGGAAATCCCGACCCTGTGCAGCGATCTGGTCGACCACGTAATTGATGTTTTCCTTTCCGTGGCGTTCGCCGTCACGCACCGCGAGCGCGATATGGTGCAGCCGTGGCCCGTAGTTGCGCACAAAGGTTTCCGTCGGAGACGGAAGTTTAACCAGGTGGTTGACGAACCAGGGCGTGTTGTTGGCGGTGAACACCTTGGCCGGGCTACACATCTCGTCAGGCTCATGGACATTCTTGGTGACATTGGTCGAGGAATTCTGATCCTTGATGTCATAAGAACCCCAGTAATAGTAGCTTGACAGTGACAGCCATTCGAGAATCGCGACTTCACGGTTCTGGCAGTAGACGCGTGTGGCGAGGTGGTCGATCGGCAGAATCAGGTCATCAATCTCCAGCTTTTTCTGCAATTCTTTCGCGGCGAGGTAGACTTCCTGCACATCACTGCGGATTTCGCTGATGCCCAGGGCATAGACGCGCAGCTCGTTCTCGGGACGTTCCATGTAGGCCACGATGTTATGCGTGTAGGGTGAAGGTTTGCTGACGGCCAGGTTGCCGGGCAGTTCCAGTTTGCGGATCTGGTCCTGGGAAAAGAAACGGAAGCCGCGTTGTTGCTGGCATTCGACAACACCATGCATGTCGTCCACGCGCAGGATCTCACCCATATAGCGGCTGTTCGGCTTGCTTGCGCCGACCGGGTAGATCTCATTTAGGCTGCGGAAGATGCCGCGGGTGCCCGGGTCCTTGACCTCTCGCACAATGAAATCCGGCGAGTTCATGTCGATGCGCAGGATATGCGTCCAGTGACTCTCGCTTTCCAGCGTGACCAGGTATTCGTAGGGAGTCATCAGGCAAAGTTCACCGACATAACGGATGGAATGCCCCGGGTCGACAGTGATCATGATAGCGTCGATTGAGTGGATTCTGTCAGTCAGCCCGGACGCGTCACGCTCTTCGAGCAGGCGTGACAGGTACTCTTCGAAGAAGGCGGAATTCTGTTTGTCGCCATGGCGTGTGAAATTCAGTGAGGCGCTCATTGCAGTCGTTCCCTGGTTGGTTCGTAAGACACAGCAACGACATGAGCAACAATCGCGCCACAGGTCGGTCCGGCCGGAGGTACTTTGGAATTCACCGTTTTTCGAAAGGGTTAGCCGATTCCTGTGGTCCAGGGTGTAAGCTGCAGCGAGGGTTGGCTCTGTGCGATAACGGTGCAACACAAGGAGCCCGTATCACGGCATGTGCAACAATGGTGCGTAGTGTGGACAAGTGTAGCTGACGAAAGGCCGGAGTTACAACGGGTTATTGCTGTTTCGCGGATGGCATAAAGATTGCGCTGCAAGACTTTGCCAGGGCACTGAATTGCTGCGCGCACTTCGCATGCACTCTACGCCCGGATTAAAAACACGAGGCCTTGCAGTATGCCGATTAAATGGAAAAACTATTCGAGCGATGGCGGCTACGACGAGCTGATTACTGCCAGTGGTCATCCGCGTGTTGCGGCACGAGGTGCAGTGCATTATATCAGCTCGCTTAGCGACCAGGATCTTCGCGAGCGTCGCGATGCCGCCGAGCTTGCGATGCAAGTGATGGGTATCACCTTTACCGTATACAGCGAAGGCGATGAGGGTGGTATCGACCGCACCTGGCCGTTCGACATTATTCCGCGCATTATTTCCGCGCGCGAATGGAAGCGTATTGACGCCGGGCTCAAGCAGCGTGTTCAGGCTCTGAACATGTTTATAGCCGATATCTATGGCGCGAAGAAGATTATCAGGGATCACATTTTCCCACGAGACGTGCTGGAAAAATCGGTTAACTACCGCAGCCAGTGCAGGGGCATCCGCCCGGCACTTGATATCTGGGCCCATATTTGCGGCAGTGATCTGGTGCGCGATAGTGACGGCACGATGTATGTCCTGGAGGACAATCTGCGCGTACCTTCCGGTGTTTCCTACATGCTGGAAAACCGCCTGGTTATGAAGCGTGTTTTTCCCGAATTGTTTGAGAACTACAGCATCCTGCCGGTTGACGGTTACCCGACGCGGCTGTTTGACATGCTGGCATCACTTTCACCGCGTCCTGCGGACTACCCGACGGTGGTGGTGCTGACGCCTGGTATCTATAACTCTGCCTATTTCGAGCACTCCTATCTTGCGCAGCAGATGGGCGTGGAGCTGGTGGTCGGTACCGATCTGGTCGTAATGGACGACGATTGTGTTTACCTGCGCACCATTGGTGGACTGGAGAGAGTCGATGTGATCTACCGTCGCATTGATGACCTGTATCTTGATCCGGAAGCATTCCTGCCCGAGTCGGTGATCGGCGTTCCCGGGCTTATGCGTGCCTGGAGCAAGGGCAATGTTGCAATCGCCAACGCCCCGGGAGCAGGTGTCGCCGATGACAAGGTAGTGTATGCCTACGTGCCTGCCATGATCCGTTACTACCTGGATGAGGCGCCGATCCTGCCTAACGTGCAGACGTATTTGTGCATGGACCCGGTGCAGCGTGAGCATGTGCTGGCAAATCTTGACAGCATGGTGGTCAAGCCAGCCAATGAGTCCGGTGGCTACGGCATGATGGTAGGGCCCGCAGCGAGTAAAAAAGAACACCAGAAGTTTGCCGAGTTGATTCGCAAGGACCCGCGCAACTATATCGCTCAGCCCACGTTGGCACTGTCGACAGCACCGACGATGTGTGACGGGCAGGTCGAACCCCGGCACCTGGACCTGCGCCCCTTCATCCTTTCCGGTGAGACGAGCCACGTCACCCGCGGTGGTCTGACCCGGGTGGCACTGAAAAAGGGTTCACTGGTAGTCAATTCCTCCCAGGGAGGAGGCAGCAAGGATACCTGGATCGTGGAAACAGGAGACAAGTAGATGTTGTTATCGAGTGTTGCAGAACGGGTGTACTGGATGTCACGTTATATAGAACGTGCTGAAAACACCGCGCGTATCATCCTCGTCAACCACAACCTGTTGCTTGATATTCCGCGCACCATGGAATTCGGCTGGGAAACACTGGTAACTATTACCGGCAACGCGGATATTTTTTACGAGCACCATGAAGAAGCGACTGAGCGCAACGTGCTGCGTTTCCTGGTGGCGGACCAACGCAACCCGAACTGCATTACCTGCGCCCTCGGGATGGCCCGCGAAAATCTTCGAACAACGCGCGCTATTGTACCGCGGGCAGCGTGGGAGACGCTAAACGACTTGTACGCCTATGCTCGCGACAACAAGACCAGCGGCATGTCGCGTCGCGGGCGCTATATTTACATGCGGCGTATCATCGACTATTGCCAGTTGCTGGTGGGCAAGCTGTCCAGCACCATGAGTCACGATATGGCCTACAACTTCATACGCATGGGCCGCAACATGGAGCGAGCAGATATGACTGCGCGTGTGATCGACGTGCGTGCCAGCAACCTGTTGCCGTCAATCAGCGAGGAACTGAAGCCTTTTGATGACATCCAGTGGAAAAGCGTCCTGGACTCGCTTGCAGGTTACCAGATGTACCGGCGACACGTGCATGTGCGTATCCGCGGGCGGGCGGTGCTGCGTTTTTTGCTACAGGACAAACAGTTTCCACGCACAGTACAGTACTGTCTCGCGGAAGTTGAGCAGTGCCTGCGCGGGCTGCCGGGTAACGAGTCGGTACTGCGAATACTCGGACGCGCGCAACGTCTGGTCAGTGAGGTCGACGTTATCGAGATCCTCAGCGAAGGTCTGAACAGCTTCATTGACGAGCTGGAGATGGTGCATACGCAGTTGCATAACCAGCTGGCTGCCACCTACTTTGCGGCACTGGAGGAACCAGTGGCCGAGGTTGATGCACTAGCATCCTAGAATCACAGACGTGCCGTGGCCACTTGGTGCACTACTATGCGGGCATGCACAAATCCGGTGCCTCGAAGATTAATTGCACCAGCATGGTATGCAAGGGGAAGGTTGTGCTTGAGGGACAGGACGATCCGGATTACCGTATGCCTGTGACAGTTATTCATTCGTCCTGGACAGGAATAAACATAATGTGGATCCGAGCCCGATGTAATCTCGAGTTTCAAATGGGCGCCCCGACTCCATTGATTCTCATGCTTCGCCCCCGCAGTGGTATGCAGCAGTGGGTCGCACGAGAAGCCTATATGCTATCGCCAAGCGTTCCGGTGGAGGAGTATACGGACATCTTTGGCAATCTTTGCCAGCGACTGGTAGCGCCAGCCGGGGATTTCTCTGTTCATACCACAGCCGATGTAATGACTGCGGATATGGTGGATCAAGCCCCGGGTGCTTTCTTTGTGGAAATCCAGAATTTGCCGGACGCGGTGCTGTTGTATTTACTTCCCAGCCGCTATTGCGAATCGGACAGGTTCGGTAGCCTCGCGAGAGACATAGTAGATGGTGTGCAGTTTGGCTACGATCAGGTGAACAGAATCAGCGACTGGATTCGAAGCTCGATACGCTATACACCCGGGTCCAGCACATTTCCACTATCCGCTGTCGAGGTGCATGTACAGCGCGAAGGGGTGTGTCGCGATCTTGCCCATCTTGGCATCGCGCTATGCCGTAGCATTAGCATTCCGGCACGCCTGGTTGTTGGATTCCTGTACGGGCTTGAGCCTATGGACTTGCATGCATGGTTCGAGGCGTATGTTGGTGGCCGCTGGTATACATTTGATCCCACGGAAGATGCTCCTCGTGGCGGGCGGCTTGCAGTGGCCTATGGGCGCGATGCGGCTGATGTCGCGGTATACCATCAGTTTGGTCCGCCGGCTGTTTTCAGCAGTATGGATGTTCGGGTGGAGTTGCTGGATGCTCCTCCCGGCTGAGGCAGGCGCTTCCAGAGTTTGCCGTGGTTACCCGGGGATTCCGGACCAGAAGGCAGGACCTTTGCTGAGAAACTCGTCGTAGCGCATGTAGTGAGACCCGTCGCAGGAAAAGGTCAGACTTACCATTCCGTTGATTATGTTTATCGAGGCCGTGCGCAGGTAAATGGTCGTATCGACCATACGCAGTCCCTGCATGACGCGCAGAATCCGCTCAATGTCGGTCTGCGGTATTGTGGCATCGACAGGGTACGGTCGTACAGGGTAGACCAGACAGATGTCCGGGTCCTTGAGCGCTTCATGGTCGAGGATGCGATAGCGCAGCGGGTCATCGATCATCCAGATTACAGCCTGGCTGCTGGAGAAGTGAATCTGGCACTGGAAAATGCCACGCTCTGTGAGCAACTCCTCGAGGATAGACAGCGCATTCTCCATATTGCAGTCCATCGGGCTTTCGACCCTGGTTTGCTGGAACAGAGTGCCGCGGATCGCAGGGTCGCCCTTCACTTGTCGCCAGTTGCCCGGCTCCTGGTAAAGCACCGATGTCACCGGAAGGCTGCGCAAGTCAAAATCCGCACCGACATACCCCAGCGTGTTCCCATCTGCCCCGGCGACCTGCAGCGCAGTCAGCGAGGGTCGATGCGCAGCCTGGCTGATATAAGCGTCCGACAATAGAAATCCCCACGCCGGCATTGTCTCCTTCATATAGGGTCGTTCGGAGCGATTGCGCTGATAGTTTTCGGGCATGAGGCCGGCGTTCCCGACGTTGTCGCTGATCTGCACATAGTCGGTGCCGACGACATACAGATAGCTGCAATACGGTATGCTGGAGAAGCCTTCCTGAAGCACCGCATTCAGCTTGTCCCTGTCGCCCCAGACCGGTACGCATTTCCTGGCCAGCGACGCGAGGGGTTCACGGAGCATCCTCGCCAGTTCTTCACGCTGCCGATAGATGCTGTCTTTCCAGGAGGGTTCAATCGACTTGTCAGGGTTCAAGGTTGCTCACCGTTTAAAGTTACCACTCAATGTTAGGCGCAGTCTCGCCGCAGGTTCAACTTGCTACGCAACCGGATGGAATTTCGAGGGCACCTGTTGCGACATGTGCTCGTAGTTCTCCCAGCGCAGGTCGACCAGTTCCTGGGCGACGGTCATCAGATGCTCCGCCTCCTCGGGGTTGGTTTTGGTAAGGATCTTATAGCGCATCTCGTTGTACGCGTAGTCCTTGAGTTTGACAGTAGGACGCGGCGAGTCGAGGACGAACGGCATCCTGCCCACTGTGCGCAACTCGGGGTTGAAGCGGATGAGGGGCCAGTAGCCACTGGCGACTGCCAGCTTCTGCTGCTCCACCCCCTTGTTCAGATCGTATCCGTGCGCGATGCAGGGACAGTAGGCAAGGATGATGGAGGGGCCGTTGTATTCCTCC
>Ga0316193_10003538_pt1 | contig 11310 bp, 11 predicted proteins | sample MerIslsedime2_MG_FD_207735 | JGI IMG/M metagenome (GOLD analysis project Ga0316193, IMG submission 207735) | Coastal sediment microbial communities from Maine, United States - Merrow Island sediment 2 | ecosystem: Environmental > Aquatic > Marine > Coastal > Sediment | place: USA: Maine... | reverse complement strand
TAGCGTTTCCTTAGTTTTAATTTTGATTTCAAAAGAAAAATTTTTGATTTAGCTTGATCGTAAAGCCAAAAAGATAAGAAAAACCAGACTATTGTGTAAAGGCCATCAATGGTTGGCATTATAATGCAATCTGTAACTACCCATTTTAATGAAAAGGGGATTTCGCTGCCAAAGAGAAACGTGATAAAAGTATGTAAAGCTGAGCTCAGGCTTGAAAATATTGCAGCAAATATTCCAACATGCAGGAATTTATCTTTATAAAAATGAACTTTAAATCGAAAAAGAATAAGTGTGCATATACAGAAATTTAAAGACCAAATACCCATTTTTGTAGAAGTGAATAAATCAACTAAAAGGCCACTTGCAAATGCTATCCATAGAGCTTTTTCCTTGTTTAAAGATAAAATATTTATGCTAAGTGTTGGGGCAAAGGCGTTAAAGAATAGAAATGGAGATACAGCTTTTTGGAATATAAAGACTAAAGAAGATAAGACAAATCCAATTATATATTTCATGTTTTTAAAGAAGCTACTTTTGTGTGCCAACCATAAGCAGATGATATAATTTTATTTAAATCAGAATATTTTGGTTTAAAATTAAGGATTCTTTTAGCTTTTTCATTGTTAGCAATAAGTAATGGAGGTTCTCCTTTTCTCTTACTTTTGAATACATATGGGACTTTTAATCCAACAACGTCTTCCACAGCTTTTAGCACTTCCAAAATACTATGACCTTTTCCAGTGCCAAGGTTTATAGTGATACTTTCTTTTGTCGAGTCTATATGCTTTAAAGCAATCAGGTGAGCATCCGCTAAATCATTTACATGGATATAGTCCCTTACAGCAGTTCCATCATCTGTTGGAAAATCATTTCCATAAATCATCATATTTTCTTTTAGCCCCATTGCAGCTTGAATTAAGTTTGGGATTATATGTGTTTCCGGGTCATGGAGCTCTCCAACTTCACTATCTAAATCAGCTCCAGCTGCATTAAAATATCTTAATATTGCTGATTTAATTGGATACTTTAATTGGTAGTCTTCAATGATTTTTTCAATCATGTATTTAGACCTTCCATATGGATTTATGGGGTTCTGAGGATGGCTTTCGTCCATAGGAACTTTTAATGGTTTTCCATATGTTGCACAGGTGCTTGAAAAAACTATCAGAGGAACGCCACACTCGACCATAGCTGATAGGAGATTAATTGAGCCAATAACATTGTTTTGATAATAAAAATCAGGCTTTTCAATTGATTCAACTACATATGCAAGGGCAGCCATGTGAATAACAGCATCCGGTTTATATTGATTGAGTGCCTTAATTATATCTTCTTTGCTTCGTAGGTCTCCTTTAAAAAAAGGACCATACTTTGCAAACTCCAGATGTCCTCTTGATAAGTTATCAAAGTAAATTGGTATGATGTTCGCTTTTTTTAGAACTTTACAAACCATACTCCCAATATAACCACACCCTCCGGTTACTAAAACTTTAGAAGTAGACATTAAAAAGCTCCTTTTGAAGAGAAAAGCATAGGGATAGTTTTTAAAATAAGACAGATATCTTTTTTTAAAGATTGATTATCAACATAGATTTCATCTAATTCAACGCGCTCTAAAAAAGACAGAAAATTCCTACCTGATGTTTGCCAAATACCTGTTATTCCCGGTCTAATTGATAAAATTTTATGAGCTTTATCTCCATAAAACTCCTCAACTTCTTCAAAAAATGCAGGTCTTGGACCCACTACACTCAAGTTACCAATTAAGACGTTAAAAAACTGTGGCAGCTCGTCTAAAGAAGTCTTTCTTAAGTATTTGCCAAAAGAAAAAACCCTTGGATCATCTTTTAGTTTTCTAAACTTTTGGTATTCTTTTGCTTTTACAGGATCGCTTTTTAATATCTCTTCTAATTTTGCCTCTGCACTTATTGACATTGTCCTGAATTTATAACATCTGATTGCTATGCCACCTCTTCCTACACGTTTTTGCTTAAAGAAAATAGGTCCTGGAGAAGTTATTAAAATTACCGCTGATATAAGAATGAATAAAGGCAGTCCTATTATTAATACACTTAAACTAAAACAAATGTCGAATAGACGCTTTATGGGCTTATGTTTAATCTGAAATTCTAAATTTCTCATTTTTACATCATAATTATAATAAAGTTAGCATCTTAGGATTAAATGAAAAAAAAATAAAGTTTTATGCTTTTTTTGAAAACAGTTTTTCGACTAATAATTCAATATCGTGTGTATTTCGATTTAGCGAGTTTAATAGTCTAATGGCTTTTTTCTTAAGATCATCTACGCATGATCTTGCTTTGCCTATCCCAACACAGCTGACAAAGGTAGCCTTTTTATTAACAACATCGGACTTAGCTGGTTTTCCTAAAAGATCTGTAGATGAAGTTACATCCAATATGTCATCTTGAATTTGAAAAGCTAAGCCAATAGACTCTCCAATTTCTTGAAGTGAATGTGTTTCAGATTCTGTAGCATCTCCTAAAACTGCACCAAACTCTAGACTTGCTAAGATCATTGAAGCTGTTTTTTTTCGATGCATTTGTTCGATTAGCTTTTGGGATATGTTTTTGCCTTCTGATGTTAAATCAATTATCTGTCCTTTGATTAATTCATTTCCACCGGATCGATTTGCAAGTATTTTAACCAGCTGTATTTTCTTTTCAGCTGATATACCTTCTAATTTAGATAAGAGCTCAAAAGGGTAGGTTAGAAGAAAGTCCCCGGTTAGGATGGCAACAGCTTCATTATATGCTATATGTAAAGAGGGCTTGCCTCTGCGATAGTCATCATTATCCATGCTCGGAAGGTCATCGTGAATTAAAGAATAAGTGTGTACCATTTCAATACAGCAAGCAGGGTCAATACTTATATCTTCTGATACATTAAAAGCCTGACCTGCTGTCATAACAAACATAGGCCTTAATCTTTTTGCCTTTGATAACAAGGAATATTTAACTGCATCATATAAAATATCAGGCTCAGAAAAGGCATTTTCGATCAGATATTCAAGCCTAAGATTTATTTTTTCGACTAAGATGTCCTTATGAATTTTTTGCATCAGGAATTCCAATTCCAATATATTTAAAGCCTTCTTGGTGCATTTTGGTGGGATTATATTGATTGCGCCCATCAAAAAGAACACACCCTTTCATTTTGTCTTTTATAGGTTTGAAGTCAACCAAACGGAATTGTTTCCATTCTGTTAAAAGCGCAATAGCATCAGCGCCATCGGCTGCATCAAACTCGTTGTCACACCAGGTCAAATCCTTCATCTTCTGCAAGATTTTTTTTGCATTGTCCATAGCAACCGGATCATATAGACGCAGCTTTGCACCTTTATTGACTAGCTGCTTAATTAATGTAATTGAAGGTGCTTCCCGCATATCATCTGTATCTGGTTTGAAAGAAAGACCCCAGATAGCAATTGTTTTACCACTAACCCCACCTAAGGAGGAAAAATAATTTTGAATATTTTCAGCCAGCACTTTTTTCTGTCTTATATTTACCTCATCTACAGCATCAAGTAAAACAGGCTCACATCCGTGTTGTTTGGCGATCGACCTTAAAGCTCTAATATCTTTTGGAAAGCAAGAACCACCATATCCAATACCGGCATATAAGAAGCTATAACCAATGCGAGAGTCTGATCCTATTCCTTTGCGTACTTCATTAACATTTGCTCCGACTTTTTTACAGATTTGTGATATTTCATTCATGAAAGAAATACGGGTTGCCAGCATTGCATTAGCAGCATACTTGGTCATTTCAGCTGAATTTCGATCCATGATTAGAATGCGATCATGGTTTAAAGTAAATGGCTCATACAGTTTTTTTAATAAGTCAGCAGCACTTTTATCATTTGCTCCTATTATAATACGGTCGGGCTTCATACAGTCTTGAATTGCAGAGCCTTCTTTTAAAAATTCTGGATTTGAGACTACTGAAAAGGAAATTTTTTTTAATAAATTATCATTAATAGTTTTTTCAATTAAGTCGCCGGTCTTAACAGGAGATGTTGATTTATTTACTACAATTATTGAATTTTTTAAGTTTTGAGCGATTGATTTGGAACACTCTACAACGTAGCTAAGATCACATGATCCATTTTCCGCAGAAGGGGTTGGGACTGCAATAAAACATACCTCGGCCTTATTTAAAGCATCTTTATAGGATGTCGTGAAAAAAAGTCTTTTGTCACCTTTGTTCCTTATAACTAGCTCTCTCAGTCCATGTTCATATATCGGTATTACACCTTGATTTAATTGTTCAATTTTTTTTTCGTTAACGTCTACGCAAGTAACAGTATGTCCCATTTCAGCAAAACAAGTCCCTGTTACAAGACCTACATAACCTGTTCCAAAAATTGCAATATGCATAGTAATCTCCCAAAACTAAAGAAATATTGGTAACAGAATATTGAATAGATCTCCAGTAAATATGTTTATGAAAGGGGAAATAAGATACCGCCTTTAAGCTCAAAAGACTTATCACATAATGAAGCCAGCTGTAGGTTATGAGTTGCAATAATTAAACTTTTTTGTTCTTTTCGTGTGATTGAAAGTAAAAGCTCGTGAATGATTTTAGAATTTGCATGATCTAAATTTCCTGAAGGCTCGTCAGCTAAAATGATATCAGGGTCATTGCAGAAAGCTCTAGCAATAGAAACCCTTTGCTTCTCGCCTCCTGATAAGAGTTTTGTTTGAAAATTTTTCCTATGACTTAAGCCGACTAGTTCAATGTATTTTTCAGCCCTCTTAGTGCTCGTTTTAAGGTTTTTTCTGCCTACTCTAGCTGGGAAAGTGATGTTATCTAAAACAGTAAAATCATTTAGTAGATTATAATCTTGAAAAATGAATCCTAATTTTTCATTTCTTAACACAGCTGAGTCATTAAAATTAACAGCAGTTGATTTCAGCTTTATAAAGCCTTCATCTGGTTTTTCCAATAGTCCTAAAATATTAAGTAAAGTTGTTTTTCCTTCACCTGATGAGCCCATAATAGCTATGGATTCAGCAGGTTTAATTGAAAAAGAAATTTTTTTAAGCACATCTACTCTTTGAGGATATAAATAGTACTTTGAAATATTTTCAGCTTCTAAATTAAAGGGCATTTTCCTCCTAAGCTTGTTTATTTACTGCATTTAACTCTTCTCTTGAGTGATAACGCTTACAATTAATTCCAAACCTACAAAATTCTCCATGAAAACACATTTCTGCTATTTTTCTTACGTGTATATTTGTTTGATCATGCTTTCCATGAGCAAAAGAACAGTTACCTCCATCAAAACAGAGCTTCCCTTTAATATGGTATTTACAAAGCATAATTTTATGTTTATTAGATGTGTTTTTAACATTATTTGCTTGAGGGGGGGAGTGTGGTGGTTCATATCTTGCTGATGGATGTAATACATGATGATCCTTTGTAGTAAGTCTTTTGTATCTATTACAATGGAACACATACAATTTGAGCGTACTTTGAATTTTACATTGATGAAATTTAATAAGGTCTGGGTTATTCTCTTCGAGCCCTCTATTAAATTCAGCTTTATGGCGCTCTAATTCTTGATAGAGTTGCTCGCATTTTTTAAGGCAATCCTTAATCGGATCTTGTGAATCTAAAATTTCTTTTGTTTTAGGTGCTAATAGCTCTATCGCAAGTTCTGCAGCTGTTCTATGACCACTACTTCTAGGCGATACTTCCTCCATATCGGACATTAAATGCCCAAGTAACTCTTGAGTACGGGGCGTCAAATCCGATACATCGGGTTGTGGAGGGAGATTAACAGGCAATGATAAATTGTTAGGAGTTGCTGCAGATGCCATATTTTGATCCTTTTTTTTAATTCAAAAAATATTTAGTTAGTAAAAATCAGCAACTTATCTTATGCAAAGCATTATTTTTTGGATATTATAAAATAATTATCTTTTTTAGAGACTTCATAAGGGAAGAGGCTCTCTCCTTATTCTAATGCGATCAGAAAATTTATTTTTAATACATCTCAAACAGAGTCCATTTATTGCATCTGTAGGGTATATTTTAAAGAGCCTATAATTAATATAGGCTCTGCTTCGAACGGCAGTAATGATTTATTATTAAAATAGTTTAGTAATATCTAATTGATTTTTAAGTTTCATTAGCAACATGATCTATTGTCATTTCAGTCTTGGCTAGTTAAAGGACTTGCCTGAACTGCAGCTGGAGCAGGTGAGCTAGAAGTGTTAGTTACTAATGGAAGTTTAGCTGATAATTCAGATATTAATTTTGATCTTTCATAGACTTGATCAAATTGTAACTTTGAAAGTTCAAATTGAAAAGCATATAGTATTTGATAATCATGTGAAGTCTTTGTCTTAGACTCTGAAAGCTCTTTAATATAATTTTTTATAAGTTGTTCTTTTGATGCAGGTTTTATTCTATCTAGTATTGTTTTGACATCTGTTTGAATTTGATCCATACAATAACTGCTAGTTGATTGAGTTTTTTGATATACCTCTATAAAGTCTAATTTTGAAAGTTCAATTTTAAGAGCGTGAAACATTTGATGATGGTACAAAGCTCTAGATTTAGTCTCTAAATTAGGCAAATTATCTGATACAATTGATTCTTCATTAAATGGTGTTGTTTGACTGTAAGAAAGTTTTTGGAATAAGTCTTGATGAGCTAGCATATAAGCTGTTATAGAAGTTTTATTTAATTCAGGTAACACAGCCCTTAGGGGTGTTACCCAAGGATCGCAATTTTTCTGGGAGTCCTGTGTTTTTTCAGCATTAAAATTTAAATAGTTATACATTTGAATATAATAAAAACTTCTAGCTTTAGCCTCATTGTAGCGTAAGTTCCCCAATTCATCAGCTGTTTGATCGACAAGTTTAGATAAGTAACAAGCGCTTTGATTTTCAGCATTTTGTTGTTGTTCTAATGAAAAATTTATAGCTTTTTGGAAAATTTCTCTTACAGTAAAGTAAAGTCCGTATAATTTTTTAACTTCAATGGGTAGGGGTTCTAAGGGTTCATGTTGAGTATTTACTTTCATACGCTTTTGATTCCTTTGTAAATAATGTTTTTTGTTAAATTCAGCCAGATAATTTAATCTAAATCATTATTTTTTGTAAATTCTCAATTCTCAATATTAGAAAAAATACCAACAGGTAAATCATTTCGATTATGAAAAAAATGACAATTAATACCTCTCAAACAAAAGCCATCTGAGCTAAAATCAAAGCATAATTGAGTAATTTTTTTCACACCTAATTCAACCTGGTCCCGAGTTCCATGCGCAAATGGACAGTTTAATTCTCGATAACAGCGTGTTCCTATAGCATAATTTATACATATTACTGATTTAAAATTTTGAGAGGATAGAGATACTGGAGTTTCAGTGAATGCATCGTATCTCACTGCTATTTCCATTAGACTATCAAGAGTTTGTTTAATTTTCTTAATTTTTTTATTATGGTAGTTTACATCACGAGTAGCTGACCAATAATTAGAAAGAAGTTTGTCAGATACTATTCTTTCATTAACGCTTGTTGCTTCAAGGTACATTTCTCGGTTATGTTTTGCAATCCACTTAGAGTTATAAACATTTTCTAAATGAAATTCTAATTGCTTTTGTATTTCTCGGGATTGCAGAGCAACTTGCGTTTCCATTGATTGTTTTATGATACAAGTAAGCTCAACTTCTACTATTTTAAGTACTTTTGATCTTGGCTGTGTGGCTGTTTCTCTCCACTCTTGATCGAACCTACTGGGTATAGTAGGGAACGGAAGGTGTGTATTAACAAAAATTTCTGTCTCAGATATTTCTAAATCACTTTGTATAATAGGTACTAGATGACTTATAGAACTATAATGAATTTGTTTCCAATTTGAATCATATCTACTAGGTATAATAGTCCTTGGAAGGAGTCCGGTATGAGAGAGAGTTATCATATGTTTTTTAATATTCTATTTAGTTGAAATAGCCAAAAAAAATTACAAGACAATCACAATTTTTGAATATTATAAAAGTGATCTATATAAAATTTTCTAGAAATCAATATTTTGCTTTTACCTCGTAGAACTCAACGTATGAGAAAATCTACAATTTTATCCATGTAAGCAGTCTTTTCTTGCAAGAAAATGACGACAAAGTTCTGGTTCTTTTTCTCTTTTTATTACTCTTTGGTCCTTTTTTCCATGTGCAAATCGGCAATTTGGTTCGTTTGGACAAGGAAATCCAAGCTTATAAAAACTACAAATCTTAGTTTTGTAAAGCATATCTAATGCTGTGGGTCTCTTATATCTAGGTGGTGGCTCTACTTCGGATATTGGAAGGTAAGGTGAAAAACTAACTGGAGTAGTTTGAGCATATTGAGGTTGTTCTGCATGCGATTCAGTGAGTTGAAAGGGAACAAAAGTGTCAGTTGACATTTGTTGAATATCAGACCTTGGAAAAGAATTAGGTGAGATCACTGAGAGAGACTCTTTGATATATAATACTTCATGAAGCTTTTGTAAGATTTTCTGGAATTCTTCAATGTAATTGTTAAAATCTTTTTGCACTTCACTATAATAAGCTAAATAACAATTACTAGCATTTGAGCTTTCTAACTTATCTTTAAAGAAGATTAAAAACTCTATAGATTTTCCAATTTCTTCTAAGCACTGTATAAGTTGAGAATGTAAGTCTAACACTTCCGATGTTTTATTTATTTGTGAGTCTATTGCATTATCTAAAGTCATTACTTCGGGAAAAATTAAGCCAGGGATTTGTTGTACTAATGATTTTGATTTAAAATGGATTGCTAAAAATTTTTTAGCTAGTTCTTCATTATTTTCTTCATTCATTAAAGTCTGTGGTGTGTCTCCAATTATAGATTGGAGTAATTTTTGGCTGCGAGGGCTAATATCTAATTCTCTTGTCTTTGTGATACTTGTAATATTCCCATTTTGAAACTCTGTTCGAGTTGTATGCCGTTCAAAAGTAGGTAAACTAACAGATAATCTTTGCATATCAACTGACATAATATTAATCTCTCAGTAAGGAAATATTTTAAATATTGTATAATGACAACTATTTTATTTATATATAAATTTTTAGAGAGTTGAATGAAGCCTATAATGAATATAGGCTCTGAATTGAAAAGAGATAGTATTTTTTAGATATTTGCTATTTTATTTTAAATTTAAACTTGCATACCTCTTTTTTTTAACACTTCTTCAAAATGTCTTGTTTCTTCAGGAGTGTGACTAAAACCACAATAAGTTAAATTTAAGCAGGTAATCCTAAACCAACAGCTTTTCTTATTTATTTTATCAGGGGCGTGAATTTCAGTTACGTTGTGAGCGAATATACAAGAGCTTCTTTTGCATTTTCCCCTTTCTATAATATCTTTACAAAATGATTTAGCTACTTTTGTAGTTTTTTTTCTAGTTGATGCAGGACTAACACTTTGAACACTTGCTGCTGGAGTCATTGATGAATTTGTTTTAGGTGTATTATGTCCTTTTGGATCTTTATGAACAGTTTTACATCTTTTTCTAGCATTACTTGGGCTTTGTATCTTCTTTCTTTTAGTTATCTCATGGGTTGGGGGAGCAGGTGAGATTGGTTCGGTACAACTAGCTAAAATGCGACTAGAGCTATTAGCAAAGTTAAGTGATTCTTGATAAGATTTTTTTAGTTGTAAGTTTGAATAGGCTTCTTGAAAAGCGAACAACATTTGCTTATGGTAAAGCGCATTTGATCTAGACTCAAGATCAGATAAACTACCAGTTGCTCTGGCTAGGTAGGTACGATGCGTTTGTATACGAGCTTTTATATAATCTTCACTAATGGCTTCGAATTTACTATCTAATAAAGCTACTAAAGGAGGTTCATCTTCCGATGAACTTTGAGCTTGCCTACTTTTAATAATTAGAGTGTTTTGCATTTGAATATAATAAAGTTTTCTAGCGTTTGCCTCAATAAAGCGTAACCGGTTTAAATCATTATTAAAATCCAAAGAGTGTACACTGTTTAAATCCTTTTCAGCTTGTTTTAATTGTTGTAAGCAGAATTCTATAACCTTTTGGTAGATTTTCTTTACTTTAACTGTAATATTAGGTTGAGCTGTAGGAGCTACTTCTAAACTAGAAAATTCATTTTTAGGAGAACAACTTTGAACACTTGACATAAGCTTTTAATCCTTAATTTTTTTTTGTTAAGTTGATTATTTATATATATTTTAAGCCCTTAGCTCAGCATATCCATGAGCAAATTGACAATAACTGCGATACTCACATGTTCCAGTCTCTTGAAAGTTCGTGCAAAGCTTAGTTTTAAATTTTTGATGTGAAATCACTCGAAAGCTATGATTTTTTTTTTCAGAAGGTTTTCTTAGTTCATGAGGTCCATGGGCAAAACGACAGTTAGGTCCATACGGGCATATCCTTTTCTGTAAATGTTTTTTACAAAGCTCAGTTTTATAATTATTGATTCTTAGTTCTCTTTCACCATGAGCAAAAAGACATCGATCCCCGAGTTTGCATTGGTTGCTTCTGTAAAAATGCCAACATAATTCAGTTTTATAATTGGAAGGCAGTTCTATAGGAGCTGTTTGCGGTAAAGTACTTAGATAACAGTATCCAACAAGGTAAATAACAGTCGCTGGTGGCGGCGGTTTAATATCCCTATGAGCTACTCTTTGATCTCTCAGTTCTTGCCTTTGTTGATTTGCCTTAGTAATTCTTTCTTGGTAAATTTGAGCCATGATAGGTAAATCTTCTCGAGGTGTATGCGATCTTAGCTGTGTTAATTCTGATATAAGCGAATTGCCTACCCAAGCAGCTTCTGTTTCGCTTGCTATTGCTGATTTGAATGCTATTCCTGATGTCATAAAATTTTATCCTACTTTAAAAATGAGGGCCTATATTAAATCTTTTAAAAAAAAAATCAACTATTAAATATTTGAATTAGAATTCTTTAGAAATTATTTTACTTCAAAAATTGAGGAAAATTTGATTTAGTTTCTATTTTTGCCATATCGATTGTGAGAAAAGCTACAACTAAAATTGTTTAAGATCTGAGAATTTTGGCAGGGTTGAGTCTTGCTGCTTTTATAGCAGGAATAATTCCAGCCAATAAAGAAATTATTGGTGTAGCAATTAAAATGAATAGAAATGCTTCTGAGCTTAAGCTATTAGGAAGAGAATTTCCAAAAAAAGCAGCGTTAAAAGCTTGATGTCCTTGTAGTTTACTTAAAAAAGCAGCAATTGAATCAATGTGTTTTAAGGTAACTATTGCAAGGATTGTTCCAATAGCGC